>Ga0155208_1022_pt1 | contig 43279 bp, 34 predicted proteins | sample RifCSPhighO2_02_FD_106176 | JGI IMG/M metagenome (GOLD analysis project Ga0155208, IMG submission 106176) | Deltaproteobacteria bacterium RIFCSPHIGHO2_02_FULL_50_15
GCCCCGGCGACAGAGCGCCGGGACCCTGGAGCACCAGAGGCGCGATGGGCCCCGGCGACAGTACCTTCGCAGAGCTCGGGTACGTTTGAAGCGCCGGAGGCGCGTTACGAGCGCTGGGACCCTGGAGCACCAGAGGCGCGATGGGAAATCTATGTGGGTGGTGCGGCGGGGGGGACGGTCCGCAAGGGAGATCTTCTGTGCACCGTTGATAACGACCCGGGAGAAGTTGTGAAGAGGGTGGGCCGGTTTATTCAATATTACCGCGAACTGGCTCAATACATGGAGCGATCCTACACTTTTGTAGCACGCATAGGCATTCATCGACTCAAGGCCATCTTGATTGACGACGAGTTGGGCCTCTGTAAGGGACTCGATACAGCTATAGCCACAGCCGTGAAAAACTATGAGGACCCCTGGGGAGAAGCCGATTTTCCAAAGTATTCGATTCAATTTAAAGGACCTAAACATGTTGAGCCACAAAAAAAGGTTAATTAATATGGCTGGCAAAAAGATTTGTCTCGGTCCTTTAAACAAAATTCCCTTAGGATTGGGACGTGGCTTTCTCGTGGATGACCAAGAAATCGCCGTGTTTCGACCTCGATCAGGAGAGTTGCATGCTGTTCATAACATTTGTCCCCACAAGAAGGGGGTCCTGACTGAAGGCATCATTGACCACTGTCAAGTCATCTGCCCTCATCATGGTCATAAATTTGACCTAAAGACCGGCCAGGGAAGTGAAGCCGGAGAAAAGATCCGTATCTTTTGTGTTTGGGAGGAAAAAGGAGAGATTATCATAGAAGTGTAAAGGCATTATTGACGAATAACAATGGGTATGTTCTAACTGCCTCCTCAATATGTCAGTAGAAGTGGTGAGTCCCCCAAAATATCTGGTCGCCATTGTCGGCGGCGCTGTTGCAGGTTCAGAAGCCACAAGGATCTTGACGGATCATGGCGTGGGTGTCGCTGTTTTTGAACAAAATGCGCGGCCCTACGGCAAAATCGAGGATGGTCTGCCTCGCTGGCATGACAAGCAAAAACCCAAAGAGTACGAAAAGATCAACGCCCCTCTCCACCACCCACTTGTCCATTTCGTCCCCTCCACCAAAATCGGAAGAGATCTCTCCTTTGCGGATCTCAAAGACTGGGGATTTAATTACATCCTCTTGGCCAATGGGGCCTGGCGCGACCGTCCTTTGGAGATCGAGGGGATCGACGACTCCATCGACAAGGGTTTTTATTATCAAAACCCCTTCATTCATTGGTTCAATCATTATACCGAAACAAATTTTCGGGGACTGTCGTGCGAGGTTTGTGAGGATGCCATGGTGATCGGCGGGGGACTCGCCTCCATCGATGTCGCCAAGATCCTCATGATCGAAACGATCTCACAGGCCCTCGGGAAAAAAGGGATCGTTATCGACCCCATCGAGATCGAACACAAGAGTTGCAAAAAGGTCTTGGAGGAAAACGGACTGACCTTGGAAAAACTGGGCGTGACCCCCTGCACGCTTTACTATCGCCGCCGGGCCTGCGACATGCCCGTCGCCTCGTTCAAACCGGGGGCCTCGGAGGAAGAAAAAAAGAAGACACAGCAAACAAGGGAGCACCTCTTAAATATCGCCACGGAAAAGTATCTCTTTCGCTTTCAGGGAAATTCACTGCCCCTCGACAAGATCGTCGAAAATGGGCGTTTGGTGGGGCTGCGATTTATCAAGACGGAGATTAAGGACGACAGGGTCATAAAACTCCCGAATACAGAATTTACGGTGCGATCCCCCTTGACGATCAGTTCGATCGGGAGCGTCCCCGAGCCCATTGAGGGGATTCCCATGAAGGGCGAGTTTTATACCTGGAAAAACTGGGACCTGGGAGAGCTCGATTCCCATCACAATGTCTTCGGTCTCGGCAATGTCGTCACGGGCAAGGGCAATATTGTCGTCTCCCGCAAACACGGTCAAAAGGTCGCCGAATATCTCATCCATGAAAAATTAAAAATCACACCCCCCTTGACGCCCGATCAATACAAAAAGGTGTTGGAAAAAATTCAGGCGCGCCAAAAGATCGTCGGATATGACGGTGACTTTTCTTCCTGGATGAAAAAGGCCGTCCCCCATGAACCGTAAATCTCTCATCATTATTTTCCTCGTCATCTTTGTCGATCTCCTGGGATTTGGCATGATCATCCCCATCCTGCCCTATTATGCCAAATCCTTCGGGGCCAGCGCGACACAGATGGGCTGGCTGATGGTGTGTTACTCGGGTCTTCAATTTATTTTTTCCCCATTCTGGGGATCCCTGTCGGACCGGTACGGCCGGCGCCCCATCCTCTTAACAAGCATCCTGGGTGTCGGTGCCTCGATGATCGTCTTGGGGGCAGCCTCGTCACTCTTCTGGCTCTTCACCGGGCGTCTCTTGGCGGGATTTTTCGGGGCCAATGTCGCCGCCGCCTCTGCTTATATTGCCGACATCACGCCCCCTGAAAAAAGGGCCAAGGGGATGGGGATGATCGGCGCCGCCTTTGGCCTCGGTTTTTTGTTTGGTCCTGCCATCGGCGGTTTTCTCTCCCAATGGGGTTATGGGACGGCCGCCTTTGCCGCCGGGGGGCTCTCCCTGGCCAATTTTCTCTTTGCCCTTGTTGTTTTAAGAGAGCCCCGTCGACAGAGCGACGGGGCCCATCGTTCCCATTTTCAAAAAGATCTCTGGTTCAAAATATTACGGAGCCCCCCCACGGGGATCCCCATCCTCCTCTTTTTTCTCGTCACCACCGGCTTTGCCCAGCTGGAGACCGTCTTTGCCTTTTTCATCCTGGAGCGTTTTGGTCTCCAAGCCCCTCATGCCGGCTATATCTTGGCCCTGATGGCCCTGGTGATAGTCCTCATCCAAGGGGGCGCCATCGGAAGGCTCTCTCACAAGTTTGGTGAGGCGCGTCTTGTTATCTGTGGCACCCTTGTCATGGGGATTACCTTGATTGCCGCCAGCTTTAGCCTCCTTGTGACCCTTTTTATCGTGGCCCTTATTTTTCATGCCCTGGGCTACAGCATCACTCATCCTTCCTTAATGAGTCTCACCTCACGTCATGCCCCTCAAAATCTACAGGGAATGACCATGGGGATCTATCAATCGGCGGGGAGCATGGCCCGTGTCATCGGCCCTTTGACGGCCGGAATCCTCTACGATCATCTAGGTCTTAGAACCCCCTTTTGGGTGGCAGGGGGGTTCTTTTTATTGGCGACCCTTATTATGGGAATTCAAAATCGGCGGGACAAGAATGGGGTCGGAAAGGTGGTGTGAAAATCACGGGGTCTTTTGGAGGATCTCGAGGGTTTTCTCGGCATTTCCCTGGGCGGCCACCTTTCCCGCCCATGAAAGAATCCTTCCCCCCTCATCGATCACCACCGTGGTGCGAAAGGGGCCCATCATCTTTTTACCATAGAGTTTCTTTTCACCCCAGGCCCCGTATTTTTCATGAACCTCGTGATCCGCATCCGAGAGCAGGGGAAAATTGAGCCCATATTTCTTTTTAAATTTTTTATGTTCCTCAAGACTGTCGCGACTGATCCCTAATACAATAATCTTCTTGGATTTGAACCTTTTCATCAGGTCGCGATACTCACACGCCTGTACCGTACAACCGGGGGTATCATCCTTGGGGTAAAAATAGAGGACGACCTTTTTCCCCACCAAGTCCTCCAAAGAGATCTTTTTTCCCCCATCGCTTTCAAGCGTAAAGAGGGGGGCCTTGTCCCCGGGTCTTAAATTCATAGTGCCTCCTCTTCCGTCATGAGCCGAACCACAGGCTGGCCCCCAAGGAGGTGACCCTCGATGATCTCCCCAATATCTTCCTGGGTGACATGGCTGTACCAAACCCCCTCGGGGTAGACAACCATATTGACGCCCTTTTCACACAGTCCCAGACACCCGCTCTTGGTGACCTTGATGTCTTTCCCGGCATGGCGTTGGGCAATCCCCTGCTTCAGGAGATTGACGATCTCCAATCCCCCCTTGGCCCGACAACACCCCTTGGGGTTTTCCGGGGGCCTTTCATTGACACACACAAAGACATGACACTCATGTACGTGTCTACACGTCCCTTTAGGGATAGGTTTTGTCATAGGTATCTAGGCTATGACAAAGGAGAGGGGAGGTCAAGAGTGTGCCCCTCAAGGGAGAAAAAGCACCCCCTTGCTATTCAAAATCATTCTCTTTAAGATGCCTGAATGCCCCCCCCTCTAAAAGTTGTCGTGATCGGTGCGGGTCCAGGAGGTTACGCCGCCGCCTTTAGGGCCGCCGACCTGGGCCTTGAGGTCAGTCTTGTCAGTACCGAAGGAGGTCTGGGCGGCACCTGCCTCCATCAAGGCTGCATCCCCTCCAAGGCCCTTCTGCACATCGCCAAGGTCATCACTGAAAGCAGGGAGGCCAAAAAATGGGGCCTCGAATTCGGCGCCCCCAAGATCGATCTCCAAAAAATTCAGGCCTGGAAGGAGGGTGTTGTCCAAAAAATGACGGGGGGCCTCCATCATCTGTGTCAACAGCGCAAAATTAATTATATTCCGGGACGGGCCAGTTTCATCGATCCTCATACCCTCCAAGTGACTTCTCAAGAGGGTCGTCATCAAGATCTACATTTTGACAACGCCATCATCGCCACGGGGTCATGCCCCGCTACCCTTCCTGATCTCATGTTGAAAAGCCCCCGATTTTTGGACTCGACATCGGCTCTTAATCTCAAAGAGATCCCCAAGACACTTCTTGTGATCGGCGGCGGCTACATCGGGCTGGAGCTGGGTTTTGTCTATGCCTCATTAGGTTCTCAAGTGTCCCTCGTCGAGATGACCACGAGCCTCCTTCCGGGAGTGGACCGCGATCTCGTGCGTCCCCTGGCCAAACGACTGGGAGACCTCTTTCAAGACATCTCTCTCAAGACCCAGGTCAAGAGATTGGGAGAAAAGAAGGGGGACATCGAGGTCGTCTTTGAAGGCGAGGGAAAAAATGATGCACAAACCTTTAGTCACGTCCTCATGGCCGTGGGCCGCAAACCCCATACCGATGATTTGAATCTAGGCTGCACAAGGGTCAAGACCGACGACAAGGGTTTCATCGAAGTGGATGCTAAGCGTCGTACCAACGAACCTCACATCTTTGCGATCGGCGATGTTGCCGGACCTCCCATGCTCGCGCACAAGGCCACGCACGAAGGATGTCTCGTGGCTCAGGTGATTGCCAAAAAAGATATCCAGTCGAAGCCCAAGGCCGTCCCGGCAGTGGTCTTTACGGATCCAGAGATCGCCTGGTGCGGATTGATGGAGACAGAGGCCAAGGAACAGGGGCTCAAGGTCCAGGTCGTGCGTTTTCCCTGGATGGCCTCGGGGCGGGCCGCCACACTGGATCGCCAAGAAGGTCACACAAAACTGATCTTGAATCCAGAGACAGGACATATCTTAGGTGTCGGCATCGTCGGTCCCGGGGCCTCCGAACTCATTGCCGAAGGGGTCCTGGCCATCGAGATGGGGGCCAAGGTCGGAGACCTCTCCTCCTGCATCCATCCCCACCCCACCCTCTCCGAGACCCTTAAGGAGGCCGCAGAGATCTTCCACGGCTTAAGTACTCACCTGTACCGACCGATAAAACCGGAGGTTTGATAATTCCTTCATTCTCCCACGTCGGACTCTGTGTACAAAGGATGTCAAGATAGGAACGGGCTTGAATTTAAATTGGCTTGAATTTAAACTACACAACTTTGTTTTATGTGAAGCGATAAGGGATCGAGTTGGGAGGTTGGGAGATGCGACCATGTTGGATTTTCATCATCACGGTTGTCTTGTGTCTTAGCAATACAGCCTGTCCAATGAAGACAACCGACAATTCTCAAGATGATGGGGCTTCGGCCAGTGAAGGATCCGGTCAGGACCAACCCGAGGAAGTTCGCGATGATGATGACGACGATAATAAAACCGATGACAATGACAGCGATGATGACAACCAAGGGAATGTGTACACCTGTGCCGATGAAATCCTTCCTCCCATGACACAGCCAGAAATCTTGGGCAAATATTTCCTCGTCGAGACCATGACAACCCCTGAAGGGGGAATCTGGTCGAATCTTAAAGACACATGGCCTTTAGAAGCGGGCTATGGAGTCAACCACGATCTCCTTTCTGAGAGTGCGGGTCTCGCCTTGATGTATGCGGCCTACGCAAGGGATAAGGCCCTCTTTGATCGTTACCTGGCCTTTGTACGGGATTATTTAAAAACGGATGATGGACTCCTCATTTGGAGGATCAATTTAGAGCTAGGAGAAGAAGAAACATCGAGCGCTTCCATTGATGACCTTCGAGTGGTGAAGGGATTGTTATTGGGTTATGAATGCTGGAGGGAAGATGGAATTAGGAGTCTGGCCCTTCAGATCGCCAATGGGGTCAAGACCTACAATTTTCATGATTGGATCTTGATCTGGGGGAGTTATTGGGATGATGGTTTTGTTGGTGTCGACAACACACCGGAGAAAATTCTTTCTTATATTGATACGGAGGCCATGCAACTCCTGACCGGTCATGATGCCTCATGGGATCCGATCCTGCAGGACAATGTTTCTTTCTTAAGCCAAGGGCTCATCGAACCCGGCAATCCTTTAAATGGGCTCTTTGAAGATACTTATGAAGGGGGACAATACCAGCACGATCCTAATGAGTTGGCGAGCATGATTCGTGGAATGCACACGGCTCTTTGGCTGGCGAGGGGAGGAAGAACGGACTTGGCGCAACGCTCACTCAATATGGTGAAAAAAGAGTTTAATGAAACCCATCACATTTCTCACAAATATCACTGGGACGGTTCCCCTGAGGGAGGGGCTCAAGACATGGCGGTTTATGGGATTATTGCCCGCTTGGCCTACGCCTTAAACGATGTTTCCTTTGCTGAGGCCATTCTTGAAAAGATGTCAGGGATCCAGATTACAGAGGCAGGGCATCCCTATTATGGGGCTTTTACATGGGAGGAGGACGATATCGCAGACCAGAGGGTTTATATATTTTCTCATCTGAATGCTCTCGTCGTGTTTGCTTATCAGAGATATCTCAATCGCATCATCCCTCAATAACCCGACTATGGCCCCATATCCCCTGGCACATCGCACCGGCTTGACTGCTTCCAGGTGGAGCAGGAAAAAGGGCTGGAGCTTTTTTGACAAAAAAAGTGCTTGTAATATTGGTATAAAATATGCAATATTACATGTACTTTTATGCACCACCGGAAACGCCATATCCTCGATATCTTGTCCAAGCGGGCCAAAATTTTCCCGGTGGTCGGGCTTGTGGGGCCGCGTCAGGTCGGCAAAACCACTTTTTTGATGCGGGAGTGGAAAGCGGGCACTCAAGCCCAATATATCACGCTGGATAAATCAGAAACGGTCAAACGAGCCAAACGGGAACCGGAAAATTTCCTGCTCTCTGCATCGGATGATCTGAAAAAAAAATTGATCATTGATGAAGCACAAAAGGTCCCTCAGCTTTTTGATTCGATCAAATCGATTATTGATGAAAGGAGACGCGTCGGCCAGTTTACTCTCTCCGGCTCCGTGGAGTTCTCCGACAAATCGGGGGTTCGTGAGTCGCTGGCCGGTCGCATCGGTCTATGCCGTCTCTATCCGATGACATTGCGCGAGCTGGCACAGAAGCCGTTGCGGACCCCATGGGTCAAGGGGTGGAAGGAATATCAACCTCAAGTGACGGCCCGGGATGTGGACATCTGGCTGAAACGGGGCGGCATCCCGATATTTTGCTCTTTGCATAACGAAACAGAAGTGGGGCTTGCCGTCCAAAGTTGGTTAGAGGCACTTTGCTATCGTGATTTACAGAAACTCAAAGGAGCACATTTGGACGGCGATGTGGCGATGGCAATTCTTGGCACTATCGCGCGCAATCCGACCCTCAACGCAAGTTCCGTCGCTCAAGATGCCGGGGTAAACAGAAATACGGTTCAAAAACATTTGGATGCTCTTGAGGCCATTTTTCTCCTTTATCGATTGCCTTCCTTTGATAACCGGCGCGCGGCGCCCGATTATGTTTTTTTTGACCCCGCTCTTTTGCACTACTTTTTGGGAAATCGGGATGACGCGTTTGTCCGTCACCAAACGCTCCGCACACTTCTGGTCAACGAGATTCTGGCCCAATATGAATACAGTGGGGAGGGCCGTCCGGGGCTGTTTGCCTATCGCTCACGCGGGGGAGCTGAAATTGATCTCGTTATCCAAAGCAAAAAGAAAACGCTGGGGGTACGGCTAAGCATTACCAGCGATATTTCTTCCTACTCCCTGCGGGGTCTCAAAAGTTTTCTTGCCAAGCAGGGGCTTGCTCAAGGGATTGTGTTGGCACCAGTCACCGAAACCTTTAATATAGACGGGATATCGATCATACCATGGACGCATATCGGTTGACCCAGCAATGCTTGTTCGGAGACCTCTCCTCCTGCATCCATCCCCACCCCACCCTCTCCGAGACCCTTAAGGAGGCCGCAGAGATCTTCCACGGCTTAAGTACTCACCTATACCGACCACGACAAGCAACGAAATAGTCCTCATCCCCAAGGAGAGCTTGTTAACAAAATCTCTCCTTGACTCCACCCGATAACCAGACCAATATTCCTGCCTCTATGGGGATAAAAGCCAACGATATCAAAGAACTAATGAAAGAACGCCTCTTGGTCCTGGACGGGGCCATGGGCACGATGCTCCAGTCCAAAAATCTCACGGCCGAGGATTTTGGGGGTCCCGAATTTGAGGGATGCAATGAAAACCTCGTCCTTTCCCGGCCGGAGGTGATTGCCGATATCCACCGCGCCTATTTCGAGGCCGGATCCGACATCATCGAGACCAATACCTTCGGGGCCTCCCCCTTAGTCCTTGCCGAATACGGCCTCCAAGACAAGTTTCGTGAAATCAACATCGCCGCCGTCCAACTCGCCAGACAAGTGGCCAGGAAATTTTCCACCCCTCAAAGGCCCCGCTTTGTCGCCGGTTCCATGGGACCGACGACAAAGGCGATCTCCGTCACCGGGGGTGTGACCTTTGAGGCACTGATTCAAAACTTTTATATCCAGACATTGGCCCTCCTAGAAGGGAATGTGGATCTTTTGTTGCTCGAGACCTGTCAGGACACCCGCAATATCAAGGCGGGGACCTTGGGCATCCAAAAGGCCTGCGAGGAGTTCGGCAGAAAACTCCCCCTCATCATCTCAGGCACCATCGAACCCATGGGGACGATGCTCGCCGGTCAGACGGCCGAGGCCCTTGTCCTCTCTCTGCAACACATTGACCTCCTGGCCCTGGGACTCAATTGTGCCACGGGCCCCGAGTTCATGACCGATCACATCCGTACGATTCACGAACTCGCGGACTGTTCTGTATCGTGTTATCCCAATGCGGGTCTCCCCGACGAAGAGGGAAAATACCTCGAGACGCCGGAGTCGCTGGCCCGCCAGCTGGAACGCTTCGTCGACAACGGTTGGCTCAATATCCTCGGGGGTTGTTGCGGGACCCGGGACGACCATATTCGCGCCATCGCGCAAATGGCGCACAATAAAAGGCCCCGCGTCCCCCCGCATGGGACTAAGAACAGAAGTTTTTACACAGGCATTGATGTGGTCGAGGCCACTGATGACAATCGTCCTCTCCTTATCGGAGAAAGGACCAATGTCATCGGCTCCCGCCTCTTTCGCGACCTCCTCCGCGCTGAAAAATGGGACGAGGCCACGGACATCGCGAGGCGCCAGGTCAGGAACGGGGCGCAGGTGATCGATGTGTGTCTCATGGACCCCGACCGGGAGGAATTGGAGGACATCGACCCCTTTTATTCGCGGCTGATCAAAAAGATCAAGGCCCCGATCATGATCGACACCACCCATCCGGAGGCCCTGGAAAAGGCGCTCACCTATTCCCAGGGAAAGGCCATCATCAACTCCATCAATCTCGAAGATGGTGAGGAAAAGTTTGAAAAGGTCGTACCCCTCCTCCACCGTTACGGGGCGGCCGTCGTCGTGGGCTGTATCGATGAAGATCTTCGTGAGGCCCAGGCCTTTACCCGCGAACGCAAACTCGCCATCGCCGAAAGGGCACACACCCTCTTGACGAAAAAATACGGCATCCGGGAGACCGATATCATCTTTGACCCGCTGGTCTTTCCTTGTGCCTCCGGGGACGAAAAATACATCGGCGGGGCGGTCGAAACCATCGAGGGACTGAGACTCATCAAGAAGAGGTTTCCCCACTGCAAAACCATTTTGGGGATTTCCAACGTCTCCTTTGGCCTCCCCCCTGCAGCCCGCGAGGTGATCAACGCCGTCTTTCTCCACCACTGCACAAAAGCAGGCCTGGACCTGGCGATCGTCAATGCCGAAAGGCTGGAGCGCTACGCCTCGCTCGACAAGGAGAGTCAATCTTTGGTCGAGTGTTTATTATTTAACGCCGATCCCGACCTGGTTGAAAAAATTGAGCCGGCAAGACAAGACTGGAGAAAACAACCGGCGGAAAAAAGGGCGGCATTCAACAATCACTGGATCACCTCGGTCGCGGCAAAATTTAGAGAGGTGAAGAAAAAGGAAAAAAGAGGACCAAAAGACATCCCGCTCGATCAACGCCTGGCCCACTACATCATCGAGGGAACCAGGGATGGTCTTGTGGCGGATCTTGATTTAAAGCTGAAAGAGGCCAAGCCCCTGGCCATCATCAACGGACCTCTCATGAGCGGCATGAGTGAGGTCGGTCGTCTTTTCAACAACAATGAACTCATCGTCGCCGAAGTCCTGCAATCCGCCGAGGCCATGAAGGTGGCGGTCTCTCACCTGGAACCATACATGGAAAAATCCGAGACAGCCGTCAGGGGAAAGGTCCTTTTGGCGACAGTCAAAGGCGACGTCCATGACATCGGAAAAAACCTGGTGGAGATTATCCTGCAAAATAACGGCTATGAGGTGATCAACCTGGGCATCAAGGTCCCCAATGAAAAAATCATCGAGGCCGCCAAAAAACACAAGCCCGATATCATCGGTCTCTCGGGCCTCCTGGTCAAATCCGCCCAACAAATGATCCTCACGGCCGCAGATCTCAAGACAGCGGGGATCCGGATCCCCCTCCTTGTGGGCGGCGCGGCCCTGTCCGACAAATTTACCCGCGGTAAGATTGCCCCCAGCTACACCCACACGGTTCTTTATGCCAAAGACGCCATGAAGGGGCTGGAACTCGCCAATAAACTCTTGGAAGGAAAATAAAAGCCCATGACCCCTCTCCCTCCCCCCTATTTGGATCGCAAGAAGAGGGATGTCCCCGACCTGGAAAAGATCTGGAGCTTCATCAATCCCATGATGCTCTATGTCCGTCACCTGGGTTTTAGGGGAAATTTTGAGAAAAAACTTGCCGAGCGCGATCCCAAGGCCCTGGAACTCAAATCTCAGGTGGATGCCGTAAAAAACGAAGCTAAAAAATTTATGAAGGTCAAGGCCCTCTGGCAGTTCTTTGAGGCCGAGGCGGAAGGGAACTCCATTCATCTTTTTGAAACTGGAAAGACACCTTCGCAGACCAGAGTCAGAGACTCTGGAACCTGGGGCTCCAGAGGAGCTGATCCGAGCTCAGGTGCGCTTGAAGCACCAGAGGTGCGAAGCGAAAAACCCCTGCATACCTTTACCTTTCCCCGTCAGAAAGCAAATGGGCTCTGTCTCTCTGATTATGTCCTGCCATCCAAGGAAGGTGTCCGAGATCACATCGCCGTCTTTGTCGTCACCGCAGGAAAGGGGATCATGAAACAGGCCCAATCATGGAAGGAAAAGGGAGATTATTTAAAGTCCCATACCCTTCAGGCCCTAGCGATCGAGACCGCCGAAGGGTGTGCCGAGTGGTTGCATCAGAGGATCCGCGAGGACTGGGGATTTGCCGATCCCACGGACATGACGATGTTGGCGCGTTTTCAGGCCCGCTACCGCGGCAAGCGCTACAGCCCAGGATACCCCGCCTGTCCTGATTTGGAGGATCAAAAAGGGATCTTCAAACTCTTAAGACCCGAAGATATTGGCGTCCACCTGACGGAGGGCATGATGATGGACCCGGAGGCCTCTGTCAGCGCCTTCGTCTTTTCCCATCCGCAATGCCAATATTTTAGCACCTTGTAAGGTTGGCGGCCCACAGAAGGCTAGAAACCTCTCAAAAAGACCCAGATGCAAGGCGCCCGCCGAGTGAGGCCCGAGGCGTATTAGAAAGTACGTTGAGGGTCGCGCGAGAAGGGCAACACCGCAGATGGGACTTTTTCAGAGGTTTCATTCCTTTACTGACTCATCGAGGCCATAAATTCCTGATTGTCCTTCGTCCCCTTCATCTTATCGGTCAAAAATTCGATGGCATCGACGACGTTCAAGGGCTGGAGGAGGCGGCGCAGGATCCAGACACGATTCATCACCTCTTCACCTAAGAGGAGCTCTTCCTTACGCGTCCCGGATTTGTTGACATCCATGCATGGGAAGATGCGCTTCTCCATGAGCTTGCGATCGAGAACAATCTCGCTGTTGCCCGTCCCCTTAAATTCTTCAAAGATGACCTCATCCATCCGGCTTCCCGTATCAACGAGGGCCGTCGCGACAATCGTCAGACTGCCGCCATTTTCAATATTGCGGGCGGCCCCAAAAAAGCGCTTGGGTTTATGGAGGGCGTTGGAGTCCACACCGCCAGAGAGGATCTTGCCCGAAGGCGGCACGACCGTATTATAAGCCCGTGCCAAGCGCGTAATACTATCCAACAAGATGACAACGTCTTTTTTGTGCTCCACCAGCCGTTTGGCCTTTTCCAGGACCATTTCCGCCACCTGGACGTGGCGCTGGGGCGGCTCATCAAAGGTCGAGCTCACGACCTCTCCCTTGACGGAGCGTTGCATGTCGGTCACTTCTTCAGGGCGCTCATCGATCAACAAGACGATCAGGACGACATCGGGATGATTATCGGTAATCGAATTGGCGATGCTCTGGAGCATCATCGTCTTTCCGGTACGCGGGGCCGCAACGATCAAGGCACGCTGCCCCTTTCCAATGGGGGCCAGCATGTCCAAGATACGACCCGTATAATTACTGGCCTTGTTTTCGAGCGCCAACTTTTCCTCAGGATAAAGGGGGGTCAGGTTGTCAAAAAGAATTTTGTCTCGGGCCACTTCCGGATTTTCAAAATTAATCGTCTCTACCTTTAAGAGGGCAAAATAGCGCTCTCCCTCCTTGGGGGAACGAATCTGACCCGTCACGGTATCGCCGGTCCTCAAGTTAAATTTGCGGATCTGTGAGGGAGAGACATAGATGTCATCGGGACCCGGGAGGTAGTTATAATCCGAGGCCCTCAAGAAACCAAAGCCGTCAGGCAATATCTCCAAGATACCCTCCGCATAGACCCGACCCTGTTTTTCCGTTTGATTCTGGAGGATCGAGAAGATCAGGTCCTGGCGGCGCATCCCCGCGGCATTTTCGATATTGAGTTCTTTGGCCATGACCGTCAGCTGATCAATCCTCATCTGCTTGAGCTCACGAAGATAGAGTGCCGGTCCCTTGACCTCGCCGTTTGTGCCGGTTGTGCCGGTTGCACCGGTGCCATTGATTCCATTATTTTCAGTATTCATAATAGTGCTTTCGCGGTCCTCATAATCCATCGCATTATCGGAAGGATGATTATGGTCGGACCTTGGTCGGTGATTATAAGGACGATGCGATCGCTTCCTTCTATCGGGTCTGGAGATATCTGACATGGTGAGTGATTCAATATGAGAACAATTTCACAAGAACTGATTAAATTGTATTAATGGATTGATCGTCTCTTCTCCGGAAATTACAACCAAGATATGTTTCGATGGAAAGACGGGAGAGATTATCTCCATCCCCCCTTTTTTTGTCAAGGAGATTATCATGAAAGGGCCCTTCGAGTTCGCTAAATATCGGGTAATCTTGACAAAAAAACCATTTACCGCTACTAACTGTCCATGAGGAACGAACGCTGGAGCTCTCGATTCAGTGAAGGTCTAAATCCCCTAGCCCTCCGATTTACGGCCTCCATTGATTTCGACAGAAAATTGTATCTCTATGATATTATTGGCAGTATAGCGCACTGCCAGATGCTGGCCAAGTGTGGTCTCTTAAAGTCCTCTGAGTCCCATAAAATCACCAAGGGCCTCAAGGAAGTGGCCCGGGAGATTGAGGGCAATCGATTTTCCTATTCCCTTGAAAAAGAAGATATTCACACCAACATTGAAGCGGCATTGATCCGAAAGATAGGTCCCGTGGGGGGAAAATTGCACACGGCCCGGAGTCGCAATGATCAAGTCACCCTGGATCTCCGATTGTACTGCCGAGATCAGTTGCAATACCTCATCCTGAGCCTCATGGAGCTGGAAAAGGCCGCCTTGGGGCTCGCTGAAAAAAATATCGACGTGATCATCCCCGGTTATACCCACCTTCAAAGGGCCCAACCCGTCCTCTTCTCCCACCATCTCCTGGCCTATGTCGCCATGTGGGAAAGGGACCGGGAACGACTCGTCGACGCCCTGACACGGGTCAACGTCCTCCCCTTGGGATCCGGGGCCCTCGCGGGAACGACCTTTCCCATCGACCGGGAATACGTGGCCAAAAAATTGGGCTTTGCTCGAGTGAGCCACAACAGTCTCGATGCGGTCAGTGACCGGGACTATGCCATCGAGATTGCCGCAGCCACATCCATCATCATGATGCATCTCTCCCGATTGTGCGAAGAGCTGATTCTTTGGTCCTCTGAGGAGTTTGGGTTCATCGGCCTCCCCCAGTCCTTTTGCACCGGCTCCTCCATGATGCCTCAAAAAATCAATCCCGATGTTGCTGAATTGGTGCGAGGAAAAACGGGGCGGGTTTATGGTCACCTCATATCACTTCTCACACTCATGAAATCCCTTCCACTGGCCTATAATAAAGACATGCAGGAAGACAAAGAGCCCCTCTTCGACACCTTTGACACTGTAAGCCTCTGTCTCGAAGTCATGGCCCAGATGCTTCCAAAGATTACGGTGAACAAGAAAAAAATAGAGGCCTCTTTGCCGGGCGGCTATCTCTTGGCCACCGACCTTGCGGACTGGCTGGTCACGCAAGGCCTGCCCTTCAAACAGGCCCATGGACTCACAGGGAGTGTTGTCCAATACTGCGCCAAAAATAATAAAGAAATTTATGAGCTCACTCAGAAGGAATGGAAAACCCTCCTTCCCAAAATCAAATCGGTCCCCACTGGCGAGCTCACCTTTAAAAAGGCCATTCAAAAGAGGAGTGCTATCGGAGGGACCTCCCTTAAAAACGTAAAAAAAGAGATCAAGGCCTGCCTTAAAAAACTGGAGACCTTTCCATGACCGCCTTTCGTTATAAAAGGGATTCCCTTTATGTGGAGGGAATAGCCGTTTCGTCTCTCGCCAAAAAATATAAAACCCCCTTATATATCTACAGTCACAAGACCCTCACTCGGCAATTTGATCTTTTTGATGCCGCCTTCAAGGGGATTCCTCACCTTGTCTGTTTTGCCATCAAGTCAAATTCCAACCTTTCTATTGTGAAGACCATGGCCGATCGAGGGGGAGGGGCGGATATCGTTTCCATCGGCGAATTATACAGGGCACGCCAGGCCGGGGTCCCTGCCAAAAAAATCGTCTTCTCCGGGGTCGGCAAGACCCATGAAGAGATCCAGGCGGCGTTAAGGGCCGACATCCTGATGTTCAACGTCGAGTCTGAACAAGAGCTCGAGGTCCTCCAAAAGGTCGCTCAAAAGAGGGGCAAAAAGGCCCCCGTCGCCCTCCGCGTCAATCCCGATATCGATGCCAAGACCCATCCCTATATTGCCACCGGGATGAAGGAAAATAAGTTTGGGACACCGATCCATGAGTGTTTGCGAATGTATAATAAAGCCAAAAATTTCAGCCATTTAGACATTGTTGGGATCAGCTGTCATATCGGTTCTCAGATCACCCAGACCTCACCCTTTACCGCCGCCATTCACCGCCTCCGTATCCTCATTGAAAAATTGGAAAAAAATGGTATCTTCATCCAATACTTGGATCTCGGCGGGGGGCTGGGGATCACCTATTCTGATGAAACCCCTCCCGCCCCTGCAAGGTATGGGGCCGCCCTCAAAAAGGCCTTAAAAGGCCTTCGCTGTACATTAATCTTAGAACCGGGACGTGTCCTTGTGGGAAATGCGGGTATTTTTGTCACGGAAGTGATTTATACCAAAAAACAGGGAGACAAAAATTTCGTGATCGTGGATGGGGCGATGAATGATCTGGTCAGGCCCTCCCTTTATCAGGCCCATCACGAGATCCTCCCTGTGAAGAAAAAAAGGGCGCCTTTTAAACGGGTCGATGTGGTGGGTCCCATTTGTGAGACGGGTGATTTTTTGGCGAAGGGGCGTCGCCTCCCAAGATTTCTTCCGGGGGAGTTGATGGCCGTGATGAGTGCCGGGGCCTACGGTTTTTCAATGGCCTCCAATTATAATTCGCGCCCTCGTACGGCTGAAGTGTTGGTACAAGGAGGAAAAAGTTTTTTGATACGCCAGCGAGAGACATTGGGAGATCTGGTTCGCCATGAAGCGGGGTCTCTTTACTTGCTTCAACACGGCTTGGTGAAAAGATAATTTATGCCATTACTACGCTTTACAAAAATGCAGGGGGCCGGCAATGATTTTATTTTTATCAATGCCTTGAAGGGGCGTTGTGGCCTCAATCGCCAGCAAATCCGCCAACTCTGCCATCGCCAATTGGGTGTCGGGGCCGATCAGATCCTGATTCTTCAAAGATCAAGAAAGGCCGATTTTAAAATGAAGATCTTCAACCCCGATGGCAGCGAGGCTGAAATGTGCGGCAATGGTTTGAGGGCCCTCACCCGCTATGTCAACGAGAGAAAGATCTCGACCAAAAAGACATTAACCGTTGAAACCAAAAAGGGGGTGCACGAGGCCCAGATCCTCTCAAAAAATCGCATCCGGGTGGATATGGGCCCTCCTTTTCTCAAAGGCCAAGAGATCCCTGTCAACTTGAGGGGCCGTATCATCAATCGCCCCTTTAAAATCGAGGGACGTGAATTCAGGATCACCTGTGTCTCTATCGGAAATCCTCATTGTGTTATTTTTGTCGATAACCTCGCCCATTGTCCGGTGACGACCTATGGTCCCCTCATTGAAAATCACTCCATCTTTCCCAAGAGAACCAATGTCGAATTTGTCGAGATCCACAACAAAAATCACGTGACGGCCCGCGTGTGGGAACGAGGCGCCGGGGAGACACTGGCCTGCGGCAGCGGGGCCTGCGCCATCAATGTGGCGGGGGTCCTCAATGGCTTTACAGAACGCAAGCTAACGGTCAAGCTCAAAGGCGGCACACTAGAATTGGAATGGAATCGCGACTCCAATCATATTTTTATGACGGGCCCGGCCCAGATAACCTTTGAGGGAGAGATTAAGGTATGAAAAGCACCTAAACAACGGAGTTATTCTATGTTCCAAGGATCTTTTGTTGCGATTGTCACCCCCTTTAAAAATAACGAGATCGATGAGCCTGCCCTAAGAAACCTCATTGACTGGCACATCCAATCGGGAACCGACGGGATCGTCCCCTGTGGCACTACCGGAGAGTCGGCCACCCTCTCCCATGAGGAGCACAATCGTGTGGTCCGCATCACTGTCGAACAGGTCAATAAAAGGATCAAGGTCCTGGCGGGCACGGGTTCCAATGCCACCAGTGAGGCCCTCCGAATGACCCGCAACGCCAAAGAGGCCGGGGCCGATGGCTGTCTCCTCATCACCCCTTATTACAACAAACCCACTCAAGAGGGACTTTTCCGCCACTTTGAGGCCATTGCCAAGGCCGTCGACATCCCCTTGATCCTTTATAATGTACCGGGACGCACCGCCGTCAATATGCTTCCCTTAACCGTCAAGAGGTGTGCCACACTTTCCAATATCATCGGCATCAAAGAGGCCTCCGGTGACCTGGACCAAATCCGTGACATCATCAAGTTCTGCGGCCCTGATTTTCTGATCCTCTCCGGCGAAGACGCCCAAAATCACGCAATCATGAAACTGGGGGGCAAGGGGGTCATTTCCGTCACGGCCAATTGTCTCCCCTCAAGGGTGGCTGATCTCTGTCGGCAATGCCTGAAAAAAAATGATGCCGCCGCAGAAAAGATCCAGGACGAGCTTTCAGAGATCAATGACGTCCTGTTTATTGAAACCAACCCCATCCCCATCAAGACCGCCATGGCATTGATGGGGAAGGTGCGTGAAGAATTTCGCTTGCCCCTTTGCCCCATGGGTGAAAAAAACAAAAAACAGCTTGAGGCTGTGTTGAAGAAATATGAGTTAATGTAATGGGTGCTGACTAGGATCTTATGTCAAAGACACGCATTATCGTTGCTGGGGCCGCAGGCCGCATGGGACAACGCATCGTGGCCACGATCTTGTCCCATCCAGAGGCGGAGCTTGCCGGGGCTACCGAATCCTACGAGTCCCCTTTTCTGGGCCAAGACGCCACGATTGTCTGCGGTTGTGAACCCAGTCACATCATGATCAGCGATCGGCTCGAAAAAATCATCTCCCCTGAAGACGTTGTTATTTCCTTTGCCACCCCCAAGGCCAGTTTGCAGCATCTTGAAATCACGGCCGCCCAAGGCAGGGGGATTGTCATTGGGACCACGGGGTTTAGTGAGGAACAAAAAATCCAAATTGAAGAAGGGGCCCGAAAGATCCCCGTTGTCCTGGCCCCCAACATGAGCGTGGGGGTCAATGTCCTGTGGAAGCTCGTCGAACAGACCGCCAAGGTTCTTGGCGATCATTTTCGCGTCCTCGTCTCCGAGACCCACCATATCAAAAAGATCGATGCCCCCTCGGGAACCGCCGTCAAAATCGGAGAGGTTTTGGCCAAGGCCCTCCACAAAAAATACGAAGAGATCCCCATCAAATCCATTCGCGAGGGAGATGTCGTGGGAGATCATACAACGCTCTTTAAAAGTCCCGAGGAAACCCTGGAGATCACGCACCACGCCATCAGCCGTGATATCTTTGCAAAAGGTGCCGTGAAAGCCGCTCTTTGGGTCAAAAAACAACGCCCCGCCCTCTATGACATGCAGGATGTGCTGGGACTGAAATGATAGCCGCTTTCCAAAATTTAGCCCCTACCCTCCAGGCCCTCCTGGCAGGATGTTTGACATGGTTCCTCACGGCGTTGGGGGCCTCGCTGGTCTTTTTCACAAGAAATGCGAGCCAGAAACTCCTGGATTGGATGCTGGGTTTTGCCGCGGGCATCATGATCGCGGCCAGTTTTTGGTCCCTCTTGGCCCCGGCCATTGCCATTTCAAAAGAGGGAGACCTTCCGATCTGGCTGCCAGCATCCGTGGGATTCCTCCTGGGGGGCGGATTCCTCCGGTGCCTGGACAAGATACTCCCTCATCTTCACATCGGATTCAGAATGGAAGAGGCCGAAGGAGTCAAGACCTCTTGGCAACGAAGCATCCTTCTTGTATTGGCCATCACCTTGCACAATATTCCCGAAGGCCTTGCCATAGGAGTCGCCTTCGGGGCCCTTTCTGCAGGCCTTCCCTCGGCCACCCTTCCAGGGGCCATCGCCTTGACGATCGGTATCGGCATCCAAAATTTTCCGGAAGGCCTCGCGGTGTCCATGCCCCTAAGACGCGAGGGGCTCTCTCGACTCAAGAGTTTTTGGTACGGACAACTCTCCGGTCTGGTGGAACCCCTGGCCGCCCTTATGGGGGCCGCCGCTATTCTCTTAGCCAAACCCCTTCTTCCCTATGCCCTGGGTTTTGCCGCGGGAGCGATGATATTTGTCGTCGTTGAAGAAGTCATCCCGGAGGCCCAGCGAGAAGGCAATACAGATCTGACAACCGCCGCCGTCATGATTGGTTTTACACTCATGATGATCCTAGATTCGGCCTTCGCCTAACGGTGTGCCCATAATATTGACAATCCATCCCCATCGAGATACTACGAGAAGCAATAAATGTTTTTTCACACCACCTTCATCAGTGGAACAAGGACAACAGAGGATGAAAATAGAACTCGCCGATCGCATCAAACACCTTCCTCCCTATCTCTTCGCGGAGATCGATCGATTGAAACAAGAACAGATCCGGCGGGGAGTCGACACCATTGACCTAGGTGTGGGGGATCCGGATCAACCCACGCCGGATCATATCATCAAGGCCCTCTGTGAAGCCGTCAAAAATCCCCGGCATCATCGATATCCCTCCTACGTGGGTCTCTTGGGTTTTCGGGAGGCCGCGGCACAATGGATGAAGAGGCGTTATAATGTCTCCATCAACCCGGCAACCGAGGTCGTCTCCCTGATTGGATCCAAGGAGGGAATCGCCAATCTCCCCTATGCCTTCATCAACCCCGGTGATGTCGTCCTCATCCCCTCTCCCGGTTATCCCCCTTATACGAGCGGCACCCTCTTCACAGGTGGAAAACCCTATTGTCTCCCCCTAAAAAGGGAAAACAGTTTTCTCCCGGACCTCAAAGCCATCCCCAAAGATATCCTAAAAAGGGCCAAACTGATCCACGTCAATTATCCCAATAATCCCACCTCCAAGGTGGCCCCCCGCTCCTTCTATGAAGAAGTGGTCCGCTTTGGACACAAAAACAATATTATCGTCTCGAGTGATATCGCTTATGGAGAAATCTATTATGGTCCTGAAAGACCCTTGAGTCTTTTGGAAATCGACGGTGCCAAGGACGTTGCAATAGAATTTCACTCACTGTCCAAGACCTTTAACATGACGGGATGGCGCATTGGTTTCGCCGTGGGACAGGCCGATATCATCGCCGGACTGGGCAAGATCAAGACCAATATCGATTCCGGCATCTTTGAGTCCGTGCAGATGGCCGGCATTGCCGCCCTTCAAAAACCTGCGTGGACGGATTTGATGAGAAAAGTCTATCAGGAACGCCACACCTGTCTGACAACGGGTTTAAAAAAGATTGGTTTTGACATTGCCTGCGCCGAGGCCTCCTTCTACGTGTGGATGGCCGTGCCCCGGGGTCTGACATCGGCGACCTTTGCCATGAAACTCCTCAAGGAAAAGGGATTATCGTCACCCCCGGCAATGGTTTCGGAGAGTATGGTGAGGGCTATGTCCGTTTTGCCCTGACCCAAGAGGTGAAAAGGCTTGAAGAAGCCCTTTCGCGCCTCAAAGGTGTTCTTTAAGTGAGGACCACCGCCTTTATCAGTCTGGGATCCAATCTGGGCCATCGCCGCCGGACATGCCACGAAGCCCTTTTAAAACTCACCTCCCATCCTGAAATTTTCCTAAAAAACTCTTCCTCCTACTATGAGTCCGAGGCCATAACCCTTGACAATACCCCCCAACCCCCCTACCTCAATCAGGTCGTCGAGATCGAAACCTCCCTTGATTCTCACGCGCTTCTGTACTATCTCCTAGAAATCGAAAAAACCCTGGGCCGGAGCCGCCAAGAGAGATGGGGCCCCCGCACCATTGACCTCGACATACTCTACTACGACAATTTAGTCACGGAATCGCCCGAGCTCATCCTCCCCCATCCGGAAATCCAAAACCGCCCGTTTATCCTGATCCCCCTGATGGAAATCGCCCCCTCATGGCAGGATCCCAAAAGCAAAAAAAGTCTGGAAGAGATGTGCCGTGGCCTACCCCAATCCCAAAAAGTGACGAGGGCCTCCTGATGAGAATTCTTCTTTTCCTCCTCTTGATTTTTCTCCTCTATCAACTCTGGAGGTTTTCTGAATTAAGGGCCAAAATGATCCGAAAAAAAACCGTCAAGACCCAACCAAAAATCGAGGCCCACCCCATGGTTCAGTGTCAGAGGTGCGAAACCTTTGTCCCCAAAAACGAATCCATTGATTATAAGGGACGTGCTTTTTGTGGTGAAAAATGCCGGGATGAATCCAGGCCATGATTACACTTGAACCCCTAAATCAAAAGTGCTTTAATGCTCTATCCTTATGTCCTTTATTGATCCCAAAACCAAAGAAGTTAACTGCAAGATCGTCTATTACGGCCCTGCCTTCTCCGGAAAGTCCGCGAACATCAAGAGTCTTTACAGAAAGATGTCCAAGGGGAAAAAGATCAAAATCCTCTCCATCCCCCAATCCCAGGACAAGACCCTCTTTTTTGATTTCATTCCCCTCTCGGTAGGAATGGTTAATGATTACAAGATCCGCTTTCACCTCTATACCGTCCCCGGTCAGCCCCTCTACGACACCAGCCGACGCATCATCCTCAAGGGAGTCGATGGTATCGTCTTCGTCGCGGATTCCCAAGTCGCCAAGATAGAGGATGATCTGGAAAGCCTGGAAAATTTGAAAACCAACATGATCGATCTTGGGGCCTCTCTCGATGATTTTCCACTCGTGATTCAATACAACAAACGAGATCTGAAAGGCATCGCCCCCTTAAGTGAGCTCAACACCCTCCTCAATAAAACCAACGTCCCCACATTTGAGTCCGTCGCCAGCGAGGACAAGGGGACCTTTGAAACGATGCAATCCATCGCAAAGCTGGTCTTGAAGGAACTGAAAGACTGACCTTCACTTTGGGACTTTTTTCCAATCCTCCAAAAACCTCTGAATCCCGATATCCGTCAGGGGATGTCTCGTCAATTGCTGGATGACATTAAAAGGGACCGTCGCCACATCGGATCCAATGAGGGCCGCCTCCTTCACATGAATGGGATGGCGGATACTGGCGGTCAAGATCTGGGTCTTAAAACCATAGTTATCATAAACCTGCCGGATTTCTGAAATCAGATTCATCCCCGTCTCGGAGATATCATCCAATCTCCCCACAAAGGGACTCGCATAGGAGGCCCCCGCCTTGGCCGCCAAAAGGGCCTGATTGACGGAAAAGACGAGGGTCACATTGGTAGGGATCCCTTCTTGAGCACAGAGCTTTGTGGCCTTGAGTCCCTCCGAGGTCATGGGCAATTTAACAACAATATTTTTATGCCAGCCGGAAAATTCGTGGGCCTCCTTCATCATCCCCTTGGCCTCCAAGGAAACGGCCTCCACACTGATGGGACCATCGACGATGGAGACAATTTCCTCGATCACCTCCCTGTGTTTGCGACCTGTCTTGGCCATCAGGCTGGGATTGGTGGTCACACCATCAATGACCCCCATCTCATGGGCCTCTCGAATCTCTTTCACATCAGCGGTATCGATAAAAATTTTCATGCAAGCTCCTTTTTTTCGGTTACACCTCAAATCGCCGCTCCAACGCTCTTGTCAAGGTCACCGGATCGATATACTCCAGATCCCCCCCCACAGGAATCCCAGAGGCCAAGCGGGTCAGCCGTTTATTAAAGGGCCTTAACACCTCCGTCAAATAAAGAGCCGTGGCCTCGCCTTCGGCATTGGGACTCAAGGCCAAGACAATTTCTTGAATGTCCTTATCCCTTTTTAACCGCTCCATCAAGAAAGACAATCTCAATTGATCCGGCCCAATGGCCTTCAACGGCGAGAGGACACCATGCAAGACATAGTAGAGACCCCTAAAAAAACCCGTTTTTTCAACCGTTAAAATATCCGAGGGTTCTGCCACAACACATAAAATCGTTGTGTCTCTCTGTCCCTTGGCACAAAGAGGACAGCGTTTCGCTTCGGAGATGTTTTGGCAAAGATCGCAATAATAGACATTTTCGGTCACTCCCTGAATCGCCACTGCCAGGCGTTTGGAATAATCCCCCTTGGAACGCAAAATAAAATAGGCCAAGCGGGTTGCGGTCTTTTCACCGATCCCCGGAAGCCGGGACAATTCTTGAATCAGTCGATCTATTGGATTCACAAATTTGGGGGGTTGAGTCCTAAATCCTCAAAAACCTTCATCATGCCTGTTTTGGCATTCTCACGGGCCTTTTTCAAGGCCTCATTCACAGCGCCGGCAATTAATTCCGGAAGCATGGATTCTCCCACCTTCTCCACAAGGCCTTCCTCCAAGACAATCCTCAAAATCTCTTGCTTGCCATTGGCGACCACCTTGACCATTCCCGCCCCGGACTGTCCCTCAAAGGTCATGGCCTCGAGCTCTTCCTGTCTCTCTCTCAACTGTTCCTGAATCTTGCCAGCATCCTTAAACATCTTCAAAAAATCCATCAATCTCTCCTACGACTTCCTCTCGACAACTCTGGTCTCTTGAGGGTCGAAAATGGCCAGGGCCTCATCCACAATCGAGTGAGAACGGCCCATCTTTGCAGGATCAGGGGGCGGACTTCCCTCCTGGAGAATCCACTCAATCTTCATCTCCTTTTTGAAAAATTTCTGGGCCAGTGACACCAAGACCACCATGCGCTCGGGATCCTGAACCACCTCATAGTAAATCGAACCCTGCGGATAACTGATAATGAGGCGCTCATGCTCCATCGAAACCAGGGAGCCATGTTCCAACATCGAGGCCAGTTGAGGTTTGTGGGACTTGACAAAGGCCAAAAATCCCAGCCATGAGGGGACCGGTGAGATCTCACTGGGGGGACCCAAAGGAGGTAAAACCGCCGGTTTTGGCGAGGAAGAAAGGGTCTCCAGGCGCTGTAAAATTTCCTGAATCGACTGGACGGATTCCAGGTGACACAACCGCAAACACGTAATCTCCAACAACGTCTTGGGATAAGTCGAACGCGCCATCTCTTCATAGGCCCTGTACAAGATCTGAAACATCCGATCAAGATCGGCCCATGAACCCTGTTTCGCCTGGGCCATGATCTTTTCCCTTTCCTCCGGCAGGAAATCCTGCAAGACTTCCTGCCCCCCTTGTGGTTCGATCTGTGACACCAGGAGGTGGCGAAAATGATTGAGGAGGTTTCCGGACCACCTTTTGACATCCAGACCCCCCTCAAATATCTCCCGAATCTTGTCCATCGCCCCCCTGGCATCCCTTTTGAAAATCAAATCCGTCATCTCAAAGACAGAATCATGACTCAAGATCCCCAGGGCCTCACGGACCTGGGAGGCCTTGATCGCAGAACCTGAAAAAGAGACGACCTGATCCATCAGACTCAAGGCATCCCGAAGGCTCCCGGCCGCCTCCCTGGCAATAAGAAACAGTCCTTCTTGATCGACCTTGATCCCCTCCTTTTTGGCGATGGAGGAGAGACTCTCCATAATCTTGGCCGCCGGGATGCGGCGCAGATCAAAACGAAGGACCCGAGAGAGGATGGTCGCCGGCAGTTTTTGGGGTTCGGTGGTCGCAAAGATGAAGATCGCGTGAGGGGGGGGCTCTTCCAGGGTCTTGAGAAGGGCATTGAAGGCCGAGGTCGACAACATATGGACCTCATCGATGATGTAGATCTTATAGCGTCCACTGGCCGGGGTATACTTGATGTTCTCCCTCAATTCGCGCACATCATCGACGGAGGTATTGGAGGCCCCATCGATCTCCAAGACATCCAGGGAGCGCCCCCGGGTAATATCCTGACACAGGGGACAGGCATTGCAGGGATCGGGGGTGGGTCCCTTCTGGCAATTGAGGGCCTTCGAAAAGAGGCGCGCGAGCGACGTCTTCCCGATCCCCCGGGGTCCCGTCAGGAGGTAGGCATGGTGGAGGCGGTTGAGGCGGACGGCATTTTTAAGGGTCGTCGTCACCGCCTCCTGGGCCACCACCTCATCAAAGGTCTGGGGCCGGTATTTGAGGGCAAAGACTTGATAGGACATTTATTTCTCCTCCCAGGAGACCCTAAAATAGGAACGGTCCTTTGTAATCAAAATGAGGGGGACTGACAAGCAAGAAAGGGGTCTTATCCCCGTCAAGGGAGGGGGTCGTGGAGGGGCATTATCAATTTGATAAGTGTGATATTATCAAAATGAGAATATTGACGTTTTTAGACATCACTCCCTCCCTACTAATTTCATAACACATTGATTTTATTATAAAAACATTGGCTATGAAATCCTTTGAGTTGGCACTGGGCTTGCAACCTATAGGGGGCAATGAAGATAATTCGTGGGATCCATATTTGTGCACTCTCCATTATATTAATAGGGATCCTTGTCTCCTCTTCGACCCACGCCGCAGGGGCCCTTGCTAAAGCCAAAACGGGCTCAAAGGTCAACCAGACTGCCAATATGTCCTTCGCCAATTCCGGCAGCAATGCCCTGATGTCGACGGTCAGCCAAGGGATCTTTGTTGATGTTGGCGGAAGGAATGTTGCCGTTGCAGGGACTGGAGCCGGCTCTGTTGAGGGGGGCGGTTTTGATGTCGTTGTCCGCGATCCCGGTGGTGGAGGGGGGCAAGAATGCAATCCCCAGACAAAACCAGCACCAGTACCCTGCATCCAATTTGTATGCCTCCTGGGCCAGTGGAAGCCTGATACCGTATCCCTCAATGGAGACGCCTGCAATGACAGCAACGCCTGTACTGTGACAGATGTCTGTTCCGGAGGGGCCTGCACGGGCTCTGGAACTATTCCAAATCTCAATGACAATAATGTGTGTACCACTGATACGTGCGTCAATGGCGCCGCTGTCCATACAAACAACACAGCTGCCTGTAACGATGGCAATGCCTGTACTGTAACAGATGTCTGTTCCGGAGGGGCCTGCACGGGCTCTGGAACTATTCCAAATCTCAATGACAATAATCCCTGTACCAATGACTCCTGTTCGAACGGTGTCGCTGTCCATACAAACAACACAGCTGCCTGTAACGATGGCAATGCCTGTACTGTGACAGACGTCTGTTCCGGAGGGGCCTGCACGGGCTCTGGAACTATTCCAGGTCTCAATGACAATAATTCCTGCACCAATGATACGTGCGTCAATGGTGCCGCTGTCCATACAAACAACACAGCTGCCTGTGACGACAACGATGCCTGTACTCAAACCGATACCTGCCAAAATGGCAGTTGCTCGGGGGCTAATCCAAAAACCTGCACCGCCTCCGATCAATGCCACAATGTCGGAATCTGTGACCCCGCAAATGGTAATTGCCCTGCCGGGACACCCATTGATTCCGGTATTCAAAATGAGTGCGGCGGATGCCAAACTCTAACAGGCACCAAGGGCGCTACCTGTGACGGTCCTGATGCTGATTCTTGTATCGGTGGCACTCTCCAATGTAGCGGTATTAATGCCCTCACCTGCCAAAACGACAACTCGGTAGCCAACAACTGCGGCGGATGTGAGGCCTTGTCCAACCAACCCAATACCTCCTGCGATCAAAACGGAGATGGTTGTACCGGGACATGGACCTGTAATGGGGCCGATGCCGTCACCTGCACCGACGTTCAAGTGGGCGACGGAGATACCTGTACCACGGACTCGTGCACCAATGGCCAAGTGGTCCACGCGACCATCCAATGTCCCGGCCAGACGGCCTGTGATCAGGCGGTCACCTGTGCGAATGGGTCGTGTCCTGCCCCCGTCTTAAGAACAGATATCGAATGCGGTCCCAATGATCCCGGATGTGAACCGGCGACCTGTACCTTTATAGCCCCGACCTGCAATCTTACTTGTCCCGGCGCCATTGCCGTTGGCGACGATGGGAGTCAAACCACCTTTACCGTTGCCGTGACCAATGCCGATCCCGACGGGGCCCCGGCCTGTACCCTCGAAAGCGGGGATGTCCTGGCCCCGGTCTCCGATACGGCCAATTCACCCACAGATCACTCCTGGAACTATCCGGCCGCGAGCAGTTATGATGTCAACGCCGACGGGACGATCTCCCTCGATTGTACGGCCCCCGGACGCGGCACTAATCCACCCGCCCATTGCGCCTGTGAGATCACTGTGGCCCAGTGCGGCCTTAATTGCACACAGGCCGACGGGACGAAAAAAGTCTTAGTCGATTCCAACGCAGCCTCTAATGGCGGCACCTGCAACAAGGTCACCTGCAACGCGACCCTTGACAGCAATGCCGTGGGGACCCAGGCAAGTTACTCCACGCCCCTCCCCAATGCCCAAAACCCCGACGTCAATGGATCAACCGTCCAGGGAGACATCTGCCAGACGGGGGAACATCATATTGCCGTTGAGACGACCATCGATGGCGTCACGGTCACTTGCGAGGATAGCTATGAGGTCGTGGCCCCGGCCCCCTCGTGCTATACCGTCATCGCTTCCCAAGGCCCTTACTATGCGGGCAATACCCTCTCCATTACCTGTTCCATCCTGAATGCCATCTCTCTGACGGCCACATTGGACGGATCCCCCCTGGATATGAACGGGGTTGATCTAGTCGATTGCAGGGGTCTCCAGGTCATACTCGGGGCCGGACCCAATCGCCTCGAAATCACCGCCCACGGGGGTTATGGCACCACGCCCACGATCTGTCCGATCCCACCCATCACCCTCAAGACACTGGATTGCGGTGACGGGACAACGGACCCTGGTGAACTATGCGATGACGGCAATGAGGATAATACAGATGCCTGTGTCAACTGTAAGGTCGCCACCTGCAGGGACGGTGCTATTCGTACCGGGGCAGAAGAATGTGATGACGGCAATACCGAAAATACAGATACCTGTCTCAACGATTGCACCTTACCCTCTTGCGGTGACGAACACCTCCAGGTAGGCATCGGAGAGGAATGCGAACCCATTCTCGAGGCCCTTGGCTGTCATCAAACCTCCTGCATCCATATCCCGGTCTGTAGCGGATTTATCGCCTCCCTCGTCACTGCAGACGTCGGTCAGATCGCTCAAGTCACCGTCCAAGGAATCGCCGACAAATTTTGTGTGGGACCGACCTGTTCGGGCCCCTTTACCAATAGCGCCAGCATCGATATCCCCTGCACGGCGGCCAGCATCACCCCCTATCCCCTCATCCTCTATCGAGGGAATGCCTCTCCGACGAGCCGATGCCCCGCTGAGGCCAATCAAGATACAACCATTACCATCGAGTGTCGTGCCGTTTGTGGCGATGGTCGCGTTGAAGGGGATGAGGAGTGCGATCCCCCTGCAGAGGGTGCCTGCGACAGCAATTGTCAAACCATCACCTCCATTCCCTGTCCCGACGGATCGACCCCCGATGCCAATGGCAATTGTCCGACACCCACAACGACCCTCACATGCGATGACGGGACCGTCGTAACGAGTCTCAGCGACTGTCCTACTCCCCCCACGGAATACACCTGCGACGACGAGACTGTCGTGACGAGTCTCAGCGAATGTGTCTCCTGTCCCTATGGTGGTTCAGTCGGGCCTGGACTGACGTGTCCTCCCACCGGCGGACCCAATCCCACCACCTGTCCCGATGGCACCGTCGTCACCTATCCCGATGACTGCCCCGAGGAGGATGGCGAGGAGGGTGGCAAAGATCCCGGCACCACCCCCGGTTCCTGTGGTGACAAAATCGTCCAGCCCGAACTCGGCGAGGAATGCGATCCCCCGGGAGAACTCGATGCCGACGGATTCTGCGATGATCGGTGTAAAATAGATCCTTGTGCCTCAAAATTTGAGAAAGGCAGTCCCGATTATCAGTGCTGTGAGATGGCCTATCACTTCAAAAAAAGTGATCAAGACACGCGCTATTCAAGAGAAATGCATACCCAAAAGAATGCATCTCATTTCTCACTCCCCCTGTATACGAAGGTGTATTATCAGGGCGGTGGATCACTCAATTACTCGATGAGCTACGACGAGCCGATAGAGGATGCCTTTGACGTCGAAAACTCTGAGGCTTTCAAGTGTTGCAAGGCGGGATTCCTCGATCCAAAGGATTTTACAGAGACCTATGATCAATATGAGGCCTACAACAAGCGGAACGACCAACTCCAGCAGATGACTGACAAATATAGCGCCCTTGTGGAGAAGTACAAGAAAGAAGAAGGGCTCTCTCCCGACGAAAAACTCACACTCGATGATCTTGAAAAGAAGATGAGAAAGGAGAAAAATGATCTCTCGGCCCTTCAAGAGAAGGGGGCGGCCTCCGCAAATAGGATGAAAGCCCAATTGATAAAATGCGAGTGTTATTTCGCACCTCCGCTCTCGGCCCCCTCCTATTGCTACTCCTGTGAACCGGACTACAAGGTCCGTAGTCTCAATCGCTTTGTCGATGTCAACAAAGAGGCCCTCTACAAACAGGGGATATGGATAAAGTCCTCCCCCGCCCTCAAGCGAGAGAAAAAGAAGGCCCTCTCCCACTTTGACATGTATCAGTACAAACGGCTCCGGGATCGAAAAGCCCGGCTACAGAAGAAGGACTGGGTGTATACCCCCTTTGACGTCCCTGTCTGTGAGTGCCGCACCGATGAAAAGAAGGCCATTTCCGATCCACAACAAATCATGTCTCTCCTGGGATCAAAGACATACGCCTTACACTCCTTGAATCAAAAGAATCTCATGAGTCAAAAAAATCTCACAATGATGGAGAAGGAGAAAGAAAAGGATTTTTGTGTCCCCCCGCAGATTTTAGACGACATGCAAAATCCAAAACGGTTTCAAAATCCCCTGGTGGTCGTCGGTCATGATGAGGGGAAAAACTGTGTCATGGTGACTCGTCAAGGAGAAATGATGAAGTCTCTGCTCCAAATCGACCCACCCACCTGCCTCCCCGTGTGTGACTGTCTGGAGACAGGGACCCCCCTTGATCCGGAACCCTTAATCGGTGGTGATCCTGATCCAGATCCAGCCACTGATGGCTCGGGATCTACCTCAAAACCCACCTTCGACACCCTTATCGATACGGCCCATCTCCCCAATCCCTCTACCAGTCCCCATCTCAAGATGTGTTTTATTGCAGAAGGATCGGATATCGCCAGATGCCGAGGCGGCGGGGAGATCAAATACGACAAAAAAGTACCCCTCTTGGATCTGAAGATGACTCACCCTGCCTTGTTCAGGGTTTCTAAGATACTCAACAACGGCGACGAGGAGAAAGAAAAAGAAATAATGAATGAGGTCATCACGGCCGTTGTGACAGCCGATCCTGCCAAATATGATTTTAAGATCATCCATGCCAAGGCCAAAAAAGGAGGCCTCATCCCCTCTGCAACAGAGGGTGTGGGTCCAGGAAAGGCCGCAGAGGGTACACCCACAACAGCCGTCAGTCAGGGAGAATTTGATCAGAAGGTCTTTGCTGAATATATCATACCCAATAACGGTGGCGCGCCCGAAATAGACAACAATGGCAATATCTATTATGAATCACCCAACAACGGCCCTGATTCCGCTAGCGGAAACAATGGCAATAATGGGCAGGGCCCCGGATCAAATAGTGCAAACAATGATAATGGACCTCCCCCATGGGCCGGTCCCCCCGCAAACGATGGTGGTGGTGGCGGTGGTTCTCCTCCAGGGGCCGCTGATCCCCTAGCCGTAGACGATGACGACGAAGAGATGGATGGGGATGTAGACGACGATGATGATATGGATGATATGGATGATGTTGAGGTGGTGGATGGCTTTGGGGCCCTCTTACTGGCCTCATCAACGGCCAATACCCTGACGACCGATGAGACCATTGAAGATATAGCAACGATTGTCTATGTTGATGTAGGGTACCAAGGGAGCGGCGGCTGTAGTCTCAACCAGACAGACTCCTCCACACCCTGGACATTCTTTGGATTGGGGCTTTTGATCCTTCTCACTCTGGGCCTCGTCCGGAGAGGGAAAAAAGTGCCCGTCGTCCTTAAGACAAAGAAAAACTAATCCCTAAGCCGCTCGCCAACACCCATTGGACATGGTCTGCCGAACAGTCCCCCCCAGCGAAGAGGGCGACAAGATCTTTTTTAAGACCCTGTTTCTGTTGTGGACTATTTCATCCAGGGGAATCCCCAGGACATATTGGAGCATTGTCCCCCAGTTGATGAGGGTCATCTTCAAATACCCATACTGCTCCCACTTGCGGGCACTGGTCACTGCCTTTCCCGAATAACTGAGGAGTCTCCCCCTTTTTTTCAGCCGCCCCACAAACAGGACATCCTCCAATAGGGGGACCTTGGGATAGCCCCCCACATCGTCAAAGACCTTCTTCCAGGCAAAGAGGACCTGATCCCCGTAGGGGAGCTGCCAGATCGCCTCTCGGAGCTTGACCCCGAATTCGATCACCCGGGCCTTCCACGAGGGACTATCCAGGACAAATTGATACGCCCCGCCCACAAACCGGGAGCGGGACTTGAGAGCCTGATAGAGCTTGGGAACGGTGTAGAACTCTATCGTGGTATCGGCATGGAGAAAGATCAAGAGCTCTCCCCTGGCCACCCGTGCCCCCAAATTCATTTGATAGGCCTTGTTGGCCTGCAGGGAGCGGTGGATAAAGACATTCCTCCCCTGAAGGCGCCTCCTCAAAAAGGGGAGGGCATGGCGGTCGCGTCCCGCCTCCACGACGATGACCTCACACCCCTTTTTATTGATAAAGGGGGTCGCCGCCTGCACCAGGAGATTGGTGTCATTGAGGCTGGGGATAATGATGCTGACCTGGGGTCTTGCCATAAAGTTTGATAATCAAGGGACTGTTGAAAAATGCCATCTGCTGCGTTGCCCTCGTCGCCGGCTCCTCGACGTACTTGCTAGTACGCCTGCGTCGCGGCTCCTCGGGCTGCCTTGCAGCTGGACATTTTTGAACAGTCCCTAAAAGCCATTTTTCAACACCCCTATCAACCACATTTTGCGACTTTCGTCTACACCTTTGCAAGGGCCCTTTCCATCTGATGAAAGACGTGATCGGCGAGCCTTTGGACCTCATCGGGATTGTGGTGGCGATCATAATCCTGGACTGAAATAACAGGTAATATTTTTAAGGTCATTGTGGAGCGTCGAGTGAGATTCAAGGAGTGTTTAGGCACGGCCTGATGTCCTCCTAGAATCACCATGGGCAAAATATCCCTTCCTGTTTCCAGGGCCAGGCGAAAGGCCCCGAGTTTAAAGGGAAGCATGTGGCTATCCGGTGATCGTGTCCCCTCCGGAAAAAAGAGGATGGAGGACCCCCTGTTTAACCATGCGTGACACAAGGCCATGCAGTGTTCCCGGCTTTCCGGGTCACCGCGTCTGACGGGGATATGCCCGCAGAGTCTCATCATCCACCCTACGATGGGGAGATTGAAGGTCGAATGTTTTCCGATCCACTTGAAATGAAGAGAGGCCCTGTAGGGGACCAACCCATCCAGCATGGATTGATGATTGGAGACCATCACATAGGTTTTGTTGGGGCTCATGTTTTCCCTTCCAAAGACCTTGATGGTCCAAAAGGGATTAATATCCACATAGTGGTTGGCCCAGAGACATGAGATTTTTTGCAGCACCCTTCGATTGGGATCAAAGGGAGAGGCGATCACCCCTATAATAAGGGCGAAAGGAAAGATGACCACGCAACTGGCAACAAAATAGGACCACAGGGCAACATTCATGAGAAGGTAAAAAACCCCGGAAAGGATCCTCATGAATACTTTTATAAGGGTGGTGGAAAACAACATTTCCTCTCGCTTTTGCACAAAATCCTCCACTGCCGGATTTTGTGCAGCTAGGAAAATCAATGGCATAGAGGCAGCAAGGTGATTGATTTTCCTAAAGCCGCTCAAGAAAAGTTGTTTTCCACCACTCCCTTTATAACTATTTTGAGTGAAGATGAGAATAAAAATAATTTCGACAGGAAGTGGCTCAATATGTTAAGCCCTCCTATCAAAAGTAAGGAGATGATCGTGTCGGAAAAGTTCCTCTCAGGGAAGAGACTTCTCCAATTTGAGGCCCTGCAACATTGCCTCGTGCCTCGCAGTCGAAATTTTAGTCATACTCAAAAGCAAGAATCTATCCGGCTGATCAATGATTTTTTGGACAAGACCCCCCTTTCGGTCCAACGAAAACTGGCCCTTTTCTTCATCGTCATCGACATTTTTTCCCTCCTCTTTGGCGGAAAGACCTTCAAAAATTCCTCTCCCCAAAAACAAATCGCCATCATGAATCTCTTTTTTGATTCTCCCTTAGGTTTGTTCCGCAAGGGTTTCTGGGGACTCAATACACTCATAAAGCTCGGCGTCTTTGGACAGCCCTCTCTCTATGCCGATATCGGCTACGCCAAAAAGGAGATCGACAATCATGTCTGAGAAGGTCCTTGATTACGATATCGTCATCATCGGATCGGGGGCCGGTGGCGGCACCGTGGCCAAGGAGCTTTCCCCGCTCTGTGCACGGGGGGCCAGGATCGCCCTCCTTGAATGGGGGGGGCACTTTGAAAAAAAAGACAACACCCGGGAAGAAATCCCCATGGCCGAAAAATATTATTTTGACCATGGAGGGTTTCAGACATCCACTCAGGACATGACGCTTGCCTTTGCCAGGGCCCTGGGGGGATCGACCACCGTCTATACGGGGACCTCCATCACCGCCCCCGACTCTGTCCTCAAAAAATGGGATGTCCCGGGGGTCACGCCCCAAGACCTGAAACCCCGTTTTGAAAAATATATCCAGGAAAACGGCGTCCACCTTTATCCCCCAGAAGAAATCAACGACAACAACAAACTCTTTGTGGAGGGGTGCAAAAATTTAGGGTGGAAGGTCGAGCAATTCCCTGTCAACACCCGGGGCTGTCAGGGACTCGGTACCTGCAATCTCGGTTGCGCCGTTCACGCCAAACAGGGAACGGCCGTCGTCCAGATCCCCCAAGCCCAAAAAAACGGGGTCGAGGTCATCCCCTTTTGTCGGGCCGACCGTCTCGATGATCACGATGTCCTGGCCACAGTCCTCCCCCCGGAAAATGCCTTGAGGGCCTCCCCTTTATCCCCAGGACGATATCGCTTCCGGGCCAAAAAGATCATCGTGAGTGCCGGGGTGATTCATTCTTCCGCCTTGCTGTGGCGTTCCTTCGGAAATGCCCTGTCTTCGGACCTTGGCCGTTACTTCACCTGTCAACCCGCCCTCATTTTAGTCGGCGAGCATCCCCATCCCATCAAAAATACGGAGGGGCATCCCAAGAGTTTTTATTGTGACCAATTTGTTCCTTCCGACCACTTTTTATTGGAAAGTTGCATGTACTTTCCGTTGACCCTCGCCAAAAACCTCATGGGCTTTGGGGAAGAGATGGATGACCTCATGAGCCATTACGCCCATCTCCAAATGATCCTCGTCCTTGCCATCGACAAGGCCGAAAGACACAATCGAGTCACTATCAATAAAAAAGGGGATCCCCTTGTTCATTATCGCTTTAGCAAAAGGACTCAAGATTCGTTTATTCAGGCCATTCGCTCTAGTACACGCCTCTTTTTTGCGGCGGGGGCAAGGCGCGTCCATGCCCCGGCGATGGACCGATTTTTTATCTCTCCCGAACAAAAAGACCAAATCGATACCCTGATTCATAAAAAATATTTTAAACTGGGAAAAATATCGATCTCGGCCGCCCACCTCATGGGGGGTTGCCGCATGGGAGAGGACCCCAAAGAATCCGTCACGGATCCCTGGGGCAAGGTCCATGGACAGGATCATCTGTACGTCGCCGACGCGAGTCTCTTTCCGGCGGCCGTGGAGGTCAATCCCTACTTGACAATCATGGCACTCGCTGATCGAGTGGCGGAGGGGATCAAGAGGGAGTTGAGTTGAAACGATGTCATTAAGTGGAGCTCAAATCGTCGTGAAGGCCCTGGAAGATGAAGGGGTCAAGTTCAGCTTCGGAATCCCGGGGACCCACAATATCGAGCTCTACGATGCCCTCTTGGAGACCGAAAAGATTATAACGATCCTTGTGACGGACGAACAGAGCGCCTCCTTTATGGCCGATGGGGTGGCGCGAGCCTCGGGATCCTTGGCCGCCCTCAATCTCGTCCCCAGTGCTGGACTCACCAATGCCATGTCCGGGATCGCCGAGGCCTTTCTTGATCAGGTCCCCATGCTGGTGCTTTCCTGCGGGATCCGGCGTGACAAAAAATTTGCCTACCAACTCCATGATGTGGACCAGGCCGGTCTCGCACGACCTGTGTGCAAAGAGGTTTTTATCATCAAGACTCATGAAGAGCTCTACCCCACGATCCGCGCGGCTTGCCGGTTGGCCCAAAAACCCCCCTGTGGCCCCGTGATGGTAGAGGTCCCCGTTCATCTCTATCTTTTCCCGAGCGAATTGACGGTCGATCAACTCCAACTGCCCGATTTTGAAGACACGCCCCCTTCTCTCAATCCTCAAACGCTTCAGGTCATCCGCCAATGCCTCCATCAATCCTCATCCATCGGGATCTATGCCGGGGCAGGGGCCCTGGGGGCCAGAGATGAATTATTGGAACTCGCTGAAAAACTGGATGCCATCATCTTTACCACGATCTCGGGAAAGGGTCTCTTTCCCGAAAATCACCCCCGCTGGGGATGGGTCACGATGGGTGCGGCCGCCCCGAAAGAAATTCAAAGGCTGGAAAAGGAGTTGGACTGTTTGTTGGCTATCGGGTGTCGGTTTGGCGAGGTGGCCACAGGAAGCTATGGCTTTCATCCCCCAAAAAATCTGATCCATATCGATATTGATCCCGGGGTCTTTAACAAAAATTTTCAGGCGCAACACATCCTCCAAGGAGAGGCGCGGGAGGGCTTGAAGACCCTCCTGCCCCTCCTTCAGACCCATCCAACAAATCAGGAACGCCTCCAAAGACTGTCCGAGGCCCACCAATGGATCCGCAAGGAGCAATGCGCCATCAAGGAAAAGACCCAAGGGGTGTCTCCGGCCCTTTTTTTGGCGGCCCTGCAGGGGCAATTTGGCCCCCAAACCATTTTTGTCACCGACAGCGGCAACGGGACCTTTGTGGCGATGGAACTCCTACGACTCACGGAGCCTCGTTCTTTTTTGGGACCCATTGATTATTCCTGCATGGGCTACAGCACCCCGGCCGCGATCGGGGCCAAACTCGCCGCCCCGGACCGGCCCGTGGTCGCCCTCATAGGGGATGGGGCCTTTTTGATGACGGGCTTAGAACTCCTGACGGCTGCCACTTACGGTATCGGTGTCGTGGCCTGTCTCCTCCATGATGGGGAGCTCTCGCAGATCGCACAATTTCAAAGGAAGGCCCTGGGACGCGAGGGGTGGACGGCCGTTCACGACTTTCAGGCGGACCCCCTCTCCCGCGCCATGGGGGTCGATTATGTCGGCATTCAAAACGACAGCACCATCAAAGAGGGGGTACGTCAGGCCTTTGAGATCAGCCAAAAGGGACGGCCCGTCCTGGTCGATGTGGCCATCGACTATTCGACCCCGACCTATTTCACAAAAGGCGTGGTCAAAACTAATCTGCTGCGGCTACCCTGGAAAGATCGTCTGAGGATGGTGGGACGTGTCTTGAAGAGAAAGATCACTGGCTAAAAATTATTTGTTCTTGCCATTACCATTACCATTGCCATTTCCGTCGCCATTTCCATTACCGTTACCGTTACCGTTTCCATTCCCATTATCGCCTCCATTGCCATTCCCGCTGCCGTTCCCATTCCCGTTGCCATTGCCATTGCCGTCAACATTCTCCCCATCACTGTCATTATCGTTACTATTATTATCATCCTTTTTGGCATTTTTCTTTTCCTGAACAAGGTCCTTGGCCTTTTCTTTGAGATCGCTCACCTTCCCCGTCTTGCTGTTTCCGTGGGACTCGGCCAGTGTGGATTGTAACTCCTTCCAGATATCGACCCCATCCGTCTCATCCTCCTCGATCGTCAAGGCCGTGGCATGAGGATTACCCTTGAGGGCCTGATCAACGGCCTCTCCGATACGAACGGCCGTCGAGTCAAAATCAATGGCCACAAGACTATCCACCTCGCGGGTCTCATCATCAAAGGCGATGGCCACCGAGACATCCAGATCCCCCTCGTCCTGGCGACTATACACAAAAGAAACACCCTCTTTGACCCCCTTGGCCGTGATATCGGTCAATTCGATCTCGATACGCTCATAGTTCTTGGCCGCCATGAGGAGAGAAACAATCGGCGTGTCGAGTGAGACCCCATTCTCCATCACAGTGACCACGAGGGGCGGATCAAAATAGGTGGACTCTCCCTTGTTTTCTGAAACCAGCGTCACGGAGGAAATCGCCATCTGGATATCGGACAGATCCAGTGTTGCAAGACTCTCCTCCGAAAGGAGTCCCGTCGCATAGAGATTGAGCATCTGGATATCACCAAAAATGGGGACAGGCTCCGCGTCCGTGGGGGAGTTGACACTCGTTTCGTCTCCTGTATTGGTATTGGCGGACGATTCCAACACCCCACCGGCCATTCCGCACCCTGACAACAAAAGAGATCCCGCAAGACACACAACCACAAGGGCATGGGAAAGGCCGCGTTTGATGAGGGAAGAAGGCTCTTCTTCCTTGGCCTTTTTCTTCTTTTCCTCATAAACGGACAATTTTGAGAGGAGGAGGGCCTTTTCTCGTCCCAATTGTATATTGTTGGAGGCCAATTGGTGACAGCGCCTTGACAATTCTTTATTGTTGCTCTTCAGGTAGACAACCTCATCAATGTTTTCCAACGATTGCCCTGCCAATTTGCAAAAAGACTCCAAAATTTCCAGATACGGTCCGGCAAAGGCGTTGTTGATGGAGCGATTGTCGAGATAAATCGCCCCATAGACCTTTCCGTGCTTGGACTTTAAGGGGAGACAGCAAAGAGACTTGAGTTTTAAGTCACGAACGGACTCAAATTTTGAAAAGACGGGTTCGTTCATGGCATCAATCGTCACCACCGTTTCACCCGTCAAGAGGACCTTCTCCGTCACGTTCCAGGAAAGCTCGCACATCGCTTCTTCAATGTCACGGGACTGATTATTGCGTGCCGCCACAACGCGCGCCTTGGATCCATCATATAAAACCAAAAAGGCCCGTTCGGCTTGTGTGATCTTGATGAGACCATCGATGACCTCATCAACGAGCTCCCCCCGATCCTGAAACGAGGTCACATCAAAGGCCAATTGAAAGAGTTTTTTAAGCGATAGAAGGATCGATCCCGCTACCTCAAAGGTCCCCCTACCACTGATATCGAGACGGTCCACTCCCTCACCTCCTCATATTTACATACACGAAGAACATCCTAGATTGTCTCACTTTTTAAGTCCTTGTTAAAGAAAAAGAACAGAAATAATATCAAAATGAGAATAAACTGCACTTATTAGGTCATGATTCGCTGCGTCTAAGGTCCTGTGGTATTAACCTATTGAAATCATTCAAGTATTCACTTGGGATCCGGCGGGAGGCCTGATCCAAGAGGTGGGTCATGGTCCGATAACTCTCACGGGCCTTATCGGGATGGTGAAAATGATCATAGAGCTCTTTTAATAAAAGATGGGCCAAGAGCTCTTGTTCGACCTGTTTCAGCGAGGCAAATATCTCCAAGGCCTCTTTTGTCAGGGATTCCATTTTTAGAAAATCACCCCCTTGAACAAACAATAATTCGGCCTGCAAAAATTTGTATTGGGCCGAGAGGCGTTGGGAGAGCGACTCCGATGGAAGCGATTCAAGTAGAGAGGCGGCCTTGGACCATTTTTTTTGTGAAAGATAAAGACGAATAAGCCCCAGAAAGACCAAGATCTTTTCCTCAACCACATTTAAATCAGCAAAACCTTCCCTGGCCTTATTGTAATAGACCTCAGCCTCCTGAAATTTGTGACACCGGCGCAGTAGTTCAGCATAGGTAGAGTAAGAATAAGAAATCTGATAAGAGAGTCCCCTTTCCTTTGCCAGTTTGAGGGAGGTCAGGAGGGCCTCTTCCGCCTGAGACCAGGCCCCCAATTCCATAAAAAGACCCCCGAGATTCATTTTCACCTGGGCCATCTCCCCAAAAAAACCGAGTCGCCGATAGACATTGGCCCCGGCAAAATAGTATTCGAGGGCATGCCGATAATCCGCCCTCATATGATAGAGGTGTCCCAAATTGGCGAGCGCCCTTCCCTCGCTCAAGGGATCCCCCATCTTTTTTGCGAGATCAAGGCTTTCCTGATAACAGGATATGGCTTGCAAAGGGTCCGAGCCGTGGGACATCACATTGGCCAGATTATTGAGACACACCGAGACCCTCTCCCATGATTTTTCCTCACGCGCCTTTTTTTCCGCCTTTTTGAAAGAGGTCATGGCCTCTTCCTTGCGTCCCAAAAAATAAAGGGCAATCCCTTCCTGATTATAGAGAGAGATGATCTCCGGTGTTGTCTCGGTTGATTTTCTCGCCCTCTGACAATGGATGAGGGTCTCTTCGAATCGACCCAAACGATTACAGGTATTGATATAGAGGAGCGGTTCGAGATCATAATCAATGATTTTCAAGGTCTCCTGATAATCGCCATTTTCGTACAAAAGCCGCGCCAAGAGACGACGACAATCCTGATTTTTTGGATCCTGGGACAATCGGGCCCGGGTCTTTTGAATAAATTGATGCCGGCTCTCCCCAAGAAGGACGACATGTCTTGAACGAAGACCGGTCAAGGCATCGCCCTCAAGGTAGTCTTCAACAGAAATCTTGGCTAATTGTGGCTGAAGGGATTCCAAGGGATCAATGGCCTCTTCGACAAGGATGCTGAGGGCCTGGAGTACGAGACGTGCCCGACCCTCTGTCAACCGATGGAGTGTTTTTACAAACGAATCTTCTACCCCATCAATATCCAAACACTTCACAATCAGTTGTCGGACTTGCCCAAGATCCAAAGGAGACAAGGGGAGGTGTTGCACAGAACCACAAGAATCCAACCATGATTCCGCAGTTGACTGCGGCTCCTTATCCCCCTCGCCCCCTTGGGGAGAGGGTTTGGGAGAGGGGGAGACCTCATTTGAGCCGCACCCAAGTGTTTCCTCCCCCTCCCCTTGGATCCCCTCCCCAAAGGGAGGGGAGGATTTTAGTGCGGAATTTAGGTCCAATAGAGAAGTCTCCGAAGAGGCCGTCAAGACCCAAAGCCCCCGAGACACAGAACAGGCCTTTCTCCCCAAATCCAATTGAAGAGAGCGTGGAAGCAAATCAAAATCATCGATGAAGACAATCTCCGGGATTTTCTTCGGCAAAAAATCCTCAAGGCATACCGGGGATCCCAGTTCTTTGACAGAGAGGGAAAAGGTCTTCCACTCCTTCAGAGGCTCCTCACAACGAAGGGCCGATAAAAAGGCGCTTTTCCCAAGACCTGCACGACCTGACACCAAAAAAACGCCCGATTTTTTCCGGTGAGGAAACTCCACTATCTTTTTCAAAAGCGATTCGCGTCCCAGGGTCCCCACAAGCGACCAGCCATTCTGTAAACCCCTCTCTTCTTCCAAGGGCAGGTCTTGCTGCATCCTCAGGTTGACCTCTCGAATGAGATCGTTGGCCCTTTGCAGGCGATCGAGGGGGTTTTTTTGAAGCAACATGAGGATGATCTCCGCCAAGGCCGGTGATAAATCAGGATTCCACTTGAGGGGAGAGGGAGGGGGTGTCCACAAGATCTCCGGAATGAGTCTTGTCGAGGCCGCCGGATCAAAGGGCAGATGCCCGGTCGCCCATTCATAGAGGGTCACGCCCAATGAATAAAGATCACTGGCCGCCCTTGGTTTCATGTCTCCAAACAATTCCGGGGCCATATAATTAAGCGTCCCCTGGACGGCGCCCTCCGTGGGTTTCTCACCCCCATATTTTTGAGCCAAACCAAAATCGACAAGCACCAATCGGTCCCCTGAAATAATAATATTCTCCGGTTTGATATCCCCGTGATAGACATGATGGCGATGGAGATAGTGAAGGGCCCGGGCGGTCCTCCCCAACCATTGAAGGAGCGTCTTTTCAGGGAGGCGCGAGTGGGGCGCCGTTTCCCCCTCCAAAAATTCCTCCGCGATAAAGGCCACGCCCTCCTGTCGATCCCGTCCCACATCATAGACATGGACAATGGAGGGATGGGAAAGGTGACTTAAGATCTCAAATTCTTCATATAAAAGGGAAAAGGCCTTTTCCTGATCTTTATCGAAGGGGATCGTCTTTAAGACCACCTCGCGATGGGGGGGATTTTTTTCCCGGGCCTGATAGATACGAGCCCCCGATCGTGTGGCCAATGTCTTGATAATCTTGTAGTCTTGAAGAGAGGGCATCCCTTTTTTCCCCATGAAAGAAGTTTCGAGAAATGTAGTACCATGATTCCGCAGTTGACTGCGGCTCATTATTCCCCTCGCCCCCTTGGGGAGAGGGTTTGGGAGAGGGGGAGCCTTATTTGAGCCGCACTCCAGTGTGTCCTCCCCCTCCCCTCGGATCCCCTCCCCAAAGGGAGGGGAAAATTTTAGTGCGGAATTAAGGTAGTATACTGGATTGTCCTTGAGAATTGAAAGTCTTTAAGGCAAGGGGAGCCCGGCAATGCGGGGCTCCCCTTGCCCTTCATGCAAAACAAAACGATCCATCCTAGGGGGTCTAGGATGGATCGTTTAAAGTCAATGCCGTTTTTCCCCGGCATTAGGGGTGTGTGTGGGGTTGTAAGCTTATAGATTGCATATTGGATGCCAAAGGCTTGAAAATGGAATAGCTTGAAATCACTTAGTTTTTTTATTGCCCTGTCGGCCTTCCTGGGTAGGAATCGGCCCTGAGAATCCTGCAAATCACAAGGTACTCAAAAAAACTTCATAAATTCAAAGGCTTCTACACAGAGTCGGCTTGACAAATTTGTCAGTTTTTTGACGATTGTGTCATAGGGGGATGGGGGGAAAGTTGTTTTCCCCCACCCCCCATAGCGAGATCTTTTCATCGTGACTTTCTGGCATAGAGTATTTATAGAGGAAAGATGCCCCAACAAAGTTGGGGCAATGAGAGGAAGAAGCCTTCATAGGTTTCTCCTTCGGAGAAAGTCATGGGACATAAACTGCGGGAGCCTGTTAACGGACTCACTCACCTGGCCGGTGTCTTGCTGGCTATTATCGGACTTGTCGTCCTCGTTGTCTCCGCCACCCGCTACGGCAATGCCTGGCACGTGGTGTCTTTTTCCATCTTTGGGTCCAGCATGATCCTCCTGTACGCCTCCAGCACCCTGTACCACCTCCTGCCTCTCTCCCCGAAAGGGGTCGCCCTCTTAAGAAGAATTGACCACATCATGATCTTTTTTCTCATCGCGGGGACCTATACGCCTTTTTGTTTGGTCCCTTTAAGAGGCGCCTGGGGATGGAGCCTCTTTGGAACGGTCTGGGGGATTGCCCTTGCGGGCTTTCTGATCAAGATCTTTTGGATGCATGCCCCCCGGTGGCTCTCAACGGCCATCTATCTCATCATGGGGTGGATCGCCGTCGTGGCCATCTATCCAATGATCCTCTCGATGCCCTTAGGGGGGCTTCTTTGGCTGGTCGCGGGGGGGCTTACTTATACGCTGGGGGCCATCATCTACGGTCTCAAGTGGCCCAATCCCTGTCCCCGGGTCT
>Ga0155208_1054_pt1 | contig 37776 bp, 36 predicted proteins | sample RifCSPhighO2_02_FD_106176 | JGI IMG/M metagenome (GOLD analysis project Ga0155208, IMG submission 106176) | Deltaproteobacteria bacterium RIFCSPHIGHO2_02_FULL_50_15
AGCGGCTTGATCAAAAACTGCCTACTGACATTTTTACTGAGCAGTTAACTGACATATTGACGGAGCTTATACACCAAAAAACCTGATCGACCGTTTACTTTAAACCACGAATATGCTCTTAATTCGCGCATGCCCCATGCCCCCTATCACTTGTCCCTTCCCTGGCCCGACAATCGCGACACCCCCTTTTTCAAAATTTCCTCCCGTCCTTATTCCTTTTTCCTCGACACCTCCGACAAGCAAACCGACAGGATTTGTCCTTCACGCTACTCGATTTGGGCGGCTAACCCCCTCTGCATCCTTGAAGACCACGGCCCCCACACTTACTTAAATACCTTCGATAAAAAAAAGAGGATCCGTCAAACACTTCTAGATTTTATTCAAAAGGATCTAAAAAATCATTCACTCCAAGACCCTGAAAGGGAGTCCCTCCCCTTTTTAGGGGGGTGGATCGGATTTTTGGGATACGAATGGAGGGCCAAGAGGGACTTGGGACTCCCCCGTCCCCGTCTCCGATCTCAAAGGCCCGATGCCCTCTTTGGGCTCTTTGATACATGCATCATTCATGACCACGAACAAAGGCGTCTCCATCTCCTCTCCTGGGGATGGACCTTCAAAGAAAGAAAATTCAACAAGACCCTTGCCCAACAAAGGGTGGACAACCTTCAAGAGGCCCTGTTTGCCAAAAAAAATCTCGTTGCATCCATCCACCCTCCATCGCCTCTACTTGTGTTACCTCCTTTGAGTACCAATTTTTCCAAGGAAGATTACATCCAGGCCGTCAAGAAGATCAAAAGATACATCCATGCGGGTGATTGCTATCAAGTCAACATGTCCCAACGATGGACTTTACCGATCCATCAAACTCCCGTTTTAATTTATCAAAAATTGCGCCAAGTGAGTCCCTCTCCCTACTCTGCCTCTCTTGATTGTGGCGCCTATCAAATCCTCTCCTCCTCTCCGGAATGTTTTTTAAAAATCGACGGCCAAGAAATCCAAACCCATCCCATCAAAGGGACCCGGCGCCGCAGTCTCGATTTTTTGGAAGATGAACAACTCAAAGAGGAATTATGGTTGAGCGAAAAGGATCAGGCCGAGCTTTTGATGATCACCGATCTCGAAAGAAACGATCTAGGGAGGGTGTGCCAGGCCGGGACGGTGAGGGTGAAGGAGCTTCGGAGAATCGAGTCCTATGCCCAGGTCCATCACTCCGTCGCCGTTATTCAAGGGTTACTCCGGGACAATATTTCTCACACAGAGGCCTTATGCCAGTCTTTCCCCGGGGGGTCTATCACGGGGGCCCCCAAGATTCGGGCGATGCAAATCATCCAGGAGCTCGAAAAGGACCCCCGTCACATCTACACCGGTAGTATCGGTTATTTTAGCTATCACCAAAAATCCCAATTCAATATCGCCATCCGCACCCTGACGATTGAGGATCACCGGGCTGTCTTTCACGCCGGTGGGGGGATCGTGGCAGATTCCGACCCCGAAGAGGAGTATGAAGAGACCCTCATCAAGGCCCGCGGCCTACAACTCGCCCTGACCCAACACGGCCTTTCTAAGGCCTCGTCCTTTTGAAATTCATAACCTATTGAAAATACTAATATTTTTGATGAGAATAAAATCCGCAACCCCTTTCCCCCCCTCCCGATAAAGACCTGATTAAAGGAAGACACCACCATGGCCATGGAACCACCCTCACCCCCTGAAGGGTTTGTGTTTTTGGGGGATCAACCGCTGCACGTCTCCGACGATCTCGTCCTCGCCCCCGGCACCCAAGACTATATCGCCGACTGGATTGAGGAAAATATCCCCCTCCATGAGGTCCCCACCTATTTTCTGAGGCCGAGACCTAGGCGGGCCCTCAATGTCCAGGCCCTGCTTCATTCGGAATACGCGATAGCCCTCGGTCTCCACCGACCACCGGGTTTTGATATGGCCAGTACAACGAATGATCCCAGGGTCCTTTCAACAGGAACCAACTTAACCGGTCTGGCACAATACGAAACGGCCCTTCGCGCCGAATCCTGGATTCCAGTCATTGCGGGTCTTTATCCCCCAGCCTATGACCCCATTCATGGCACTTTTCTGCTTTTTGGGGGCGAGGTGGGTGGAGTGGAGGAATTTGGTCCCAGCCTAGAGGATTTGGTAAGAAATGGTTTTCCTGTTTTTGTCAGGCCTCAACAAGATTTTTTGCTGCGCACAAAAGGCAATACCCGTCTCGTCAATTTTGAAACCCTGACTCATTCTCAATATGGGGTCGAACTGGAACTCAGACCCTTGCCCGAGGGTTTTAGGATGGTGGATCAACGTGGAGCGCCCCTGACCTTGACAATCGATGGACGAGAGGTGACCCTCTCCGGCCTGGAACAACATAAAATAGCTCGAAGGGCCGAACAAAGGATCCCTCCCCAAAAACGCTCCCCCTTCCTCATCAGAATGCCCTTTCGGGACGATGCCGTACATCGGGCCATCCATTGGGAGGCCCTGGCCCAATCCCCTTACGGTTTCAAGGTCGGCTTAAGACCCCTCCCCGAAGGATTTACCTTTATCAATCAGCGGGATTCTTCAAGGAGTTTTTCGACTGGAGTCACCCTCTCAGGACAAGTGCAATACTTAATGGCCAGAAAGATTTATAAAATAATCCCCGAAGAAGAGCGTGATCAATATCTTTTAAAATTTCCCGGCAGGAAGGGTGAAGGTTATGCCATCCATTGGGAGGCCCTGACCGATTCACCTTACGGGGTTGAACTAGGATTAAGATCCCTCCCCGATTATTTTACACCACTAAATCTCGGCGGCGGTGACATCACCTTAAGTACCGGTGTTACATTGTCCGCCCCCCAACAATTCAGCCTGGCCCGAAGGCTCGGAAGATCTCTCTCCACTTCGGAGAGGCTTCACTATCTTGCCAAGGTCCCGAGACGCCGGGGTCCACCGCAGTACGCAATGGATTGGGAGGCCCTCGCCCACTCCCCTTATGGAATAAGATATGGCCTGAGACCCCTTCCTGAAAATTACCGCCTGGCCCACTGGGAGGGAGACCCCATAACCCTTTCAACAGGAATGACCCTCTCCGGCGCCCAACAATCTCGCATCGCAAGGGCGGCTGAGGAACTGATTCCCCTTCCAGAACGTCATCATTTTGTACTCCAGGCCCCCTCTCAAAACAGGGTGACCAGCCGGGCAGTAGACTGGGAGGCCCTCGCCTCCTCTCCGTATGCCTTTGAACTCCGCTTAAGACCCTTGCCCGAGGGTTTTAGGATGGCCAATGAAAAGGGCCCCCCGCTCACCCTCTCGTCGGGAGTTCATTTGGAGGGATGGGAACAGTATAGATTGGCCCGACAGGCTGAAGGCCTGATTCCAGAGTCAGAGCTTCCCCAATACCTCCTCACAATTCCCTATCACAGAAAATCGGTGCAACGGGCCCTCCATTGGGAGGCCCTCGTCCAGTCTCCCTATGGCCCCCTCCTGGGGCTGCGTGAAAAAAGGGCCGATGAACCTGAAGTGGCCGTCAAGACACCGGCCTTCCTCCCTCCTCCCGCCGAGGAGCCCCATGAGAGACCTGTCATCGTCAAGGCCTATGAACGGGCTCAACCTCCCGGAACCAGGACACAGGTCTTTTCCAACCAGGCTTTTATAAGAGAAGTGGGGGAAATCGCTCAAGCCTCTCTTCCGTCACATCCTCGATTGGCCCTGGCCTCCAGACACCAGGCCGGCTTCCTTCTTCAGACATTAAGGAGTATGGAAGGCACCCGTCATTTTGAACGCATGATTTTGCTCAATCCAATCCTCCATCCTTACCAAACGAGGGGGCAGGCGGACCTGCCTCCCTTCATGATGGGGGTGAGCGCCCAAGAACTCGTCCATCCAAAAAACATGGGCCCCTTTGTGCAACTGGCCTTTCTCATCGAACACGCCCATGCCGACACGGTCCTTCGACTCCTCCCCCACGCCTCCATCGAACAGGACAGAAGCCTTGTCGATGATATCTTGGCCTTTGTCAGGGGAGAACCCTCCGATCCCTCCCGCGGGATGGAGGTCTATGATCCCGATCGGCCCGTGGCTCTTGAGGCCCCGCCCGTCATAAAGAGTTTCGGCGCCATCGATCGCTTTGCCCAAAGACACTTGGACCGCTTAAGAAGAGTCCGCGATGTCCGCACCGCACGTGCCGAAAGACTCATCCGTGACGCAAGGGCCGTAAGACGGGAACGTCATCAGGCCGGAAAAAAACTTACATAGACAATTTTCTTAATCCCGGTTACATAGCTTCCATGGCAAAATATATCTGCATCAACGGAAAATTTTTGACCTCAGAGACCGCCAAGATTTCTGTCTTTGACTCCGCCCTTTTGTACGGTGAAGGGATCTTCGAGACCCTCAAGGCCAAACAGGGTCATATCTTTTTTCTGGATCAACATCTGAAGAGACTGCGCCATACGGCCCAACAACTCGATTTCAAGGGTCTTCCCTCCACCGCCCTCCTCTCCTCGTCCCTTTATAAGCTTCTTCAAAAAAACGACCTGGAAGACGCCCATCTCCGAATCAACATCAGTCGTCGGGAATCCTCTCTGGGCCTCCATAAGAGAGCCCCCAAGGATCTCCATTGGATTTTGTGGGCTCAACCCTTGAATATTTTTCCAAAAAACATTTATCAACAGGGGATGAAAACCATCCTCATCCGCACCGTCACCAACGACTCATTTCCCCTGGTTCAGTACAAGACGACCCATTACCTGACAAAGATCCTTGCCCGTCGCGAAGTCGCAAGGCACAAAGCGGACGAAGGAATCCTGCTCAACAGTCAGGGAGAACTCTCGGAAGGGACAAGCAGTTCTTTATTCCTGATCAAAGGAGGCGTCCTTTATACCCCACCGCTTTCTTCTGGATTGCTTCCCGGCATTACACGACAGCTCGTCATTGAATGCGCCAAGAAGACAAATATCCTCTTTAAGGAAAAAGTCCTGTCCCCTTTGGATCTCATGCAGGCCGATGAGGCCTTTTTGACCAGCAGCCTCAAAGACCTCATGCCCATTCACTCAGTGGATGGAAAAAAGATCGGAGACGATCACCTCAAGCCTGTGACTCAAAAACTGATCCAAGCCTATGAAGAAATTATGAGAGCTGACCTTCCAAATAAATCTTAGCCTTACGAATGGATTCGACGAGAGAGTTTCCCTTGACAAGATAGACCGCAATGGCCGAGGAAAGCATGCATCCCGTCCCTCGAACCGATTTTGAGGCCTTTTTAGAGGGGGCAAAGTGCCGGTAGTGACGACCATCAAAGAGGACGTCAATCGGAGCATCGGACAAATGCCCCCCCTTGATCAAGACATTGGAAATTTTATACTGCACCGCCATTTTTTTTGCGGCGCGCTCCATGTCTCCCACCGTCCTCACGGGCTTATCCGTCAGCCTCTCCGCCTCATCCAGGTTGGGTGTAACGAGGGTCGCCAGGGGAAAAATGCACTGGGTCAAAATCGGAACACCCCCCGATTCCAGCAGAACTCCACCACTGGAAGACTTCAAAACAGGATCCACAACGACAACGGACGGTTTTCCCCGCTCAAGAAAACGAAAGGTCTGATAAGCCAACTCGCGGCTCGCTAACGAACCAATCTTGATTCCGTCAATAGAAAACGACTGGCTCATGGCACGCAATTGTTCCGTAAAAACAACCGTAGAAACGGCATTTAAAGAGAAAAAGCGGTCAGGTGTCTGGGCCGTCAGGGCCGTGATCACAGACAAACCCTGCACCTTAAGATCCCTAAAAACCACCAAATCCTTTTGAATCCCCGCTCCCCCAGAAGGATCGGAGCCGGCGATGGTAAGAACTGTTTTCATATTAATACAAGCCAAACTTACCCTCCACAGGGGGACATAATTTCCTCCGAGCGGCTTTATTTTTCTCAACACCTTACGGCCTACAAAGCCTTGAGAAAAATTGCTTGCCCAACACGGCCGGAGAGTGTTGGGCAAAAAGCGAGGGGGAAATTACGTCCCCCTGGGCAAGGAAAAACTCTTTATCGCCTGACAATACCACTTCACCTCTTCTGTCACATCTTGAGCCTGGGTCAGGGCCCCGATCATCGCCACAGAGGCCACCCCCGTTTCCAAGACCTGATGAAGATTTTTTCGATGGATGCCCCCGATGGCCACCACGGGAATGGCGGTTTTTTTTACCAGCTCTCGCAACTTCTCCAGGCCCTGAACGGGGTGGCCCACAGGCTTTGTCCGTGTCGGAAAAATGGCCCCAAAGGCCACATAATCCGCCCCCCGCCTTTCGGCCTCCAAGGCCTCTTCGATCGAATGGGCCGAGTAACCTATCAAAAAACCCTTTCCGAGTAAGACACGCGCCTCTTGTATCGGCAGATCATCGGCCCCCCCATGTTCTCCATCCGCTCCGATCTCCCTTGCCACAGCCGCATGATCATTGACGATAAAGGTAAAATCATAAGCCTTTTTAAACTCCATAATGGCCGACACGGTCCTTGTTATCTTTTTCAAGTCCCTTTCCCCCTTCATCCTGAGCTGAAGGAGGCGAGCGCCCCCCTTCAAAAACAGATGGGCCAGGGCAACGTGATCTGTCTGCGGACAATAGGTATTGTCCACAATGGCATAGGGGCCTTTAATCAAAGAATTTGCTGGATCCATACATGAATAAAATTCCTAAAAGAAAAATGATCAGAAACCGATAGCGTTGATAACGACGGCTATGGAGCTCCGGCAAGATATCCGAGTAGGCCACATGCAGAAATGTCCCCGCTGAAAAGGCAATCAAAAGCCCCATCTGTTTTTGAAGAAAAATACCCGCTCCCCAATAAACAAATAAGACCCCCAGGGGAACCATCATAAAGAAAACTCCTTGCAAAACCAATATCTTCACCCGCGAGTACTGGGCCGACAAAAGCATCGTCGTCAGGGCAAAGGCGGAGGGCAGTTTATGAAGCAATATGGACAGGGCGATCACCCAACCCAGACGCGGCAGGATAAATCCGGCCCCCAGGGCAATCCCATCCGTCAAGGCATGTAAAGACAAACCGATAAAGGCCGGAAACCCGAGTTGATGCACCTCGCAGTCATCCTCCAGATCGTGACAGGCGTGAATGATCACAAATTTTTCCAAGACATATAAAAACAAAAAACCCAAAAGGATCCATAAACCCGCTGCAGAACCCGCCAGCTCAAAACCCTCGGGGATCAAATGAAGAAAGGCTGCCCCCAACATAATCCCTGCAGAAAAAGAGAGCCCCAAAAAAAGAGATTTCTCCAGCCACCGTGAATAAAGGGGACCCACCCCGCCGACAAGAACCGCTAGTAGAATAAGCGCCAGGGCTCCATAAAGAATTTCTGTATTCATCCCTCTCCCCTTGCTAGGTGTCTCGAGATCTTCAATTGGGCAATTTTCTTTCTCAAGGTATTGCGGTTGATCCCCAGGATTTTTGCCGCCTGAATCTGATTCCACCGGGTCTTATCCAGAATAAGTTCAATGAGCGGCCTCTCGACCCTTTGAATGACGGAGTCATAAATGTCTTCCATGTCATAATTTTTGCATTGTGCAATAAAAACGGACAATTTCTTGCGTATAATGTCCTCCAAGGAAAGATCCGTCACATCCATACCTTCGAAGGACCCCTCAAGGAAGGAATTCACCGTTTCAGGAGAAATAGCCGGCCCCGGCGACAAAACAATGGCGCGTTTAATAATGTTTTCCAATTCCCTGACGTTTCCCGGCCACTTGTATTTTTGCAAGAGACGCCGGGTGGCTAATGGCAGTTTTTTGGCCGGAACCCCCATTTCCTCACAGAAAAGGGCGATGAAGTGATCCGTCAAGACGGGGATATCTTCAATACGGGCCCTCAAGGGAGGAACATTGATGGGAACGACATTAAGACGATAATATAAATCGACACGAAATTTTTCCGCCTTGACCAAATGTTCTAAATTGCGGTGCGTTGCCGCAACAATCCTCACATCCACCTTGATGCTCTTAGGGGCGCCGAGCCGCTCTACCTCTCCATCCTGCAAAACCCTCAAAAGCTTCGCCTGTAATTCCAGCGGCAAATCCCCAATCTCATCCAGAAACAATGTCCCTCGATTGGCCTTTTCAAAATAGCCGGCATGATCCTGAACCGCCCCCGTAAAGGAGCCCTTCATAAAACCAAATAGTTCACTCTCCAACAAATCCTTGGGAATCGCAGCGACATTGACGGGGACAAAGGGATACTGGTTTCGCAGACTGTTATGATGGACAGCTCGGGCGATAAGCTCCTTGCCCGTCCCAGATTCCCCCTGAATGAGGACCGTGGTATTGTTAATCGCCACCTTCCCGATCATCTTGTAAATCTCCTGTATGGCACGGGTCTTTCCCACAAGGATTTGAGGCGAGGCATACTTGTTTTTGACTTCCTGCCGCAAATGCAGGACCTCCTGCTCCAGGGCGCGGGATTCCAGGGCCTTTTCCACAAGGATTTCCATTTCATCAAGATCAAAGGGTTTGGACAGATAATCAAAGGCCCCTCGCTTCATGGCCTCAATGGCACTATTCATCGTATCAACGGCCGTCATAATAATCACAAGGGGCCCCTGCCCCTTCTTTTGAATAGATTCCAACAATTCCAGGCCCGTCGGGGAAGGCATGCGAATATCCAGCAAAGCGACGTCGACTTCGTGATGGGACATGAGTTTGGCCGCTTCACTTCCATCGTGTGCCAATAAAACATCATAGTCCTTGGCCTCCAGAGAATTTTTAATAATCGTCCTCAAGCTCTCTTCATCATCAGCGACAAGGATCGTCTTTTTATTCATAAGGATACCTCACTTTCTCTTCCTTCCCACCGGCAAATAGACCTGAAATGTCGTTCCCTTTCCCTTCTGACTCTTATACTTTATCATCCCCTTATGTTCATGAATAATTTGCTGTGTTATTGAAAGCCCCAGACCTGTCCCGCTTTTTTTTGTGGTAAAAAAAGGGGTGAACAAGGATTCCTGTTCTGTTTTAGCCATGCCACCACCCGTATCCTGAACGGATATCTCTATCATCTGCCATTTCTGATTTTTCACGCCATGAATTTTGTATCCCATCAATATCTTATTACCCACCGTCAGATCTCCACCCCCGGACATGGCCTCCATGGCATTTTTAATGAGATTGAGAAAGGCCTGCGTCAGCTGCTCCGGGTCACCCTCTATTTTTGGGAGACTCGGATCAAAGGCTTTTTTAATCCTGATGTGATGAAACTTTTCCTTCTGCTCCTGCAGTTTGAGAACCGTATCTAATATCTGGTTAATATTCACCGGCTTTTTTGCCATCTTGCGGGGTTTGGAAAATGTCAAGAGGCTGGAGATGAGTGTGTTGACGCGATCGGTTTCCTTGATGATGATCTCAAGACATTCCTGCTGACGCGGATCCTTGATCTGGCGGGACAAGAGTTGTGCCCCCCCTTTTATGCCCCCCAGGGGATTTTTGATCTCGTGGGCCAGTCCTGCGGCGATGGTTCCCATCATCGCCAGACGCTCTCCCTGCCTTTTTTCCTCCTCCAATTGCTGGAGCCTGGAGACATCACGGATCAAAATAAGCCAGCCCCGCGTCTTCCTTGCCGCATCCAATAGAGGGGAAACAGAAAAATCGGTGACGTAATTTTGTCCTAAGCGATTTTTCCAGGAAAGATCCCGAATAAAAAGGCTCCTCTCCCCTTCATCACTCCCCCGAAAATATTCAAACCACTGGAGGCAATGAGGAAGAAAGTCTTCCAGTTTTTTTCCCACTGCCGCCTCAAGGGAAACCCCCAAAATGCGCTCCGCAGAGGCATTGAGCTGAAGAACCCTCTGTTCGGCATCCAGGATCAAAAAACCCTCGCTCATGCTGGAGAAGATGGCTTCAATAATCTCTGACTGATCCGAGCGCGGCCTGTCATTGGAAGGAATCAGCTGTCTTAAAAAGGAAAGGACGGGTCGCTTCATCGTAATGCCTAAAAAATAGGCAGTACAAGACCCCGCCCAAGAAAGCAAGAGAAATGTGAAGACGTGCCATTGACGGCATGGGCGAAGGCTGTTAGTGATTTTCCATGCTGAGGCTTTTTTTTAACCGCGCCAGTCCTATTGTCTCGATCTTAGAACTCTTAGGTCTTACGGGAATGATCACGGCCATTGTCTCTTGGTTTCAAGACCCTTCTTGGAATATCAAGGTCCTCCTTTTTGGAATCATGCTTTTCTTCTATCTCTTTATCCGCATCTGTTATCTGATTCGCTGGTATCCCGATCAAGGACGCGATATCGGGATCGAGGTCCATTTCAAGAAGTGTCTCGTCCCGACAAGCTACATCATAACGGTGACGATGCTCGGTTTTCTCCCGTCTTGGGAAACGCCTTTTCTCGTCTTGGCCAATTTACTACTGTCCATCATTGTCTTTGTGAATGGCATCATCATCGGATTTCACTTTAAGGATAAAGAAACCCTCCCCATCAATGCCTTGAGTCTCAAAGGTTATAATGATATCCCCCACCCCAAGGAGTACCGCCCATGAGCTCCCCCCTCGTTTTGACAGAGACAAGGGATAAAATCCTCACCCTTACCCTTCATGATCCCGCAACACGCAATGCCTTTTCACTGGAAATGGCCCAACAGCTTTTAAGGGCGGTCCGCAAGGCGGACAAGGACCCCAATATCCGCTGCATCATCTTGACAGGGACCGATCCGGCCTTCTCCTCGGGCGGCAATATCAAACAAATGGCGGCAATAAAAATGGGAAAAAGGGGGAGGTTTTTTCTAAAAATCTCTGAAATTATTTATGCGATTGTAAAAATCTTCAGACAGACGCACAAAATCGTGATCGCCGCCATCAACGGACCTGTCAGCGGCATCGCCTTTGGTCTTGTTTTGAGTACCGACATCCGTTTTGCCTCCACTCCGGCCACCTTTCATGCCGGCACCACACTCCTGGGTCTGGCCCCCAACGGGAGTGCCACTTATTTTCTGCCTCGTCTCGTGGGAATGACGAGGGCCATAGAAATCCTCTTGACCGGCCGAAAGATCCCCGCCAAAGAGGCCCAAGCCATAGGACTCATCCATCAGGCCTTTCCCCACGAAAAATTGTTGAACGAGACCCTGTCTTTTGCCCAAAAGATGGCTCAAGGGGCCCCGCTCGCCCAAACCAAAATCAAAGAACTCCTCTTGAACTCCTGGAATCAAAACCTTAAAAAACAACTCGAAGGGGAACGCCGGGCCATTGCCTGGACAAGCGAGACGAGGGATTTTGATGAAGGGATCAGTGCCTTTTTGGACAAAAGACCTCCTTGTTTCAGGGGTTTTTAAATCGTTACCTTCCCACACAACTCTTGCGCAAAATGACCGATAATAGGAACAAGACCATGGCCCCCATTCGAGAACTTCCCATCGTCCTCAAGGGAGAAGGACATCAACCCATTCAGCAAGAAGACTACGATCTCAATCACTCCCAAGGCCTTTCCTGCGATGAACTAGAACGTATCCCCTTAGGGGCCCTTTCTTATTATCTACATATGGGGCTTAAAGACAAAAATTTTCCAGAAGATCTGGCCTCTGACCATCTCATTCAACTCTCCGCCCACAAGCTCTCCCGTCTCCTTCCAGAACTTGACGGTCATTTCCGCCACAGGCTTTTTGAAAAAATATATAATGAAGATCCTGGCAAGGCCTTGGATATTTTAGTCACCAGCAAAGAACCAGGCTGGGAAGAACCCTATGTAGAAAACCCTTCTCTCTATACCCCTCCCAATGAGTGTGCCCCCCTTCCCATTATCAGTGAATTCCCCCGCGAAAAAACCATGGTGATTCCCATGCGGGGGTACGCCATCAGCGATCCTTATAATCAACCCTACATTGCCACCTTTGATGTGGCCTCCTGTATCGTATGCACCCTCTATGACCCCAGTACAGGAGTCGGCGTGATGACCCATTTTGACAGCAACTCGAGTATTGATGATTCTTTTGACATCATTTTGCAGGATCTACGAGAGGCGGGAATAGATCTGCAAGATATTCAAGCCCGAATCATAGGTGTCAATATTGATTTTGAATCTTCACAGAGAACTGTCATGACCATAAAAAATCGTCTGACCAGCGAGGGAATCCCCATCATCATGGAACATTTTTTGGCAAAAAATCCCCCACAGACATCGATAGAAAATCCCTTTCATGCCTTTGTTTTTGATGTCTCTTCAGGAGAAGTGTATGACTATTTTGGAAGATATACTGAACCTCAATACATCGTTAAAATCCCTGGATTCTTTGCCGGCTCTCCCCTCGAACGACATCCTTTGTCAACAGCCCTAAGCCTCAACCGATAAACAAGACTCCCCTAAAAATTTCCCTTTCAATCTCTCGAGTGGCATTATACCTATTTCAAGGAGAACCTCGAAAGGATACTCTTGTGTCATTGACTCTTGGTATCGAATCCTCCTGTGATGAAACGGCCGTGGCCCTCCTTGAGGGACCAAGAAAGGTCCTCATCAATCTCATTCAATCCCAGGAAAAAATTCACTCCCCTTACGGGGGAATCGTCCCAGAGATCGCCTCCCGATGTCATATCGAAGTCATCCTTCCCTTGATCGATAAGGCCCTCAAGGAGACCCGGACGGGATTTAAAGACTTAACCGGTATTGCCGTCACCACCACCCCGGGTCTCATAGGCTCCCTTCTCGTGGGCCTCTCTGTGGCCAAGGCCATCAGTTACGCCCACGATATTCCCTTCATTGGAGTCAATCATCTTGAAGGGCACCTCAATGCCCCTTTTCTGGAATATCCCGACATTCCCTATCCCCATCTGGGTCTCATGGTCTCCGGAGGACATACGGCCCTGTTTTATATTACCGGATTTGGACATTACCAATTTTTAGGTGCCACGCGCGACGATGCCGCGGGGGAGGCCTTTGACAAGATTGCCAAACTGGTCCACCTGGGCTACCCCGGTGGACCCGTGGTCGACCAAAGGGCCAGGAAGGGGGATCCTCACAAGATAAAATTTCCCCAGGGAAAGGTTCGGGGATCCCCGATGGACTTTAGTTTTAGTGGACTCAAGACGGCCGTCCTGCAACACGTTCAAAAAAACCAGGCCCTCTATGAGGACAGTCAAGGCCCCGTTATCGACGATCTTTGTGCCTCCGTTCAAGAGGCAATTGTCCAGGCCCTCTTGGCACGATGTGAATCGGCAAGGGCCACAAAAAAATGTCAGACCCTCGTCGTCACAGGAGGAGTCGCTTGCAATCAGTATTTAAGGAAGGTCTTCAATCAATGGGGGCAAGAAAATGAGATGGCTGTTTATTATCCCTCTCTTCTTCTATGCACGGACAATGCCGCCATGATTGCCTCTGTGGGGGCCCGGCACCTGGCGGAGGGGAAGCGCTCCTCCATGACCCTAAACGCCGTGGCCCATCGCCCTTTGACCGAACCCTTACCGGTGGAGTAGGCAATGCCCTCTTTATTGAAAAAATACCGCCTGTCGTTGAACAAAAATCTGGGGCAGCATTTTTTGGCCAACGAGAGCTATCTCCAAAAAATCGTGGACGCCGCCTCATTGAACAAAGACAGCCGTGTCTTTGAAATCGGACCCGGCTCCGGAAACCTGACAAGGCTCCTGGTGGCCACGGGGGCCCAACTGATCGCCCTGGAAAAAGACACGCGATGGTGTGAGATATTAAAAACTGAGATTCACGGAGAAAACTTTCAACTGATCGAAGGTGACATTTTAGAGTTCGACCCCTCCTGTCTGCGCCTTTATGCCCTTCCCCCTTACAAGGCCTTGGGAAATCTGCCCTACAATATCGCCACTGAAATTATCTTTCACCTTTTGGAGAACCGGCATTTGTTTTCCGATTTCTTTTTTCTCATCCAAAAAGAGGTGGCCAACCGCCTGAAGGCCAGTGAGGGAGGCAAGGATTATGGGGTGCCGTCCCTCATGGTCCAGCTTTTTTGCGAGGTCAAAACCCTCTTTCACATCCCTCCAGGCGCCTTTGTCCCGCCACCCAAGGTGGACTCCAGTCTCGTACACCTCAAAATCCACCAAGATCCCCGCTGGCCCGTAAAAGACCTCAAACTCTTCAAACAAGTCGTTCGTACCGCCTTTCAGCAACGCCGGAAGACCCTGGTCAATTCTCTGGCTCCTTTTTTCCCCTCAAAAAAAGAGGGCCAGACCTTTTTAGAACTCCAAGGTATCTCTCCCAACACACGCCCCGAGGAACTCTCACTCCCGACATGGACCCAACTCTCCAATGCACTCGCCTAGTGTTGTGTCCCATAAATTCGTTTCCGTCCTTCCTAACCTCCTAAATTCATAGACAAAAAAGATTTCCTTCAAAACAGGGACAAGAAAAAAGTTGGCAGTTCTGCACACGCCCTAGTAAGATAAGCCCCCGACACGAGGAAAAGATCGATGGATCCTATAAATAAAAAGATCGCCATCATCACGGGCGGCGGCAGGGGCATCGGTCGCGCCATTTCGTTTGAGATGGCCCGGGCCGGTTTTTATGTCATCATCAACTACAAATCCAACAAAGAGGCGGCCGTAGAAACCCTCAAGATGATAAAAAAAGAGGGGGGTGAGGCAGAAATCATGCCCTTCGATGTCTCTGACTCGGCCAAGACAGAAGAGGCCATGAGTGACATCATGTCGCGTTTCACTTCCATTGAGGCCCTGATCAATAATGCCGGAGTCACCGCTGACAATCTTTTTCTGACAATGCCGGAGCGAGATTGGGATGGGGTCATCGATACCACCCTTAAAGGGTTTTACAACTTGACCAAACCCGTCTTAAAGAAGATGCTCCGCCAAAAAAAAGGGGCCATCGTGTCCATCGCATCCGTAGCCGGACTGACCGGCAACAAAGGTCAGGCCAATTACTCTGCGGCCAAGGCGGGCCTTATCGGGGCCAGTCGCTCCGTGGCCCTGGAAGTGGCCAAGATGGGAATACGCGTCAACATCGTGGCCCCGGGACTGATAGAAACTGAAATGATTAAAAAGGCCCCCATTGAAACGATCAAGGGCACCATCCCTATGGGGCGCATCGGTCGGCCTGAAGAGGTGGCCAAGGTCGTGAGATTTCTCTGCTCCGAAGACTCCTCTTATATCACAGGACAGGTCATCGGTGTGAATGGAGGCATGATCTAATGGAACCTCTAAAAACCGCCCAGATGCAAGGCGCCCGCCGAGCGGGGTCCGAGGCGTACTAGACAGTACGTTGAGGGCCGCGCGAGAAGGGCAACGAAGTAGCCCCTCTTTATGGGGCAACGCCGCAGATGGGCGGTTTTTAGAGGTTCCACCAAATTTTTTAAAGGAGGATAGTGTATGGCAGCTGACAAAAAAATTATACTGCGTGTCGCAGAAATCCTTATCAATGAATTGAAGCTTGAAGATGTGACCCCGGAGACCTTTGATCCGGACACCGACCTCATTGACGAACTGGGGATCGACAGCATGGACTTAACCGCCGTTGTCCTCGTCCTTCAGGACGAGTATAACATCACCATCAATGAGGAGGATTATCCAAAACTCTCAAAGATACGACTGATCGCCGAATATATTGAAAATAAATTAAAGGAAAAATGAGATGATCCTAATGGAGGCTGTGAAAAATAATTTTTCTTGAGCCTCAAGCCAGAGGCTTGAGACCCCGAAGCATCAGAGATGCGATGGGCGGCTTTAGAAAAATCAATCTCCTTACTGCCTCTATGTCATTGATTTTTCTAGCTGTCCCAAGCCTGGCAGTGGAAGGCTTGGGACAAAAGCGAAAGAAAAGTTATTTTTCACAGCCTCCTATAGAGTAATTATGAATATCGCAGAAAAAATCAGCGCCAACTCTTTCAAAAAAAAATGGAAATTCTCCGACATTATTGCCGATCCCGTGGTCCGCGACCGTTGGGAAAAGGTCAAAAAGCATTTTTATCTGCGGGAATCCACCTATGACATGACAAACAGATGCAACATGAAATGTGATGGTTGCTACTACTATGCCGGAGAAAAACAGTTTGCAAAGGAAAACGACAATCCGGAGGATTGGCGCCGTCTCATGAAGGAGGAAAAGGCCAGAGGGATCACTTATGTCGTGCTCGCCGGGGCCGAACCATCGCTCACCCCCGAACTCTGTCGAGTCTGCTATGAAGAAATTCCCGCAGGCTGCATCGCCTCAAACGGTTATAAGAAAATACCGGAATCCGTAGGATACAAGATCCATATCTCCGTTTGGGGCAATGATGAAACCAGCCGGAAGGTCCGCGGGGCAAAAGGACTTCTCCTGAAGCAAATTGAAAACTACCAAAATGACCCCAGGGCCGTCTTTGTCTTTACCTTTACCAAAAATAATATCGATGAAATCCATGATGTCATGGAGATGCTGGCAGGACACGACTGCAAGGCCACCTTTAACACCTTTTCGGCGCCCCTCCAATACAAGGGAGATCTCCGACACAATACAGAATCACTGGCCCGCACCAGAAAAACGATGATGGACATCATGACCCAATATCCTGGAAATGTTTTATTTTCGCCCTATAGTGTCGTGGCGCATACCCATATCTACGGGCTTCACGATCTTTATGGATGTTCCTATCCCCGAAGAAATCCCTTAACCGACATAGGACTGGGCCGGTCTTTTAGACAGTATAGAACGGATCTGAGGTGGGAGAGAGACGCCTCCTGCTGTGTCCCCGATACCGATTGCGCCGACTGCCGGCATTACGCGGCCGGCAGTGCGGTGGTAACGGCCAGGTTGTACAGGCATGCCACCGATCCTGAGACCTTCAAATCATGGTTGGACTACGCGGACACCTATCTGGCCGTATGGGTGATGGGTTATGAAAAGGGACCTAATCTTGTAAAATACATGAAGGCCCCTCCCGGTTTTGACTTGTAAAAGGCGCACAATACAGAGGAAGAAGAATGAAGACCGTCAGTACCTTGCTCGATCCAGAATGGCATGAGCGATACAAGAGAATATCCCGGCTCAATATACGAAGCTCAATATACGACGTCACCAATCGCTGCAACCTAAGATGCAAGGGCTGTTTCTTTTTTTCATCCGATGAACACAAAAAGTCCCCTGATGAAATGGATATCGCAAAGTGGGACGCCTTTGTGAAGAGAGAAAAAGAGAGGGGCGTCAATCTTGCAATCCTCATAGGAGGAGAACCCACGCTCTACCTCGACCGCATAGAGTCCTTTTACAAACAGCTTCATACCTTCTGCGCCAGCAACGGCCTCATCAAGGTCCCCCGAGAGAGATTTCCCGACATGATCGTGGGCATCTCCCTCTGGGGAGATGAAGAGGACGAAAAGACACTGAGGGGAAAGGACACCTTTTCAATCTCAAGGAGAAACTATGATGGTGACAAGTACGCCTACTACCTTTACACGATCACCCCGCGGCAGATGGGAAAGATCGAACACATTATAAAGAAAATTAGGGATATAGGGCTGAAGGTTCAAATGCAAATCCTTTCCAACGATGAAAATGTGGATGGGTTTTCATGGACCACGAAGGAGCTCTCCGATTTGAGACAGGAGATGGATGAAGTTTTTGAAAAATATCCCGACACCGTCATCTCCTCGAAATATTATCACGAGGTGCTCACAACCGGCACAATGCTTAACCGAAAATTCGGCTGGATGGAATGCCCCTCCGTCACAAGGCCCCTGGACAAGAGAAGCCCGCAACCCAAGCGCCTCATCGAATTTATCCGATGGGCCGCCGATCTCAAGACCATGCACCGGTGCTGCACATCGGAGACAAGGGACTGCTCAACCTGCAAGGACGGGGCCGCCCACATGAGCTGGGTCATGGTGAACAAGAGGGCCCATATGCAATCGGCCAAGGACCTCAAAAATTGGATCGAGGTGTATGAGATGTTTGCCAAGCTCTATCAATTCATTCCCTGGTAACGTGGTGAAATCGATGGATAAAAAAAAGATCGTCATCGTCGGTTATGATACCGTTTCCCCGCTGGGTGTGGATACCGACACACAGTGGAGAAGGGCGGCCAACGCAGAAAGTGGCATCGGACGTCTCACGCGTTTCCCCGTCAACGAGGATTTTCCGGTACGGATTGCGGGGCAAGTCAGTGAGATCGACACCAGCCCCTATCCTTTTTTGAGCGCCCAAGAACTGGCCTACTGGACATCCCCCATTTTCAAATACTCCCTCTTAGTCGTTCATCGGGCGCTTAAAAAAAGCGGTCTTGAGATAACACCCAAGATTTCCCCCCGCGTGGGGATCACCTTTAGTTCGGCCCTGGGAGGATTGGATGTCCTCATGAACGCCGATCGAAAAATGGTCGCCGACAAGAAACCTCCCCACCCCTTTACCAATCCCAACTCCTGCGTCAACATGGTCGGGGGCAAGGTCTCGATCATGACAAAGGCGACCGGTCCCATCTCCTCAACCATCACGGCCTGTGCCACAGGGACCACCTCCATGATCATCGGTTCCATGTTTATCCAGCAGGACATCGCCGATGTCGTGATCTGCGGCGCCGCCGATTTTGCGCTGATAGAATCGATCGTGGCCGGTTTTGCCTCCATGAACGGCGCCTACAAGCACAAGAAGGGTCAAGAAGAACCCCCGGAAAAGGCCAGCCGGCCCTATTCCATCAACCGGAGGGGATTTGTCGTTTCCGAAGGGGCGGGATGCATCCTCATCGCCTCAGGGGATTTTGCCAAGGCCCATGGCCTGAATCATAATATTGAAATTGCCGGTTGGGGCATGACCTCGGACGCCCAACACTTTGTGGCCCCCAATCTCGAGACGGTTTCCAGGTGTCTTTTGCAAAGCATCGAGAGTGCCGGTATCCAGCCGGCCGATATTGATGCGGTCAATGGACACGGGACATCGACAAAAATCGGGGACAAGATCGAAGTGGAGGCCCTGAAAAATATCTTTGGGAACCAAATTCCTCCCCTTTCGGCCAACAAGTCACAAATCGGTCATCCCATGGGGGCGGCCAGCGCCATTGAGTCGATTTTTGCCATGGAAGGAATGCTGAAGGACACCCTGCTGCCGACGATCAACTACACCCAGGACCCGGAGATCCCGATAGACTGTGTCCCCGAAGGCGCAAGGAAAATAGAGCAGGAATTCGTCTTGAAAAACGCCTTCGGATTTGGCGGGTGCAACTCATGCATCGTCTTTAAAAGGGTGAAGTGACAAGAAGAAAATTTTGAGGACTTGTCAGTGAATAGGAAGCAATATACAGTGGAAAATTTATGAGAGCCCCGAAAAACAGAAGAGTCTTTGTCATCGGATACGGCGCGGCGACGCCCCTGGGTCCTACCTTTGATCAAACATGGTCCCGGGCCGTTAAGGGAGAGGCCGGTTTTCGCAGGATTACGCGATGTGACATCAATACTGCAAGCTGTGTCGTCGGAGAAATCCCGGACTGGGACCCTCACCACCTCGATTTTGCAGATGAAAAAGAAATCTACAACTGGAACGCCGCCTTTGTCCTCCTCACCATGGCGGTCTGCCAGGAGGCCCTGAAAAAATCCGGTCTGGAAATCAATCAAGAAACCGGCCCGCGCACGGCCTGCCTCATAGGCTCGGCCCTCAATGGTTCCGACGCCTACCGCATCGCCATGGACAATTATCTCAACAAGGGGCCCCTCACGATCAGCCCCTATCTTTTGCCCAATCTCTGCGCCAACCTTCCCTCGGGCAAGGCCGGGATGGTCCTTGGATTTACCGGACCCATCTTTTCACCACAGGGGGCCTGTGCCTCGGGAAATCATGCCATCGGCATCGGCGCCAGGATGATACGGGACGGCGACGTGGATTTTGCCCTGGCCGGAGGTGTGGACACCTGCCTCATCCCGGAGATCATCCACGGTTTTGAAAACATGAACGCCACGATCAAGATAAAACCCGGTGACAGGGCCTATGAGGATCCCCGTCAGGCCTCACGACCCTTTAGCGTGGACCGAAAGGGATTTGTCCTCTCAGAAGGGGCCGCCGCCCTTGTCCTCGCCAGTGAAGAGATGCTGATCTCCAACGGTCTGAAACCCAAGGCCCAAGTCTTGGGAATCGGCTGGAACTCAGACGCCTATCACATCACAAGACCCAATCAGGACACCATTATCATCGCCATCCGGCAGGCCATCGAGGATGCCGGATTACAACCCGAAGATATCCACTACATCAGTGCCCACGGCACATCGACCCCCAAGGGTGACATCACGGAGATTAACTGCCTCAAAACCGTCTTTGGGAAAAAACTGGAAAAGATACCGATCTCATCCAACAAGTCGCAAATCGGTCACACGATTGGGGCCGCCGCTGCCATCGAAGCGGCCCTCGCCATCGAAGGGATGCAACAAGACATCATCCTCCCCACGATCAACCATATCCCCGATCCCGAATTGGCGGGTATTGACGTCGTCCCCAACGAATCCCGAAAGGCGCGTACGGAGTTCACCCTCTCCAATGCCTTTGGGTTCGGCGGTACAAACTGTTGCGTCGTCTTTAAAGGTGTTTCATGAAACCAAAACCACCCATTTTTGAAAAATATAACGACAAAGACTACTATGTAAAAGATAAAACAACCGGCCTTGTATGGCACCGGTGCGGGCATCGTACCCTTTACGCCGACACGGATCGATCGGAAGTGGTCTACCACGCCAATTATTTCCGATATTTTGAGCTGGGGAGGACGACACTCATGAGGGATATCGCCCATCCCTACCGCGAGATCGAAAGAAGCGGCTATGTCTATCCCGTCATCGAGCTGGGAATCGATTTCTATTCACCGCTCTACTATGATGATCCCTTCTGGATCCACACAAGGCTTTTAAAGCTGGAACGCGTCAAGCTCAGGTTTGATTACATGATCACTCACGGTGAGACGGGAAAGATCGTCTGTACGGGCTTTACACGTCACTGCGCCATCAATACCTCCGGGATACCCGTGGCCATCGATGAAAAAACGGTTCAGCTATGGAAAACCTTCCCAAAATAATCGACGAGACGCAATGGCCCCTCGAGATAAAAATTCATGATCCCCTCCGGGATCACACCTTTCAAGGCAGGATCGTTCTCCCCGCTGTTGAAACCATGCAGCTATTAGCGCATGCGACAAAGAGTCGTGTGCCCGATATCCACACGAGCCTCATCCAGGATATCCGCTTTACAAAATTTCTCTTTATGGATGCGGACACAAAAACGGTGGACGCCGTCCATGAGGTCCGGGTCTTTGACGATGGAACGGTCCGTTCAAGGCTCTTGACCACATTCAAATCAAAAAAAAACTCCATCACCCGTCCACAGGAACATGCCCAATTGCTGTGGACCCGAAATCCCGAGACAACCCCCCTCCCCCCCTACGACAGTCTCTTAGGCCTTGAGGGCATAGGCCTTGAGGTACCGGCCCAAAAAATCTATCAAGATCTCGTCCCCTTTGGCCCGGCCTACCAAAACATCACAAGTCCCCTCCTGATGACCGGAGAGGGAGGCCTGTGCTCCGTATCAGGGGGGGTCGACACCCTCCCTGCAGGACCCCTGGGCTCACCCTTTCCTCTGGACGCCTCCTTTCATGCGGCCTCGGTATGGGGGCAACACTTCATGGGTCTCATCACCTTTCCCGTGGCGATTAAAAAGCGCCTGATACTCCAACCCACCGTTTTTGGAAAAACTTATCTTTGTAAAACGATTTTTATCAAAAAAGAGTCGGACTCCCTTTTTTTTGACATCTGGATCTTGGGACCTGACGGCAACATCTGCGAAGGGGCCCTGGGGGTTCAAATGAAAAAGGTCGCTCCCCTGGACTCACAGCCACAACCCCCAATGCCACAGGAGGGAAAAAAGGACCTAGAATGGATCAGGAAAAAATGCAGGGATCTCGCCCTCATCGAATTAAAAACCATAGAAGAATCGGCGAAAAGAATCCTGTCCCCCGATGAACGGGAGCGCCTTCAAGACATGACCCGGGAAAGAGGAGCGAGCTATCTTGCCGCCCGTTTGGCCCTCAAAAGACTTTCCAGAAGGATGTCGGGAAACGACACAACGACACCCGCAGACACAATAGTCACCGTGACCCCCGATAAGCAGCCCCGATGTCCGCTCACCAACGGAGAGGAGGGTCCTTACTGTTCGCTGTCCCATGACAAGAGATTTGCCGTGGCCGTGGTGTCTGACAATAAAATCGGCATCGATGTTGAAGAGATCTCTGACAGGGTTTTAAAACCACGGCGCTTTTACATGAATGAAAAAGAGACCTTGCTTGCAAAAAACAGCTCATTGAATGAGGTCGAGGCCTTTTTGAGGGTCTGGTCCATCAAAGAGGCCGCCTCCAAGGCCACTGGACTCAAACTGGCCACAGTATGGTCAAAGACATCTGTCACAGAAATCGGGAGGGAGAAGAGTGTTGTTGAAATAGATGGTACTTTATGGGAAGTTTTTCATGAAAAAGTGGATAATCACCTCTTTACCATCTTAACACTCCAAAACCCATGAGAGAAAAAACGGTCTACATGTTTCCCGGTCAGGGAGCGCAGTCGGTCGGGATGAGGGCAAAACTGGGAGACATGACAGGGGAACAAAGGGGCCTCTTTGCGACAGCGGATAGAATATTGGGATTCCCCCTAACGAGCCTCATCGACCAGGGTCCGGAAGAGGAACTGACTCGGACGTCCAATACCCAGCCGGCCCTTTTGGCGATGGAGATCGCCTTCAGCAGGGCCCTTCATTCCCTGGGCTACAGGGCCGATATCGTCATGGGCCATTCCCTGGGGGAGTATGCGGCCCTGGTGGATGCGGGTGTGATCGATTTTGAGGAGGCCTTAAGACTGGTCCGACACCGCGGAGAACTGATGGAGAAGGCCGTTGTGACAACGCCCGGCAAGATGGCCGCCGTCATCGGTGCCGAGAGGGCAAGGCTCGAGGATATTTTACAAATGTGCTCTGGAGACGGCATCATAGAAATCACCAACTTTAATTCCCCCGTGCAGGTCGTCCTCTCCGGTGAAGTGGCCCCCATCGACAAGGCGATCGCCCTCATCCATCAGGAACGGGTGGGAAAGGCCTTGGAGTTGCGTGTTTCCACCCCCTTTCATTCGTCACTGATGAAACCGGTGGCCGACGCCTTTCAAAGGTATCTTGCCGATATCGACTTTAAGAAACCCCAGGTTGAATTTATTGACAATGTCACCGGTCTTCACGAAAAAGACCCGGAAAGGATCAAGGAAAAGCTCGTACTTCAGCTGTCACACCCGGTGCAGTGGGAAAAATCGGTGAACACCGCCCTTCAATCAGGGGCCACGACATGGATCGAATGCGGCCCCGGGACCATTCTTGTAGGACTGGTCAAGAGGATCGATCCTGAAAAAACCCTTTTGTCCGGAGAAAAACTGATCCATGGGGCAACGAAGTAGTCCCTCTTTATGGGGCAACGAAGTAGTCCCTCTTTATGGGGCAACGAAGTAGTCCCTCTTTATGCCCCTTGCTAAGGGGATGGGGGCTCTGCTATATCACTGAAGTATGAAACTCCCTCGCTACATTGCCATTGAGGGACCCATCGGGGCCGGCAAAACGACCCTGGCGCAAAAGCTGGCCGATGATTTTCAAGGCCGTTTGCTCCTGGAACAACCCCATAAAAACCCATTTTTGCCCGACTTTTATGATGATCCCTCCCGTCATGCCTTCAAGACACAGCTCTTTTTCCTCCTCAACCGTTACCAACAGCAAAAGGAACTCGCCCAAGAGGATCTCTTCAGCAAGATGTCCGTCAGTGACTATCTCTTCGTCAAGGACTGGATCTTTGCCAGCATCAATTTAAGCATCGACGAACTCGCCCTTTACAAAAATATTTTCCAAATCCTCGTGGGTCACGTCCCCAAACCCGACCTCGTGATCTACCTCCAGGCCTCCAGTGAAATTTTGCTAAAACATATCCGAAAAAGAAAAATTTTCTACGAAAACAATATCGAGGCCAGTTACCTGGAACAACTCTCCGAGGCCTATCGAAAATTCTTTTTTGGTTATAGCGACTCCCCCCTTCTCGTCGTCAATTGTACCCATATTGATTTCGTCGAAAATCAGGAAGACTACGAAAAGTTGAAAAAAGAGATCGTGAGCCCCAAGCGAGGGGAGCGGCATTACATTAATTTAGGATAAATTATGCCCCACTTAACGATCCCCAGACTTCAAAAGAAAAAGACAACGGGCGAAAAGATCACGATGATCACCTGCTACGATGCGAGCTTTGCCCGTCTTGTCGAAGAGGCCGCCATCGACATTGCCCTTGTGGGCGACTCCCTCGGCATGGTGATCCAAGGTCATGATTCCACCCTGCCCGTCACCGTAGAGGACATCATTTATCACTGCCGCGCCGTCAGAAGGGGTCTCAAGGAGACCCACCTCATGGCGGATATGCCCTTTATGAGCTATCAGGGACCCCGGCGCGAGGCCATGAAAAACGCCGGCCGCATGATCAAGGAGGGCCGGGCCGAGTCCATCAAGCTCGAGGGGGGGGAAGAGATCGCCGATCTTGTCCATGCGATCAATAAAATCGGCATCCCCGTCATGGCCCACATCGGCCTCAAGCCCCAGCAGGTCCACAAGATGGGGGGATATAAAATTCAGGGACAAAATCCCAATGAAGAAGAGACGATCTTAAAGGAGGCCCGCGTCCTTCAAGAGGCCGGGGCCTTTGCCATCCTGATGGAGGGGGTCTTGCTGGAAGTGGCCCAAAAAGTCACGGAGCAATCCTCCCTCCCCACCATCGGGATCTCCTCCGGTCCCCACTGTGATGGCCAGGTCCTTGTGCTCTACGACATCCTCGGCCTGGATCCGGGCTTTCAACCCAAATTTGTCAAAAAATACCTCGATCTCCACTCGCTGGCCCTGAAGGCCCTGAATCAATACAAGACAGAGGTCCAACAAGGAAGGTTTCCAACCCTGGAACATGCCTTTTCGAAGAAGGGAAAAGGTATTTAGGTGTGGCAGTTGAATCAGGCAAGGGGAGCCGCAATTTTTCTTGAGCCTCAAGCCAGAGGCTTGAGACCCTGAAGCCCCGGAGGGGCGAAGGGCGGCTTTAGCCCCTTTCCTTAGTTTATTTATTAAGACAGGGGCAACCCCTGCCTTATTATTAATACAGAAGGAAGAGGGGTTGAAAAGTCAATTTCCTTGCGGCTTATAAGCTATTGACTTTTCAAGCTTGCCCTAATCCGCCGGTAGCGGATTAGGACAAAAAGCGAAAGAAAACATTGCGGCTCCCCTTGCCCTTCATACAAAAATGACTCCTCTATGAAAATCATCAACACCGTCTCTGACATGCAGGCCTATTCTCGGCAGGTCAAGGGAAAAAAACTCTCCATCGCCTTTGTCCCGACCCTGGGCGGTCTTCACGAGGGTCATCGGGCCCTGATGCGCCTGGGAAAAAAAGTCGGTGATGTTGTTGTCGTCAGTATTTTTCTCAACCCCACACAATTCGACAACAAGGAAGACCTCAAAAAATATCCCGCCCGCCGGGAGGACGATCTCAAGGCCTGCGAAGGAGAGGGTGTGGATTGTGTCTTTCTTCCCAGTGTGGAAGAAATGTACGGAGACGACATCGCCTCCCAGGTCTTTGATCTCAAGGGCCTTGACAAACACCTCTGCGGGGGCAAACGCCCCGGACACTTTCAAGGCGTCGTGACCATTGTCAAAAAACTCTTTGAGGCCGTCCTCCCCAACAAGGCCGTCTTCGGCGAAAAGGACTATCAGCAGCTCCAGATCATCCGGCACATGGTCGAAGCCCTTCATTTTCCCATTGAGATCATCCCCCATCCGATCGTCCGGGAGAAAAGCGGGCTGGCCCTGAGTTCGCGAAACCGCCGTTTAAGCGCCGATGAAAAAAAGGAGGCCCTGTGTCTTTATCAAGCCCTCAAAGAGACGCATCAGGCCTTTAAAAATGGGGAAAAAAGGGCTGAAAAACTGATCCAGACCGCCGAAGGGGTCCTCCGTCAGTCAAAAAAGGCCAGCGTCGACTACATCGCCCTCGTCGATGCCGCAACCCTGCAACCGATCGCCACCCTTGAAAAAAAGGCCCTCCTGGCCCTGGCCGTCTTTATCGGCCCCGTCCGCCTGATCGACAATGTCCTGCTCGATTAAAAAAGACACAACTTTTTTCCAAAACAGGGCGATCTATCCAAAAGAATAGGGAAAAACCATGGCCGTGCGCACCACCACTGTAAGCCCTGAGGAAAGGGCCTATCTCCTCGAACAAATTCAGGAGGCAACGCCCTTCTGCCAAGAAGGGGAGCTGATCGAGGTCCATGGTTTTGAGAGTCGCTTTGTCATGGGATGTGACCAGACATCTCCCGAAAGACTGTCCTATTGGTTTCGCACCCAGATGCCGCCCCTACAGTCACAGAGGGCCTCTTTAGGCCATGAACTCCGCTCCTTCGAGGGAAAAAGCCGTCTGCCGATGGACGAGGTCCTCTCTCCCCTGACCCGATCCCTGGAAGATGTCACAGATCCCACGCTCCCTTATCTGGACTCCCTGCGCCTGTTTTTAAGGGCCGGACTTTTTCGCGCCCTCGACTACGGGGGACCGGGGTATCATGCCGTAAAAGACATCCATTATGCCCGCGTCTTTCTCCTGCATGTCTCCCATACCGCGATGGCCGCCGCCTCCGGATTGGAACTCCTCACCTTAGACGACATTGATCACTCTCTCGAAGGACTCCCTTCTCTTTCACCCGAAAGCACTCCGGAACAATTCGACACGTTTTTGCAAGACAGGGCCCGTGAGTTGGATGGAGACCCTTTATCCTTCACCGACCTTGAAAAGGCCTCATGGGAAGTGGTCCGCACCGCCCTCTTCCTGAAACATCCCCCCTTTCTGACCCCCGAAGGGGCACCCGCAAGAGGCAGTTACGACCTCTTTGGACCGCCGCCGGGCGACCTTGACGCTCCCGCGGCCCTCACATTACTAGGCATCTATCTGTATCTTCAAAACCGCGAAGTGGAGAGACAAACCGTCTTCATCGATCTCGACACCCTACAATTCGACATAAGAGGCCTCCTCCCGCAAAAGGGGGGTTCTGAGGCATTTCGGCGAAAGGCCGATGCCCTCATCAAGGAAGAAATTGCCCGACAGCTGGAAGCGGCCTTCGGGGATTTTGAAGGCCTCCGCATCGTTTATGACACCCCCCCTCCCCAAGAGGTGTATTCAACCATTCATTTTGCCCAAACCATCGAAGAGGTCCAAGGCTATTATGCAAAAAATCCCCCAAAAAGGGAGGCCCTCATAGAGGGCTGTCAGGAAAACAGGAACGCCCTCAGAAAAAATTTCCCCGCCTTTATCCCGGAATATTTCACCCATGCCTACGGTCCCGATTTTTGCCAGATGGAAGAGGCAAAATTAAGAGGGCTCATGGACTCCCCCCTCATGTCGTATGCCCTCACACTGGGATCCCACGGAAGGGCGCCGAACATTGATCTTGCCAATACCTCTCCAAGAGATGACGGGATCGTCTACACACTGGTGAGGCTCCTCCCCCAGACAATCCCCGTGCCTCCGGAAATGGCAGTCTCGCGGCCCGACATGAAGGACATGAGGATACAACTTCAGGGAAGAGCGGAGGCCTTCCAATTAAAAGGCGAGGAGGATTGGGATCAGGTCAGAAAAATCGGACGACTCTTGGGGGAGACGGCCGCCCACGAAACCGGTCATCTCCTAGGCCTGGGTCACACCCCTGAAATTTTTAAGGACTATGAAGAAGACCGGGGCCTTATGTGGGGCCATGGGCGTTCGATCGAAGATCTCGGGCACAATCGATTGAATGACAAGGATCGCGCCATCCTCTCTCTGTATTTTGATTCCTTTTGAGAGGTCCTGCAAAGGATTGCCAAACACGCCCCTTTTTGATACCTTGCCTTCAGCACTTGTATTAAGCAGGCCAAAAGCCACTATACATCGCAAGCCTCATTAGGCCCAAATCTGCTTAATACTGGTCAGGGATATCGTATAGTAATTAATGGCCTGACCTGTAACTCATTCAGCAGATCACTCCGGAGTTCCTCTATGGAAATTTTGACAGCCACTTACCTCCTCCCCATCGAAGGCGACCCCATCCCTCAGGGGGCCATCGTCATCGATGAAGATCATATCCTGGACCTTGGAGTACAATCCGACATCCTTCCTCGTTATTGCTCCGCCAAGGTAACGGACTATCCCCAGGCCGTCATCATGCCGGGACTCGTCAATGCCCATGCCCATCTTGACCGCTCCACGGCCCCTTCCATCCAACCGGACACATCCTATATCTCCTGGCTGGCCGAATGGATAAGGGTCCGAGAGGACATCTCTGCCGTCATGCGCCGTGAATCCATTTTAAACGGTCTGTACGAATCCCTTCACCATGGAACCACCTGTATCGGTGACATGGGAAATCATACGGGCGCCCTAGAACCTTTATTGCAATCCAAGATGCGTCTTAAAATTTTTCCGGAGTTTGTGGGATCAACAAGGGAAAATGCCCCGAGTCAATTTGAATCCACCCTCAAGATTCTGGATGACATTTCTAACAAAAACTCCAATCGTTTATCGGCCGGCGTCGCGCCTTATTCCTCCTATATGCTTTCCAAGGAAATGTTGTCCATCCTCGCCCGTCATGCGGCCTATCATCAGATCCCCCTCAAGATTCACATGGCCGAGTCTTTTACGGAAATGGAATTCTTTTACGAGGCCAAGGGGGAGATCACGGAAACCCTCTTTCCTTCCATGGGCTGGGAGGACGCCGAAATTCCCCTCTACAGAAATACCCCCCTTCAATACATCCATAAAATAGGGCTCATGAAAAACGCCCCCATTCTTGTCGGCTGCCTCCACCTCTCCAATCAAGATCTCGAATTGATCAAGAAGACCTCTTCGAAAATTGTCCATTGCCCCCGCAACAACGAATTTTTTCATCTGGGAACCCCCCCCTTGAAAAAATGGCTGGAGGCCGGAATCCCCATCGGCCTGGGAACGGAAGGGCGGGACGTTTCTTCTAGTCTCTCCCTGTGGGATGAAATGCGCTCGGTGGTAAAAACCCACGCCCACAACGGTCGCTCTCCCACCCCCCAAGAGATCCTCTCCATCGCCACATGGGGAGGGGCCCGCACCCTGGGCCTCGACCGAGAGATCGGCTCCCTGGCCAGGGGCAAGAAGGCGGATCTCATCGCTGTATCCCTGCCGGAGGGGACCGACGCCCCTCAAATCTTTTCGTCACTCATCCGGGAAACCACCCAGGAAGACATAAAAACGGTGGTCGTGGATGGACAGACATTGCTATGAAAACCCTTGTCTCCGAAATTCAAAGCGGGTTTAAAAAATATTTCATTGCCGGTCTTGTCACCCTCATCCCGATTGCCGTCACCCTTTGGTTCTTGAAAACAGTCATCATTTGGGCCGATGGTTTTTTCAAGGTCTTCCTCCCCCCCCTCCTTTATCCGGAACGCCTCATCGGCCGTCACATCCCGGGGGTCGGCATCGTCGTCACGGTGACCTTTGTCTTTCTGATCGGGGTCCTGACACGACTCTACTTCGGAAAAAAGATCTTGAATTGGTGGGATCAGCTTTTTTCAAAGATCCCCTTGGGAAAGGGCATTTATAAAGGGGCCAAACAGTTTTTGGGAACCATCATCACGGCGGACAAGAAGGCCTTCAAACAGGTCGCCCTGATCCAATATCCCCGTGAGGGGATGTGGGCCTTCTGTTTTGTGACCTCAGAAGTGACGGGAGGTGTGCGAAAGGATCTCAAAGAAAAACACTATTATGTCTTCATGCCGACCACCCCCAATCCGACCTCGGGTTTTCTCCTCCTGGTCCCTGAAAAAAACCTCCTCATCGTCGATGTCCCCGTCGACGAGGCGATCCGCATCATCATCAGTGGGGGCGTTGTCACTGAAAGATCTTCAATGGCCTCCTAAGGAGGGCTCCTCGTGAGTGAAAAACTCATCACAAAAAACCGCAAGGCCTTGTTCAATTACGAGCTGCTGGAACATTTTGAGGCCGGATTGGTCCTCTCGGGGACCGAGGTCAAATCCCTCCGTTCTGGACGGGCCAATCTAGGGGACAGTTATGTCGTCCCCCGGGGAGAGGAGCTCTTTCTCGTTAATTGTCACATCAGTCCCTATGAACCCGCGAGTCGGATGAATCACGAGCCCCTGCGCTCCAGAAAATTACTCCTCCAAAGGGCCGAAATTAATAAGATTTTGGGACGCGTCCGGGAACGGGGCCTTGCCTTAATCCCCATTCGGTTATACTTTAAAGCCGGGCGGGCCAAGGTGGAAATCGCGCTCGCCAAGGGCAAGAAGCTCTTTGACAAACGCGAGGACCTGCGCAAAAAGGATCACAGGCGGGAGATGGAAAGGGCGTTGAAACGGAAGAAAAGGGATTGAGGCGGTAGTCCCCTAATTTAGAAATATAAAATACAAGGGTAGCCTCCCTGTCTGATTTTTTGGTCGATCCAAAAAATCAGACACGGGGGCAACCGAGATCCTTAGTGTAAAACTTATAATGATCGAGGTAGCCCCCATTTTTGAGTCGCCATACAGCGACTCAAAAATGGGGGTGAATTGGATTCGACGGAAGGCTGTGCACCGTCCTTTGACATGCCGAGGTGGCACCTCGTAAATCAGCTACTCAAAATAAACGACGCTTACGCGTTGCCTCTGGCAGCTTAAGTCTGCCACGTCTTTCATTCCTTCTCCTGCGGGGGGTGAAAGGCGACACTTAGCAGGATAGTCCTTACCCGGCGCCTCAACAGATAAGGGCGAACCCAATTGAGGCTACTCTATTGAAAATCCTGCCGTTGGGAGTTTTGATAGGGAAAATTTAAAACACACGGCAAAGCATGAACACAGAGGCGGGAATCCCTTTCGGACGGGGGTTCGACACCCCCCACCTCCACAAGACCGTAGATTTGCGGTGGCCTTGCGTCACCGCAAATCGTACGGGATTGGGTACCCGCAGCGAAGCGTAGGGTGCACAAAAACCCTTTTATCCTCTTCTGAGGGTAAAAGGGCTTTTTTGTTTGTGCGGGGGATGAGAACCCTATCTCCCCAGATCTACCTCTTAAAAGAACACAGAAAATCCAACTGGGGCAAATAGGTGATTTGTTCCGGCAATTCCGGTTTCACCACCAGACCATCGTTGATATTCGAGATAAGCACTGATGGCGACGTTTTGCCTAATTGGTACAACCACTCCGAACTTTGGGGCCGTAACGAACGAAGTTGACCGCGTAAGACGAAACATTGTAAAATTGAGACTGAAAAAGGGCTGGACCCAAGAAAGGCTTGCTTTCGAATCGGACGTCTCCAAGGCGGGACTTTGTGACATTGAGAGCGGCAAGAGAAACCCAACGGTCAAGACCCTTGAAAAACTGGCAACGGCCCTCGAGGTTTCCCTCTCAAAACTCGTTTCGTGACTTCCTCAATTGAATTGCGACGAAGTCGCACGTTCTGACCTTCCTCCCATCTCAAAATCAAACCTTAAAAACCCTGTTTAAAGATCCTGTGGCCTTGGAGTTTTTGGCCAACTCCTTGAAACTTCTCCCTTTTAGATCTGGCCTCTTTCTTGCTTGATCCCTTTAGATCTGGGTGATCTGGGGACAGTAGGGATTTCACACCCCAGATTTCGGATCAGACTTCAGAATCCAATCCGATCTTTGTCTTTTCGCGGAGGAGCCATCAATTGCCGGAGGGCCTCAAATAATGAGCGAATATGGACATCATGGGAAGTGACTTTCTTTTCTAATTGATCCAGTTTTTGAGTGAGTTTTTTGTGATGACTTAAAAATCCCCTCATCCTCACGAAGGCCCGCATAATCTCGATATTTACTCGAACAGCTCTAGGACTATTAAGAACGCCAGAAAGCATGGCAACCCCTTCTTCTGTAAAAGCATAAGACAAATATCGCCGTCCTCCCCATAAACTTGAGGTGCCAATTTGGCACCTCAAGTTTGTAACTTCCTGATATTTCAATTGAAACATAAAATCTTCCGGGAATCGATCTCGATGTCGTTTCACAGCACGATTTAAGGTCTTAGTTTCAACTCCATAAAGGGTCGCAAGATCAACATCCAACATCACCTTCTCTCCCCGGATGATGAAGATTTTCTGCGCAATAGTGTCGGCCTTGATCATTTGAGTCATGCCGAAGATTCAAGCAAGAGCCGTGCCAGTAACCTTGTTTAAAGGGAAGAGAGACAACTCCTTAAAATCTCTTGTCAATCTTCAAGGTCACAATTGGTGGTTTTAAAACCCTCTCTTTTTCACCAACCAAAAATTGGACTTTTCTTCCCCTCCTGATGGACCTTCACTCCCAGTACCTGCTCTTAAAGAAGGACCTCGAATAGACATAACAAGGGTGAGGCACTTCACTATTGAACTCACGTATCAATCCGTGAACACCCGTGAACGGATTTTTCCATAACACATTGATTGACTGACACCCTTTTTCTACCTCTCCCCGATAAGCCCTCAAGATATCGGAGGAGCAAACGATGAAAAAAACAATTCTCTCCACACATTTTTTTGCCTTCGTCCTCGTGAGCCTTGCCGTCACCCTAGGATGCGGCCACAAGCAAGGGACAAAAGAGACCCCTCAACCGGAGGAAAACACGGTTACGGCGACATTGAGCCTTCCGATCTCGGCCTTGCCGAGTTCCCTCCAAGGAATGACGCTCGAAGTGGAGGCCTCCCTCCAATTAGAAGGGAGTTCAGATTCTCCCACCGTCACGGCCCTGACCCTGAACAACGACCAATACACGGCCCAAGTTACCCTCCCGGAGGGGGTCTATCTCGTCACGATTTCTATTTATCGATCGGATAGCTCCCAGACCTTTCGGATCAAACACATCCGCACGCTCCTGTATTCCATCACGACACGCATGCCCTTATCGGAGGCCTCAGCGGGCTCCTCGATATCTTTGGATATCGACGCCAGTGACTGGACCCCCTCGAAAGACGCCCCCGGCGGGACGGCCTCGCCCAATCCCACACCGGGAACGCCATCACCACAAACACCCCCGCCTCCCTTACAGCGCGATCAAGACAGGGACAGCGTCGTGGATGCCGAGGACAATTGTCCCTCCATCGCCAATCGCGATCAGGCGGACCTCGATCGGGATGGGCAAGGAGATGTCTGTGACGAAGATATCGACGGTGATACCCTTGCCAACGCGACCGATGGAACCCCCTTTTGTCATACGAATCTCACCTACAACGGAGACCTGATCGGCGGCCAGGAAGTCCTGAATAACCTCGTCCGTCCGGAGGGCGAGGATCCTTACTGTGCAATCAATGGTTTTCTCGTCCTCGATGAACGTTTCTCGGAGGTGCCCTTCACCCTCACAACACTAACAGGGCCTATCACCGAGATTCGTTATGCCACATTTTTGTCGATCGGCCAAAACAGCACCCTCGAAAGGATCGTCCTCCCGAACCTCCTGAGCCTCGACAAGCTCTGTGTTGCCGACAATCAGGTCCTGCGTTTTGTGGAATTCTCCGCCCTCACCCAAATCAATTGCCAGGAAGAACCAGCCATCCAGATGATCCTCACGGGCAATCCCCAATTGACGGAGGCCCGCTATCCCGCCCTAGAGACCTCAGGTTGCGAACTGTTCGTCAGAAACAATCCCTTATTGGCAACATTGGATCTGAGCTCGCTCCAAACGATTACCGGAATTTTTATACAAGAAGCCGGCCCCAACGGGAGCGATGAAGAGATCAGCATCGATTTCAGGGAAAACCCCAGCCTCGATCTCCGTCCCCTCTTTCCGGCCCTCGAGACGATCGCCGGTGGGGCCCATTTCCAGGAAGGGCTGGAGCCTAATAATACGAGGGCCACCGCCTTTGACATCACTCCCTTCACCAGGACTGGTGCCCCAATCTTTGGGTTGAGCCTCGCCAATGCCGCGGACACCGACTTTTACTCCTTTACCGTTGAGATCCCCTTTAATGGCGGTGTCTTTTACGGATTTCCCCAAGATGCGGTCGGTGATTTCGAGATCAGGATTCTGGACCAACAAGGACAGTCCCTTGGCACAGCAGTCCCCTTTGGTAACGAGGATGGTCTTGCCATCTTCGCCATCCTCTTTAATGAAGTGGGCAATGAACTGCCTGCCGGGACTTATTTCATCGAGGCCACAGGGGATCCCATCGAGTATGCCCTCTTCGTCATGCCGGAACTCGAGGACTTGGGTGAGTAGTGTTTAAAGAGGGTGCGAGCCCTCACCAGATCTTTTACGGCCAAAAAAGAAGCACAATCAAGAGACCGCCGATCGTCAAATTCATCCAGAGATGGGGAATAAAATAACTGTACCCCATAAGGGCCACTCCCAGGATCATGTGACGCCCGCTTTGTTGTTGACGGCCATAACGCCAGGAACCATATCCGGCCAATCCAAAAAAAATACCGCAAAAAATCATTGTTGGATCCAGTGTCATGAAGACAAGTATGCCATAAAGGATTCAAGAAAAATACATGGCAAAAATCAAAAAATCGATTAAAAGGACCCTGATGAGTCCTCTAATCATCCGGTCTTTAAAACATCGAAATTTCCGCCTCTTTTTTGGGGGCCAAACCATTTCACTGATCGGGACCTGGATGACCCAGGTCACCACAAGCTGGCTTGTCTACCGCTTGACTCACTCAGCCTTTTTACTGGGGCTTGTGGGATTTACAGGTCAGATCCCGGTCTTTCTCTTTTCTGCCTTTGCTGGCGTCTGGATCGACCGTCTCAATCTCCGTCGCATCCTTATGGTCACTCAAGTCCTGGCCATGGTCCAATCTTTGACCCTGGCCTTCCTGACATTGACAAATCGCATCACAGTTGTGGAAATCATTGCCCTGGGTTTCTTCCAGGGCCTTATTAATGTCTTTGACATGCCCACACGACAGGCCTTTGTCGTTCAAATGGTGGACAACAAACAAGACCTGGGCAACGCCATTGCCCTCAATTCTTTTATGGTCAATGTGGCCCGGCTCATTGGCCCCATGCTCGCCGGCATCATCATTGCAAAGATGGGTGAAGGCACCTGTTTCTTGATCGATGGTTTGAGCTATATCCCTGTCATCCTCTCACTCCTGCTCATGATCCTTCCCCTTCATCGTCCACTGATCCCTCCCCCCGGTATCTTTCATCAACTCAAAGAGGGGGCTCGGTATGCCTTTGGGTTTCTTCCCATTCGAAATGTCCTCTTTCTCATGGCCTTGTTGAGTCTCACGGGGATGTCTCTCAATGTCTTAATGCCCATTTTTGCAGTGCAAATCTTTAACGGCGACTCCCACATTTTGGGTTTTCTCTTGAGCGCCTCGGGGATCGGGGCCTTGGTCGGGGCCATTGTCCTTGCCTCCAAGAAAACGGTCCTGGGCCTGACCCGCATCATGGTGATGACCGGATGTCTCCTTGGAGTGGGAATGATCTTATTTTCATTTTCAAGAAATTTTTGGCTTTCGCTCTTCTCTTTAGGAATCACAGGCCTGTGCCTCATCATGATCATCGCCTCGATCAACACCTTTCTGCAAACCATTGTTGAGGATAACAAACGAGGCCGCCTGATGAGCCTCTTTACCATTGCCTTTATCGGAATGGCCCCCTTTGGCAGCCTCCTGGCCGGAGGGCTGGCGAAATATCTCGGAGCCCCTTACACATTACTCATCAACGGCTCCTGCTGTATTTTGGGGACCCTCATTTTTTCAAGAAGCCTTCCTTCCCTAAGAAGACTCGTGAAACCGATCTATATTGAAAAAGGGATTCTCTAAAAAAGCCCGGTCAATGACCCGAACCGGTCGCACATTGCGACCGGTTATTGCCAGAACGGATCAGTGTAATCAGTTGTTTCAATCCACGCGCCCACGCGGGGTGACCATTCCCCTTTTTATGTACCAGCCATAACCTCACAAGTCAGTGGTTGTTGACAAAGGTTACTTTTTCGCCGTTGATATGGCATAAGAGGGCTTATAGTAAAATGCTCATGAATATTCAATGCTTAATCATAGCCATCGGTATCACCCTGATAGGGGGAGGATGTCAGAGGGGGATAGCCGTCACTCATGTCTATGACGGTGACATGATCAAGGTCGGTGAGGAGAAAATTCGTTTGATTGGTGTCGATATCAGAGGAATTTAGGCGCTACCACGATGAGGCCAGGCAGGCAAAGAGAGGCATATGGGAGGCCTGCGATGTGACCTGCGAATGGAAGTTTTGTAAGGTGGAATTTAGGCAGAACATTTTTCCTTGATTGACTTGTGTTCTAATATATGCCAATATCCATGCATAACATAGATTATGGCATATTTAAGAAACATTGGTTTTAAGCTGATTGAGGACCTGGAATCCGAGGGTCGGCGCACTTTTAGTGTGGAAGAAGCCATAAAACGCCTGAATTCGAAGAGAAAAAACGCCCTTGCGATTCTAGGCGGCTTAAAGCGTGCCCGGCGCATTGTGTCGCTGACAAGCGGTCTCTACGCCCTCTGGCATCCGTCAGAACGAAGATGGGGAATTCATCCTCTTCCGGTGCTTGATGCCCTGATGAAGTACAGGAATTGCCCCTATTATGTCGGACTTCTCTCCGCCGCAGATTACTACGGGGCGGCCCATCACAAGCCGCAGGTTCTCCAAGTCATCATTTCGAAGCAGATGAGGTTCAGAAAGGCAAAAGATCTGGCCCTCTCTCTTCACGTCTTCAATCAATTTCCTTCTGAAGGACTGTCCTCCGTAAAAACTCAGGGTGACATGATAATATTTTCGTCACCTGAGCGCACCGTTTTGGATCTTTTTTGTTTTGAATCGGCATGCGGAGGGTTTAAAAATATCTGTCTGGTGATCCGAGATCTGCTGCCCAAATTAAAGAAAGAGAATTTAAAGAAAATAATTGATGCGTACCCTTACTCATCGAGCATTCAGAAACTGGGATATATGCTCGAACATTTTGAGTCGGACAAGCCACTCATGGATGTATTGAACAAGTGGGCGAGCCATCACAAACGGCCCAATATCTCCTTAAGTTCCAGGCTTCCAAAGAAGGGAAAAATACATCCATTGTGGCATGTGATTGAGAATGCGAAAATTGAGGAGGAGGAATGATCGGGCAAAATGCAATCACAGGCTGGAGATCAAGGGTCCCTTGGAGAAATGATCTTCAGGTGGAGCAAGATCTGATCCTGCATGCGATGATTCAAGCGATTTATTCCGATCCTTTCCTGCAAAGGAAAATTGCGCTTCGCGGAGGCACCTGCCTCAATAAGTTTACTTGGGATGTGCCGGTGCGTTATAGTGAAGACCTGGATTTCGTACAGATCACACCGGAGAAAATCGGGCCGACAGCGGATCATCTTCGCAACGCCTTGAAAGACATCTTCGAAGAAGAGGGAAAATCAGAGTCAAAAGGAGGCAGTTTTAAGCTCTTTTATTCATTTATGCCTGAGAACAATCCCGATCACCGGCAGCAGATCAAGATCGAAATCAATACCAGAGAACAGTTTGCAATAGAGGGATACAAAAAAATTAAAATAACCCTCGATTCGCTGTGGCGAACAGGTGAAGCCGTCGCCACCACATTTTCTACCGAAGAACTGTTTGCCACCAAGCTAAGAGCCTTATATCAGCGCAGAAAAGGCAGGGATCTTTTTGATTTATGGATGAGCCAAAAACTTAAGCCGGATTATAAAAAGATCGTCCGTTTGTTCCTTGAATACATGAAACACAACAAGAAAATAGTTCATCGTGATCTATTGATCCAAAACCTCGATGACAAAATGGAAGACCAGAGCTTTCTGGAT
>Ga0155208_1036_pt1 | contig 28889 bp, 27 predicted proteins | sample RifCSPhighO2_02_FD_106176 | JGI IMG/M metagenome (GOLD analysis project Ga0155208, IMG submission 106176) | Deltaproteobacteria bacterium RIFCSPHIGHO2_02_FULL_50_15
AGTGATATAATAGCTGATAGTAATAAAACCTATTTAAAAATAGGTATTTATAAATAGTGCCGTATTCTTGAGAGATTCGAAATATGCCGCGCCGGGAAAAGAAGATCAGCATTTTCAGCTATTTAGATTATAGGGAATTTATGAGGGATTGGTATCAGGAATCCAAGAGGACCCGTCGAGGTTTTTCCTTTCGCTATTTGTCTCAGAAGGCCGGCTTTACCTCCCCCAATTTTTTCAAACTTGTCATGGATGGGGATCGCAATCTCTCGGAAGACAGCCTCGAAAAATTCGTCGCCTGTCTGGATCTCAACAAACAGGAAGGGGATTATTTTGCCAACCTGGTTTTGTATAATCAGGCCAGTCATTATGAAAAAAAGGATCATTATTATAAACGCCTCCTCCAGTCGCGCAAATTAAAGCAGATCAGGCCCCTCAAAAAGGATCACTATGAGTATTGCTCCACCTGGTATCATTCCGTCATTCGTGAGCTGGTGATCTCTGAAAATTTTGATGGGACCCCGGAATGGCTGGTCCAGCGCATTCATCCCCCCATCACCATGGCCCAGGCCGCTCGCTCCCTTGAGATCCTGCAACATTTAGGCCTCATCGAAAAGGGGGAAGAGGGGCGTTTTAGGCAGTCCTCGGCCCTCCTGCAGACGGGGGAGGAACCCACGGATCTGGAACTCATGAATTTTCATCAGGGCGTCCTTGAGTTGGCCAAGGAGATGCTGCCGAAGATACCGGCCCGGGAGAGGGATGTGAGCGCGATGACCTTGGGGATCAGACAGGAGATGATCCCGGAATTAAAGCAAAAAATCCGTGAATTTCGACAGGAGATTTTAAGAATGATTTCAGATGATTCCGCCCCGGAGGCCGTGGTCATGCTGACCCTGCAGCTTTTTCCGCTTACTCAAGAGCCCACAAAAGAGGTACAATAATTAAGTATCAATCAACATAAAATGACACCAAAAAAACTCCTCTTTTTCAGCGTCGCCTTTGTCCTTTCTCTGGGTCTCTTTGCCTGTCTCCCTGACAAGGCCAATCAAACGAACGACCCCTTAGGGACCGGTTCCATCCAGGGCGGGACGGACTTTGGCAATCCTAAGGTCGGGGGTTCTGATTTCGGAAATCCCGAGGTCGGGGGATCGGACTTTGGGAATCCAGGCCGTGAGGGGGGATCAGATTTTGGCAATCCTTCTGTAGATTTTAAGGGAGAGGCCCCTGGGGTGGCGGGTGCAGACCCCCATGCCTGCAAGGGAGAGATGGAGAAGTGTCCTGGTACGAAGACGTGGGTACGCTGTAAATTTAATACAATCAAGGCCACGGATGTCGAGAGCTCAGAAATTGTTGTGGCCCCTATAGAAGTGATGGATGTCAGTCCTCCCCGTTGTTCATTTAGGATCTCTCTTCCTGCGGGGCACACATTTTCCATGGCCTGTGTGAATGAGGAGGCGGTTGAGAATGTCGTCTTTGCGGATGGTGCGACGACGATAACAGTGACAGAGGGTCAGGATCTGGTTGATTTGGGTTGGATCTGCGGGGGTGTTGAAGAAAAAGGGGAGGAATCTCGAAGAGAGGAGAGCCCACGCACTCAAGATAGAGAGGGGGTCATAGACACCGTGTCGGGGAGGTACGAGGCAGGGGGGATACTGGATCTTTTCTCCACTTGTCCCATTTTCTCCGGAGATTCTCTGGAGTTTATCGATTTGGGATTTATTGGACCGAGGGAGAATAACGCCCTGAGCATGTTTACCACTCTGAATTGTCCTTCCCGTTTAAGGGGGACTTCCCCAATCCTTAAAGAGGGATCTCTCACAGGGGCCTATTCTTCATCCCAGGATTTTCTCCTGAAAGGTTCACAACAAAGTTGCGATAATAAGGACTGGCAGATCTCTTGTCGTGTGATGGGGAAACAACTCTCACAGGACGGGATCTTTTCGGCCTCTTGTGAGCTGACCCTTGCCGGGGAGGCAGATCAGCTCTGCAGTATCATCAACTACACTCAGGAGGGAGAGGGATCCGGCACCGAAGAGGAAAGGGACTCCATCCCTCCTCTCTTGATGCATAAGAAGGAGCCCGGTGTCCCAGGTGTCCCCGGTGTCCGGAAGATGTATCTCAAGAAGCCCGGTGTTCGAAAGATGTATCTCAAGGAGCCCGGTGTCCGGAAGATGTATCTCAAAGAAGACTGACCTTTTTTATTCATTGATCAATTGAATGATTCTATAAAGCGTGTCGGTCCCTTTCTTCAGACCGTCGACGGGGACCCTCTCATTTTTCCCGTGCATGCCCTGAATATCCTCCATAGCAATAAGGAGGGGGATGATCCCGTAACACAGGGTCCCCTTTTCGCGAAAAAAGCGGGAATCCGTGGCCCCCGAAGACATCATCGGGGTGACGATGGCTTGAGGGTCCATTTCTGTGAGGGCCCGGCGGATCGTCTCGTAGAAGGGGCTCGCCATCGTCGATTCATTGGGGAGGCTTGTGGTCAGGAGCTCGGCGTTCACTTTATCCCCGATGATTGCTTGAATCTTTTTTAAAAAGCCCTCCGGGGTCTCTCCCGGGACGATGCGGGCGTCGATCTCGGCTATCGCCTCGGAGGGGATGACATTGGTTTTATAACCGGCCTGAAGGACCGTCGGAGAAAGGGTGTTCGAAAGGATGGCGGCGATTTTTTCGTCTCCGGTCATGTATTTCTTTGCGAACCTTTGAAGAAGGGGTCCTATAAGGGGATGAAAAAAGTAGCGGGCGACCCAATTTTTGGGAAAGGGTAGGTGGGGGGCCATGAGCGTAAAGAGGTTTTTGACGGTTTGTGTGGGGACGATGGGGAATTCGTGCTGGTTTAAGGTCTGAAGGGCCCGTGTTAGGTGGACGACGGCATTGTCCTTGTGGGGCATGGATCCGTGACCGGAGGTCCCCTTTGCGGTCAGCTTCATCCAGGCCACCCCCTTTTCGGCGATCTGGATGGGGTAGAGGTGCATCCCTTCTTTGAGGACACCGATGGAACCTTCATTGAGGAGGTATTGGGCCCGGATCTTGTCCCAGTGGTTTTGAACGAGATAGCCAGCCCCCAGGGCACCACCCGTTTCTTCATCGGCCACGAGGATTAAGACCAGATCCCCTTTTAGGGGAAGGTTGTCCTTCTTGGCTCGAATAAAAGCGGACAGCTCCATGGCCACCATACCCTTCATATCCAGGGCCCCACGACCGTAGAGAAAATTGTCTTCCATGAAGCCTCCAAAGGGGGGAAAGTCCCATTCCAGGGCCTGGGCGGCCACGACATCGAGATGCCCCAGGAGGGCAAGGGAGGGACCGCTGTTGTTTCCCTTGAGTCGGGCGATGAGGTTACCCCTTCCGGGGGAGGATTCTATGATGTCCGATTCAATCCCCTCTTCCTTCAGCCAGGTTTGAATCTGGGAGGCGGCCTCGATTTCATTGCCGGGGGGATTGGTGGTGTCTATTTGGATAAGTGATTGTGAAAAAAAGAGGGGATCTTGTCCATATAAGGCCCATGGAAAAAAACAGAGAAGGCAAATGAGGAGGCATTTTTTTTTCATGAACTAGGGGGCATATTGATCAGAATCATCAATGGCCGTAGGGACGGTGAGAGATTCGGGTTTTGGGGCAAGGTCTGGCTTCTTCGCTGAAGGAGGGGGAGGCATTGCTGGAGGTGGTGGCGGGGGTGAGGGCGGAGTCACTGGAGGGGGAGGAGGTGAGGGTGCTGCTGGAGGAGGAGGTGGAGAAGGCTCTGCTGAAGGGGGGGCAGTGAGTTCGGGTGAGGGTTCGCCAGGGGGGGGAGAAGAGGGTTCTGATATAGGTGCCGGCACCTGTGCCGGTGAGACGGGTTGAGGGGCCGTTGGAGGGGCAATAGGACGGACATAATCTTCGGAAACCCATCCCGTTTTTCCTGTGGCATACTCCACCTGATACCATCCGTTGCTTTGCTGATAAGTGATGCGGCGATCTCCGTGATTGAGGCGGGCAACCTCTCTGGCATTTTTGGCCGGATTTTCACGGACCCTCAGCCAACCCATTTTTGGAGAAACGACCTCAATGTAAGAGACTTCCCCGTTGACAGGAGGGGAGGAAGGAGCCGGAGGGGGCGCCATTTCTTGAGGGGTAAGAGGAGAAGGAGTGGAGCCGTTATCCGGTGATTTTGAAAAGATGACACGACGATTTTGCTGACGTCCTTCCTCAGTCGCATTGCTGGCGATCGGGGAGGCTTCACCCTTACCCAAGGGTGTCAACTCAATATCTTCTGGGGCCCCACACTTTTTAAGATAACTGATGACGACCTTGGCTCGAGTCTTGGACAGGTTTTTGTTGGCCTGAGGAGCTCCAATGTTATCCGTGTGCCCGATGACATAGAGTTGTTTTACGTCGCGATGGAAGTAAAGGGCCCCGGCCAGATGAGACAGGGTTTCAGCGGCCTTTTTGCTGATATCCGACCGACTAAAGGCAAAGTGAACAGGGGAGGAGGTCCATATCTGACTGTCTGTGACCGTGATCCCCCCCTCAGGGCACCCGTCTTCATCCGCCACACCATTCATGTCTTCGGACTCCTTGGGACATTCGTCGTGATCATCCAGGATGCCATCTCCATCCTGGTCACTTCCCTTGAGGGCGATGACCGTATAGCGGTCTTTATCGGAATATTCACCCAAAAGGGTAAAGACCTTTTCGCACCCGACATCATGGACCTTGGGATCAAAGTCCTCTGGATTTTCAGGGCAATTGGACAAGCGGGAGGCCGTTTCGCTGAGCTCATAATACTTGGGACAGCGAACATCATGCATGTCGGAATTAAAGTCTTTTGGATCGGTGGGACAGTTTTCCCGCAAGGTCAACATCTCTTCGGCATACTGCTCTTCGGTCTGTTTGGGTTTGAAAAGGGTGTCTAAGAGTTCTTCTTGTTCCTTGTCTTTTTGCCGAAAGGTGTCGTTTTGAAAACGGTAATTGAGGCTCAAGAAACCCCTGGCAATTCCGGCCTTGGCCCCGCAGACGGCGCAGGATCCCCCCCCCGCCCCGATCGCAAAGCCCGTGTCCCCAATAGCCCATTTGACGCCTCCGATGAATTCGACGGGGGTCGTATTTTTGTCGGAAAAGAGGCTTCGTAGTGCTGTATTGGCTTGGGCCTCGAGGGAGGCCGTAAAACCGCGCCCAAGCTCCGCCGCGAGACCCAGACCGGTTAGGAGTCGGTGGCGAAAATTGATGTTGTTGATCAGGACCTCTTCCGTCCGGAATTCCCCCCCTGCGTTCAAAGTAAACCGGAAGCGCCGTGTAATCAGAAAATCGGCGATGATATTAGCTCCGAAATTGGTGCGGGAATCCCCCAAATAATTGGCATCCCCCCCCAGAGGGAGGACGACAAAGGGCTCGAAGGCGAGACCAAAGCGGTAGCGGTTGGCATTGAGGGCGCGTAGCTTTGGGGCTATGCGGATGTCTCCGAGGTCAAAAACGTTGCTTAATCCCGGAGGGGGCGTCACCGTGGGGTCCTGGACCTTGGCATAACTAAAGAGGATCCCGGTGACATCGAGCTGAAGAAAATCAAAAAAACCAAAACCGGCGCTTATATAATGGGCAAAATAGAGATCGACAATGGCACGGAGGCGGTTGCCGCTGGTGTCCCGGATGTCAAGGGGGTGAAGGACAAGGGTGTTAAAGACATTGGCCGAGAATTGGAACTGATAAAGGTTGCGACTGGAATTGAGGGCAAAGTGATAGCGATCTCCCGTGGAGGGCCAGAGATCGAAAGTCGCAAATCGATTGGTGATCGCCCGTCCTAGGCTGGGTGTTATCCAGACAAGAAGGAAGACGATAGTAATAGAGAGGCGCTTGGCTTTTAGGAAGGTCCTGCCCTTTCCCCCAAAATACATGCCCGAAAATATAGGAGATAAAGCTCGCAAGATCAATAAGATTAAATTTTAAGACTCAGTTTTTTTGAGGAGGAGTGTCCCTACACGGAACTCAAAATGGTATGGATGAGGTTACTGGAATTCTTACTCGCCGATGGAGGGTGGCTTTTGGCCTCTTTGATGTGTTAGAGTGGTCCGATGGCCCGATACCGTATTAAGGTCGTTCCCAGATCCTCGAAAAATCAAGTGATTCGTCTTGATTCAGGGGTATTGAAGGTAAAATTGATGGCCCCCCCTGTGGAGGGAAGGGCCAATCGGGCCCTCCTTCAGGTCTTGGCCGACCATTTTGGTGTTAAAAAGTCGTCCATCCGTCTTGTTGCGGGTGAGACCTCCTCCCATAAGTGGGTGGAGATCCTCTGAGCATCCATCTTGACCCCTGGAGGGGGGATCCCTATAGTGGGTCCCCTATGAATTCCTTTAACCCTATTTGGGAGGCGATCGATCGGGCCCTTCCCCAGATTCGCAAGCCCTCTCGTTATTTGGGAAATGAGAAGAATAGCGTCAAAAAAGATTGGGCGCACATCGATCTCAAAATTGCCCTCTGTTACCCAGATGCCTATGAGATCGGGATGAGCAATATCGGGATTCAGATCCTCTATCATCTCCTCAATCGCCACCCCCACATGCTCGCTGAAAGGGTTTTTGCCCCCTGGTTGGATTTTGAGCAATTTCTTCGCCAGGAGAAACTCCCCTTGGTCTCTCTTGAATCCAAGGTTCCCCTTCGCCAATTTGACGTCTTGGGCATCTCCCTTCCTTATGAACTGACCTATACCAATATCCTGACCCTCTTGGATTTGGCCGGACTTTCTTTTTACGCCAAGGATCGAGGAGAAAAAGATCCCCTGGTGATTGGTGGGGGCAATAATGCCTTCAATCCGGAACCCGTGGCCGATTTTTTCGATGCCCTCTTGATTGGGGATGGCGAAGAGGCCTGTCTCGAGATGATGGAGGTGATTCGCCACCATCGGCATCGGGAGACAAAACAAAAATTATTGGGGCGTTTGGCCTCCATTCGGGGTGTTTATATCCCTTCCTTTTTCAAATTTTACTATAAAAATGGAGGAACCATCAGCCATGTAGAGCCTTTGTTGGAAGGCTACAAGGGCGTTCAGAAGAGGTCCGTCTCGGATCTTGATACGAGTTATTATCCCAAAAAACCGATTATTCCCCACACAAAAATCATTCATGACCGTGTGGGAGTGGAGGTCCAACGGGGATGTGTCAGGGGTTGTCGTTTTTGCCAAGCCGGGTATATTTATCGACCTGAGCGTCAGCGCTCTCCCGACACTGTCAAAGAAATCGTTCGCCATCAGATTCGAAACACGGGTCAAGATGCGGTGAGTCTTGTCTCACTGTCGATAGGGGATTATGATTGTATCTCCCAGCTCATGAAGGATTTGATGGATGAACACTTATCCCGCCATGTTGGGATTTCCATTCCCTCTACTCGTGTGGAACAGCTGACTCCTGCCATGATGGAGGAAATCAAAAGGGTCCGCAAAACAGGATTTACCATTGCCCCGGAGGCCGCTACAGAGCGTATGAGACGGGTCATCAATAAGGGGAACTCAGAAGGAGATCTTCTCACCACCGTCAACGAAGTTTTTAAAAATGGATGGCGTCTCTTGAAATTTTATTTTCTCGTGGGCCTTCCGACAGAAACTGATGAAGATGTGAGTGCCATTGCGGCATTGGGTTTGAAGAGCCTTCGGACGGGAGAGGTTCACAGCAGGAATATCGAAATCAACTTAGGCATTTCCCTCTTCGTCCCCAAACCCTTCACCCCCTTCCAGTGGGAGCCCCAGATCTCAATCGAAGAGATGTATCGCAGGCTCAATCTGATCAAAAGAAGTTTAAAAGCGCGCAAACTGAGGCTCAAACCCCACATCCCCGAGATGAGTTATTTGGAAGGTGTTTTTTCCAGGGGGGACCGTCGTTTGGCCCCGGCGATCATCAGCGCATGGAAAAAGGGGTGTCGTTTTGATGAGTGGGAAGAATGTGCCGCTTTTGAAAAATGGAAAGAAGCCTTTATTGAGTGTGGCATCGATACGTCCTTTTATGTGGAGAGGCCAAGGGAGAAAGACGAGATACTTCCCTGGGATCATCTCTTTGTTGAAATGAAAAAGGAATGGCTTTGGAAGGAAAGAGAGGCGGCCTTTAAGGAATCTTTTACTCACGATTGCTCAGTGGAGTCCTGCACTACTTGTGGTGTTTGTGATTATAAAGATGTTCGCAATCGTGCTTATGAACATCCCCTCTATGATGAAGAGGGGCGGCTTTTTAAGAAGAAGACGACGACGGAGATTCGCCATCAGGATCCGTCTTGTCCTTCGCCCGCGATCGCAGTGGATTTTCCACAGGCAAGTCCTGCCTCCTCTCTCGACCCACCCGGTCAATCCTTTCTTTGTCAGTTTTCAAAAAAGGGACCGGCAAGGCTTTTTGGTTTTCTTGAGTTTGTCGAACATGTCCGTCGGGCTGTGGCAAGGGCGGAAATCCCGGTGCGTTTTTCGGAGGGATTCCACCCCCATCCCCGCATCAAATTTGGAGACGCCTTAAAGGTGGGTCAGGAAATAGAAGAGGCCCTCTTTATTATCGAGATAGAGGGTCCCATGGAGCCGACAATCCTTATAGAACATCTTAATGGACAATTTCCAGAGGGTATCAGGCTTCACTCCGTTCGGCCGATCGATTCCTTTCTCTCCCTTCAGAAACTCATGTCGAGATCCATGGCGGCTCATGATATTTCCATTTGACAATTTGCTGAGGGGATTGATAGCGTGACCCCTTCTTGGCAATGAAGAGGGGCGAGTGCCAAGTTATTGAAATAACTGATTTTATGAGCGGAATACATCAAGAGAGAATGGACCAGGTACTCAAGGCGGTCATCCATTACTACGTGGAGACGGTTCAGCCTGTGAGTTCACATGCCTTGGTGAGGAAATATCATCTTCCCTGGTCGACGGCGACACTGCGTCATATCATGAGCGAATTGGAAGAGGTGGGTTTTTTGTACCAGCCACACACCTCGGCCGGTCGTATTCCTACAGAGGACGGATTTCGCTACTATGTCGATCGTTTGATGGATCGTCGTCACATCACAGACCAGGAACGAAATATTTTTTTACAGGGATATCACAACCGCGATGAAAATATAGAGGCCCTTTTTAATACGACGTCAAGATTGCTTTCGCTCGCCTGTGAATATCCTGCGGTAGTCTTGCTTCCTCGGGCGGATCATCTGGTTCTCAAACATGTTGAGTTTGTTCGACTCAAGGCCGGAGAAGCCTTGGCCATCCTTATTTTCAATTCGGGATTGACAAAGACACGACTGTTACTGACGGAGGACGATTTTTCATCCGCAGACCTGCTGCGGGTGAATAATTATTTGAATGAAATCGCAGAAGGTTTCACCCTCTTTCAGGTGCGTGCCAGAATTCGTGCTGAGATGGAGAAGGAAAGGATTCTGTGCGACCGTTTGTTTTCGAAATTTCTGTCGTTATCCATGGAAACCTTTCTGGAGGAAACGGTCAAAAAATCATTCGTCATTTCGGGACAGGAGTTGTTCCTGAAAGAACCCGAATTTGCTGACGCCCATCATTTTCGAAATATCCTTTCGATTTTGGAGGAAAAGAGCCAGATTATCGGGTTGCTTGATCATGTCATGCAGGGATCCGGTGTGAAGGTGTTTATTGGTGATAAGAATAGTGGTTTAAAGGATTTGACCTTGGTGAGCGCGCCTTATGGTTCGAAGGGGTGCCTCTTGGGGACTTTGGGAGTTTTGGGACCCACACGCATGGCTTATGACAGGGTCATCCCCTTAGTAGAATACACGGCGCAATTATTGGGGACACACATCAGTCATTAAAGGAAGAGATCTATGGGAGACAAGGGTCGCAGTGAAGATCAAAATCTAGATGAGGAAATTACCGAGATTTCTGAATCGAAAAAAGGCTCCCAAGAATCAGGAATGGATCCGTCTTTATTGTCCGGTCAGACACCGGATGAGGGACAAGGTGAGAAGGAGACTTCATCAGAGATAGCGGAGGACTATAAGGAAAAATTTGTTCGCCTTTATGCTGATTTTGAAAATTTCAAAAAACGCATTCTCCGTGAAAAAGAAGAACTGACCCAATACGCCAATGAAAGAATTTTGAGGGAGATTATCACGATAAAAGATCATATTGAGAGGGCCCTTTCCCATGTAGGTCCTGAGACCAGCGTGAAGGAGATCCAGCATGGATTGGAATTGATTCATAAAGAATTGGGAAATCTTTTAAAACGATTTAATTGTTGTGAGATTTCTGCCGTTGGAAAGCCCTTTGATCCTCAGTATCATGAGGCCATTCATCAGGAGCAAAATCCAAAATTCAAACCGGGTGCAGTGACCCAAGAACATCAAAAAGGGTATACTTTTTCGGGTCGCCTCCTGCGTCCCGCCCGAGTTTCCGTTGCTGTGGAAACAGCCGAATCGAAACCAAGACATAAATGATGCATTTTTTCACTCAATGGGTTGTTTTTTTCTTTGTTGTCATCCTGTTCAATTCTTGTGGTGGATTGGAGACACGCCCGGCCCAATATGCCTTGGAAGCCACCCCCGAGGTGACCCAACAGTATAAAATTGCCAATGATTATTATCTTCAAGGGCAGTTGCAGCAGGCAGAACCGCGCTTTCGTGCCCTGATCAAGGATTATCCCTATAATCTTTATTCGGATTGGGCCCAGTATCGTTTGGGTGAAATTGAATTTCGCCGTCAGCAATATGACAAGGCCCGTGTCTGGTTTGATAAAGCGGGACGGGGGAAATACCATCCCCAAGTCACTCCTCTGGCCTTCTATAGATCGGCAGTGGCCTCCTATTATTTAAAGGACAACAAACGTGTCTTAAAAACACTCAGTCAGGTTCCATGGGCCTCCATGACCGCCGATCTGCAGGTGAGGGCGGCCTCATTGGAGGTGGCTGCGGCCCTCTCAGAAGGACGGAGGGAACAAGAAATACATGGCTATTTAACACTTTTGGATGCCTATGAGTTTGAATCAGCTTTTGAGAGTCCATCCGAAGAGCACTGGAATATTTCAAAACTGACGGCCTATGAAAGGACACGGCATTGGGTGGATGAGGAGACAGAAGAGCCAAAATTGGTTGATACCCTCTTGGAGCAGTTTCCCAAAGGGGTTTCCGGGGGGTATGTATTATGGAAGACCGTTCGAATGGCTTATAAGAGTGGTGATCTTGATCGGGCTCGTATATTGCTGAGTCAGTTTTCTCAATCCTATCCAAAAAATGAATACTATGCTGGCAGTCAGATTTTGCAAAAAGAACTCAACATGCGTTCTTCTGATTTTAAGATTCCCATCGGTGTCATTTTACCCCTTTCGGGAAAATTTAAGGTCTATGGAGAGGCGGCACTGCATGGAATTGAATGTGCGGCGGGAATTTACAAGCCCTGTAGAAACTCTCTCAATGTTCAGCTGATTATCAAGGATTCAGAGGGAGATCCTCATGAGGTTCAAAGAGCTGTTCGCGAGTTGGCGGAACAGAAAGTTTTGGGGATTGTCGGACCGCTTTCTCAATTGACGGTGGCGGCGGCAGCGGAGGAGGCCCAGAAACAGGGGATTCCCATGATAACACTGTCTCAGAAACAAGGAGTGCCGGAAATAGGTTCTTATATTTTTCGCAACTTTTTGACAATTCCCGATCAGGTCTTTACCGTCGTCAATCATGTTTGCTCGAATTCGGAAAAGAAACATTTTGCGATATTGTATCCGGACAGCAGTTTAGGAAAGGAGTATTATGAATATTACAAGACAGCTGTTGACGGTTGTAAGGGTAAAATTACAGCGGAGGCAAAGTATGATCCTCAAACAACCGATTTCAAAGATGCTATTCGTCGCCTGAAGTTTAGCCTTTCGGAGCATCTCAAAGGGGAGGGTTTGGGATTTGATTTCTTGTACATCCCCGACAGCTATCGCCATGCCGCCTCCATCATTAAAGACCTGCCCTTTTTGAATATTGAGGGGGTTCAACTCTTGGGCTCTGCAGGGTGGAGTCATCCGGGATTGACCCAAGAGTTGAAGGATCATGTGCAGGGGGCCATTTTCGTGGCCGGCTTTTTTACGGAGAGTCAAAACGCACCGACTCAAAATTTTAATGATGATTTTTATCGCGCCTTTTCATTCAATCCGACCTTCTTGGAGGCCTATGGGTTTGATTCGATGCGCCTCATCATCAACCGGCTTACAGAAAAAAAACTGACTTCCAGGGAAGGCCTTCGAAAGGCACTTTCCGAAGTTCATGATTATCCTGGCGTGACGGGTTTGATTTCGTTTGATAGCGAGGGGGATGCCAAAAGACGCCTTTTTATCCTGACAGTCAATGGGGAGACGATAAAAGAAGTATATTAGCCCCTCTCCTCATTATATTCATGAAGGTAAGGGGGGGCCATCCCTACCTTAATAAACTATAACTAGGGAGAGGGATAGTTTTTTATGAAACGGTTTATCGGCGACATCGGTGAACACGCCCTTATCAAACGCCTGACCTCCTCCTTTGTTCAAAAATCCAAGCAGATACGATGCGGAGTAGGGGACGATGGGGCTATTATTGCCTCTCACAAGGGGGATCCTTTTGTGATGACGACCGATATGCTTCTTGAGAAGAGGCATTTTCGTCCTTGCTGGACGACGTGGAGGGAGATCGGAAAAAAATCCATAGAGGTCAACCTAAGCGATCTAGCGGCCATGGGGGCGTGGCCTCGCTATGCACTTTTGTCTCTGGGGCTTCCTTTAAAAACCTCTTTGAGGGATGTGGAGGATTTTTACCGGGGAGCCAGCGATGCCTTGCGCCCTTACAGGGCTACCGTTATTGGAGGAGATACAAACGCCTCTCCTGGAGGATGGGTGATTTCAGTGACCATGATCGGGGATTTTCCAAAAAGTCGCAAAAAGGCGCCTTTGCGGAATCGCGCCAAAGCCTTCGATCGCCTCTATGTCTCCGGCCATCTGGGAGAAAGCGCCCTGGGTCTTTATTGCCTTGAGAAAAATATCAAGGGATCTTTTTGTCGGCCCTTCATCAAGAGACACTTGTGTCCCAAGGCGCGAGTCCTTCTGGGGCGCGCCCTGACCCCTCATATCCATGCCATGATCGATCTGAGCGATGGGTTGGTGGCGGATTTGGGACACATTCTTCAGGAAAGCCGGAAGGGGGCTTGGGTGTGGAGGGAGGCACTCCCTTTCTCCCTTAGGTTTATTAAGGGGACCCGCCGATTGCGCCAAAATAAATGGACCCTTGGCCTTTCGGGGGGTGAGGATTATGAATTATTGTTTACGGCCTCAAGGAATAAGGATAAGGATATCAAAAGGATAGCCAAGGCACACAGGATCTCTCTGACCCCGATAGGGGAAGTGAGGCCGGAGGGGGGATTGAAGATTCTTAATGGTCAGGGAAGGGCAATCAGGTTACAATGCGGGGGATTTAGTCACTTTTAATAGTTCCTTCATCATCGATGGATATAGAAATTATTGTACAGTTATTGGCCATAGCCGCCCTTCTGGGTTTTTCTGCCTCTTTTTCTGCCGTGGAGGCCGCCCTTTTTTCCCTTTCAAAAGTGGATTTGGATGAGATCAGGCGTGCCGAGAGTTTGATTGGGAAAAACATCCTCTCCGTGTTGGCCAATCCCCGTGATTTGCTGACGACGATTCTTTTTGGAAATGAGTTTGTGAATGTGGGCATTGCCATCATAGCAGGGGCCTTGACCTATTCTCTTGCGGAAAATTGTGATTGGAAAGTGGCCTATCTTATTTCTGTGGGCGCTTCGACCATTGTCGTTCTTATTTTCGGGGAAATTGTTCCTAAGACCCTGGCCCTTCGCAATTCACTTTCAGTTTCGTATTTGTTCATTGGTCCCTTAAAGTTGTTTGCCTGGATGACATGGCCCTTCCGTATTTTGCTGACATGGTTCATGGACAGGTTGGTTCTATTGATGGGGGGGGATCCCAAAAGGACACGACGCATGCTTATGGAGGAAGAGTTTAGGCATCTGGTGGATCTGGGGCGCCAGACAGGCACCATTGAGGAGATAGAGCACACTTTTATTGAAAATGTTTTTAAATTCGATAGCAAACAAGTCACGGAGATCATGATACTTGAGGAGAAAATGGTGTCATTGCACATTGAAGCGACAATTCAAGATGCTTTTGAACTTCTCAAAACACATCGATTTTCACGCATCCCCGTTTACAGTCAATCTTCAGATAATATTCAGGGGGTTCTTTTTGCCAAGGATCTGATTGCCTACAAGATCAGCAATAAACAAGACGAAAAAATAAAAAACATCATGAAACCGGCCTATTTTATCGACGAAGAGAGGACCTTGAATCAAACCTTCCTTTTTTTTCAAAAGGAAAGAATTCATCTGGCCTTTGTGCACGATGTGCAGGGAAAAGTGATAGGAATGATTACCATGAGTGATTTACTAAAGGAGTTGTCAACCTGATATGGACGTCTGGGTTTTTACCATCATTACTGTTTTATGTCTGGCTCTTGAAGGGTTTTTTTCAGGATCAGAGATAAGCCTGGTGGCTGTTGACAAGCAAAAGCTGAGACAAAAGGCGGCGCTGGGTCACAGGGGGGCCAAGATTGCTGAACGTTTCATCGGCAATCCGCCACTTTTGTTCAGCGTGACATTGCTGGGACAAAACTTTTTTATTGTAGCCAATACTGTTTTGGCCACTTTTTTCATTATTCAGCGATGGGGGACCGAGTACGAATTTCTGGCCCTGCTTTTGTCTCCGCTTGTGTTGATTTTTGGGGAGGTTGTTCCCAAGAGTTTTTTTCAGCAACACGCCAACCGTTGGGCCTCTAAGATCAGTCCGTTTTTGCTGGCCTTCTGTTATATCACCTATCCCCTTGTTTCTGTATTGTCACGATTGACACATCTGATGTTGGGAGGGGTCAAAAATCGCTCTATTTTGCAGCCGGCCATTACTAAAGAGGGTCTGGAGCTCATGCTGAGTGACAGGGAGAACCAGGCCAACATCAAACCGGGAGTCAGAGAGACCATCCGAAAAATCCTGAATATTACAGAAACGCGGGTCTATGAAATCATGACTCCTCTGGTGGAGGCGGATTGTGTGCGTTCTACCACCCGAATCCGTGAGGTCTATGAGATTTTTCGGGATAACGGGTTTTCGCGCATGCCGGTCTTTAAAGACCGTGTCACTAAAATGATTGGGGTATTAAATATTTTTGATGTTCTTCATGCTGAGGATCCAGAGGCGTTTGTGACAACGATGATGAAACCTCCTCTCTATGTCCCCGATCTTATGGTCGTTGATGAGCTTTTCAAACTTTTGAAATCAAACAAAAAGAATATAGCCTTTGTTGTGGATGAGTATGGTGGTGTTGTGGGGATTGTGACTATAGAAGACATCTTGGAGGAGATCGTCGGTGAAATAGAGGATGAGTACGATGACAGCCGGGAATTATGGATTAAGAACGGAGAGAAGGAATATGTCTTTGATGCGAGGACAACGATAAACGAGATCAATTCAAAATTGAAATGGAACCTCCCTCATGGAGAGTACGAAACCCTGGCCGGTTTTGTTATTGATCAGGTGGGAGGACTTCCGGAGATTGGTGAAAGTTTCAGGTTTCAAAAATTGACTTTTATTGTCAAGAAAGCGGCCTTACACAGTATTGAAGAGGTTGTTGTCAGTTTGGATTAGTAACCCTTGGAAGTATAACAACAAATTGAAAAAGTGCTGTTATTGAGCCCTATTTAATGGTACCAATAAAAAAGGGCGGGAATAAGATTATTTAATTTTTTTCTCCCTTATCCCCTCCCTTTTTGCATGAAAACTCAGCCGTTGGCCTGCTTCATATGATCGGGGGCGATTTGTGCCCTTGATGAGGGGTTTTGTTTTTAATGTCTAAGCTGAATTTGGACAGGGATATTATTGAGAGCTGTCGGTTGACAGCGCAGAAGATCATCCATCCCATCCACGAGATGGTGGTGCGTCATTCAACTCTTTCCATCGAACGGGCGACCCTGCGATTTCTTGGCATTCATGACACACTAGAGGGGATGCCTCTGGTGAATCTCATTGTGGATCAGCTTCCTCCCCAATTTTTGTCGAAGGGCATTGCCTATTGGTTGGGAAGGGCCATGCTCCTCAATCACGCAAGTCCTATCGGTGTGGCCCTGAAGATGGCTCAAAGGAAAATTGATCTCAAAAAAATGGCCCCTGTACCCCTTCCGGCCATAAGAGAGGCGCTTCATGGCCCTGTGCGGAATTCCTTGCGTCGGTTGGAACAAAAAGGCCAGCGTCGCCAACAGCTTTTGGAAAAACATTTCAGGAGCTTTGCCTCCTTAAAACTTGTGTCTATTTCTCAAGACGATATTGGAAAAGATTCAAAGGGGATTCATAAAAAGCTTAAAAACGATGTCAGTTATCTCGAAGTAGAGCGAAAATCAGGCAGTGAATTGTTGGAATATGTTTTGAACGGACATCATACCAGAGACATAAGACGCCACTTGGATCAGTGGGGGCAAAAAAACAATCTTTATATTCGTTTGTTGGAAGATGCGACGGGATTGTGTCTCCCTGAAGAGACCATGATAGGGGCCGAAAACGGGGTGGATGCCTTGTATGATGATGCCCTGCACGGCATTGTAATGCGTGATATTGACATGCAGCGCGCCATTGTCGATCAGCACTTTTCTCGCTTGATTATGGCCCGAGCCCAAATGATTGTTCATACCCGCGAAGATTGTTTGTTAAAGCTGACGGATTCTTATCGCAACTTTTACCAAACCATTGCCCTGCAATTTCTCCAAGAGCAATGGTGTCGGAAGGCCAGAATCGAGGACGATCACCTGGTTTTGAGTTTTTCTTTTGCCATTGATTCTGCCGTGGAGGATGGACTTCTTTATGAAATGGCCCAGGCGCAGATGGTTCGAGAGATTTTTCCAAAGGCCTTTATTCAGTGCGGCCTTCCTATCAGGATGCAATCCGAAAATTCTTCATCTTCCTCTATTTTAAACGGCATCAGTAGTTTGGTCGCTGTCTTGACAGAATTTAACATTATTAAATTGGACAGCGAAGATTCTCCAATCGTCGACTATCTTTTGCAGGGGGGGCGGAGCCTGGGAACTGAGGTGCAATGGCAACAAAATGGCAAGGTGATTCGTCGCGCCCGTGCCATCCTTGACAACGCCCAAAAGCTCCTGAAGACAATAGAGAGAACCGGGCTCACGCAATGCTTATCGCAAGGGGTTTTTGCCAATCTATCGCGTGATCCTGAAGGAGGGCTGGGCGCCCAAGGAGTTTTTCGCAGGGACAAAGATTACTTTAATCCGTTGTGGGAGGAGCTTGAAAGATAAATCAGAAAATTTGTTATCTGTTGATGAAATACAAAATTGGGTGAAGGCAAAAATCGGCCGACGTCTTCATATGGCGGCGGTTCATCTTGGTCGAGAGGGTTACAGTTTGGGCTTTGAGGGTTTTCTGACGGCCAAGGGGCTTCAGGGTCATCTGGGTTTGGAAACTTATCCCTGTTTTCAGATCACTCGTTATCGGGAGGCGACTCATGCCAATCATGTTGTTGAAAAACTGATGGCGGGAAAAGCGGATATCCTCCTGCTCTCCTATCAAATCTATCCGGAGGATCCTTTCATCAAGAAAGAGGTCAAAGAATTGGGACAAAATCGAAAATTGCCCAGACATCTCGTCAAGGTTATTGTTGGAGAAGAATTCGGGCGTTCTTCGCCGCGATTTTTGGGTTATGACCTTGGGTTGGGTGAGGAAATCTCGCCCCTTGAAGCGGCCCAAAAAATTGTTTATCAATGGGATCAAAAAATGGGTTCGGCACGTCATGAAGGTCGTGCAAGTCATGCAAGTCATGAAGGCCCGTCTTTGCAGGAACCGAAGCGCTCTTTGTGGAACATTTTTGGAAGGAAATAAACCATTATGTCGGGCATCGGCGTCATCCTCAATCCTCATTCCAAACAGTATAAAAAATATCCCAGCAAGATGAAGAGGATAGGTTTTATCGTGGGGGATAAAGGGACCTTCGAACCCACCGTCGATCTGAATGATGTGCGCCGCGTGGCAGAGCAATTTAAAAAGAAGGAGATCGACATCTTGGCCTTAACGGGCGGTGATGGGACCAATCACCGGACCTTGACCACTTTTATGCAGGTCTATCAGGACCAGCCCCTCCCCAAGATTACATTTTTGAGGGGGGGGACACTCAATACGATTGCGCACGCGTGCGGTATCAAGGGAACACCGGAAAAAATCCTGACCAATCTCCTCTATAAATATCATGAGGATGAACCCTTCAAGATGACCCAGGCCCAGCTGATGGATATCAATGGTTATTGTGGTTTTATTTGGGGATGTGGCGTGATTTATCGTTTTATGGAGGCTTATTATGGACAGGGTAACCCCTCTTCCCCGAGTGCGGCCTGGACCTTGATCAGGAGTGTCACATCGGCCTTAAGAAATGGTCCCTATGCGTGTAAGATGTTTCGTCGCTTTGATGGCCAGGTGACGGTCAATGGACGCCCCTGGCCCTTTCGCAACTATTCGGCCATTTATGCGGGATCCGTTTCTGAACTGGGCTTGAATTTCAGGGTCTTTTATCATGCCAAGGAACCCGGCAAATTCCATGCCGTCGGCTTTTCCCTGCCACCGCGCAACGTCCTCCCCTTTGTCCCTTACATGTATCTGGGGCGCGACAGTCGTTGCCCGGACCTCATCGAGGAGCCGGCCTCCGAGATGGTCGTCGAGCTGGCCGAACCCCTTCCCTATACCATCGACGGGGATATGCACCCTCCCGCCTCCCGTTTTCATATCAAGATGGGTCCCCGTCTGGACGTGATTGTCGAGTAGTCGGACACCATAGCTTTAGTCCAATTCATCAATGTCATCAATCCTCCACCGCCAGGGTCTTGCCCTCCTACTCAGGTCTTCATCGTCTATCGTCCTTTCGATTGGATAGGCTCTCTCTATGTCTATTCGGAATTCGTCGTCACTTTCATCGTCAGTGTCCGATGGATCTTCTTCTTCGCCGGTCTCTGTGGTCACCACTTCGCTTTCCTCTTCAAGGGCCTCTTCCTCGGCTTTTGCTTCATTCAAGGCCTTATTGAGCTCATTGATCTTATTCTCAAGATCGGTGATTTTTGTCCCCGTCTGATCCTCCCAGACGATTTCCTCTTCCCCCTCGGTTTTGAATTCAACGGAGTCGGGAAGATTTTGGGTTGATTGACGACAGGCCACCGTAAAAAGGGCCGCCCCCATGATCATGATGATCACAAGGCCTAATTTTTTAATGTCTTTCTTCATGAGAACCTCCCTATTTTATTTTCATACGTGTTTCAGGGCTATCTAGTGCAATCATAATGCCAGTTATTATTGTATACAAAAATAAGTTATAATATTATGAAAAATAAAGATTTTTATATGAAATGATATTTTAATTCTAAAATTAGAATACAAAAAACTGGAGAATTCCTCCCCCAAAAGAAGGGTTTCCCCACCCCTTTTTTCTGGCATCAGAATTGCATTTTCTTACAGGTAACGGGTGATCATCCTATCAAGTGAAGGAGAGGAAATATGATTTCACTGGAGGTTAACTCACTGAAACAGCTTGTGATTCTTGCTACAGTCCTCTTTTTGGACGGGGTGGAAAAAAGGCTTCGGGAACAGGAAAAGTAGGGGAAATCATTATCAAAATGATAACACGTTATCATTTTGATAAGGAACAAGGAGAGGGATGATGACAATGAGACTGACTCAAATGCTTGGTTTGATAGGGATCCTCACCCTTTCGATCACCTTCATGGGGACTGGTGGTTGTGACAAGGCCGTTGATGAGGCTGATGCGGAATTGAACCAGATTGTTCAAGACGATTCCACCGAGACCCAAGATACTGAAGGGTTGGATATCGATGAGGACCTTAAAAAGCTCATTGCCGAGGGCAAGGCAACTCTCCAGCGGGCCGAAAACGGAGATTATGTCTTGGTCAAGGAAAATGGTGAAACAGTTATTTTGGAGGGACAAAAGGAACCAGCGGAAGTCACGGATGAGACCCCATTAGGAGAGGGTCCGGCGGTTCAAAATGCCCCCGCCTCGGTTGTCAACCAGTAGGAGGGTGATCCATAGAAATAAAAAGTTTTGTTACCCTAAGGCCTCAACATGTTTTGCGGTTAGAAGTCCTAATTGGATAGGCGCCCCACCCTGATGATTAGGAGAAAAACTTCTGGCTTGGATGGATGGCATGTTGGGGCCTTTATTTTGTAAAGGCAAAGAAGAGGGTGGCCTCACCGCGTTGGATAAAGAGACGGACCACTCGACCGGTCTCAATGGCTTGGGAGGCCTTTATAAAATCATTGGCATTATTGATGGGATTCCCATTGATTTTAAGAAGGATGTCACCGGGCTGGAGACCGGCTCGACCCGCAGATCCGGAAGGATCAACATTGGTCACATACACTCCCGGTTTGTCAGCGGGGAGTCCCAGATCTTTGGCCTCCGCTGCCGAGATGTTACGTACATTGATTCCCAACTCCTGACTTTCTTCACTGGGCATTGTTTGGGCCACATCTTCTTTTTTCATTTTGGAAATGACAATATTTAAGTGTTTCTCTTTACCGTCCCGAAGGACTTTCATTTTGACAGAAGTGCCGGGTTTTGTACGGGCCACATACGAAGGGAGTTCATGGGCGTTTTTTACAGGTTGCCCAGCATATTCAACAACGATGTCACCCGCGACAAGCCCTCCTTGGGCAGCAGGGCTTTCAGGAAAGACGTTTGAGATCAAGGCCCCCGTAGGTTCGGTGAGATGAAATGATTTGGCCAGATCCGGTGTGACTTCTTGGATACCGACCCCCAGCCAGCCGCGGGTGACACCACCTTTGGAAATCAGTTGTGGGATGAGGTCCTTGGCGAGGTTAATGGGAATCGCAAAACCGATCCCCTGTCCGTTTGAAAGGATGGCGGTATTGACGCCGATCACTTCCCCCTTCAAGTTGAAGAGGGGGCCACCACTATTTCCAGGATTAATGGAGGCATCCGTTTGAATAAAATTGTCATAGGGGCCGGCTCCGATGACTCGACCCTTGGCACTGACAATGCCGGCTGTCACCGTATGATCAAGTCCAAAGGGGTTTCCCACGGCGAGGACCCAGTCCCCGACTTGTAATTCATCCGAATTTCCAAGGATGGCGACGGGCAGCTTCGTATCACTTTTGACTTTAATAACAGCCAGATCCGTTTTTGAATCGCTTCCAATAACCTTTGCCGTCAGTTCTTGCTTATTGGAAAGGCGCACAATGATCTCATCGCTGTCGGCCACCACATGATGATTTGTCAAAATATGCCCATTGTTGTTGATAATAAAGCCGGAACCCAAACTGCGACGAGGGAGGGAAGAGGGTCCCCCGAAAAATTTTTCAAAAAAATCGTCAAAAAAAGGATCGCGGGGACCAAAGCGGCGTGAATCCATGAGAGGTTGTTGAGCGGGTTTGTTGGAGGTGGTGATGTTGACGACACTGGGAGTCACATTTTTTGATAAATCAGTAAAATTGGGCAGACTCTGCTGGGTAAAGGCGGAAAGGCCCCAGAAAAACGTGCCGCAAAAAACAAGAATCAAGAAAACCCGTTTCATGGACTCATGTCCCTTCTTTTTTATTAAGGGTGACGAACACCATTCTCAGATCATACAAGATGGCCTCTAAAAGTTTTGCCTCGTTTTCAGAGAGATTGCCTTTTGTCTTTTCCTGAAGAAGTCCCAGGATGTCAATCGTCTGCTTGGCCCCCTCAAGATGACTTTCTTTTTTGTTGGTTTCGGGATGAGGTGTGAGACCTAGTTGAATTTGAGCGGAGGAGGCCAGCGATAAAAGAAACGTTGCAAAGTCAATGGTGGGAAGAGGAGAGGTCTTGTCATTTTGTAAAAGAGGATCTTCTTTTTTTGGGTTTGTTGTCTCGGGGGCTTGATTGTCTTCGGCATCACGAAAGAGACGACGCTTGTCTTTAAAGGTGTAGCCTTTTTCCTCAGGATTTTCAGTCATGTAATTTTCTCTTCTACTAAGGAGTTCATATCTCACTACACATTGAAAAAGCAAGATGTCTCATATTCTCCTTAGTACTGTCAGGTCTTATGAATAGAAATTGATGAACTGGCTTGTAAAAACGATAAGTTACGTAAGGTTATAACGGAGGAATAAAGGGCGTCAAGACCTTTTTGGGGTCCTCACAAAGAACCACCAATAAATGCCCCCGGAGAGCGCATAGCCGGTGAGGACGTCAACAATATAGTGTTGTTTCACGAGGACGACGGAAAAGCCGATAATGACGGAGGCGCCCAAGAGGATATAGGAAAGCCACCGGCGATAGTTCCAAATGGATAAAGCGGAGAGCGTGCTGGTCGAGACGTGCATGGAGGGAAAACAATTGTAGGGGAGATCCAGCCAGTAATAAAATTGAACGGAAATTAAGAGCCACGAGTCAGGGGTTCCCAGATCGGGACGGTAGGAATATTTTACGGGGAAAAGAGTAAAAATTATAAAATGGAGGGTGACACAAACAATAAAACTCAGGAAGATTTTTCGAAAATATTGATAATCAGAGACGGTAAAATAAACAATGATAAATATAAGAAAAATAAGAGAGTAGGCATATATCAATATGGGGACAAACGGGAGGTCCTTCTCGAAGGGTAGGAGAAGATCAAAGGTGCGGGTGCGAAAACTCGTCAAATAATTAGCGACGAGATAACCGCCAAGATAATAGGCAACGATAAAAAGAAAAAGGAGATTTTTTTTAAATTCTTCTTCGGTGGTAAGATTGGGCGGATTTTTCAAAGTTCCCCCTTCGGTTCTGGTGACCCCAATTTGACTTATCTCCTTTCCTGTTGTCAAGCCTTGTGATCTTGGGATATAGATAGTGTGTGTCAAAATCAAAAAACATCGTTATAGGCGTTTCAGGGGGGATTGCTGCTTATAAGGTGTGCGATCTGATCAGGCGCCTCAAAGATAAAAAATTTGATGTTCATGTCATCATGACGCGTCATGCCCAAGAGTTTGTTACCCCTCTCACCTTTCAGACCCTCAGTCAAAATCCTGTTCATACGAATCATTTTGAATTGTCGCAGGAAAAGGAGATCGATCACATTTCATTGGCAGAACATGCCGATATCCTTGTCATTGCCCCCGCCACGGCCAACATTATTGCTAAAATCAGAACAGGCATTTGTGACGATTTATTAACCACTGTTGTGTGTGCCACACGGGCCCCTGTGGTGGTGGCTCCATCGATGAATGCCAATATGTGGGAAAATCCCATAACTCAGGACAATCTAAAACATCTCAGGCAATTGGGTTATCACATATTGGAACCCGAGTCGGGGGATCTGGCCTGTGGTTATACGGGCAAGGGGCGATTGCCAGAGACAGAGACGATCCTCTCTTTTGTCCAAAAGGTTCTGGGTCTAAAGAGTCCCTCTAAAAAAAAGTAGTATGTCCCAAACTCTAAAAGGTCAGACGGTGCTGATTACGGCAGGTCCGACCCGTGAATACATAGATCCCGTTCGTTTTTTCACCAATCCCTCCACGGGAAAAATGGGATATGCCTTGGCCGAGGCGGCCCTGAAAAAGGGGGCCAGGGTGATCCTCATTTCCGGCCCAACCCTCTTAAAACCGCCCAAACAATGTTTTTTTGTTGAGGTTGTTTCAGCTCGTGAGATGTATGAGGTTGTTTTGGAGCATTTTGATGAGGCGGATATGGTCATCAAGACGGCGGCTGTTGCCGACTATCGCCCTCAAAAGACCTCTTTGAAGAAGATCAAAAAGCAAAACAAGGTCCTCCATCTCAAACTGAGTCCCAATCCGGATATCCTGGCAACCCTGGGGAAGCGGAAAAAAGGACAATTTTTGATTGGATTTGCCGCCGAAACAGACAGGACTGTTTTCTATGCACGGAAAAAATTAAAGAAAAAAAACTGTGACCTGATGATTGTCAATCGGGTCGGACGGCATGGAATTGGATTTGGCAGTGATTTTAATCAGGTGGCGATTATTCCCCCTTCTGGAAAGGTGTGTCATCTGGGAAGGATGTCCAAAAAGAGACTCGCTCTGAAGATAATGAATTATGTCCTTTCTTCTCGGGCTTATCGGAAAACACGCCCCTAGGCACGGTCGATGTACTCATTGGACGAGGTGTCCACATTGATCTTGTCCCCCACATTAATAAAGGGAGGGACTTTGACGGTGAGACCGTTGGAGAGTTTTGCGGGCTTGTAGGAGGCGGAGGCTGTGGCCCCCTTTAAGGGCGGATCACACTCCATGACCTCAAGTGTCACTTTTGAAGGGAGTTGTAGGCCCACAACAGTATCGTCATGGAACTCAACCATGACTTTTGTATTGGGTTTTAGATAGTAAACGCCATTGGCCACCTGCTCCTCGGTCATGTGGATCTGGTCATAGGTTTCGGAGTCCATGAAGTGATATTCCTTGTCTTGATTGTAGAGGTATTCCATTTCGCGGGTTCTCATGATGGCCTTTTCGACGGTCTCGGTGGAGCGAAAACGCTTTTCGGTTTTGATGCCGGTGATAATGTTTCGCAGTTCAGTTTGAACGACGGCGTTGCCCTTTCCCGGCGTCACGTGATGAAGGGTGAGGACGCGAAAGAGCCCCCCATCGATAAATAGAACATTGCCCACACGGATTTGGGTGGCACTTATCATAATCTTTCTCCTTAGAGGTCTACATATAGTCGATCATTTGAGGGAGGTCAACAGGGCGATAGAGGCCTTCCTTTAATTTCTTCTTTACTGTGAGGATCATTGTTTCAGAGTCCTTGAGGGAGATGAGATGGCGTCTTAAGGCCTTTTTCATGCGTTTTCGGACAATAGCAGCATAATTTATTTTTTCGGCCCCCGTGGGATCAAGGGAAACACATTTTGCCTTTTTTGGGTTGGCGAGAAAATCCATGATAAAGTCGATAGAAAGCTTACGATACATCCTGATGTCCGCCTCATCGAGCGTCCACTTGGATATCCTGGCCAGACGAGAAGCCCCGTTTTCCCACTGTTTCAGGCGATGAAGCATAAGGATGCTGTTGAAGATGCGTTTGTTTGTTTTAAACGAAAACAAGGTGCGTTTTAACATTTTTTGGAACAACTCGTCGTTGCCTTTGAAATCGTGTTTTGTCAGTTCACGAAAATGACTCCACACGATTTTTGGACGGCTGATATCATAGCGAAGCTCCCAGTAAGTATGTTTCAAGGTTCGTGTGCGAAAACTGCGGATGAGTTTATAAGGGACATAAAAATTGTGGGACACGGTATCCGCAGCCAGATGGGTCAGATAGCCGTAGGCACAGGCCTGTTGTCTTTTTGTCTTGGCCTCGTTTAGGAGGAGAAACCCCATGCGCCAGTTGTGGCAATTATAAATATACTCGACATAGGCCTTTCCCACAGTAATGTCGGCCGCGAGAGAGCCGTAGAGAAAATCATAAGGATAGGCCTTGAGCAAACCCTTGACCACGGGCGAAAGAGTCGCTATGTGCTGGAGGACATAGGAGGAGTAATCAAGATGAGTGATGGGGCCCCAGCACCAGGCATCCACGGGGACCAATAAAACGAACACCAGCGAGGCAATAAAGAAAAACGGCATCATAAAATTAAATTAAGGTTTCTCTATGAAATCAATGCAAGATGAAATATCTTCTCTTATTCAAGACGTAAAATCAAATATTAATATGGAGGGGGCCCGAGGGGTGAGATATCTTTCCGTGGGTCGTTCTCGGACATCGTCCAAGGCATTGCAGGCCATTCGTGAAGAGATGGGGGAGTGCTCTCGGTGCAAACTTTGTGAGGAAAGGACTCATATTGTTTTTGGAGTGGGGAACCCGAAGGCGGAACTCCTATTTATTGGTGAGGGTCCTGGACGGGATGAGGATCTTCAGGGAGAGCCCTTTGTCGGTCGTGCGGGTCAATTATTGACCAAGATTATCCAAGCCATGCAGATGCAACGTTCCGATGTTTACATTGCCAATATTGTCAAATGCCGTCCTCCCAATAACCGCTACCCAGAACCCGATGAGGTGTCGACATGCCTTCCTTTTTTGATTCGACAGATCGAGGCGATTCGGCCCAAAGTTATTGTCAGCTTGGGAAATTTGGCGGCACAGAGCCTGTTGCAAACCAATCAAGGGGTCTCGGCCTTAAGGGGCCATTTCCGCGAATATTGTGGGATCCCCCTTATGCCGACCTTTCATCCGGCCTATCTCTTGAGAAATCCCCCCAAGAAGCGTGAAGTGTGGGAAGATATGAAAAAGGTCATGAAAAAACTTAAGACTGAGTCTTGAACAGGTGATGAACCTCTCCCATCACTTTACCCGAGTCACTGTCGGTCTTGGTTTTGTCCTTTTTGACTGGTTTTTTCTTGCGGGGTTTTAGGAAAAGTTCAAAGCGATTGCGACCTTTGCGTTTGGCCTTGTAAAGGGCGGCATCGGCGTTCTTGACAAGGACCTCGTAATCCCTGGCATCTACGGGATAACTCGCTATCCCGATGCTGACGGTCAGCCGGCCGCCGGGTTGGGAAGAGGACTTGGGAAAATTGTGTTTTGAAATGGCATCCAAAATTTTTGTAGCGACGATTTTGCTGGAGGCCTTCGAGGTGTTGGGAAGAATGACGGCAAACTCCTCCCCTCCAAAGCGGGCCCAAAAATCGACCTCCCGAAGATAGTGGGGAATGAGCTGGGCAAATTCACGCAGGAGGATATCCCCCGCAATATGTCCGTAGGTGTCATTATACAGCTTAAAATGGTCGATATCGATCATCAGTAGAGATGTTTGTTTGCGAAACCTCTTGGCCCGAACGACTTCTTGGGGAAGTATCTGATAAAAATAGCGACGATTGTAGATCTGTGTGAGTTCGTCCAGGATGGCGACCTCCTTCATGGTGTCGTAGAGCTTTGCATTCATGAGGGCGATGGCCATCTGGCTTGCAGCGGCTTCCAGGAGATCGATTTCCTCGTCAGAAAAGGCGTAAGGATCTGGACGTGTAAAATTGAGGACCCCGATCAGATTGTCCTGGAAAACGAGGGGGAGGGATAGGAAGGAGCCATCCTCAAAACGTTCCCCTTTGTAATAGAGGTATTGGGATTCTTTGTGGGTGTCGGGGATATAGATTTTTTTGCAAGACTTGATCACCTGACCTGAGACGCCTTCTCCTACGGCGAATGTAATCTTTTTAATGGCCTCCGGATTTTTAAAACCCATGAGCGCCTTGACTTCGAGGATCTGCTTTTCCACATTATAAAGAAAAAGGGCAAAGTCTCTGATGCCCAATTTTGTCGTCAGGGCCTCGCCAATAACCTGAAAAAGATTTTCCTTTTCGATAGTCGAGGTCAGCATGCGGGCCATGTCGATGAGAAGGGATTGTTCGCGCAGTTTATTTTCCAGGGCCTTGTTTGTCTTTGCGATTGTCTTGGATTTTTCCTCCAGGGCCTTTTTGTATTTCAGCTCTTCCTGGGCCATGATGAGATCACGCTCGGTTTCTATCTTGAAGGCATCGAGTGTCGTGACTTTTTGGAGCATGCGATTAAAAACACTGCCCAAATCACCGATGACATCTTTGGTTTTGACAGGAACGCGAAGGAGAAAGCTTTTCTTTTCCGATTGAAGCATGATGCGGCGCATAGAGTTCAGGGGACGTTCCACTATGGAGTAGGTGAACAGAAAGACCGTCGTTGCCGAAAAAATAACCGTGAGGAGAATCAAGACCCACCATCGTCCTTGATGGAAGAGTTGGGGTTTTTCAAAACCAATGATGGAAAAAATGGTGATAAAGACGACCGTCAGAACGAGACTGGTTCCAAAGGAAAGCTTGAGGCCTAGGGAGGGCTTTGGCAATTTCATCTAAGAGAGAGCTTAGAGCAAAAGGGCTTGTTTTGTCAAAGGTTTCTCCTTGATACCGACCTTGTCCTAGGTTATTGATGCGGGTCATGAAGATCTTTATAGGCCTCCTTTGTGGCGCCGGTCTCTTTTTGCTTGTCCAACAGCAAGGCTGTCAAAGACCCCCTCCATCGCCCCAGTCTTTGGCCCCGGAGCCTCATTTGAGGGTGGCTCTTCAGCAGGACCCCTTGATTGTTAAGGAAATCAATATAGAAGGCTATCTCATGGGGGTCTTGGCCCATGAGATCTACGCGGATTGGCCCCTGCCAACATTAATGGCCCAGGCGGTGGCGTCGCGCAGTTATGCCCTTTACAGATTGTCCCATCCCGTTCATGAAGAATTTGACCTTTCCGCCAGCGTGAGCGATCAGGTTTTTAATCCTACCGAAAAACCGCCCCTAAGTGTCATAGAAGCGGTGAGCCAAACCTGGGGTCAGGTCCTCCTTTTCAAGGGTGAAGTCATTCCCGCCTTTTTTCATAGTTGTTGTGGGGGTTATACAGAGGCGGCCAAGCGCGTATGGCGCTGGGCAGACCCGTACACCTTTTTGGTCTCCCAACCCGATTCCTATTGTGAACATTGTAAGTATCAGGATTGGGAATATTCTATTCTGAGAGAGACCTTGGCAGAGACGATGAGACACTATGGTTATGATCTCCCGGAGGGGTGGGTCCTTCGATTGCGGGCGTCCCGGGAATCCCCTCGTATTCGAGAGGTCGATTTTGTGCTGCCTCTTGTGCCGATTCATCCCGTTCGGATGACGGGGGCCCATTTTCGTCAGATATTGGGATATCAGAATCTGAAGAGCACCCTCTTCTCCCTTGAGGAAGACGGTCCCCTTTTGACCTTTAAAGGACATGGCTTTGGTCATGGGGTCGGGATGTGTCAATGGGGGGCTAAGGGGATGGCATTGGAAGGAAAGACCTTGGAAGACATCCTTCACTTTTATTACCCCGAAACGGAGTTGAAGAGGATTTATTGAGTGGGAACCTCTAAAAACCACCCATCTGCGGCGTT
>Ga0155208_1042_pt4 | contig 28688 bp, 26 predicted proteins | sample RifCSPhighO2_02_FD_106176 | JGI IMG/M metagenome (GOLD analysis project Ga0155208, IMG submission 106176) | Deltaproteobacteria bacterium RIFCSPHIGHO2_02_FULL_50_15
GTAGTGCATGACCCCCAGACCCGATCGATGGATCCGCCGGATGGCCCTGGAACACGGGATGATCGATCCCTTTGTCGACCATCAGGTCAAAGAGGGCAATGTCTCCTATGGTCTTTCTTCGTATGGTTATGATTTTCGGGTTGCCGACGAATTTAAGGTCCTCAAAAATGACAGTCCTCTTCTTTTGGATCCCAAGGGGACCCCGGCGGAGGTTTTTGAGGATTTTAAGGGAGATATTTTGACGCTCCCTCCCCACGCCTTTGCCCTGGGCCGCAGTGTCGAATATTTTCGGATCCCCCGATCGGTCGTAACGGTCGCCTTTGGCAAATCGACGTATGCCCGTTGCGGGGTCTTAGTGAACATCACCCCGTTTGAACCCGAGTGGGAGGGCTTTGTGACATTGGGGATCACCAATACGACGTCGGTCCCGGTAAAAATCTATGCCCACGAAGGGATTGCCCAGGTCCTTTTCTTGGAGTCAGACGAGGTCTGTGCCGTGTCTTATCAGGATCGACAGGGTCACTATCAGGCCCAGCAGTCGATTACATTTTCTAAGGTAAAATAATTGGCTAAATTCCTCTACGGATGGAGTCTCGGAAGAAGGAGTCCCTCATTTCCCGGTCGACCTCGCGGAGACGGGAGGGATTGTGACTTCCCTGGATTTCCCGGACCCCCCTGACCTCACGGACCTGAGCAAAATGGGTGTAGGCCTCCCTCCCTTGAATGCGCGGATGATCTGAAGGGGTCTCCCCGCGGAAAAAGGTGTCGACATCATTATAGACCTCGGGGTCATGGACCTGATCGAGGCCGTCATGTCCTACAGTGGGGCGGACAAAGGTCTGGATACCACTCTCTTTGAGTTGCTGACCCCGATGGAGCCAGAGGTCCAGATTGACATCCCCCCTTACAATCTCGAACCCGCCGACATCGATCATGGGGGAATAGCCCAGCATCAGGGGCGGGAGGGTTCCAACCCCGCTGTGAAATCTTTCGGCGACGGCCCTTGCGTGGGTCCCAATCGTCGCCAGATAGGGGAGGGGGATGTGGGGGGTCCCCAACTGGCCTTGATAGTAGGCCCGGATGTGTTGTTGACGTGTCGGGGACCGGCCTATGATATGGGGATGCGGGGTCTGAAAATAGATGTCAAACGGCCTTTCTCGCCAGTCTTCGGGGAGGGGGGACGGATCGGCGTACACAAGGCGACCGATAGTATTCCGGGGACCCACGGCAAAGAGGGGATCATCGATGAAGGCGCGTTCGATGCCGTGAGCGGGGTCGGTCATCAGGGCGTCGATCAAGGTCAATCCCCCGAGCTCTGTCCCGATGGCGTAGAGCGGGGTACCTTCAAGATTAAAGTCGTGCCGAAGACGTCTGGCCTCATAGAGAAATTGTACTGCCTGCATCGTGTGGATGCGGGTATCCCCCGTCTCGGGCCGCGCGGGATTCCAGGGGGCGGAGTCCCCTTCACCAAGGCGATCCATGGAGAGATAGGCATAACCCCGCCGCAATAGCTCCTCCGCCCGTTCCGGATGGTGGTAAAAACTGCGGTTAAAACCAGGAAAGTCGACGACAAGACCCCGGGGGTCTTCCGGCTGGAAGTAGACATAGTGGAGCCAGACATTGTCCATGATTCGCCCCTCCAGGTCCCTTCCCTTGAGGTAGCGATTGACGTATGTGGGGGAGACTGCCCCAAATCTCTGCTTCAACCAAAAATGCTCCACGTCATCCCGGCGCACATGGCCCATTTGTTGGAGGACCTGATCCTCTGGCATGGCACTGAAACTCTGGCCTTGAGGTCCCCGCCTGTTGGATTGGCGCAGTTGACGTAGGACCTCTTGGGTGTAGCTTTGAAAAAAAGGGGGTTTTTCCCTCACCCTGTGGTCGGTCTCGAAGAAGGCCAGACGCCGATCGGTCCCCTCGTTGTAGTTCCGTTCCCCGGCATAGCGCCCTCCGAGCACATCCTCTACTCTGGCATCATAACGGGTGGTGGAACGGTGATCAGAATAGTCGGGCAGGGGGAGGGGTTCAGGAAATGTGATAGGTGCCATGGTTCATCCCTTTGACTCATTTCTATCGTTCTATCGCAGCGTGTCATAGAAAGTTGCTAACTATTTATTATTGATTGTTTTTTTATTCTGGATTTTTGAAATTTTGCCGCAACTTTTTAAAGAAGGGGTCGAAAACAAGGGCCCTTAGTCTCCGACTGAGGGCCGTCGAGGTGATTTTTTATGGGGTTTTTAAGTGATTACAGTGGGGTCCTCGTGGGTCCGGTCCCCACGCCCGCAAGGCCCCTGGTCCCCCTTTGGGAAGAGGTCCCTTCCTCTCCCTCTTCTCCGGACTATCCGGCCCTGATGCGGGAGGCCTTTCAAGTATCAGGACTCACGGATCCATGGAGTCGAGATCAGTTACTCGTAGCGAGTGCCCCTCCGACATTGGGAGATTTTGTCCTCGCAAAATTGGGGGCGGCCGTTGATAATAAAGCAACCCCCCTCCATGCCAATAGGACTTATTTTTTAGGCCTTTCCGCCGAAGAGGCCCTGACGGAGGTGACGGAACCCAGCCTGGCCCAAGAGATTAAGGGGTCTACGGAGGAGGTGGTTCACAATACTCGCTTGGTTCGAGGGGACTATCACCGTTATGTCGAGGCCCTGGCCTCAAGGCTCCCGTCGCATGAGGCCTCTGCCCTGCGCCGGTATTATGGGGCCCAGTTGCAGGGATTTGAGGAGCGATTCGCCCGGTATGTGGAGGCCCTTGCCCATCTTCAATCCATTGTGGAGGGGGAGGTTGTAGAAGGAGAGGTGCCGGGTCTGAGGGATCAGGTTCGTGCGGCCCTGGCAGAGGCCCGGCGGGATTTTGAACCTCTCCCTTTAGCTCGATTTTTCGGTGCCCCGCCTCTCCGGGTCTCTCAAGGACTCATCCCCCGGCGCCCCACGATGGAAACCGTTCGCATGATCTTGGACCCCGCCCGCCCTCGAGAGGTCCCCATTCTTGACAATCTTGGGGAATTGTTTCGGCGATCCCCCGGGGAACGTGCCTTGGTGGGGGGGAGGGGTGTCTGGACGGCGTCCCCTGGGGCCGTCGATTTTCTTTCGAATCATGGAGGTCTGGGGGACCCTGGTTCGTTAAGGGAGAGGCTCGCCTCCTATGCATTTGTCGATCATGATCCGACGACGATCGATTCGGCCTTGTTTAAAGATGTCAATCGTGGGGGACTTTTGGATTATGATACCCAACTCTTCGGTCCCGATCCCGTTCGGCGCGTCGGAGCAACATTATATCCCCAAGAATCGCGATTAGCAGCCCTTGTAAGAGAGCGTGTTCCCTCCACGGGCCGGGTGCTCGATATGGGAGGGGGGATTGCGCTGGCGGGGCTGGAGGTGAGTGAGTTGTTTCCGGACCTTCAAGTGGCGGTGAATGATTTGCATGATCCCCTTGAAGTGATGGAGGATCACTATCCGGACCTGTATCATAATGACCGGCTCTATCATCGACTTTCCTCTAGGGTGAGTTTTTTGGTGGGGGATGCCTTGAGTCTGGATCCGCAGGCCCAGGCCCCCTTTGATCTGGTCCTCTCCTCAAATTTGAGTCCCGTCGTCGTGGATCCCTTGCGTCTCTTGGTGACCCAGTACAACCTCGCCGCCCCGGGGGGATGGGTGGTGACGACGGTCACAGGTCATATGCATGACGCGACAAAAGATTGGGATCGCTCTCAGGGAGTCATGAGGAGACTTGTAGGAGATTTGCGCCATCAGGGGATTGACGTCGAGGCGACCCGGGACTATCGGACCCTTGTCATGAGACGCCTGGATAATCGCCCTATGGTATTGCGGGCGCAAAGGCTGGGGAGTGATGTCGAGAATCGTTCGATGCGACCCGGGGATCATGGGGACCACCCCATTATGCGCTATCGTTCCTTTTATGTGCCCGACGAAGGGCAGGGACGAGGGGAACAGTGGGTGGGTCTTGCAGGCGAACGACCAAGGGTTCGGGGCCCTCGTGAGGTGCGAGGCGTGGGTCGCTGTCTCGTGGCCCGAGGACGTGAGGCCTTAGGACGCCTTCGCGAAAGGGGGCGGAATTTTAGGGGAATGATTTAATAGGACTTCTGAAAAATAACATATCTTCTCGCTTTTGCCCAAAAACCTCCACTGCCGGTTTTTGGACAGCAAGAAAAATCAATACCATAGAGACAGACCAGAGTCAGAGACTCTGGTACCTGGGGCACCAGTGGTGCTGATCCGTAAGGTGATTGATTTTTCAAAGCCGCTCGAAGATATGTTATTTTTCAGAAGTCCTTTTGACTTCGTCCTTGTAAAATTCCTTGACCTTTTGGGAGATCCGCCCCTCTTTTTTGTTGTGGATGACCTTGCCTCGCCTGAGGGCGAGCTCATCTTGAATAAACATCCTGACGGCCCTTGTCAGGACCTTGGACTCCAATCTTTTCCCTTTTTCGGTGATGTTTTCCACGGTGGCCCTTTGCCGGTCGATCCTGAAGCTCTCCTGACAAATGATGGGTCCCTCATCGAGGTCCGTGGTCACAAAATGGGCCGTCACCCCCACGATTTCGACCCCCTTATTATAGGCCTGGACATAGGAATGGGCCCCGGGGAAGGCGGGGAGGAGCGAGGGATGGATGTTGATGATGCGGCCTTCCTGTCGAAAGCAAAAATCGGGGGATAGGATCTGCATGTAACGAGCCAGAACGACAAGGTCGATCTCATATTCCTGGAGTTTTCTTAGAATTTTGGCCTCATGTGTCTTTTTTATCTTCGAGGGAAAATAATAAAAGGGGATCTTATGTCTTTGGGCGATGGGCCTCAAGTCCGGGTGGTTGCCGATGATGACGGCAATATGGCCAGATTTGTGTCTTAGGTGGATCTTCTGAATCAGGTCAAGGAGGCAGTGGGGTTCCTTGGTGACCAAGAGGGCCATATTTTTTATCTTTTTTTCCCTTTCAAGGACAAAAGAGGCCTCCATCTGGATGGAGGTTCCCACCTCGGTCAGGGCCCTCTTGAATTGGGGGAGGGAGAGGGGGAGGTCCTTGATATCCACCACCATGTTCATGATCAGGGTGTCTTCGAGGATGCGCTGGTCGATGTCTTCGATATTGATATTATTTTTGTAGAGGAAGGAGGTGACGGTGGCAATGATGCCCTTGTGGTCGGGACCGGCGATGCGGATACGGGCTATTTTTTTGTGGGGGATGTCCATTTCCCCAATAGTCTAGCACAAATAGTTCCTTGACAAAAGGGCATGATATCCATTAGCTATGGCATCCTTATGGCGACCAAGATACGTTTAGCCCGTTGTGGGGCCAAAAAAAAGCCTTATTATCGGATCGTTGTTGCCGATGAAAGATTTTCGCGCGATGGCCGGTTTATCGAGATTGTGGGCCAATATGACCCCTCAAAAGGCGTTGCACATTCGAAGATCAAGAAGGATCGCATTCAGTGGTGGTTGACCAAGGGGGCCCAACCCACGGAGACGGTGCGAAGTATCTTAAGGGAACAAGATTGACGCTCTGTTGACGAGGAGGAAGAGGCCCTATGCAGGAACTCATTACGACCATTGCAAAAGCCCTTGTGGACAATCCTGATCAAGTGGAGGTGACTGCAATCAGTGGGGAACAAACCACCGTGATCGAACTCAGGGTGGCCAAGGAAGATCTGGGTAAGGTGATTGGCAAACAAGGTCGGACAGCCCATGCCATGCGGACCCTTTTAAGCGCCGCCTCAACAAAACTGAACAAGCGCTGCGTCTTGGAGATTCTCGAGTAATCTCGCCGTTTTCTTCTTGAAGAGCGGGAGGTTTCCATTATTCGGTTTGACGTCATCACCATCTTCCCGGAAATGTTTCCTTCAATACTTAAGGCCTCTTTACTGGGAAAGGCCCAGAAGAAGGGGCTTGTAGAGATTTGTCTCCATGATTTGAGGGATTATGCGACCGATAAACATCGTCAGGTAGATGATGTCCCCTATGGCGGGGGGGCGGGGATGGTCCTTAAGACCGAACCGGTGGTCAAGGCCCTGGAGGATGTGGCACAGGAGAGGGGAAAAATTCGTCGCATTTTTTTTACCCCTCAAGGGCGCCTTTTGACGGCCACCCTCGCTCGAGAATGGGCCTCTTATGACCAGCTGATTCTCCTCTGCGGTCGGTACGAGGGGGTGGATGAGCGGGTGATGGACTCTATTGATGAAGAGGTCTCCATTGGGGATTATATCCTCTCGGGAGGGGAATTGGCCGTCATGATTTTTATTGATGTTGTTTCCAGGTTTTGCCCGGGAGTTGTGGGAGATGCCCGTTCCGTTGAAGAGGAGACCTTTGAGAATGGCTTGCTCAAGGCCCCGCAATATACGCGTCCGGAGTCTTTTCGTGATGTGGGTGTTCCTTCAGTCCTCTTGTCAGGACATCACGAGCATATCAAAAAGTGGCAAAGGCAGCAGTCCCTGGAAAGGACCCTTCGAAAAAGGCCCGATCTTCTTGAAAAAGCGGAGTTGACGGATGAGGAGAGGAGATATATAAGATCCCTTCAATTAAATCAGTAGGCCTGGTCTACTTTTATGGCACAAGAAAAGAAAAAGAAATCAAAGGCAGCAAAAAAGGAAGAGTCCAATAGTCCTCAAACGGATTTTCGTTCTGGGGACACGATTCGCGTTTTCTCCAAGGTGAAGGAAGGCGAAAAAGAGCGGCTCCAGATCTTTGAAGGGGTGGTGATCAAGCGGCGTGGCAGCGGGGCCGGGGCCACCTTTACGGTGCGCAAGATCTCTTATGGCGTTGGGGTAGAAAGAATTTTTCCCGTCATTTCTCCTTCCATTGAGCGTGTAGAATTTGTCAGTCGGGGAAAGGTACGCCGGTCAAAATTGTATTATTTGAGGGACTTGTCGGGACGCAAGGCCCGTTTGACGGCCGAGAAATTTGGCTGGGTGCTTGATGGAACGACCGCCGATGAAGGGGATGTCCTTTCCGGGGATCTTCCTCCAGCAGAGGGCAAGCCGGTCAAGGCAGGTTCCACCCAGGGGACCCCTGTTCCCTCTTCATAAATAAGTCTCAAGAAAAGTATTATTCGAGGGATGTCGTTGACTTCTCATTCTTTCCACTCTTGGGAAGAGGATTTTTTTCGGGCAGGTTTTAGCCGCATTGCCGGTGTGGACGAGGTGGGACGCGGTTGCCTGGCAGGTCCTGTCATTGCCGCCAGCGTTATTCTCCCCCTGGATCAAAGGATTTCCGGTGTTCGCGATTCCAAAAAATTGACCCCTAAAAAAAGAGAATCCCTGTTTGATAAGATCCTTTTCCAGAGTCTGGCTTATGGGATCGGTTTGGTGGAAGTGGCGGAGATTGATCATATCAATATTTTTCAGGCCACGATCAAGGCGATGTTGCTGTCGGTTCAGTCACTCATCCTACCGCCTGATTTGGTTGTGATTGACGGCAATATTACGCTGCCCCTGTCGATACAGCAGAGGAGTATTATTGGGGGGGACGATCTCTGTTATTCTATTGCGGCGGCCTCCATTGTGGCCAAGGTGACACGGGACCGGTTGATGAGGGTCATGGCCTCTGAATATCCTGGATATGGCTTTGACCGGCATAAAGGGTATGGGACCCTGGCGCATCGGGAGGCCATCAAGACATTGGGGGTGACCCCCCAACACCGTCGCACCTTCAGGGGAGTCTGTTGACAAACCATATTTTTCCAGGCTGTTGAAAAAGGTCCAGATACGAGGCGGGCCGCTTAAGGCGCGACGCAGGCGTACTAGCAAGTACGTCGAGGAGCGACCGATCCCTAAAGGGACGTGTATACACGTACATGAGCGGCCAGCGCAGCAGCCCCTCTTTATGGGGCAACGAAGTAGATGGGCCTTTATCAACAGCCTGCTAGAGTTTCTTTCTCTTTGATTCTGCTTTCCAGATCAGATCCACCGCCTTTTGTGCCGTCAGGACCTTCCCTTCAGTCCCGAGCCAGGAAAGCAGGTCAGGCCCCAGGACGTAGTGATTGGAATAAGGACTTGAAAGTTTGGGAGAATGGATAGTGGGCTCATATAAAGGATGGCGATGGCTCAATTTGATGAAATCATTGAATGAACTCTCCGGAAAAAGGGAATCGGATTGTTCTCCTTTTGCTGGAAAGACGCGTTGGAGGTGCTCTTTGGCAAAGGGGATGATTTGATTGACAATTTCCTCAATTTCTTCATGAATGCTTTCAAAGCGGCTGGGGATCATCTCATAATCCTCTTTTTTGAGAAAATAGGAAATGGTGAGCAGGGCCTGTCCTTCACTGGCGATCACCTTGGGAGGCGGTGAAACATTTATTTTTACATAATTGGGCCCCTCAAAGGCCTCGTGTGGATTTTGAATGACAATGACATTGTCGTGCATGGGAACAGGGAGGAATTTATAGGGCAGAAGAAATTGCAGATAGTATTGATGCCCCCTCGAGGGGCTGGGAATCAGGGTGCGATTGATGAGGCGGCTTAAAAAAGTTTGCGGCAGGCGAGAGGCTAAGTGATGGATGGGGATATTGGAAAGAAAATAACGACAATGTGTCGGAAATCCAAGACGCGAAAGTTGGATGCCGCGGATCAGGTTGTTTTGTAGGATAAACTCATAATTTGTCAACGGGTCCTGATAGACGGAACCTCCATAGTATTCGATTTTTTCATAAAAAAGCCTTTTGAGTGCCGCAATTCCCCCTCGAATATTAAATGTTTCATTGTAATCAGGCAGGAGGAGGGCCAGCCATTGGAGGCGGGGATGGGGTAATAAGATTCCATTGGTGTGCAAAAGGATTTGTGCATTGAGGAAGGAAACCAAAGAATCCGGAGGGGTCCCTATGGATTTTTCCATTGCATCAAGAATTTTTTGTTGGAGTTGTGCAAAGTGGTGCCGTTCCCTTTGATTGTGGAGGGGGAGCAGGCCAAAAAGGATTTCGAGATCTTGACGATGGGTAAATTCGATTTCGTTAAGAAAATTTTCATACCATTGACGGGTTTCTGGAAATTCCCGTTCAATTTCTTTGAGAAAATCCTCTTGTTTGGGGAGTATATCGATCCGACTTTTTGGAGAAATGACCTGAAAGGCCACATTGTTTTTGTGAATGATTTGGAGTCGAGCCTCTGGGAAGGCGAGTTTCCCCAAAAGACTTTTAAAGAGCCTTGAATGAAGACCTGTGGGGCCATTGGGCTCATTGTCCAAATAAGCATCATCATCAATGATAACGACCGAAAGTCCCCTCTTGGCCAAGAGGGTAGCCGCTATCAGACCCGAAAGATCACTGCCAATAACTAATAAGTCGCAAAAGTTGAGTGACATGCATGTAACCTCTAACAAACCTTCTACTCTGGAAACCTCTCAAAAAGGCCCAGATGCAAGGCGCCTGCGAGAGCACGACCGAGGCGTACTTGGGGAGTACGTTGAGGGAGGGATCGAGCGGGCAACGCAGCAGATGGGACTTTTTCAGAGGTTTCATGCATTAAAGTTCGTAAGTGTCCCCGTAGCCCAGGACAATCACTCTGGAGAGATCCCCGACCTTGTCTGCAAAATCTTCGGGATCTTGTTCGATTTGCGGGAGGGTGTTGTAATGCATGGGGATCACAACATTGGGCTTGATGTATTCAACGGCCTGGGCGGCATCCACAGGTCCCATTGTAAAACAGTCTCCAATGGGTAGCAGGGCCACATCGACATTGTTCATTTCTCCAATAAGTTTCATTTCACACGACAGGGCCGTATCCCCTGCATAGTAGAGCAGTTTGTTCTGAATGCGGATCAAAAATCCGCAGGCCAAACCACCGTAGGAACCATCAGGAAGGCTTGAGCTGTGAAAAGCGGGGGTCAATTGAACATCACCAAACTCAAAGGTGTGGCTTCCCCCGATGTTCATGGCAAAACCACTGGCCCCCTGTTTGGAACAATAATTGATGATTTCATAGACGCCGATAATAGTGGCATTATTTTTTTTGGCGATTGCAACAGCGTCTCCTATATGATCAAAATGGGCGTGGGACACCAAAATATGGTCTGCGATAATTTCATTGGGATTGATCTTGGTTTTTGGATTTCCTGTAAAATAGGGATCGATAAGAATTCTGTTTTTATTTGTTTCAATCAAGAAACAAGAATGTCCATAGTATAGAAGCTTAATCATCAGGCTCTCCTTTGTCCTTATCCCATCAAATAAAATTCCTAAAAGTGGAAGGCGATGTTCCCCGATAAGGTGTAAGGGAAGATCGCTGTGCTATTGCTGGGTGTCCCAAAATCTGTAATCACCGCTGTCGGTCGAAAGATGCCCTCAAAACCAAGTGAAATGATCTCTGTGAGATAATAATCAAAACCAAGGCCCAACTGAGAACCCACCCCCACCCCCCCTGTATTGTTGGAATTGCTTCCTTCAGTGAGGAAATAGAGGCCGATACCCACTTGGACAAAGGGGTCAAACTTGGGCTCGTCTGTCAAAAAGTAAAACTTGACGCTTGTTGTCGGCATTCCCAAAAAGAGGATATTGTTGTCGTTGTTAGAGACATTGGCACCGTCTTGAGTGGAGATAAGAAAACTGGTGGAAAAGGCGATCTGATCATGAAAACGATAATCAAAGAAGACATGACCTCCAATGCCAGGGGAGAGGACGGGGATGGTATCGATGAGAAAGATATTGCCGATGGGACCGAGTCCAATCGAAAAACCCCGGCGGGCCTCGGCCGATGAAGGGGAGAACAGGGTGAGGCTCAAGAGGATTAAGAAGGTTAGGAGGGCTTTATTTTTCATAAATAGTGATCTCACTTTCCTCATTAAATCAGCGAGGGTTTAGGAGTCCTTTATTAATACCTTTCTTCCTTGGATTTCAAGTCTTTCTTCAGCAAAAAGTTGGATGGCTTGTGGATAGAGTTTGTGTTCGACGGCATGAACGCGTTCTGTCAATGATTCCAGCGTGTCATCGGGTTTAAGAGGGACGGTCGTTTGAAGGATAATGGGGCCTGTATCGGTGCCTTCATCAATCAAATGGACGGTGACCCCTGTGACCTTGACACCATAATCATAGGCCTGTTGGATGGCCTCGACTCCCGGGAAGGAGGGGAGGAGGGCAGGATGGATATTCATGATCCGATGAGGATAATGGCGGATAAATTGAGGGGTCAAGACGCGCATGAAGCCCGCAAGGATGACAAGCTCGATCTTATAGGGGTCAAAGACCTGGATCAGGGCCTTTTCAAAGGCCTCTCGTGAGGGATAATCCTGATGGCGGATGACATGGGTGGGGATTCGGTGTTTTTCGGCCCTTTTGAGGCCATAGGCCTCTTTTTTGTTGCTCACGACACAGGCAATTTTGGCCGACAAAAAACCGGTCTCGATAGCATCGATGATGGCTTGTAAATTACTTCCATGACCTGAAATAAGGATGCCTAAAGGGGGTTTTTTCATAAAATCTTGATGGCAGTTTCTCCTGGAGAACGAGGAGCGACCTCTCCGATAAGGGCGGCTGTAGGGTAAGTTTTTTGCAATTGTTTTAGCAGGTTTTCATGGCCCTTCTGGGGAGTCATGACAACAAAACCGATACCGCAGTTAAAGACACGTAAGCGCTCCTCTTGAGAGATATCTCCCTCGTCGCAGAGCCACTGAATGACCGGGGGGATTTTCCATCGGTCTTGATGGAGTTGCACCTGACAATGGGGGGGGAGGATGCGAGGAATATTATCGATAAGACCGCCGCCTGTAATATGGGCCATGCCGCAAATGGTATGTTTCTGATAGGCCTCCAGGAGGGGGTTGACGTAGAGAGGTGTTGGCACTAACAAGGCCTCTCCCAGGGAGGTTTTTGTGCCGGGAACCCTGTCAGACAGGCTGAGATTTTTTTGCCCCATGATGTGATGCACAAGGGAATAGCCATTGCTGTGAAAACCGCTGGACGGAAGACCGATGACCTTGCAGCCAGGGTGCACCAGGGATTCCTGACATATTTTGTCCTTTTCAACGATGCCGACAATAAATCCCGCCAGATCAAAATCATCCTTTGCATAAACGGAGGGCATTTCAGCGGTTTCACCCCCGATGAGGGCGCAGTTTATCTCTTGACAGGCGGAGGTGATTCCTTTGATAATTTCCGTGGCCATCGACAGATTGAGATGTCCTGTGGCAAAATAGTCCAGAAAAAAAAGGGGTTCGGCACCCAGGCAGATGAGGTCATTGGCGTTCATCGCCACGAGGTCAATACCGATGGTATCAAAACGATTCAGGGCTTGGGCGATCTTGAGTTTTGTACCGACCCCGTCGGTGGATGAAACAAGGACGGGCTGTTTGTATTTTCGAAGATCGAGTTGAAAGAGACCGGCAAAATGGCCAAGAGACGAGAGGACTTCGGGGCGGTGGGTTTTACGGACATGGGGTTTGATCGCGTCGACAAAGGCATTGCCTTTATCAATATCAACCCCGGCCTTCTTGTAGACATCTTTTATGGAAATCATGTGACATCGTGTGTTTTTTTCGATTGGAGGGGACACGCTAGTGTGATATCCCTAACCCCATAAGGGGTCTACTTCGTCGAACGAATTTATGGGACACACCACTAGTGGATGGGGGGGGAAAAGTCAATGAGGAACATCTCTCATGGGTGGAGTTCTATTTTTTTGATGATTCTCGTCGTTGTGTGTGGCTGTGGGGAGGCCTCGGGGAGCGCTGATGATACGGGTGTTGAAGGGCGATCTCTGACGACCCTCGAGGGAGATCTGTTGTCTCAGGTCAATGCGGAGAGGACGGCGTCCGGTCTTCCTACACTGGTGCGTGATACGACGTTGGACCGTATCATGCTCTGGTATGGACAGGATATGCAAACGAACCACCATGTTGGTCATACGGATGCCAATAGTCGAGGGGCGCAGGATCGAGTCCGGTATTATGGGGGCAGCACCTCGGTGCTTTGTTCCGAGATCACTCAGTGGCGGACCGATGAATCCGGTGTGGAGCATTATCAGGGATACCAGGGTGATTCCGACAATCAGAGTACCTATATGGAGATAGGGGATTACAGTCTTGGACCCACCTCTATCGTGGGGGTAGTCGGCATCAGCGGGAAGGGCCCTGCGGGGACAGAATTTTCAGAGACGGACGGGAGTTATTCAGGGATTCTCCTGTGTGATACGGCGGTGTCTTTGGTGATTGATCCCTTTTCAGAATAATAAAACCAAAATTTTCATTAAGCATTGTAAGTATAAATAACCACTTGACAATTTTGACATTTTGCAAGAAGTTTAACCGCCTTTTCAAGGCGGTCTGAGCCTCATTTAAACGATATTCATTTATTACTAAGGAGTATTGAAGTCATGCAGCGGGTCAAACTCATCGAAGAGACGATACGGAAGGGACTGGCTTTTTTGAGTCGCCAGGGGGCCTTGATGGTGGATACGGGGCATCATACGGGGCGATCGACGAAGGAGAGGTTTATTGTTCAAAGACCCGAAGTGGCCTCCATGATTGATTGGGGACCCGTCAATCTCCCCTTGGATGTTGCCACCGGCGACAAGATTGCCTCCAAGCTGGAGCAGAAAATCCTCTATGATGAGCACTACACCTATCAAGGGCGCGTGGGGGGGTATCCCATCGAGGTCAATTCGACCTCACCCTGGCACATCTTGTTTTGCGCGAATATGTTTAGAAAAATCCCCATTGAAAGTGTGACCAAGGTCATGAAGGATGACAGGACCATTCAGGTCTTTCATGATCCCACGATCAAGGTGTCGGGTCTTGGAGTCAAGTTTGATTATGAGACAGCCATTATCCTGGACCCCGTTAAGTTGAAGGTCTCCATTGTCAATACGGCCTATGCCGGAGAGATTAAAAAATCGGCCTTTACCCTCTGCAATTTCTTCCTCCCCGAGAGGGGGATTATGCCCATGCATGCCTCTGCCAACTGTCTGGAAGATGGTTCTGAGACCTGTGTCCTCTTTGGGTTGTCCGGGACGGGGAAGACCACCCTTTCAGCCAGCCCGGATCGTTTTTTGATCGGTGATGACGAACATGTCTGGAGTGATGGAGGCGTTTCCAATCTCGAAGGGGGATGCTATGCCAAGCTGATTGATTTAACGGAAGAGCGAGAGCCCGAAATTTTTCGAGCCGTCAATCGATTTGGTTCTATTCAGGAAAATGTGGCCATTGATATCTTGACGCGCGAGATAGACTACACCAATGCAGGCAAGACGGAAAACACGAGGGGTTCTTATCCCCTTTCGGCCCTCGATAAGGTTTTTGATCAGGGGCGTGATGCCTCCCATCCCAAGACGATAGTCTTTCTCACAGCGGATGCCTTTGGGGCCCTGCCTGCGGTGGCCAAACTGGATTCTTATCAAACCCAGTATCACTTCATTTCTGGTTATACGGCAAAGGTGGCAGGGACAGAGATAGGGATTAAAGAACCCAAGGCGACGTTTAGTGCCTGTTTTGGGGCCCCCTTTATGCCTCGTCCCGTTTCAGTGTATGCAGAACTATTGGCAAAGCTGGTCAACAAACACAACTGTAGTGTCTGGTTGCTCAATACGGGGTGGACGGAGGGGGGCTATGATAAGGGAGAGAGATTTCCACTCAGTGTGAGTCGTCAATTGCTCTCAATGATTCAATCAGGTGCCTTGGCCCGACAACCCCTGCAAAAACACCCTGTGTTTGGCTTTGATGTCGTGACATCCTGTCCGGGTGTGGATTCAAGATTTTTGGTGACGCCGCAGGGAGACAGTGTCCAACATCTGGCAGAGCGGTTTAAGGAAAATATGGCCAGGTTTAAAGGTTCCATTGATCCGAAGGTCATCGAACTCGGTGGCCCTCACTAACAGAGCTGGGCTCATGGGAAACAAAAAACTCTTCAAAACGATCCAGGTTATTTTTCCAAAAAAAAATGGCAATACACAAGCTTCCTTTTCAATTCTGGAAGGTCTTTTTAAGAGTGAATCTATTTTTTTTGTCCTCACATTGCGTTTTCTTTTTTTTATTTTCTGGTATTTTCCACCACTGACCATTTTCCGGTTCAAGACTTTGGGCATGTTGAGTGAGAGAGAGAAGCAGCGCTATTTTGAATGGTGGAAAAATCATCGTTATTATTTGTTCAGACAGTGTTTTGACTGCGTCAAGACCATATCACTTTTAGTCCAGGTGGGTCGTGATTGGGAGCCAACGACATGAATTCTTTATCAGGCGATGCCGTGGTGATCGGGAGTGGAGCGGGGGGGGCTGTGATGGCTCACCGCCTGACCGAAAAAGGTCTCAAGGTGATCCTCTTGGAGGCGGGGAGTTATCACAAGACGGAATCCTTTACGACCGACTTCTGGGAAACGATGCAACACCTGTTTTGGGATAATGGGTTTCAATATGCCCCCGGCAATCCTTCGATCCCCTTCCTTCAGGGGCGCGCCGTTGGAGGGACGACCCTTATTAATTCCGCGATCTGCTGGAATCTTCCACGACCCATTCATGAACAGTGGGTGAGGGAGGAGGGATTTTCCATTGCGGCGGATGAAATTGAGGGGGAAGAAAACAAGATCAAAGAAGATCTTCATGTTGTTCCTGTGGATTCAAAAATTGCCAGAGGGAATAATAATGCCATGCAGAGAGGGGCGGAGAGGTTGGGATGGGAAGGCAGGCCCATTCATCGGAATGAAAAAGATTGTCAGGGTTCGGGTCGATGTCTCTTGGGGTGTCCCCATGGGGCCAAGCTCAGCATGGAAAAGACCTATGTGCCCTGGGCTATGGAAAAAGGCATGACCTTGATGGCCGATTGCGAGGCCAAAAAGGTTTTGATCCAGAAGGGGCGTGTGATGGGTGTTCAGGCCCTCAAGACAGATCTTAAGGCCAGGCACAAAAAAGGAGATCTCGTCCACATAAAGGCCCCCAAGGTAGTTGTGGCCGCTGGTGTCATTCAATCCCCCTTGATTTTACAGAGAAGTCGTGTGCCCGATCCCTTGGGACTTATTGGGAGTCATTTGATGGCCCATCCGGGGGTTTCGACGGTGGGGCTCTTTGAAGAGAGGATTAATCTGTGGAATGGGGCGACTCAGGGTTATGAGGTGACTGAATTCCGGCCCCAGGGATTAAAATTGGAGACATTGGCCATTAATCCTGCCTTATTTGGTGTCCGTGTTCCGGGAATGGGAGAACGATTGGTGGCGCTCTTTGAAAGGCGGGCCCATATGGCCCTTTGGGCCGCTGCCGCCAAGGCCCAGTCCAAGGGGAGTGTGAAGGGGGGACGACCCCTATCGCCGATTCGCTATCGGTTGCTTCCGGAGGATCTTAAGTTGTTGGTAAAAGGGATTCAATTGAATGGGGAAATGATGTTTGCCGCAGGGGCCAAGGAGATCTATCCAGGTATTCGGGGATTACCCGATGTGGTTTATTCTGTGGAGGAGCTCCGAGAGGTGACCAGCCGTGAGATCAAGGCCTCTCAAATTTTTCCTGTCGTGACCCATCTCTTTGGGACCTGCCGGTTGTCCGTGGATCCAAGGCTAGGGGTGATCAATAACAACTTTGAGTCCCACACCGTTCGGGGCCTTTATGTGGCGGATGCCTCCATTTTTCCCTCCAATATTGGCGTCAATCCTCAATTGGCCATCATGGGGCTCGCCGCCGTGGCCGCTAAAAGGGTGGCGGTTCAATAAAAAAAGATGGATTCTTGACACCCTCTGTGGTAGTTTTCCACCCAGGGTATTTTTATGGGCGATGGGGTCAAAAACAGCACGTTTTCCATTCCTCAGGCTGAAAAATCGCAAACAAAACAGGATCTTGAGCAATTATTTGAGATTGTCTCCAGAGCCAAATACATGTGGGAGTCCACCTTTGATGCCATTGGGGAACCCGTGATGATTATTAATGATACCTATGAGATTGAGAGGGCCAATCTGGCGACGGCCGAGATTGTAAAGATCGATGTCAGAAAGCTCATTGGCAAAAAGTGCTATGAAATATTTGCCAAGCGTCAGACGATCTGTCCCGGCTGTCCCCTTGAAAAAACCCTGATGTTTTTGACGCCTCACGCCTTAAATATTGAACATTTTTTTGGGGATAAAGAGTTTCATGTTTCTTCATATCCCTTGCAGTATAAGGTGACCCACAAGAATTCTGTCGTCCACCATTATCGGGATGTCACGGAGGAAAAAAAACTGCAAAGAACCATTGCTCAGACCGAGAAAATGGCCGCTTTAGGGATGATGGCAGGGGGTGTGGCCCATGAGATCAATAATCCCTTAAGTGGTATCTTGGCCTTTTCTCAGCTCATTCAGCGCGATTTGGATCCCAAAAGCTCGCTCTGTGAAGATATTAAGGAAATCGAAAATGCCGCCCATCGTTGCAAGGGTATCGTGGAAAATCTCCTCAATTTTTCTCGCCAAACAAAAAGCACCGATCGAGGACCTATTGATATCAATGAAACCATTGAATCCGCTCTTCCTCTATTTCGGATGAAATTGAGGACAATGAATGTTGAGGTAGCCACTGAATATTCAAAGGGGCTGGAGCATGTTTTCGGCAACCGTTCCCAAATTCAACAGGTGATTCTTAATCTGATTAGTAATGCGGCCGATGCCATGCCGGAAGGTGGTATTATTCATCTTCGCACAAAGAAAAATGTTGAAGGCAATTTTGCTAAAATTGAAGTGCAAGATACAGGCATTGGAATCAAAGGGAAAAATCTCAACCGCATCTTTGATCCTTATTTTACGACCAAGGACCTTGGTAATGGCACGGGGTTGGGCTTGTCCATCAGTTATAATATTATTCAGGAACATCAGGGAAAAATTGAGGTTCAAAGCGAGGAGGGGAAGGGGTCGATTTTTACTGTATTATTGCCTTATTGTCGTGAAAAGGGGAAGCGGACATTATAATAAGATCATAAACTGTTGCTAAGGGAGGTGGCTGTGAAAGAAACCATATTGGTCATTGATGATGAAGAAGTCATCCGAAAGGCCCTTGATAAATTTCTGAAGCAACAAAAGTATCATGTGCTTTTGGCTTCCGATGGAGAGCAGGGATGTCAAATGCTGAAGGAGGAAAGCGTTGATGCCGTCCTGGTTGATTTGATGATGCCCAAGGTGTCCGGGCTCGAGGTTGTCAAAAAGATTCAAGAAATCAATCCTGACATTGCCTGTATCATGATGACGGCGTTTGGGACTATTGCCAATGCCATTGAGGCCATCAAGGCAGGGGCCTATCATTATCTGACCAAACCTTTTGAACTGGATGAGGTGAAAGACCTTTTGCACAAGGCCCTGGATTATAAGCGTTTGAAAGTGGAGAATGTCCAATTAAAAAGGCAACTCAAGGATAAATATAAATTTGATAATATCATTGGTGAAAGTGAGGCGATAAAAGGTGTTTTTAGTCTGATCGAGAAGGTGGCCAATACCGATTCAACGGTTTTAATTACAGGGGAATCAGGAACGGGCAAAGAGCTTGTGGCTCGCGCCATTCATTATAATTCACAACGCTCCGACAAGCCTTTGATCACGGTTAATTGTGCGGCCATACCTGAGAATCTTCTTGAGAGCGAGCTCTTTGGTCATATGAAAGGGTCTTTTACCGGTGCTATTTCAACAACACCTGGACGTTTTGAAATGGCCCATAGAGGCAGTATTTTTCTTGATGAAATTGGGGATATGAGTCCCAAACTTCAGGTAAAATTGCTTCGTGTGCTTCAGGAAAGAAGATTTGAACCCGTAGGATCCACCCGGCCGAAAGAGGTCGATGTCCGGGTGATTACGGCGACGAATAGAAAATTGGAGGTCATGGTTGAAGAGGGGGGATTTCGGGAGGATCTCTATTATCGTCTCAATGTTATTCCTATTCACATCCCTCCCTTGAGGGAACGACCGGAGGATATTCGGCTTCTTATTGATTTTTTTCTGAGCCGAGCCAACAAAAACAACTCAAAATGTGTGACCGGCTTCTCCAAGGAGGCATTAAAGGTTTGTGAACAGTATGAATGGCAGGGAAATGTCCGAGAATTGGAGAATATAGTTGAGCGCTTGGTGGTTTTGAAAGGGGGCGGCACGATTACAGTAGAGGATTTGCCTTTTCACATCAATGGAGGTGAGACCAAGGATGTTTTTGGGCCACTCGTCATTCCTGACAGGGGTATTTCTTTTAAATCCGTGGTTTCAAAATTTGAAAACGAATTGATTTTGAAGGCCCTCAAGAAAACGCATTGGAACAAAAACAAGGCCGCTTCATTGTTGAATTTAAACCGGACGACTCTTGTTGAAAAAATCAAAAAGAAACAGCTTGAAAAATTTATAATTGGATAAGACGCCATGAAGCCTCTCAATCTTCTTGTCATTGATGACGACCCTACTATTGTCAAGTTTTTTGAGAAAATAGCGCAGAAATACGGCTATTCTTTCCATGGGGCGACTTCTGGCATTGAGGGTATGGAGGTCTTGTCAAAAAGAAAGGTGGATGTTGCCGTCGTTGATCTCAATCTTCCCCACCTCACCGGCATGCAGGTATTGCAGCGCATCAAATCCAATAATAAAGAGACAGAAGTGATTCTGATAACGGGTCAGGCGACGGTTGAATCGGCAGTAAAGGCCTTGAAAGAAGGGGCCTTTGATTTTATTCTCAAACCCTTTGTCTCCATTGACCTCCCCATCATTTGTATCCAGAAGGCCATGGATAAAATCAACCTCCATCAGAAGATCAGAGAACTGGAGACACGTCATGACTTTCGAGAGGATTATTATGGCATTATGGGGCGTAGTCCTGCCATGCAGGAGGTGTATAAACTGATAGATAACATTTCTAATAGTCAAAGTCCGGTCTTGATCTTGGGAGAGTCGGGTACGGGGAAGGAATTGGTGGCTCATGCCATTCATCAAACCAGCCCCCGCAAAACAACCCCCTTTATAGTGATCAACTGCTCTGCACTGACGGAAACCCTCCTTGAGAGCGAGCTCTTTGGACACATGAAGGGGTCGTTTACAGATGCCATTAGTGACAAAAAGGGGCTTTTCCAGGAGGCCGATAAAGGGACCGTTTTTTTAGATGAAATTGGTGAAATATCCCCCTCTGTTCAGGTGAAACTCCTCCGTGTTCTCCAGGACGGAGACATGAAGCCCATTGGGGCCAATCAGTCGATCAAGGTGGATGTTCGTGTGATTGCCGCCACCAATCGCGATTTATACATGGCTGTCAAAAAGGGGGTCTTTCGCGAAGATTTGTTTTATCGATTGAATGTGATTGGAATGCATCTGCCCCCCTTGAGAGATCGTGTGGATGACATCCCCTTGCTGGCCTATCATTTTATGAGGAAATTTTCTTCAAGGATGAATAAAAAGATAGAGCAAATTTCCGTTGATGCGATGCAGTGTCTGCAGGATTATCGATGGATGGGAAATGTTCGTGAGCTGGAAAACGTCATTGAGCGTGCCATTGTTCTCTGTCCTAATTCCATTATTACGGCAAAGGATCTTCCGTCGAAAATCTTGGGAGAGACCTTCTACGTTACAGATTCCATGAAGGATCATGCGGATTTGAGCAAATTGACCTATCAGGAGGCCAAAGAGAAGGCCTTGCAACAATTCAATCGCCATTATATTCTCGGGCTGTTACAGCAAACGGATGGCAACATCTCTCTGGCCTCGGCAAAAGCGGGAATGGACCGGAGCAATTTTAAGAAAATTATTCGAAAATGTGATATTAACATTCATGAATTTAGAAAATACTAAGTAAGGACAAGTGACCATGAGTGAAGGCGAGATTGTTGTTATTTATTTGAGTGAGAGGTTGGATCAGAAGACGATGAAGACGATCGCCAAGAAAAACTTTGAAATACGCCAGGTGACGCAGGAGCAATTTTTTGCCACCTTTCCCTCTCAGCGCCCAGACCTTGTCATTTTGACCTTCAAAAAAAATCAGCATGATACGGCCGTCCAGATCATCGAGCAAATCAAGGGACAGGATGAAAATCTTCCGATTATTTGTCTGACGGATGTCAGCGTGGAAAACGTGGTGGGCCTCATGAAGCAAGGGGCGTATGATTATTATAAAACCCCTCCTGACATTGTAAAGCTCCGACTGGCCATCTCGCATGCGATGGGAACTTACAAGTTGACCAAGAGGGTTTCACTTCTTGAAAATCAGGTAGGTTGGCAGGGCAAGTTTGACGAGATTGTGGGCGTCAGTTCTTCCATGCAGGAAATTTTTCAAACTATCCAGACAGTGGCCAAGAGTAATGCGACAGTCTTGATTCTTGGTGAGTCGGGGACGGGCAAGGAACTGGTGGCCAAGGCGATTCATCGTCATTCCGACCGTCGAAAATACAAATTTATTGATATCAATTGCGGTGCTATTCCAAGAGAGCTTTTGGAGAATGAACTCTTTGGTCATGAAAGGGGGGCCTATACGGGGGCTGACCGGCAATATGTGGGAAGTTGTGAGCGGGCCCATCAGGGAACTCTTTTTTTGGATGAGATTTGTGAGATGGATCCCTCCCTCCAGGTCAAGATATTGAGGGTGTTGCAGGAAAGGAATATTGTTCGTGTGGGGGGAGGGCAGAAGATTGAGATTGATATTCGCATTATCGCCGCGACCAATCGTGACATTCAAGCCGAGGTTGAAAAGGGAAATTTTCGCGAAGACCTTTATTATCGATTGAATGTCGTTCCTATCCATATCCCCCCCCTTAGGGTTCGCAGGGATGATATTATGGTACTGGGACGTTGTTTTTTGGAACGTTATTCGAAGGAAAACAACAAAAAATTTAAGGACTTTTCCCCCGATGCCATGCAGGTGTTGACCAATTATAACTGGCCGGGGAATGTTCGGGAACTGGAAAATGCCATTGAGAGATTGGTCGTTTTAAATGATGATACCAAGGTTCGTTTGTCGTTTCTGCCGCATTTTATTCAGAATGCCGAGAGACAGGTGATGGCGGGGACGACGGTTTCCTCTTCGGATTCTTATCAAAAGGTGGTGCCCCTTCCCCTGGTGGAGCAGTACGCCATTGAGGCGGCGATTGCCAAATGCAACGGAGACGTTGTCTTGGCGGCCAAGAAACTGCAAATCGGCCAGGCCACCATGTATCGAAAGATCAAACACTACGGCATCAAGCTCGATTAGTGTAGTGCGTCATAAATCTCTTTACGCTTCGTTGCCCCTGCACCCGCAATCCTCACGTACTTCCGTGTACGCTCCGGTTGCGGGTTTGCGGCAGCCTCGCCTAAAGAGATTTCTGACACACTATCCCTTTCCCTATTATAGTTTATTAAGGTAGGGATGGCCCCTTACCTTCATAAATATAATGCAGAGAGGGGCTACCGCAAATATAAGTCAAAAAGCGTTGGACGCACTACATGAGAATGCTTTTCGATTGAAGGGGGTAGTGGAAAATAACATTTTCTTCGGGGACCTTTCTCAACATCCTGAGCAGTATAATTGATTGAAATTATTAATATTTCTAGTTTTTCCTGGGAGGGATTAAGGATCCAAGGCAACTTTCTGCTCGATTCTTCGATAATTGGGTGTAGAAGGGAAAAAAATGATAAAAACCCTCTCCAGTATTCTTTTGGCAGTGGTTCTCTTTGCGATCTTGATCTATGCGGGGACCCTGACCACCTCGACCATTGTGGCTGAAGATTCGGCCGAGAGTTCTTCAGAAGAATGGTTTCTCTATTATACGTATTAATACAAACGCAATAAATGTCGTTATACTTCGTTGCCCTCGCTCGGCACTCCTTGCGTCCTAACCTTTCAGGTTAGGGCTCAGTCGGCCTTGCTCGGGCGCCTTGTCTAACGTCATTTCTTGCGTTTGTTGATGCATCACTTTATTTAATGCGTTTGTATTAATACCATAGTATAAATAAGCGGATCGTGGTTGACTTCTAGGCAAACCTTGCGCAAGAATGGCACTCGCCTTTTTGCCATGGGGACTTGTTGGCTGAAAGATCAAAATTGAGGAATTGATTGTGGCTTTTCCAAAAATGCGTCTGCGCCGTCTAAGGTATAATTCTATTCTTCGTGATATGGTTCAGGAACACAGGCTGTCCCCCAGAGATTTTGTGCTTCCTCTATTTGTGACAGAAGGAGGGGGGCAAAAGATACCGATTACCTCCATGCCGGGCGTATTTCAAATGTCACGCGACGAATTGGTCAAAGAGGTCAAGACCCTTTCTCCCCTAAAAATCCCCGGAGTCATCCTTTTTGGGATTCCCCGATCCAAGGATGAAAAGGGGACGCAGGCCCTCAAAAAGGATGGTGTGATTCAGGAGGCCATTCGGGCCATAAAAGATACGACCCCCGATGTCTTGGTAATCACGGATGTCTGTCTGTGTGAATACATGAGTCATGGGCACTGTGGTGTGGTTCAAAAAACACCAAAGGGTCAATGGGAAGTGATGAACGATGCCACATTGGAGATCCTGGCCCAGATGGCCGTGTCTCATGCCGAGGCGGGGGCTGATGTCGTGGCCCCTTCGGATATGATGGATGGTCGTGTGGGCCGTCTTCGTCAAGCCTTGGATCATCACGGTTTTTCGAAAACGCCGATTCTTTCCTATGCCGTCAAATATGCCTCATCCTTTTATGGCCCTTTTCGTGAAGCGGCAGCATCAGCCCCTCAATTTGGCGATCGAAAGAGTTATCAGATGAATTCCGCCAATAAGCGTGAAGCCATTCGCGAGGCTTGTCTGGATCTTCAGGAAGAGGCGGATATGTTGATGGTAAAACCGGCCCTCCCTTGCCTGGATGTGATCCAGATTGTGCGTCAGGAATGCGATGTTCCTGTCGCGGCCTATCAAGTGAGTGGTGAGTATTCCATGATCAAGGCCGCCGCTCATCAGGGTTTTTTGGATGAAAATCAGGTGATGATGGAGACTCTGTTGTCTATTAAAAGGGCGGGGGCGAGTTTTATTCTCACTTATTTTGCCAAACAAGCGGCCCAACTCATCATGCGCTGTGAGTAGGGCATTGCGCGTGTAGCGCATGGCGCTCGGCAATTCCATGAAACAACGTTTATTTCTCATTGATGGTTCAGGCTATATTTTTCGTGCCTATTATGCCGTCAGGCCCCTGACGACCTCCAAGGGGCTTCCGACAAATGCCCTTTATGGCTTTACATCCATGCTTTTAAAACTTTTTCGCGATGAAAAGCCCGATCATGTGGCTGTGGTCTTTGATGCCGGTCGTAAGACTTTTCGCAACAAACTTTATCCTGATTATAAGGCCAATCGTGCCGAACCCCCGGAAGATCTTGTGCCGCAGTTTCCTTATTTTCGAAAAATTGTTCAAGCCCTCAACATTTGTTGCCTTGAGGTGGAGGGCTTTGAGGCCGATGATGTCATCGGAACTGTTGCTAAACAATTGGAAGAGAAAAATTTGGACACTGTTATTATTACGGCGGATAAAGATTTGATGCAGCTTGTGGATGACAAGATCACCCTATGGGACACGATGAGGGACAGGAAGGTGGGCCTCAGTGAGGTCAAGACTCGATTTCAAGTGGGGCCTGAAAAGGTGACGGATATTTTTGGTCTCGCGGGAGATACCTCGGATAATATTCCAGGAATTCCGGGTATTGGGGAGAAGACGGCCATGAAGCTTGTGGGAGAATACGGTTCGTTGGAATCGGTCCTTGAAAATGTTGGCAAACTCAAGGGAAAGCTCAAGGAACATGTGGAACAAAATATCGATCAGGCACGTCTTTCAAAAAGACTGGCTACCATTATCACTGATGTACCCGTCAAGTTTGATTTCAGAGATTTTGAATTGAGAGAACCGGACCACAAGGAGTTGCGGGCTTTGTTTGAGGAGCTGGAGTTTCAAACCCTTTTATCCCAGCTGACACCGCAAAAGACATTGGAATCCTCGGGCTATCACCTTGTGAGTTCTGAAGGAGGCTTAAAAAAAGTCGTCGAAAAATGTCTTCATGCCGAGGCCTTGGCCTTTGATTTGGAGACGACGAGTCTGGATGTCAGGGTGGCCGAGATAGTGGGTGTGGCGCTCTCCTGTCAGGAAGGGGAGGCCTATTATGTTCCCATGGCCCCTTATGTTCTTGGGATTTTACGTCCGCTTCTGGAGAACAAAAAAGTCTCTCGTTGGGCTCAAAACGCCAAGTATGATGCCGCTGTTTTAAAAAGATACGGCATCCATGTCTTTCCCGTTCAATGTGACACCATGATTGCCTCCTATCTTCTTCATCCCGAGGAGAGGCACAATCTGGATTTTTTGGCCCAAAAATATTTGAAACATAAAATGACGACCTATGAAGATGTGACGGGAAAAGGGAAAAAACAGATCAATTTTTCCGAGGTAGAGGTCCAGACGGCAAAGGATTATGCCTGTGAGGATGCGGATGTCACTTATCGGCTGGCCCGTATTTTTTTGCCACTCATTAAAAAAGAGGGGCTGGACAGGCTTTATGAAGACATAGAGATGCCCCTTGTGGAGGTCTTGATGGCGATGGAGACCTCAGGTGTCTTGCTGGATGTCGCTTTGTTGAAAAAGTTGTCCAAGGAGTATGAGACGCGTCTTCATCAGATTGAGTCACGGATTTTTGAAAGTGCCGGGCAATCCTTTAATATCAATTCGCCGAAACAGCTGGGGAAAATTCTCTTTGAGGCATTAAATCTTCCGGTCATTCGAAAAACAAAAACGGGATATTCCACAGATGTCGATGTCTTGATGGAATTGCGATCTCATCACGACATTGCGGCCCATATCTTGGATTATAGGAGTTTGTCCAAATTGATTTCGACTTATATTGATGCCCTGCCTTCCCTGGTGGATCCCAAAACGGGGAGGGTGCACACCTCGTTCAATCAGACCATCACGGCGACGGGTCGACTTTCCTCGAGCAATCCCAATCTTCAAAATATTCCCGTGCGAACCGATGAAGGACGGAGGATCCGTGAGGCTTTTATCGCCCAAAAGGGCTGTGATGTGTTGTCTGTGGACTATTCTCAGATCGAATTGAGACTCCTGGCCCATATTTCTGAGGATCCAAAATTAATGAATGCCTTTTGTCAGAACGAAGATATTCACCGCCAGACGGCCATGGAGGTCTTTGATGTTCAGGGTGATCGAGTGACTCCTGAAATGAGATCGATGGGCAAGACAATCAATTTTGGGATTCTCTATGGGCAGACACCTCACGGACTCTCCCAGCAATTGGGGATCTCCATGAATGAGGCCAGCGATTATATCAGGCGATTCTATGAAAAATTTTCCAGGGTGAAGGAATATAAAGAGGAAATCTTGAAAGAGGTCCATAAGACGCAAATGGCGCAGACCCTTAAGGGCCGCCGCCGCCATTTTCCGGACATCAACAGTCATAATGCCAACGTCAGAAATCTGGCCGAGCGCATGGCCTTCAATATGATTTTTCAGGGTTCGGCGGCCGATATCATCAAGAAGGTCATGATAGAAATATATCAAAAGTTTGTGCAACGCTCCCTGAAGAGTCGTATGATCCTTCAGGTCCATGATGAGCTTGTCTTTGAGGTGGATCGCTCGGAGAAAGAGGCTGTTCAGGAAATCGTTGTGACGACGATGGAGGGGGGGATGGACCTCAAGGTCCCTCTGAAGGTGGATGTGGGTTGGGGAGACAACTGGGCCAAGGCCCACTGATCTTTATGGGGAGGCCCGACCTTCTGTTTCATCAAAAGAATGATGCTCTAGCTGCCAGAGGGTCCTGGTTTCGTCTCTGAAGACATCAATAAAATGGGGTTGATCTCTCTGGGCGGGTTCGATACCGCCACTGACGCCAAAGACCGGCAGTCCTCCTATCTCGAGATCGGTCGGTGTATGGGTATGTCCCGTGATGCCGCCGATCACCTTCCGGCGTCTTAAATGTTCCTGAAGCCTGTCGGATCCCATCAGCGCCAGATCAGAGGTGTCTCCAAGTTCATAATCTCTGACCGCGACAAAATCTCTGTGAGGTACAAAGTGTGTGGCGACGAGAATCCCCCCCACTTCCACATTGTCGACCAAGGAATCCAGATGGCAGGCCATGCCCCCGTGGCAATAATCAAAAAAATCCCTGGCGGTTAAATCCTCGGTGGAGGATCGGGTGGCTCTCGGCGGATTGAGTCGGGGAAAGGTAAAATGCCTGAAGGTGTTCGTCACCTTTATTTCTGCCAGTCCCATCATAAATTCTCTGTCTGGACGGATGTCTTCATAGGGTACGTCCCTTCCGTAATTTTCCCACCATGCTCGGTCCAGGCTCCTCCACCAGCCTTCCAACGCGCCATCATACCATCCGACATTGCCGGCAACGGCCAGGCCACTTTCTGTATGGATATAGGGTTGATGATCGAGGAGATGGAGGCCCCATCTTTGAAGGTAGGCCGCAGTTTCCGGGTAAAATTCATCCAGGAACGCTTTTTCAAGAGTCGGGTCGAGTTGTTTTCTGTCCCCGACGCGATCAAACACCAAACGTCGGCTTAAGCATTCGAGATCATTGTTTCCCAAGACAAAGAGTCTTGCCCTGGCAGAGATTCTAGACAGGGCATCGAGCCCTCTCAAGAAATGTTCACCCACCTGATGGGGAGGTTCCCCCCTTTCTGCCAGATCACCGTTGAACAATAGGATGTCATGGGGTCTTGTGAGTTGTGCCGCCCTCTCGATGACTTGTTCGGCCCATGGGGTCCACTCACCCGTCCTTGAACTCCTTTTTCCAAAGTGGAGGTCGGAGAGGACGACGAATCTCACCAGAGGATCGTTTGAAGAAACCCTGCTAAAGGAATCGGGATCTGAAGGGGTTTGTGGGCCGGGTCTTGTGGGTTCACGGAGGCCGCGCACTTGACGAACGTGACTCGAAGTTTGTAGGGATCCCCGCCCACGTCTTGGATCCCTTTCGGCCAAGTCCCGCGGACCTTCAACTGGACGACTATTTAAGGCCATATTTCCTTTCGGCGATAGCTCCTAGTTTTGGGCCACTCCCATTTTCGTTGGTAACGCCAAAAGGTTGCTATGAGGAGGGGGATTTTTTGAGGGGTTTTATTGGGTAAAGATGAGGGTAAAAGGGCCGATGCGAACCACGTCTTTGGGTTGTAGGGGGTGTTCTGATACCTTTTTGTCATTGACATAGGTGCCATTGGAGGATTCGAGGTCAATAAGGACGTATTTTCCCCCGGCCTGATGGATTTGGGCATGTTTTCGGGACACCTTTGCATCTTTCAGGGTGATTGTGTTGGAGGGGGAACGACCGATTTCAACCAATTCTCCCAGGGCCTGTTTTCCGACCTCTTTGCCATTCTTTTTGATGATAAATTGGGCTTGTTTCATGTGGGGGGCCGGCATGGAGGGAGAAGGGGTGGCCCTAGTTTCTTGGGGCTTTTGGGGCAATTCTGGCTGAGGGGTGAAATAGTCCCCTTCACTCAGGCTTGGGACGGATTCTTCTCCTCCCAAGGAGGGAATAGAGGTTTCATCCGTTTTTTCGGGAAGCGGCTTTTGAATTTTCATCGAGACTTCATCTGTGGTCTCGTTAGGGTTCACCGATTCAGATTCCACAATCTCTTCAAATTCATCTGGAGGGGGATGTTCAATCATTTCAAAAGGAGAGGGTTCGGCATCTGGAGTGATATGGGATGTTATGGTTTCTCCCTTGATGAGTTCTTCGTAAATTGCGATATTGTCTAGGGCCGTTTTCATCAATTTTTCTAGGGATTCTATTTTTTCCTGCTCCGTTTCCACGTATTTTTTTAGATTTTCTTTTGAAAATTCGCCCAACTGATGAC
>Ga0155208_1043_pt2 | contig 24324 bp, 22 predicted proteins | sample RifCSPhighO2_02_FD_106176 | JGI IMG/M metagenome (GOLD analysis project Ga0155208, IMG submission 106176) | Deltaproteobacteria bacterium RIFCSPHIGHO2_02_FULL_50_15
GGCCTATGTGGCCGGGGATCGGGGTTGGATGGATTATGTGGTGAATACGTGTCGCTCTTTTATCTTTACCACCGCCCTGCCGCCGCCTGTTTTGGGGGCCATTCGAAAGGCTGTTGAGATTGTGCCTCAAGAATCAGAGAGACGAAGACGTTTGTGGCAATGGGTGAAGATGTTTCAAGGGGTCTCGCCTATTATCCCTATTATTATCGGTTCAGAGCAGGCGACCTTGCATATTCATGAAAGGCTTTTGGAGGAGGGTTTTTTTGTCCAAGGGATTCGCCCGCCCACAGTGCCTCGAGGGACCTCACGCCTCCGCCTCACCTTGTCCGCCAGTCATACCCAAGAACATATCGTGGCCTTCAAAAAGGTGTTGGAAAGGGGGTAGAGGGGAATGGTGAAAAATAAAAATAGGCACTTAAAGACCTTGGATCATGGGACACTCTGGCACCCCTTTACTCAAATGACAGAATATGGCCAGGAAGATCCTATCATTATCCAACGGGCTAATGGTCATGAGCTCATTGATATTGACGGCAAACATTATTTGGATGGGGTGTCGTCGCTTTGGGTGAATGTCCATGGGCATCGAAAAAAAGAGATTGATCAGGCCATCAAAAAACAGCTCAATCAATTTTCCCATTCGACCCTATTAGGGGTGAGTCATGTGCCCGCCTTGGAGTTGGCTGAAAAACTTGTCAAGATAACGCCACACAACCTCACACGCGTCTTTTATTCGGACAATGGGTCCACAGCGGTGGAGATCGCCTTGAAGATGGCCTTTCAGGCCTGTCAGCAAAAAGGACTCACAAAAAAGAAGAGGTTTGTGTGTTTTGAAAATGGCTATCATGGCGACACCCTGGGTTCCGTCAGTGTCGGGGGCATTGACCTCTTTCATGAGATGTATCGCCCCTTGCTTTTTGAGGCCCTCAAGGTTTCTTATCCAGATCCTTATCATTCAGGACAAGGTCTGGAGGCGTGTCGACGGCATTGTTTGGAAAAGTTAGAGGCCGTTTTTAGGGAAAAATCCGATGAGATCGCGGCCCTGATTATTGAACCCTTGATTCAGGGGGCCGGGGGCATGATCATCTCTCCTCCGGGATTTTTAAAGGGGGTACGCCATCTCTGCACACAATACAATGTATGGATGATTGCCGACGAAGTAGCCACGGGTTTTGGGCGTACCGGCAAGATGTTTGCGTGTGATCATGAGGCCGTACGACCGGACTTTATGACTTTGGCCAAGGGGATAACGGGGGGTTATCTGCCTTTGGCCGTGACACTCACGACGGAAGAAGTTTATCAGGCCTTTGAGGCCCCTTATGAGGAGTTGAAGACATTTTTTCACGGACATTCCTATTCAGGGAATGCCCTGGCGTGTGCCGCAGCCTTGGCAAATCTCAAAATCTTTAAAAAAGAAAAGACCTTGGAAAAAATGAAAGAGAAAATTATATATCTCTCAAAGGAGTTAAAAAAGTTTTGGGACTTGCCGACAGTCGGCGATATTCGGCAAAAGGGTTTTATGGTGGGGATTGAGTTGGTCAAGGATCGGGAGACCAAGACCCCTTATGCCTTGGAAGAAAGGATCGGCCATCGGGTGATTCTCAGGGCCCGGGAGAAAGGGGTGATCCTCCGTCCCTTGGACAATGTGATTGTCCTGATGCCCCCTTTATCCTTGACGAAAAGGGAATTATCACATTTGTGTGGGGTCACGTTTGAGGCGATTCAAGAGGTGACTGCGAAGCAGTCATCCCGAGTGTAAGCGAGGGATCTCCCGAGTCAACTCATGGGATTATTTTTGAGGAGTGGAAAGGACTCACATGTCTCGCGGCCTTTTCATTGTTGGTACAGATACCGATGTAGGCAAGACCCTTGTGGCGGGAGGGCTGGCCCGGTTTTTGAGAAGGCAAAATTATAATGTCGGGGTCATGAAACCGTTTGAGTCCGGTTTGGCAAGGAGGAAGGAAGGAGAGACGGATACCCATTTTCTCATGTCCATGGCCGAGGTGAAGGATGCGTGTGAGGAGGTCAATCCCTATCGTTTTCAAGAATCACTGGCCCCGGGGGTGGCGGCCGCCCGTGCGGGGATCGAGGTTTCTTTTAAAGAGATTGGGAAAAAATTTGAGATACTTGCGAAACGCCATCCCTGGATGATCGTGGAAGGGGCGGGGGGGCTCATTGTTCCCTTGACATCTCACGAGACTCATCTCGAATTGATCAAGATGTTGGGACTCCCCGTCCTCGTTGTGGGACGGTTATCCCTGGGAACGATCAATCACACGATGCTGACCATTCATTGCCTTAAAAGTGTGGGGATTCCCGTGGCCGGGATTGTCCTCAATCAGACCTCGCCGGAGGTGACGGTGGCCGAAGAGGCCAATCCGCAGGTGATCCAGTCCATGACCTCTCTCTCTCTCTGGGGGGTTCTTCCCTATTTAAAGGATTCCAGAGATCCCGATGTTGTCGTCGGCGTTATTCAAGAAAGATTAGGCGATGCAATTTACCGTTTCATCCAATCGGCCTAAAGAACTGATCGACTCCTGTTCGTGAGGGGAACCTGGCAGGGCTTAAATAGGTGTGGATTCCCGATAATAGGAGCAAAGAGTCCTTCTTAAGCCATCTCTTTGATTCGGGGTTAATCCCTCTTCACCAATGAGCTCGCTGACTTGTTGAGTTGCTTGGTCCCAGGCCTCTTCAGCATAGGCTGTCTGAAAGGCCCTGTCTAATACAAGTCGTTGGTCTGGTCGATGGTTTATGTCTAAGTCTCGTCCCAATTCTTCCTCAAGAGATCTTTCTGAGGGTTCAATATGGCGAGAACGACTAATGAGACCCCGTCTGTCATAAAAATCTCGGATCATGGCTGGGTCATTAAGGTTGGCTCCAAAGTAAATTCTGCTTTGCTGACTTTCAAATATTTCTCTACCATGTTCATTAATGATCGATTCAATCAAGAGGTCTCTTTGTGTGGTCTGGAGTAAGTCTTCAGCAGGCTCAGCCGCTAACAGATCTCCATTAAGAATGGCTAGTTGATCAAGTTGGTGTTGAGTCTCCTCAGAAATGTTTCTGGGAATTCTGTCCTGAAATTCTGCCTGAACCCTTGTATTAACGGCGTATTCGCTTCCTATGGCAGAACTTGCAAATCCTAGGGCTAAACGAGGGACTAAAGGATCATCAAATTCAAGATTCTCATTCAGTTCAACAATCCAGTCCTCAACTGATCCTTCTTCCAGGGGGAGATCGGGATCATAAGCGGTTTCTTCAATAAAATTTTCAGGTGCAACAGTCCATCCTTCATCAGTTTCGACTTCCACAGAATTTTCAGGTTCGATGGTATTATGAAGAGGAATTTGAGAAGGGCGTGACCAGAGCGAGTTTGTGGGGCCTGTTATATCGAGACTGCCAGGAATGACAGATGTTAATTGCCTTAATGTATCGCTTGATGTGGTCGGTGTCTCTTCAGGAGAAATACACTCTGGAAATTTTCTATGCGATTCGACATCTCTCTCTTCGGGCATTGCTATTAAGGCATTAAGATTTTGCAAAAAATTAGAGATTATTTGATCTATTATGGTGCTCATAAAAAATCTTCCTCTATGACAGAATTATTATCGTCGTTGGGAAGGGGGCGAGTTGTGGATTTGACTCAAAAAAGTCTGACAATCTATAAAAATAGAATTCTCAATTGATTGTAAATGCTTGTTTTTTAAGTAAATATTATAATATATTACGTTATGTATAATAATCAAGAATACAGTGCAAGTCATGACAATTTCTTCCCGTGATTTATTTCTTGTGGTGGAGGGCCCGGAAGAGGAGGACAATCAGTGTGATGACCATCACGGGAAAGATTAAAATGAGGGACATTATATTGAAATAGATCATGCCTTCATGCTCTGAGGTCTTGCGTATCAAAAAAGTGAGATAGGAGGAGTAGTAGGCCAAAAAAAGAAGGCCCTCAAACCGGGCAATTTTAAAACCTGTAAAAAAGATAGGAAGACAGGCCACGGCAGCAACAATCATGAAGGGGACGTCAAAATGGAGGGCGAACGATCGGACCTTGATCCCGAAGGGGGCCAGGAGGCTGCTCAAGCCCAAGACACCGATGATATTTATAATATTGCTTCCAATGATGCTGCCGACGGCAACATCCCGATGCCCACGAATGGCGGCCACCATGGCGGTGATGAGTTCCGGGAGTGTTGTCCCTATGGCGACAATCGTCAACCCAATGACGAGTTCACCGACCCCTAGTGAAGTCGCAATAAAAGTGGTTCCCTTCACCAGCCAGTAAGATCCGATCAAGAGTGATAGAAGACCAAGGACGATATAAATCATCTGGATGGATACATCCGTTTTTTTCCCCCTGCCGAATTCCTCCTCATATTCCTTTTGCACAAAAAGGGTGTCGGGGCGACTTTTTTTGATGGTAAAAAAGGTGTAAAGAACGGCACAACACAAGAGGATTCCACCGTCCACATGGCTCACGACCTCGTCAACGGCCATGATCCCCATCATGATGGAAAAGCCGATCATGATGGGGACATCGAGTCGTATGATTTTTTGGGCAACAAAGAGGGGGGTGACTGTTGCGGACAATCCCAAAATGAGAAAAATATTACAGATATTGCTCCCAACGATGTTTCCAAAGGCCAAATCCGTCTGATTACGAAGGGCAGAGATTGTGCCGATGGCAAATTCGGGGGTGCTGGTGCCAAAGGCCACGATGGTAAGACCTATGATGAGGGGGGAAAGGCCCAGGAGGGCGGCCAGGCGTGCGGCACCGCGAATGAGCCATTCAGCCCCCAGGACCAGCAAGAGGAATCCTGCGATAAAGAGGAGGAGGGGGTGCACAGCTAAGCCCTACTCTCCTCCCGGGGACAGGTCAAATGCCTTTTGTGGGGGAAATGGAGAAGCAACTATTTGGGGCAGCGACCGATAGTCTCCCGTTATGGTCCCCCCATCCATCAGGCCCAGGCTTGAGGCCGTTTTCGAGGCCTTGAGGCGGCCTATCACCTCGGTGAGGCAATTAGCCGGTCATGTCCGCGGTGTTCGTGAGGTTTTAGGACCCGGGCATCCTTTGCATCAGAAAACCCTGACGCTTGAAAGGATTATTGACGCTCAAGGAGAAGAAACAGTTGCCGATCCCTCGATTCGGGAAGGGGCAGAGATTTTTCTTCGACAGGCCGGGGTCCTGCCTGAGAGGGAACAGGATCTCCAAACATTTGCAGAAGGGTTGGAGAGGGTCGTTCAATCATCACCAGAACATCTTTGGTCTCGAGGGGCTGGTCGGTTTGCCGCTACGGCATTTGCTGGGGCGGGTGTTGCTGCGTCTCCCATCCCTGGATATATCCTTGAAGAGGCGATTGGAACGGGGGCGACGTCCGTCTATCGAGCCGTCCAAGAAGGTTCAGGCCGTGCCGTGGCCATCAAGGATTATCGTTGGATGACGACCCTGCCCTCTGACACGACATCCAGTTTGGAGGCTTATAGGGCCCGTCTTCGTTTTTCCGGGGGGGCGCTCAATGAGGTTCGGTTTCAGTGGCGGCCTTCTTCGCCACACATCGTCGAACTGGTGGATATCGTGAGCACGCCGGAACGACTGGCCCTCGTCTATGAACTGATGGAGAGGAGCGTGGGGGCCATGGTGATGCAGCATCAAAGGCCGTTTACCTTAAGACAGGCGGCGCAAATGATCGAATGTGTGGCCTGCCTGCACGAGCACGGTATCTTGCACCGCGATATCAAACCGGAAAATTTTCTGCAAAGTCCAGGGGACGGGATCGTCAAAATGACCGACTTTCAAACCAGTTGTCGTTTTGGCGAACGTCCGACCACCCTGGATGCCGCTTTTTATTATCTTCCCCCGGAGGCGAGACCGACCTCTCACTACTATGATCCTACGGCCGACGTTTATGCCTTGGGCAAGACCCTTTTTCAGATGTCCGAAGGGGGATGGGCCACGCCCTTGGAAGAACGGGTGGCCCTTGCACGGCAGACACCGGAGGGACTTATGAATCTTCCCCTCCTTTTGCATCCTGATCCCGCAAGACCCTGGCATCGAGATCCACCCCCGTTTGAGACGATCCTTCGCCGGGCCATGGCCCCGGATCCTCTTAAGCGTTATCCAGACGCCGTCGCCATGAGGGAGGATTTTCATAGGCAGTTGGGAACACACCACTAGGAGGCCCTTGATTTTACAGGGCAGCACATTAATAATTATACAAGGATCTGCCCAGTATTAATCAGAGTGGTAAAGGCATTTTGTTTTTTTCCACTACGCGTAATAAGGTTTGAACTGATTAATTATGAAGGGCGGGGGACGTAGATGGGGAGGGCTTGATCGGGATGGAGTTGGAGGTCGCCCCTTTCGGCCTCTCCCGGTTGGAGGATTTCGGGACCATAGCCAAAAAATTCCTGAAAGGAATGAGATTCGTAGGAAACGGACAGGATTCCTCCTCTATAGATAGCTGTGACGGTGTAACCGTCTCTGAGACGAAAGACGCCCGGGCCGGTTTGGCTTAACTGGCTTTGATACTGACCATCCACCCAGACAAGGATCCCACTCTCAAAGGGGATGGCATCGATGTCGCTGACACAAAAATCCCCTTTTGAGCTGTGTCCCGCGGGCAGTCGAAACCGGACCCGATCGTGGATGTGAAAATCACTGCTGATCACCCAAAAGGGTTCCTCTCCCCCATTGATGACGATCCCCCCGTCCGATTTATGGGATCGATCCGTAAAATCGGCGCAAGGGTTCTCGACCGTGGGGGAAGAGGCGCATCCCCAAAAGGCAAGTATTCTCGATGATACGAAGGTCATAGTTTTATTCTTTAATAAGATTATCGGCTTCCAGACATTTATGTTGCGTCTGTCAGAAATGATTGCCCATTTTTTCCCTATCGCTCATTATCAGTCATTATAAGTCGTTATCAGCCATTTATAAGTCAGACCATTTTTAGTGTGACTGATAAAGGGGGTATTTTATAAGTCATTATGCGCCATTATAAGGCTTTTATAAGGCATATATAGGTCAATAGCCTGGGGATTGAAGGCTTATTGCGTCTCTTGCTTTTCCCGCTGGTAATATTGTTCAAACAGGGGATCCTCTTTTTTCTTTTCCTTTTTCTGCTTTTCGTAATGGCGGTTGTAGGCCTCCGCATCAAAGTCAGAGGGCCGGTCGGGGTCAAAAGGGTCACTCACGGCCATGCCGTGGGCACAGCCGATAAAGGTGAGTCCCAATGACATCGTGATAAGATATTTGAATAAAATCATCATTTTCTAAATTTCATAAAATCCGGTTTTCGTTTTTCAAAAAAGGCCTTCGTCCCTTCTTGAAATTCTTCGCTTAAGTAGGTTTTGGAAAGGAGACGGGCCCCTTCTTCAAAGAGGGGTTTCCTCTGTTCCCATTCCCAATTCAGGCACTTTTTGGTGAGACGCAGGGCCTGCGGGCTCATCTCGAGGATTTGCTGACACCACCTGTCGGTTTCCTGATCCAGCTGATCATGGGGGACGACGGTATTGATAAGGCCCATGGTGAGGGCCTCATGGGCCGTATATTTTTTCCCGAGAAAGACCATCTCCCGTGATTTTTTCTCGCCAATGATCCGAGGAAGGATCGCCGGACTACTCCAGACGGGCAGGAGACCGACCTTGATGCCGGTCTGACCGAAAATGGCCTTGTCACTGGCAATGGAGATGTCGCACATCACATTGAGTTCATGACCGCCCCCGAGACAATAACCATTCACTCGAGCGATCAAGGGAACGGGGAGACGGAAAAGGACCTTGGTCAAGTCAAGACATAGTTTTGAGAAGGCCTTTCCCCCAGACCTCCCAAAATTTTGCATCTCGGAAATATCTCCCCCCACGCAAAAGGCCTTGTCCCCTGTTCCGGTCAAGACAATAACCCCGATGGAAGGGTCTTTGGACCATTCAGTCAGGAGGGCCGCGATTTCTTTTAAGGTCTGGGTCCGAAGGGCGTTGAGGGTCTCGGGGCGATTCAAGGTGATTCGGCCAATCCCATTTTTCCTTTCAACAAGGATGTCTTGGCAATGCATGGGCCTCCTTTTACAAGTCAGTTCATTAATTTCTACTCATAAGGTCTGACAGTACTAAGGAGAATTGGGAACAATAGGCTATTTCCATGTATAGTGGAATTAGAACTCCTTAGTAATGGACAGATACCATACTGGAGATAGGGATTGAATGGCAAGGGTGCGTCCCTCATTTTTCCCTTGCCCTTCTTTGGGGAGTTCGTGTAAACATGGCACTAAACTGACATGTCAGTCTAGTTCAGAACCCTAAAGGAAACCCATGCCTCCAAGGCTCTTTATAGGTATCGATGTAGGTTCGGTGAGTGTCAAGATCGCGGGCTTTACCGTCTCTGAGGGAGACCCACAGGTCCGACTTGATTTTGGTGAAAAGGCCCCCTTTTATTGGTCCGATCACAGGACCTCGGAGGGGTATCCCATTTTTCTCTCCCAGTATCGACGCCTCCGGGGACAGCCAGCCAAGGCCACAATAGGACTCTTAGAAGAACTCGTGGCTTCATTAAATGATGTGTCAATTCAAGGGATCGTCCTCACGGGTTCAGGCCTCAATGCAGTGCGCGATCTCATCCCTGCCGTGGATGAAAATGAATTTAAGGCCATTACTCAGGCCGTGAGTCATTTTTATCCTCAAACACGGGCGGTCTTTGAGCTCGGCGGTGAGAACTCAAAATTTATCCAACTGGAAAAAGATCAGACAACAGGCGCCCTTTGGATTCGGGACTATGGAGTCAATGGGGACTGTGCGGCGGGTACGGGAAGCTTTATTGATCAGCAGGCAACCCGCCTCCAATATAAGATAGAAGATGTGGGGGAGATTACGGCGCAGGCAGGGCGGTCGGCGCATATCGCCGGTCGCTGTTCGGTCTTTGCCAAGTCCGATATGATCCACGCCCAGCAACGGGGGTATAGCCCCTCTGAAGTCCTCTCCGGTCTCATGGATGCGGTGAGCCTGAATTACAAGGCCAATATCACGAGGGGACATAGGATCCTGCCCCCTGTTCTATTGATCGGGGGTGTGGGGCAGAATAGCGGGATTACTCGGGCCATCAAAAAAGTCTTTGAGCTCAAAGATGAGGACCTCATGATCCCCAAAGAGGGGCCGTGGTTGGCGGCTATTGGGGCCTCTATCCTGGCTTCCAACAATGGTTGTCAGGGAGTGGTGCTTGATTTTAATGAGATCCGCAAAAAAATGGCCGCAAAAAAAGCCGATAAATATCATGAAAAACTCTCTACTGAAAATGTCGTGTTTTTGAGAGATCGAGAAAAGGATTTTGAGAGACCGGATCCGCTTTTGACACCCTTTAAAGATTTGGCCGTCGCTCAACAAAATAAAATCCATGAGGAAATCAAAATTCCTGTGTATCTGGGTATCGACATTGGGTCTGTGAGTACCAACGTTGTCCTTCTTTCGGAGGAGGGTCAGGTGGTCAAAGAGATTTATACGCGGACGCTGGCCAGACCCATTGAGGTCGTGACACGCTGTATGAAGGAGGTGGAGGCTGAATGGGGTGATAGAGTTGAAATTAAAGGTGTAGGGACAACGGGGTCGGGTCGAGAACTCATTGGAGAGCTTGTCGGGGCCGATACGATTCGCGATGAGATCACGGCCCACAAGACGGGGGCCTATCACATTGCCAGGACCTTGACCGATGGTATCGTGGATACGATTTTTGAGATCGGGGGGCAGGATTCCAAATTTATCTCAATCAGCAATGGGATTGTTGTGGATTTTACGATGAATGAGGCCTGTGCGGCGGGCACGGGTTCATTTCTGGAAGAGCAGGCCGAAAAACTTGGCGTACAAATCAAGGAAGAGTTTGCGGCCAAGGCCCTTTCCTCAAAACATCCCCTCAAGATGGGGGAACGGTGCACGGTTTTTATGGAAAGGGATGTCAATGCCTATCAACACAAAGGGGCCTCTATCCCGGATATCTGCGCCGGCCTTGCCTACTCGATCGTGACCAATTATTTAAACCGTGTGGTTCGCGGCCGCAAAATTGGCGATCATATCTTCTTTCAGGGCGGGACGGCTTATAATGATGCCGTGGCTGCCGCCTTCTCAAAAATTTTAGGCAAACAGATCATCGTCCCGCCCCATAATGGGGTGATGGGGGCTATTGGTGCTGCGCTTCTGGCTCATGAAGAGATGAAGGCGGAGAACAAGCGGACAAAATTTCATGGCTATGATATTGACAAGGTTCCCTACACATTAAAAGAGTTCACTTGCCAGGCCTGTTCCAATCACTGTGATATCCAGATGTTTAAGGTGAAGGACACCAAGACTTATTGGGGGGACAAATGCTCGGATCGCTATCGTAAAAAGGCCCGTACAGAACGCAAACCCGTTATCAAAGACCTTTTTGAGGAACGCCAAAATCTCCTTTATAAAGACTACGATCCTTCAAAAAAACGGGCTGGTCCTACGATCGGCTTTCCCCGATCCATGTATTTCTTTGATCGTTTTCCGTTTTTTCGCACCTATTTTGAGACCCTGGGCTGCAATGTTGCCGTGAGCAGTGAGACAAACAAGCAGATTGTGCACCAGGGGCTTTCGGCCACGGTGGCCGAACCCTGTTTTCCCATTCAAGTGGCCCATGGTCATGTCTTGGACATTTGGAACAAGGGGGTCGACTATATCTGGCTTCCGAACATCACAACGGCGGAACGAAGACAGGACTCAAAATTTGTTCCCTATCTCTGTCCTTGGGGGATGACGCTCCCGTTTGTCGTCAAAAATGCACCCGAGTTTGATTCCCTGAAAGACAAGATCCTCCATCCCACCCTCTCCTTATTTCATGGGGAAAAGATCTTGGAAGAAAAATTGTGGGAGGTGGCTAAAAGATTTGGGGCCTCCAGGCGTCTCAATAAAAAGGCCGTCAGAAGGGCCTCGATGGCCCAGATCGAATTCTTTGCGGGGCTGACCCAACTGGGAATTGAGGCCCTCAATACACTTTTTGAAAAGAGAGAGAGCGGTATTGTGATTGTGGGTCGTCCCTATAATGTCCATGACCGAAGCATGAACCTGAATGTGCCCAAGAAATTGAGAGACAACTATGGGATGAATGTCATCCCCTTCGATATGCTTCCCCTCCATCATATCGATATTGGGGATATTGTGGAGAATATGTTTTGGAACTACGGTCAAAAGATCATGAGGGCTGCCCGCTATACGGCAGGTCATCCGGATTTGCATCTGATTTATATTACAAATTTCAAATGCGGTCCGGATTCCTTTGTGAAGCATTATACCAAAGAGGCGGCCCAAAAACCCTATCTTACGATCCAGTTGGATGCGCATTCCAATGATGCGGGTGTCATGACGCGCGTGGAGGCCTATCTGGATAGTAAGGGGCTCCTCTCGGAGGCCGTGCCCGAGGAGTGGCAGGAAAAGGAATATGCAGACATCCCTGTGGTGCCGCAGTGTGAGGGAGATTTGTATGACTCGTGTACTTCAGTGAAGGGAGAATTATAAAATGTCCTCCGAAGGGCATAAAACACTAAAAGGCCGTACCATGTACATCCCTGAGATGTGCTGGGGAAGTGCCAAGCTCGTGGCTGCGGCCTTTGGGGCTGTGGGTATTGACTCCGATGTCGTGCCTCATTCCAATGACTCTACCTTGGAGATGGGTCGTGAGTGTACTTCAGGAGAAGAGTGCTATCCTCAGCAAGTCACCGTCGGTGATTTCTTGGGTGTCTTGCAAAGGGGAGAGAAGAAGGCCCATGAAGTGGCATTTTTTATGCCGCGTGCCGAAGGACCTTGTCGCTTTGGCCAATACACGTATTTGATTCGTAAAATCTTGGCCCAAAAGGGCTATGGTGAGGCCTATGTCTTTTCTCCGACGAGCGAAGACAACTATAAAGAGATGGGCGGTGCCGCTACAGACCTCGAACGCCGTATCTGGCAGGCCTTGGTGACGGCGAATACCCTGCGCACGTTTTTTCTCAAAACCCGCCCCTATGAAAAGACGGCGGGGACTTGCGATCGGATCTATGAAGAAGAGATTATTTCCTTTCAAAAGGTTCTCAAAAACCCGGCTTTCAATGCCAAAAAGAGGCGCGAACTTTTGGCCGAGGCCCTGGAAGAGGCTGTGGCTCGATTTAAACAGGTTCCTGTGCATGCAGGGGATTTTCCAAAAATCGGGGTCATTGGGGAAATTTTTGTGAGGCAAAATCCATTTTCCAATGATGATTTCATAAGAAAGTTAGAAGGCCATGGAGCGGAGGCGATATTGACAGGGATTCCGGAGTGGGTGGCTTATACGCGTTCTGAGGAGCAGAGAAAATTACGGGATGTCAAAAGGCATTTTTCCAAGGCCATGCTGACGTCCAAGATCCGGGGATACATCCAGAAAAGTGATGAACATTCAATTCGGGGGCGTTTTCATGATGAGCTTAAGGGCATTTATGCGGAACCGGAGATCGAGTCCCTCATGAAATTAGGGGAGTGGTATCTTCCCCAATATGGGGCCTTGGGGGAAATGGCCTTGAATGCGGCCAACGTGGTCCACTTTTACAATCAAGGAGCCGATGGTGTGGTGGACTTGAGTCCCTTTAGTTGTATGAATGGAATCATCTCCGAGGCCGTCTATCCCAAAATCAGCCGCGATCATGACGGCTTTCCTGTAAGAATCTTTTATTTCGATGGCACCCAATCCAATCTCGACCGTGATATTGGGATCTTTATGGAGCTTGTCCGAAACTATCAAAGAAAGAAAAAAAGTGCTAAGTGCTTAAGTTGATAAGTTGTTTGGGTGTGGCAATAGAGATAAAGGGCAAGTAAAAATCCAGACGTGAATATCTGTAAGAAAAAAAGTTTCCACGATGTCCAATATTTTGAGCTTGGATATGGCTGGGTCGGCAAGCCTCTCATGACGACGCATTTCTATTATGTCGATGGTTTGCTGATCGATACGGCCCAATCCCACATGAAAAAGCCCTTTATTCAGATCATTAAAAATCTACACATCGATCAAGTTCTTTTGACCCATCATCATGAAGATCATAGCGGCAATGCCGCTGTCGTGAAGAAGATGAAAGATGTGTGTGTCTATGGTCATTCCCTGACGATCGAGAAGTTGAAGCGGGGGTTTAAGATCCTTCCCTATCAGCATATTGTCTGGGGTACGGCTCAGCCTGTCAAGGTCGATCCCCTGCCTCATAAAATTGAGACCGACAAGTATGGTCTCATCCCCCTCCATACCCCCGGACATAGCAAGGATCATACGGCTTATCTGGAAAAGAGTCAGGGGTGGTTGTTTGCGGGCGATTTGTATCTGAGCTCTCAAATCAAATTTTTCCGTGCCGATGAGGTCTTTGGTGACACCCTTCAATCGTTAAGAAAGGTCTTGAGGTTGGATTTTGATACCCTTTTTTGCGCCCACCGCCCCCAACTCAAAAATGGCAAGAAAAAGATACAAGAAAAACTCAACTTTCTTTATGATTTTCAGGGACAAGTCCACGCCCTCCATCAAAAGGGATGTGACATCGGGTCCATCAAAAATCAACTCTCTGTAAAAAGGGGGAAAAAACTGATGGTCTATATGAGTTTGGGAAATGTCAGTCTGACCCACATGATCCGATCGGCGTTGCAGACTCAAGTCTCAAATCTTCACTACCAATTCTCGCCCAAGATTTCAAAATAGGCCTGAGGGTGGTTACATGCAGGACATTTGTCCGGGGCCTCCTTGCCTTTGTGAAGATAACCGCAGTTTTGACAGCGCCATGTCTCCACTTTTTCTCTCCTAAAGACCCTGTCACTTTTGATGTTATTCATGAGATCCAGGTAGCGTTTTTCATGCTGTTTTTCGGCAATGGCAATGGCCTGAAACACCTTGGCTATTTCTTGAAATCCTTCTTCTCGGGCAACCTTGGCAAAGGAGGGATACATCACTTCCCATTCGTGATGTTCTCCAGAGGCCGCAGCTTCAAGATTGTCGAGGGTCTTGCCAATGATACCTGCGGAAAATGAGGCCCGGATCTCCACTGCGCCGCCCTCGAGAAATTTGAAAAATCTTTTGGCGTGTTCCTTTTCCTGATTGGCCGTCTCTTCAAATATGTTGGAGATCTGGACAAGGTCTTCCTTTTTGGCTTGGCTGGCAAAATAGGTATACCGATTCCTGGCTTGGGATTCCCCCGCAAAAGAGGTCAAAAGATTCTTTTCTGTGTGAGATCCTTTCATGTTCATAATGACTCCTTATGGTCTAGTTTTTTTCTCACGAATGAGGCGGATAAGATCTTTGGCTGCTTCTTCAGGTCCTTGGCGTTCCCAGCCTTGAAGTCCAAGCCGTGTGCGCATCTGTCCAACATAAATTTTGGCCCTGAAAAAGGACTGAAAGAATTTTTCGGCAACTTTTTCATGAAGACCCTTGTATTGCACGGGGCCAAAGATATTGGCAAAGTAGATATTGACAAGACCAGTCGATGTTGTGGTCCCTTTACTCATCACCTTCCCATCACGAAAAACCCGAATGGCATCCTGCCATGTTTTAAAAGATTCGATGAGGGGATGATCTTCATCATCGATGTCCTCGTAGTTGTTGGCATACAGCACGAAGTCGACGGGATAGCCATGCGTCATATGTGCGGTAGTGGTGACAGGCAGGACGATCCGGGCATTGATCTGATGGGCGTTCATGATGATGGCCCTGTCAATTTGCCCAAAGGCATATCCGGGATTCAGATCATCCAGTCTCAGAAAAGCCCCGATCTCCGTGCCATAACCCAGGATTTTTCCATCTTTGGAGATTTCAAGAGAGCCCATGTCATCCGCAATGGTGATCAGATCTTGAATGTCTCCCTCGCCAATTTCGCGCAGGGCCTCCAAGGTTTCTGATTTTCCAGCACCGCTTTCTCCCATGAGTAAAAGAGTGGAGGGAACCGCATCTTTGAGGTAAATTCGAACCAGGGCCCCATGAAACGGCATTTTTCCTTCTTTGATTTTTTTAATATTGTGCAGGGTGAGAATCATTTTCTTTAAATAGCCAAAATATCCAAAGTCATCCGCATCGGGAACGGCACCGACCAACATCTGGTTTTTTTCATCATCATAAAAGACGGTGGGATTGATGGTAAGATGCTCAAAGAGCTTCTCCGGCATCCCGAAGAAATAAACAGCCGTGGGTTTCTTTTTTAGGTCCTCATCATTGGCGAGATCAAAAAGGTTGCACAAGGAAATCCCCAGCTCAAAAAACTTTTCATGAATGTAGACAAGAATCAGATCAGAAGAGGCCTTGACGGGGTAGCAGATCCATTCCGTAGGAGAAAAATCCATCCAGTTGATTGGATTTTCCTCGATCCTTTCAAATTTGCCTTTTCTTTTGTTCATGGGAGGATTGAGGACAAGGGGAGGATAGATCAAAATCTGGCGAATCACAGGAATGGATTTAAGTTTTTCGTAGGGACCCTTGAGCAGGGGAAGTTTTTTGGGGAGCGCGATCACGGCCCCCTCGGCTCCGGCGCTGATTTGGCGATAAATAGAGGGGTGTGTCCCCATGATATTTTCCTGAATATCACGGTAGGTTTGCCTGACGAGACGAGTCAGATTTTCGATGGTAAAGTTAAAGGTGCGAAATGGGCGTTTGTCCAGCTTGCTGCCCTCTGAATCACAAATAATAAAACGGTCAAAACTTCTCCAGTAATTATAAAGATACTCCACAAAATCATTGAGAAGATTTTTGTTTTTGAAGAAAACATCTGAGCCGTCGACGACTTTTGGAACCACTTCGCCTTCCATTTTGCTCAGGTATTTTAGGGCGTTTATAAAACGTTCAAGATCGGCCTCCTCGATGGTGTCTTTGCCGAATACTTGCATGAGGATCGAATTTCTCTTGGAAAGTTTTTGAACAGCGTGTCTGAGGATGTCAGAGAAAAGGGCGCTCGAAATCAGCTCTTCCGGAGTATCACATATCTGGTCTTTGATCCGTATGAAAACTTTTCTGCCTTCGATCTTGTACTGTCCCACAAACGAGGTTGGAGTCATGGCCTAGTTCCTTTTTGTAATTTGGGAGGATATCGCGGGGTTGGGAGACTTGCAAGTCGAAATTGTTTATTTTCCCTTGGGGTCTGTTTTTTTCTTGGAGATCGTTACCTGAATTAAATGGGGCTCAATGTTTTCAAGCATCAACTCTTTTGGAAAAAAGAGATTGGTTTCGTCGGAAAGACGGACTTTTCTAACGCCTTCTTGCAAATCAACTAGTTTTAAGGACAGACGAACGTCCTTTTCGCTGATGAAATGAAAAGTATTGCGGGGTCCGGAAAGTGTTATTTGCGCCTCTTTTGGGTCGACTTCTTCGACAACAAGATCAGAGGCAAATTCGGGATACTCAATAGGCACATTAAAGGTTTTGTGTATGAGATTGGATTGATGGACCAAGACAAACCACAGGGCCAGGGAAAAGGTGACAGCCGCTATTTTTTCTTTGTAATTTCTTTTGAAAAATCTTTTCAGCATTTGGGGTTTAAGAGACGGTTTTCCTTTTCGATAAAATTTTTCAATCAGGGCGCTCAGTATTTGAGGATCCCTCACCTCAAATATGTTGCCATTTTGAGCCACTGATATGATGCCCTTTTCTTCAGAGACGACGAGACAAAGGGCATCTGACAATTCTGATAATCCAAGGGCCGCGGCATGTCGTGTTCCCTTCGTGCTTAGTTTTTCAAAATTATGCGAAAGGGGCAGATGGCAGCCAAACTGGATGAGCCTATTTCCCTCGATAATAACGGCCCCATCATGGCCCATGGAATGGGGGTCAAAAAGACTCTTTAAAAGGGCCTCACTGAGTTCACCATTTAAATCAATCCCTCCTTTAAGGTGGCGCAGAATCACATTTTGTCCCTTAATGATGATAAGGGCCCCTATTTTCTCACGGGCTAAATCTCTTAAGGTGCGTACCAGGGTTTCAACCTCTTTTTGAAGTTGAATGATGGGTTTTAGGGCTTGGGGTTTGCGATTAAAACTCCATATGGCAATCTGTTCAAAAATAGAGCGAAGCTCTTCCTGAAAAATGACGATAATGGCGATCAAGAAGACCGCAAAAAAAGCCTGTAGTAGTGATGAAATCAGGACCAAGTTGAATTGTCGGGTAAAGAGGTACATGAGCGCCGCAATCAAGATTCCTGTGAGGACAAAGACGGCCTTTTTATGCTTTAACCAGACAAGAAGGGCGTAGATTAGAAAGGACATCAGGAAAATATCAATGAGTCCTGAGATCCCCATTTGCCTGAAAAAATTAAAAAAGTGCATAATGTTTCTCAGCCGAGGTTTGGTTTTCCAATCATATCTTGGTTCGTTTTTAGGCCAATCCCTTCTGTCTTTAATTTCCTTAAAAGAGGGCGAAAGGCCTTGTCGGCACGGGCCAGAGAGTGGACGACAAACCATTCTAGGGGTTCATTTTGTGTGAGCGAAATATTTTCAGGAAGTGAGGTGCCATGGATTTCAGCGCGCCCCATCGTACGATGTCCCCCGGCACTTCCAATCTCGCCGAAAGCCGTCTGGGCGACCTTTCCGGCATTTTTAAGATTTCCATCACAGCGAAACACGATAACCAGCTTGTCATCGACGATTCCTGTCACAAGCGCCCAATGAGCCTCTTTGACGCGGATCAAAAAGTCGGCTACCTGAACGCAAACATCCATATAGGGGACGGGTCCTATATGGGCATAGAGAACATTATGGGCGTAACGATGTTTGATGAGGGCCACGCTAAAATAGTCCAGATCATTGAGTGAGTATTGAGAAAATTCAATACGCGTCAAAAGATGTTTATCGGCTTTTTCCTCAAGATAAAAAAGGGCCTCCCTGTCCGTGGAGGAAGGCTTTTTTCTTTGACCGCGACTGTCCGTCTTTATGCCATAGTAGAGGGCCGTGGCGAGTCTTTTATGGATGGGCTTTTCGGAGGTGATAAAATACTCGGTCATGATGGAGGAAGTGGCCAGACATTGGGGACGAATATCGGAAAAAGGGTATTTTCGGTCGGATTTTTTTGGATGATGATCGATCACAATATCGCATCGCGGCAGTTCGAATTCTTTGAAAAAATCAGGTTGGGCATCAACAATCGCAATGAGATCCGATTTTTTTAGGTTGTCCTGGACATGTGCTGAGGCAGGAAGACGTAAGGCCTGAATCATGGAGGCATTTTGAAGGCGTCCGACTTGACCTGTATATTCGATGGATGCGGGGACGTCGTAGCTTTGTAGTAATTCCTTTAAGGCCCAGCCACTGGCCAGTCCGTCGGGATCGGGATTGCTATAAATGAGGATGAGGGCATTTTTTGCGCCATGGATAACCTTTTCTAGCTTGCTTAAATGTTTTTTTATCTTTAATAGACTTGGCATAGATTCAAAGGGTAATAAAAGATGGGGAAAAAAGGAAGGACAAAGTAGGAAATTGGCAGAAAAAAAGAGATTTTACATGGCCAGCTTTTCAAGTGCGGGACGGATAGTAGGATGGGAAATGGCGGCAATGACGAGGCGAAAAATTTCTTGAACAACGGATTGGCGATTGGGTTTTTCGGTTCCAAGAAGAGACTGATAAAAGACCTCTTTGAGACACCCCAAAAGGGCAATGGAGAGAATCTGATTGTTCCCTCCCCGCACAAAGCCCATCTCCTGGCCTTGTTTTAATCCCCGTCGGATATAATCCAAGATTTGTTCGTAAAATTTTCTTAAGCGCTCATCGAGCTCGGCATCCAATCCTACCGATTCATTGAACAAGATTTTTGTGAGGAGGGGGTTGTCCAGGAGGAGGTTGGCAATCCTCTCGATATTGCCTAAAAGCTGATCGGGAATCTTGTCAGCGGCATCACGAGGGAGGTCTCTGATTTGCCCCTTCACCTGATCAAACAGCTGGGTCATGACGGCATCGAAAATTTCACGTTTGCCTTTAAAATAAAGATAAAAAGTGCCGCGAGCCACTCCGGCCTCCTTGATAATGTCGGAAATCTGGGTGCGGTGATATCCCAGGGCCCCAAAGGCCCTGATCGAGGCCTCTAAGAGCTGTCGTTGCCGTTCTTCTTTTGAGAGATGGGGAGACATATTATTGCCTCTTTCCGTAGCATTTTCGAACCACTTGAGGAACGAAAAAATTGCAAATCATTGATTTTAAATATTATATGGGAGTGGTGAAAAATAACATTTTCTTTCGCTTTTGCCCCAAGCCTTCCACTGCCAGGCTTGGGACAGCTAGAAAAATCAATAACTTATAGGCAGTGAGGAGATTGATTTTTCTACCCCTCTCCCTTTTTATAATAGTAAGGCAGGGGTTGCCCCTAACATTATAAATATAATGAGGAAAGGGGCTAAAGCCGCTCAAGGAAATGTTATTTTTCACCACTCCTTATATTAAGACTTGATGTATTGGCCTTGGGCTTGCAAGGTCTTCACCGACGAGGATTGCTTTTTTACTCAAGCATGGTAAAGGTCATCTATGCGTTGTGTGATCTTGGCGTGGGCCACGGGCTTAGGTTTTGGTTATTTTCCAAAAATTCCAGGAAGTATTGGGACCCTTTGGGGGATTCTCCTCTTCTATTTTTTGCAACCCCTGCCGCGACTCTCCTATGGTGTGACGATTGTTGTTTTTACCCTCGTCAGTGTCTGGATCTCGACGATAGCGGAGAATCTGTTGGCCAGGAAAGATGATCCCCGGATTGTGATCGATGAAGTGGTGGGCTTTTTATTTGCCACGCTGGGTTTTTCATTTCACGGGCCGTGGATTATAGGGGTCTATATCCTTTTTAGATTTTTTGATATTGTCAAAATTTTTCCTGTTAATTGGATGCAAAATCACCTCCCAGCGGGTTGGGGTATTGTGATGGATGATGTGATGGCGGGTATTTATGCCTGCGCGGTCTTGCATGGGCTACGTTATCTGTGGGGAATTGTCGTATGAAGGTTGAGGTCATCACTATCGGAGATGAACTGACGACGGGGACCATTCAAGACACCAATTTTACATGGCTCTCCGAACAGCTTTCCTTAAATGGTTTTGATGTGATTTGGAATCAGATTGTTCGCGATCAGGCGGAGGATATCCAACGGGCACTTTTGGCCTCTCTCGGTCGTTCTCATGCCGTGATTGTGACGGGGGGGTTGGGTCCCACGACTGATGATATCACCACAGAGATCGTGGCCAGGACCTTTGGCCTCGAACTCTCTCTTCATGAGGAAAGCCTTCAAAAAATACGCCGGTTTGTTGAGTCTCGGGGACGGACCTTTTCAGAGAGTCAAAAAAAGCAGGCGATGCTTCCTTCAGGGGCCTTGCTGCTTCCTAATAAGCTTGGAACGGCCCCAGGATATTTTCTTAAGGTTAAAGAGACGACTTTTTTTTGCCTGCCCGGTGTTCCTCAGGAAATGAAACAACAGTTTTGTGATGGGGTTCTTCCGGAATTGAAAAAACTCATTGGTCCTTCCCATTTTTATGACCATCGTGTCCTAAGGTGTTTTGGATTGGCCGAGGCCGAAATCAATGAGTGCCTTAAATCCCATGATTTTGGACCCCTACGGCTCTCCTATCGTGTCTCTTTTCCTGAAATTATCCTCAAACTAGTGAGGAAGGGCAATGATTCGACAAGTGTTCAGAGGGGACTGGATCAGGCTGAGGCATATATCCGTCAGGCATTGGGCGAAAAGATCTTTGCGACGGGGGAAGAGACGATTGAACAAGTCGTTGGAAGACTTCTTAAGGCTCAGAAGGCGACGATTGCCTTGGCCGAATCCTGTACGGGTGGATTGATGACTCACATGTTGACCAATGTTTCTGGGAGTTCGGCCTATGTGGATCGGGGATGCGTTGTTTACAGCAATCGATCCAAGCAGGATATTCTGGGCATTTCCCCGGACATCCTCAAAGAGCATGGGGCTGTCAGTGGGGTTGTGGCCAAGGAAATGGCTGTTCAGGTCAGGCGTCTGGCGCAGACCACTTATGGTTTAGCGGTTACAGGAATCGCAGGACCCACTGGAGGAACAAAGGACAAACCCATAGGGACGGTTCATATCGCCTTGGCAACGCCTATGGAAGTGAGAGAAAAGGGGTATCACTTTCCGCTGTCCCGTGAGATGTTCAAGATTATCGTGGCCCACGTGGCCTTGCATAAATTGCGACGGGAACTATTAAAGAGGTCGTCAGGGGAGATATAACATGTTCTCGAGCGGCTTTATTTCCCTCGATCACCTTACGGCCTATGGAGGTTATTGAGGGAAATTGCTTGTTTCAACCTGGCCGGGGCAGGTTGAAACAAAAAGCGAGAGAACATGTTATATCTCCCAGGATGGCCCTATGTCAGTGGCTGGGTTCACAATGAATAAAAATGACATTCGTTGTTTTTTGGCAGTCTCCCTTCCTGATCCGTTGCGGGAAAAATTGGGTCAACTCATTGAGGCCCTCTCTCAAGAGGTGGCTGGGGTTAAATGGGTTCCTGCGAAAAATATCCATTTAACGCTCCGTTTTTTTGGTTCTGTTTCGGAGGAGATCGTCGAAAATGGGCTTGTCCCCCGTATTGAAGAAGTGGCGTCCAGGTATGGGGCCATGAAATTGAGGGTGGGTCGTTTGGGCGTTTTTCCACAAGGGTCGCGACCCCGTGTTCTCTGGGTGGGGTGTGACGGGGATATAGATCCATTAAGGGGTTTTGTAGGGGATTTGGAAAAAGGGATTTTAGGGCTTCCCCTCCATCAAGAAGAGAAGGAATTTCACGCCCATCTGACCCTGGGAAGAGTCAAAAATCCCAAGTTAGGTCAGCCACTTGAAAAGGTTGTGGATAAGTCCTCGTTTTTTTTAGAGGAAGAGCTTCCCATCTCTTCTGTGAGATTGTATAAAAGCCAATTAAGCCCAAAAGGGGCTGAATACTCCGTGATAAGGGAGTTTTTTTTAAGGTCATAAAGCCATTTTTTACAAGGAGGAAGAATATGTCCGATCCTACACCCATTAAGAACAAGGCCCTTGATCAGGCCATTAGTCAAATCGAGAAGCAATTTGGAAAAGGGACCATCATGCGGCTGGGAGAAGGGACACACCTTATTAAGGATATTGAAATTGTCTCCACAGGGTCCTTGGGATTGGATATCGCCTTGGGTGTGGGGGGGCTGCCTCGGGGTCGGATTGTAGAGGTTTATGGCCCCGAGTCCTCGGGGAAAACGACACTAGCCCTGCATGTGGTCGCGGAGGTTCAGAAAAACGGGGGTGTAGCCTCCTTTATCGATGCCGAACACGCAATGGATATTCAATATGCCCGGAAATTGGGGGTCAAGACGGACGATCTCCTCCTCTCCCAGCCCGATTCTGGGGAACAGGCCCTTGAGATAGCGGATATGTTGATTAAGAGTGGTGGCGTGGACATCGTGGTGATTGATTCAGTGGCGGCCCTCGTGCCCCGGGCCGAGCTCGAAGGGGAAATGGGGGATGCCCAAATGGGCTTGCAGGCGAGGCTCATGAGCCAGGCCATGAGAAAGCTGACAGCCAGCATCAGCAAATCGAACACGATTCTCATTTTTATCAATCAAATCAGGATGAAGATCGGTGTCATGTTTGGCAATCCGGAGACGACCACCGGAGGGAATGCCTTAAAGTTTTATTCCTCCGTTCGGTTGGATATTCGCCGGTTGACGCCTATTAAAAAGGGAGAGGAGATTGTTGGCAATCGGACCCGCGTCAAGGTTGTCAAAAATAAGGTTGCTCCACCTTTCAGGGCCACCGAGTTTGATATTTATTATGGTCAGGGGATTTCGCGCGCAGGAGAATTGATTGACCTGGCTGAAAAATATGAGATCCTGGAAAAAAGCGGGACGTGGTATTCCTATGCCGGAGAACGTTTGGGTCAGGGGCGGGATAATATTATCAATTTTCTGAGCGAGCAAAAGTCAATAGCCAAGAAAATAGAAAAGGAAATTTTAGATAAGCTGGGATTCAAGAGTCCCTCTCCACAGTCAAAGTTGGCAAAAGAAGAACCCGTCAAGGAAAAGAAAAAAGCGGCAATCTAGCAGGTTTGCCTCATTGAAAGTGGGAAAGGTGAAATCAGCAGAAATTCGTGAAAAATTTCTTGCCTATTTTGAAAGGCAGAAACATACGAGGGTTAAAAGCGCCTCTCTTATTCCTGTCAATGACCCCACTCTTTATTTTACCAATGCGGGGATGGTTCAGTTTAAAAACGTTTTTACCGGCGTCGAACCGGCCCCAGCGCCTCGTGCGACTTCCAGCCAAAAATGCATGCGGGTTTCAGGCAAGCATAATGATTTAGAAAATGTGGGGCACACCAAAAGACATCACACCTTTTTTGAGATGCTGGGCAATTTTTCTTTTGGGGATTATTTTAAAAAAGAGGCTGTTTGTTTTGCCTGGCAGTTCCTCACGCAGGAAATGGGCCTTCCTCAGGAGCGATTATGGATCACCATCTACGAGGAGGATGATGAGGCCGAAAAACTTTGGTTGAATGAAGTCGGCATTCCCCATGATCGTATTCTTAAATTTGGTAAAAATGAAAATTATTGGTCGATGGGGGAGACGGGACCCTGTGGCCCCTGCTCGGAGATTCACTATGATCACGGGGAACGGTATTCCTGTGGCAAGCCCGACTGTCGTGTCAATTGCGATTGTGATCGCTACATGGAGGTTTGGAATCTTGTTTTTATGCAATATGATCGTGATATCTCAGGCAAACTCAAGCCTCTGCCCCAACCCTCCATTGATACCGGGATGGGATTAGAGCGTTTGGCGGCAGTGGTACAGGGAAAACACTCCAATTATGAAAGTGATCTTTTTACCCCCCTTTTCAAGGTCATCGAAAAGTTGACACAAAAAAAGTATGAGAGCGATGAGGCCACTAAAATATCGATGCAGGTTTTGGCGGATCATATTAGGGCGGCAACATTCTTGATTGCCGATGGGATTCAGCCTTCCAATGAAGGAAGGGGGTATGTTTTACGACGCATCATGCGTCGCGCTATTCGGCATGGTCGTTTGTTGGGGATGACACAGCCTTTTTTTTACAAATTGGCCGATACCGTCATAAAGGAAATGGCTCCTTTTTATCCCGAGCTCAAGGAACATCAGAAACTTATCGATCGTGTGATTATGAGTGAGGAAGAAAAGTTTTTGGAGACCCTGGAAAAGGGTCTCGATATTATTGAGGAAGAGGCCAACAGGTTAAGAAATTCCAAGGAAAAGATCCTGCATGGGGATACGGTCTTTAAGCTCTATGACACCTATGGTTTTCCGGTGGATCTGACTCAGATCATCGTTGAAGAAAAGGGATTTCAGGTGGATATGGCGGGTTTTGAAAAAAATATG
>Ga0155208_1059_pt1 | contig 23971 bp, 22 predicted proteins | sample RifCSPhighO2_02_FD_106176 | JGI IMG/M metagenome (GOLD analysis project Ga0155208, IMG submission 106176) | Deltaproteobacteria bacterium RIFCSPHIGHO2_02_FULL_50_15
CATTTTACAAGCCTTGGAGGGCGGTCGTTACAGAGTGCAAGAAGGCAACATGGACAACCAGTTGAATTTATTCGGCTAACAGTTGGACAGTAGTGAATTCTTGTAAAAATCTAAAAGGGGGTCCTTATGACGGTTATTAGCGAAAACACAACCAACACCACTACAGATGTCTCTCCACTGGATCCGTCCCCCCAAAATGCCGGCATTGACAACACAGCGGGAACTCAAGGAGAGGTCAATGCCCGTATAATGGCCGATGACACCATTCCCCTTTCCCCTGAATTGATTGATGACCTCATCCTCGTCCTCACGGATCCCATTGATCAACCGATAGATGATGTAGACGCCGCTCGCACACGACTCATACAAAACAGTGAAACTGTTCTCCCCTATCTCCGAGAACAAGACCCCGATGATCTTTCTCAATTTTTGGGTTCTGATGAACCCCAAGAAGTCGGTATCAATTATCAGCTCCTCATTGAGGATATTGAGGATATGGAAAATGCCTCTGAGCCCAGTACCCAAGCTCCCCGTCCAAGCGAAAGTGACGAGCCTCTTCACGAGGAGGCTGACAACCACAGGGCCTCAGACTCCTTTCCGACGGAATCACCCGTTGACACCAATCTCGACCGGGAAACACAGTCGAGGGCGGATGCCGTGTTGGAGTCATTAGCCTCCGGCCACTACGATACAATGGCTCAGGCCGCCGACGATCTTCAACCCCTGGGCCCTGAGGTCATTCCCTATCTTGAGGCTAGGCGAGACCAGGTCGAAGATCCGCTGTATAGTCGGCTCAATGAAGTCATCGAGGAACTGAACTACCGGCATTCTCAGTGAGGTAGAAGCCTATTCAAGGCCTCTATCAACAACTGGGTATCCTTTTTCTCGTGGCGCTCCTTGTCGAAGAGGAGGACCTCCTGACGCAGGGCCTCCCCCATGGCGTGAAATCTCTCCCTCAAGAGCGGCCACAAAGGGGCTTCATAAGGGTCCCTGTCCTTTAAGGCCTCCAGGAGTATAAAATCCCGGAGCGCCTCGGCAGAGGCCCCCTCGGGAAATTTTTGAGGCCCCAACAAGCGTGTCCCCGTCAGATCCAGGACGTAATTGGTGAGTTTTAAAGATTGAAGATTGGATTGGTCGCGGGTCTCCACGGCAAGAGAATGGATATCCTGGATATTGAGTGTCGATTCCCCTTCCAGACTTCTGAGCAATAAACGCACCCTTAAGGGGATGGTAAGACTCTCCCCCCGAAGATAGGGAGGGTAATAAGGTCCTGTATAACTAGAGACCCATGCCTCAAAAAAGTGATGAACATTGGCCCCCACCTGTCCAATGGTCTTCAGGAGTCCCTTGTCATGCTGATATCCCCATTGAATGTAGCCCAAGAGGCCGGCCCAGAGGAGTTGGGGGGGAATCTGCGTGGTATGATAAGGATTGTGGAGGTCCTGGAGATAGTGAAAACTGCAGGCCAAAAATTGCCAGGCCCAATAGGGAGAATCCAGTCGATCCGCCAAAAGGGCCAAGAGATAATAAATCTCGACCCTCTGCGTTGCCTCCCCGAGTGCCGTCAGGGGAAATCCAAAGGTCTCCAAGGGATGTATCAGGCTAAAGGGCGGTTTTTCAATGTGACGAAAGGCCTGAGAATTGATCCCGGAAGTCATTCCCCCAAACCAAAAAATCTTGTGGGAAATCCTCTTGCGTTGTTCGATATCACTTATCTTTACAAGATCTTGATCGCGCCCATCGTCAGGGGCCACACTCAACTGACTTAAAACCTCCAGAGGAGAAACGGGAATTCCCTCCTTTAAGACGGCCTCTTTTTTCTCAAAGGGGACATCGGGGTGGCTTATGAGCCAGTGATAGAAATCATCCTCTGTCTGAATGCGGGGATAAACCTGCCCCAGTTTGGCAATAAAAGATGAAAAAGACTCATAAGGAACCGATGGGTCGAGGGAAACTGTGGAAATCAGGGACTTCAGGGCCAATCGGGGCACCATGCGGTGATCCACATCATTCCAGGAAAATCCCGACCTTGAGAAGAAAAAGACAACGATCACTATCAAGATCCTGCTGAAATCTTTTAGGAAGCCATGCATCGCCGTTCCATCCTATTCACGATCTCTTTTTCAAAGGAGGCCTTTTCCATCTCATTGTGTTCCCACACCAAACCGGGACTTGTGATATTGACCTCAATCAGCATCTCTCCAATCAAATCAAGCCCTGCTATAAAAACACCTTTTTCTTTTAGAAAAGAACCTACCTGCTGGCAAATCTCTTGTTCTCGGGGGGTCAGAGAATCTCGATGCAGCACGGCCCCCCCATGGGGACTGGTCACAAAGCCCCCTTTGGGAGGGATTCGATTGATCACGCTTAAGACGTCTCCTTCTAAAAAGAGGACCCTTTTTTCTCCCTCACTGACCTTATTTAAAAAAGGCTGGACCATGACGGGCATTTTCCCCTCTTGGGTCATTTCCCGGATCTTGGAATAAAAAATGTCCGTTCCCCATTGAATTCGCCAGGTCCCCTTGGCCGCAAATTTCCCCAGATCCTTTATCATTAGGTCATGACCATTGTCTTTGGTAAATCGTTCTATGGCGGCAACATCCGACGTCACGAGGGTACGAGGGATATATTGGGGCCATTCAAAAATGATCAGTTTTTCATTGCGTGTCGCCAAAATAAGGGGATCATTCACCACCCGACGACGACTCAAGAGGAGGATCTGGGCGGTGTAAAGATACGACATATCGTAGGGGGGATCACGTCTCATAAAGACAAGGTCAAAAAGACCCAAGGGGATGTCTCCGGGCCCTTGAAACTCAAAATAGGGGGAACCCCGAAGAACGCGTACCTCTTGGCAATGAGAATGAGGACCTTCAAGAGACAAAAAAATCCCGGTGGCCCCCCCATAAAAAATCCGATGCCCTCGAGAATGGGCCTCCAGCATCATCAAATGGGAGGTGTCCTTCTCAAAATCATATCCCGGATAAGGGTCCATGACGAAAAGAAATTTTAGCGGCTGTGATATCATATCGTATTCCAGAAATAACTTTAGGGCAGCTCTAATAATCCCGAATAAAAAACCCCGCCCTCATCCCAACGGATTAGAGCGGGGTTTTTTGTGATATTCAAGACAATTTTAATTACAAGACTCGCGCAATTCCTTGCCTGCCTTGAACTTTGGCACATTACAGGCCTTGATATCAATCACGGCGCCTGTTTGTGGATTACGCCCCTTGCGGGCCCTCCTCTTGGAACTGCAAAAGGTCCCAAAACCCGTGAGTGTAATCTTGTCCTTCTTTTTAAGGGCTCGGGTCACATTGTCCGTCATGGAATTGAGCGCCTTTTCCGCAAGGGCCTTGGACATCCTGCAATCCTTTGCGATTCTCGCAATGAGTTCTGCTTTCGTCATAAGCTTATCCCTCCTCTTTAAATTGTTATTAATAATCTGAAAATCCCAAAATAGCTCTCCCCGCTAACACACAAACCATCTTTGTTGGATGAAGGCATAGCTTGATGGGGCGTATGTTGTATGAATCGGCCAGCAAAGTCAAGATCAAACCTGTCAGAAAATAACATTTTTTATTTTTTTATTTCTCCGCTACCCCCCATTAATTCTGCATCAGAGGGGAATGGTTTGGCACGAATTTTGATTTGACTTTCAGGCCAACTTCTCTTAGTGTCGCCCCAATATTTATCTTCCATGCCCCGCCTCACTTCGCGCCTCAGGCGCTTCAGTGCACCAAGTCACTGGCTTGGTGGCGGCGGGGCTATGCAAGGAGAAAACCATCATAGGTTTCTCCTTCAGCGAAGCAGTACTTTAGTGCGGAGAAAGACATGAAAGGGTTTTTATGGCCGATGCCGCCAAGGTTGTCCCGTTAAATATTGCCGATGAAATGAGGGATTCCTACCTGGATTATGCCATGAGCGTCATTATAGGCCGGGCCATTCCCGATGGCCGTGATGGGCTCAAACCCGTCCACCGCCGCATCCTTTATGCCATGTATCGTGAAGGACTCCTTTCTAGCAAACGCTATTCGAAATCAGCGGGGGTTGTGGGTGAGGTGCTGAAAAAATACCATCCCCACGGGGATATGGCCGTCTATGACTCCCTTGTCCGTATGGCCCAAGAGTGGAACCTGCGTTACCCCTTGATTGATGGCCAGGGCAATTTTGGGTCCATTGACGGGGATTCGGCCGCGGCCTATCGCTATACAGAGGCCCGACTGACCCAGCTAGCCGAAGAAATCCTGGCGGATATTGATAAGGATACAGTTGATTTTATTCCGAATTTTGACGAATCCACCCAGGAACCCGTCCTCCTTCCCAGCCGCATTCCCAATCTCCTGATCAATGGATCGGATGGCATCGCCGTCGGGATGGCCACCAAGATCCCCCCCCATAACTTAAGCGAGATCATCAACGGGCTCATCGCCCTCGTCAAAAAGCCCTCCCTCTCCATAGGGGAGCTCACGAAGTTGATCCCCGGTCCGGATTTTCCAACCGGGGCCTTTGTTCATGGAATGGAAGGGATCAAAGAGGCCTATTCTAAGGGAAAGGGGATCTTGCAACTCAGGGCCCGTACCATGATTGAACCCGTGGCCAAGGGGGATCGGGAAAATATCATCGTCTCTGAAATCCCCTTTCAAGTCAACAAGGCGAGGCTTATCGAAAAAATCGCCGAACTCATTCACGAAGGAAAAATTGAGGGGGTCTCCGATCTGCGGGATGAGTCTGATAAAGACGGTTTGCGTATCGTCATCGAATTAAAAAAGGGAACCGTGGCGGGAGTCATCCTCAATCAACTCTTTAAGCACACAGCCATGCAAACCACCTTTGGCATCATCCTTTTGGCCATCGTTGACGGTCAGCCGAAGATTCTCAATATTAAATCGGCCCTCGAACTTTTTCTGGATCACCGCAAAAATGTGGTCATCCGTCGTACAGCTTTTGAACTCAAAAATGCTGAACAACGCGCCCATATCTTGGAAGGATTAAAAATCGCCCTAGACAATTTAGATGCCGTTATCAGTTTGATTCGTAAATCTAAAAGTCCTCAAGAAGCCAAAACCGGTCTCATTAAAAAATATTCCATGTCTGAGATTCAGGCCCAAGCCATCCTCGAGATGAGATTGCAAAGACTCACGGCTCTTGAACGCGAAAAGATTTTGGAGGAGTACGAAGAGATACAAACCTTGATAAAAAAACTAAAGGCTATTCTCAAGGATGAACAAAAGGTGTGGGACATTATCGTCGAGGAACTCCAAGAAATTAAGGACAAATATGGCGATGTCCGCCGGACTGAAATTATTGCAAGGTCACAGGATCTTTCTGTCGAAGACTTGATCACCGAGGAAGAAATGGTGGTCACTCTTTCCCATACGGGCTATATCAAAAGAAATCCCATCAGTATTTATCGTGCCCAGAGGCGTGGAGGCCGCGGAAAAACAGGGATGACAATCCGGGATGAAGACTTTGTCTCTTCATTATTTATCGCCTCCACGCATCATTATCTCCTCATTTTTTCTACCAAAGGAAGGGTCTACTGGGTCAAGGTCCATGAAATTCCCCAGGCAGGCCGCACCGCCAAGGGAAAACCCATTGCCAATCTCATACAAATGTCCAGCGAAGAAAAGATTGCTGCGGTTCTTCCTGTCCGTCAATTTGAGGAGGGCAAATACGTCACGCTCATGACAAAAAATGGTACCATCAAAAAAACCGATCTGATGGCCTTTTCCCGTCCTCGCGTCTCAGGAATCATTGCCCTGACCATTGATGACGACGATTTATTGATTGGCGTCTCTCTGACAGATGGACAACGCGACATTTTTATAGGAACACGGGAGGGACAGGCGATTCGCTTCAATGAGTCGCAGGTCCGTTCTATGGGACGATCGGCAACGGGTGTCCGCGGCATCGGTTTGGCTAAAAATGACAGTGTCATCGGATTTGAAGCCCTTCATGAAGGCAATTCCATTTTAACAGTGACGGAAAATGGTTTTGGCAAGAGGACGGATGTCGAAGAATACCGGCAACAAGGACGCGGCGGTTCCGGAGTCATTACCATAAAAACCACGGACCGAAATGGTTTTGTGATCGGTGTCAATCAAGTGAATGATGCCGATGACGTCATGATTATTACCAATCGCGGAAAAATAATCCGCATGAAAGTCAATCAAATCTCCATCATAGGGCGCAATACCCAGGGGGTACGCCTTATCTCCCTTGAATCAGGTGAAAAGGTTGTGGGGCTTGCCAAACTGGCCGAAAAAGAAGAATCTGATGCCTAAATAAAATGGCAAGCCTTCTTATAAAATTTATCAAATCCCGCCTATTTCTCTTTTCCCTCTCTCTATTTTTCCTTGCTTCATGTTCCCCTGATAATTTTGAATCCACTTTGTATCAGGCTCAATCTCTCCGTTCTCAAAAAAAATATGAACAGGCCTTAAGCAAATATTCAATTTTGATAAAAAAATTTCCCCACCACAACGACATCAATAAAGTTTTACTAGAAACAGCCGATCTCTATGACACTATTTTTCAAAATTCAATCATGGCCTTAAAGTACTATAATCAAGTCAGCCAACAGCAAAAGGATCCCTTCTCCCTTCGTACGGCTTACGAAAAAATGGGTGAGGTGTATCAGAAAAATGGCGATTGGGTCATGGCCATTGATTCTTATCAAAAGCGACTCAAATATTTTCCAGAAGACAAAGGCCGGGAGGAGATTTTATTCGCCATCGCCGACAGTCACTGGAATCTGAAGGACTATAAACAAGCGGAATTTGTGCTTAATAAATGGATCCATCAATTCCCCGGTCATGTCCTGTCCGACAAAGTTTACATGAGACTGGGAGAAATCTACTTTGCTGAGCAGCGTTTTAAAGAAGCCTATTCTACCTTTGAAAAAGTGACCCAGGATTATCCAAAAAGTTCCTTAAAATTTGAGGCCTACTACAATAGGGCCTTTTGTCTGGAAGAAATGGGGGACTGGAATCAGGCATTGGAACAATATAAAAAAATCAAAGACACTTATCCCAACAAGGACGCTATTGAAACCAAGATCAAGCATCTGTCAGAGCGAATTAAAAAATCCCATCGAGGCTGATTGTGTCGCATCGATACATCTTACTCTTGTGTTCCTTTCTCCTCTTCTCCTGTGTCGATCACCCTCCGCAAAAGGTCGTCTTTCACACGGAGAAGGGATCTTATACCTTCTCTCTCCGTGTCGCCCGTTCCCCCGCTGAAAGGGCAAGGGGTCTCATGCACACCACTTTAAAATCTCGGGAAGGAATGCTTTTTATCTTTGAAAGGCAAGCCCTCATCCCCTTTTGGATGAAAAATACACCGGAGAGTCTTGATTTTATCTTTTTGGACAATCAAGGGGGCATCGTTGACTGGCGCGCGGAGGCCCCCGCCTTTTCTCTCGACTATATCGAGTCCGCCATCCCCTTTCGATTTGCCATCGAGGTCCCGGCGGGGACCCTCCGATCACTCAAACTCAAAAAGGGGACCCATCCTGAATTTCATCCGCCATTGCCCCAGTAAAAAAGCTACCCATCACTAGGACGTGGTCAGTTATTCCTCGCCATCCTCATAAAAAAAGCCCCCCATCCTGACGATGGGGGGCTTTAGAAAGTGATCTAAGATAAACTGCGCCTTATGATTTCTTCTCCTTCGGTTCCTCCGGAGGAGTAGAAGGGGCTGCCTCTTTCTTATCGCCGGCGGCATCAGGGGCGGGTGCTGGAGGCTCGGGAGGAACAGGAGAGGTCGAAACGGCTGGGGCCTCTTTCTTTCCAGCATTCTCCTCTGCATACACAACTTTGTATTTTTGTTTTAATTCGGATAAGAGATCTTCTTTGGCTTGGCTTTGAATACGGAAGCGAATGCGTTTTTCAGCCTGATCAAAATCCTCCGTTGTCTTGGGTTCTATAACTTGGAGAACATGAAAACCGTTGCTTGTCTTCACAACATCCGACATCTCGCCGGACTTCATCGCAAAACCCTTTTCAGCCAGCACTCCCCAACCCCGGCGCGCCAAGCGCTGGTCGTTCAAGGTCACATAACCAATGTCGCCGCCCAATTTATTGCTGTGCTCATCTTCCGACAGTTGAGAGGCTAATTCAGAAAATTTCTCTCCTTTGTTTAACCTTTCCTTGACTGAATTGATAATCTCCTCTGCCTTCTTTTCCGGACGCTTCACTTTATTGTCCTTGTCCTCAGTGCTGAAGGGAATATAAATATGAGCCAATTTCAATCGTTCAAATTCGTCCTGATGATTGTCATAATACTCCTTAATCTTCTTATCCAACTCTTCCTCAAGTAAGGCCTGTGAAATAATCACACGGGTGTAAAGATCGACCTTGTCTTTGACAATCTGTTTCTTATGAAGACCGCGGCGTTTGCTTTCCTGATAAAGCAGCGACTGATCCACATAATTGTCGATAATTTTTTGCCGGCCGACAGGGGTCGTCAATCTGTCTTTAAGATTGGGATTGACGGTGACAAGAAGATCCAGATCCCCTTGAGTGATGGCCGAATTGCCGACACGCACCAAGGTCTTGCCATCCCCTTTTCCACATCCAATAATAATGACGAAACTCAACAGAAACATCCCAGTGAGCCGCCATTTCATACAATCACTCATAAAATCCTCCTCTTCGTAGATAGAAAAGTGAAATTCTAAGCCAACCCCATGAAATGTCAAATAAAAACTAATCCATGCCTATAAAATATTAAAGCGGGTCTCCGAAGGGAGGGGCTGATCCCAAAAAATCTCAATCTGACTCACCCTGGCCCCTGAGGGTCCATGGCGGCACCACTCAATCATCCCCTCAACCCCCAACATCCCCCCCTGGAAGACGGCCTCCACCTGTCCCGAATTTAAATTGCGAACCCACCCTTTAACATGGCGTTTTTGGGCCTGTTGTTGGGTGGAGGCCCGAAAACAGACCCCCTGAACCCAACCGGAGATCACCACACGGGCACGAACCTCTTTCATCTCTCACCCGTACCATCCCGACCTGAGTGTTGTCAAAATGAGAGAAATGGTGGATGATCTCCATGAGTATCCTCTATATGAAGGAAAAACCCCGGATCATTGGGCTGGATGTGGGCGATAAAACCATAGGGGTGGCCGTCAGTGACCCCATGGGGTGGACCGCTCAGGGTCTAGGAGTCATTCAACGTCAGTCGATTCAAAAAGATCTCAAGGCCTTAAGTCTCTGGGTCCATGAATACAAACCTTATAAAATCATCGTCGGCCTTCCATTAAATATGAATGGTTCTTTGAGCCAACAGGCTGAAAAAAACGAAAATTTTTCCCATGCCCTGCAAAAAAAATGGGGAAAATATCTGACCCTCGAAAATTGGGATGAACGCCTGAGTACTCAACAGGCCGAAAAGATCTTGCTAGAAGCCGATATGTCACGCAATAAACGCAAGACCGTCATCGACAAAATGGCGGCTGTCTTGATTTTGCAAAATTATTTGGACAGTTGTGAAAAAGAATAAATGATAAAAAAACTGATCACCACTGTTTCTATCGTCTTTTCCGTCATCGTCTTTGGATGTGCAGGCATCTTCTGTGTCTATCTCTATCAACCCTATGGCGTCCTTCCTCAGGAAATTCACATCCCCAAAGGGACCCCCACCCCTTCCATCATTCAAACACTCGTGGAGAAGAATGTCATTTCAAACCCCACCTTTTTTAAGATCTATTTGACACTCGCTCGAAAACTGAAAAAGATCCGGGCAGGGGACTATGTATTTCCGACCACCAACACACCCCTAGAAGTCGCCTCCATGCTGCAAACGGGGGACTTTAAAAGGTATAGAATTACCCTTATCGAGGGATGGAATTTAAAACAAATGGCCACTTACTTGCAAGACATCCAATTTGCCAATGCCGAAAAATTTTTAAATTTGTGTTTCGATCCCGAATTTATTCGCGAACTTGGATTTGAGGGAAAGAGTCTTGAAGGCTATCTTTTTCCAGATACCTACGAAATTTATTTTCCAAGGGATGAAAGAGAGCTGATTGTCAAATTTGTCCATCGTTTTGGGGAGATCTATTCTCCCGCCTGGCGTCAGCGAACCCAGGAAATGGGATGGAGCCTTAAAGACATTGTGACACTCGCCTCCATCGTCGAAAAAGAAACGGGTGTTCCTGAAGAAAGACCCCTCGTTGCCTCCGTCTTTCATAATCGCTTGCAAAGGAAGATGCCCTTGGAGGCTGACCCCACGGTTATTTACGGCCTCCCCTCTTTTAGCGGAAACCTGACACGAAGAGATCTGGAGACCCCCACTGCCTACAATACCTACACCCTTCCCGGTTTACCCTCAGGCCCTATCGCCAATCCCGGAAAGGCCTCCTTAGAGGCCGTCCTCTATCCGGCAAAGAGTGACTATCTCTTTTTTGTCTCAAAAAATGACGGCTCCCACCACTTTTCAACCAACATGAGGGACCATGGGATGGCTGTGAGACGCTATCAATCAAAAAGGTATAGGGAATAAAACAGATCAATCTTGGATACAAGCCGCCGAGGCCCCTCCGACGGTTTCCAAGTGACCTCCACGATGGATGATGACCCCCTCGGCCCCGGAAAAACGCTGGATGAGTTGGGACGCCCCAAAGCTTCCTTCCCGAAAGGCCGCCACCGCCAGAGCAGAGGCCATCAGGGCATCGGGATAAATGACGCTCACACTCAGGAGATCACTCCGTGAGCGGTGCTCTTCTTGGTCATAAAAGGCCTCCGAACGTTCATAAATCCCTGCGGTTGAAATGGCATTGCCCAGCAAGGTCACACTGCAGATCGAACGTCCCCTGGGTTTTTTCGGATCCTGGACATGGACCACCCACGATCCCTTATTTAAGTCACTTCCGGAGGCCCGAATCTCTCCCCCTGCATTGATAAGAAAATGCCTCCACCCCCGTTGCATGAGCGAAAGGGCGGCCCTTTCCGCCAGATAACCCTTCATCAATTCAAAGACACGGATCTGAACCTTCTTATCCTTTATATGAACGGTCATCTCTTGCAGATTGAGGAGGATGTCGTCGAGATTCACCTTTTTTTTCAATGACTTGTCCACAATATCAAAGCGCCCTCCGGTCATGTCATAAATCTTGTGAACGACAATGAGGATGCGCGCCAGGTCAGAACCGATGGGTGTCGGCTGGATCCCTGCATTTCTATTGACCAGTGAGGTGTCGCTCTCCTTCTCATATTCGCTCAGCTTAAAATAAATCTCCTTGATCTCCCGAAAAACCTCTTTGACCGTTTCCTCAACCTCCTGCTTCTCCGAAACGGGGGCCACAATGGCCAAAGACATGTCCAAATATTTCCCAATCTTTTTTGAATAGGCAAATTTGTCCCAACTCACCCGATAATAATTTCGCCTTCCAGCCTCCAGAGACCCTGAAAAACCAACAAAGAAAATGACCCATAATAAAATGATGAGGCAAAAAGATTTTTTCATAAGACTTTTTTGAGATACTGCCCCGTGTAGGAACCTCGACAAGAGGCCACAATTTCCGGGGTTCCCGTCACCACGACATCCCCCCCCTGATCGCCGCCTTCAGGTCCCAAATCAATAACATAATCTGCCGTCTTGATCACATCAAGATTGTGTTCAATGACAACAACCGTATTTCCGGCATCGGTCAGACGGTTCAAAACCTCAAGCAATTTTTCAATATCGGCAAAATGCAGCCCCGTCGTCGGTTCGTCGAGGATATAAAGAGTGGATCCCGTCGCCCGTTTTGAAAGCTCCTTGGATAACTTCAGGCGCTGGGCCTCTCCGCCTGACAATGTTGTCGCCGACTGCCCCAATTCAATATAACTCAGTCCCACGTCCACCAATGTCTGCAATTTATTGCGAATAACCGGAATATTTTGAAAAAACTCAAAGGCCTGCTCGACCGTCATTTGCAGGACATCTGCGATGGAATGACCTTTATAATGGATTTCCAAGGTCTCGCGGTTGAAGCGCCTTCCCTTACAAACCTCGCATTCCACATAAACATCGGGGAGAAAATGCATCTCAATACGAAGGATCCCGTCTCCTTCACAGGCCTCGCAACGCCCTCCCTTGACATTAAAGGAAAAACGGCCGGCCCTATAACCCCTCATCTTTGACTCAGAAAGAGAGGCGAATAAATCCCGTATAGGAGTAAAGACACCCGTATAGGTGGCGGGGTTAGAGCGTGGCGTCCGGCCAATGGGTTCCTGATTGATGTTGATGACCTTGTCGATCTGTTGCCATCCCTCAATATCCTGCACCTTTCCGGCTACTTCCTTGGAATGATACAATCTCTGGGCCAATCCCTTATAAAGGGTATCATTGACAAGTGTACTTTTCCCGGAACCGGAAACTCCCGTCACACAGACAAAAAGTTTCAAGGGAATATCGACATCAATTTTTTTCAGATTATTTTCCTCGGCCTTGACGATCGAAATTTTCCTGGAATTTAAGGGGCGTCTTTTGGAGGGGACCTGGATGGAACGAGTCCCTGCAAGAAACTGCCCTGTGACGGATTTTTTATTGTCTTCGATTTCCTTGGGGGTTCCCTGCGCCACCACCTCCCCCCCGTGAATCCCGGCACCCGGTCCCATATCGACAATATAATCCGAGGCACGGATGGTTTCCTCATCGTGTTCCACAATCAAAACCGTGTTGCCAAGATCCCTCAGTTGCTTCAGGGTCTTCATCAAACGATAATTATCCCTTTGGTGAAGACCAATGGAGGGCTCATCCAGTATATAAAGGACTCCCACCAGGCTGGAGCCTATTTGTGTGGCCAGACGAATGCGCTGGGCCTCTCCCCCGGAAAGGGTGGCCGAAGAGCGATCGAGCGTCAAATAATCAAGCCCCACATTGGCCATAAACGAAAGACGCTCGTTGATTTCCTTAAGAATACGCTGGGCAATCTGGGTCTCTTTTGCCGTCAACTTTAATGCCTCAAACCATTGGAGGCCTTTTTTTACAGAAAATTGTGTGATTTCATAAATGGATTTGTCTCCAATCTTGACGGAGAGGCTCTCAGGCTTGAGACGTGACCCGTGACAACCCTCACAGGGGCGAATCGTCATGTAACGCTCAATATCCTCACGCACCCAATCGGAGTCCGTCTCTTTGTAACGACGCATAAGATTGGGGATCAGTCCCTCAAAGGGGGCGTGATAAAACTTGCGACACTCCCCCGAATAATACGCAAACTCAATCTCCTCATCGCCCGAACCATAAAGAAGGACTTCCTGAACCTTTTTCGGCAAATTTTTATAGTGTGTTGTGACATCAAACTTATAGTGCTTGGCCAGCGATTCGATAACACCCCAATAATACTCAGAAGAGCGATTCTGCCAGGGAATTACCGCCCCTTCCCTCAAAGAAATATTCTTGTTAGGAACGACGAGATCCGGATCAAGATGCATCTTACTCCCCAAACCATTGCACTGGGTACAGGCTCCTAAGGGGCTATTGAATGAAAATATCTGCGGCGTAATGTCTTGATAACTCAGACCACAGTGAATACAGGAAAATTTTTCAGAAAATAACAGCGTCTCCCCGCCCAGGACCTCGACCTTGACAATTCCATCGGCATGTTTGAGGGCTGTTTCCAAGGAATCCGCCAAACGCTGCTGAACCTTGGGCTTTAATATAAGACGATCGATAAAGAGATCGATATTATGTTTGATCTTTTTATCGACAGGAATGTTGTCATCCAGATCATAAACCTGACCGTCCATTTTTATACGTACAAAACCCTCCTCCCTCATTTTCTTCAAAAGTTGGGAGTATTCCCCCTTGCGATTGCGGACGATGGGGGCCAAGACATGAAGTTTTAAACCCTCTTTTAACCTCATGATCTGATCCACCATCTGGGAGATGGTCTGGGTCGTGATAGGCTGACCACATTGATAACAATGAGGTCGGCCAACCCTGGCAAAAAGGATCCTTAAATAATCATAGATCTCCGTCACGGTCGCCACAATAGAGCGGGGATTTCGACCGGCCGATTTTTGTTCAATCGAAATGGCAGGAGACAAGCCTTCAATTGTATCCACATCGGGCTTACCCATTTGATCAAGAAACTGCCGGGCATAGGAGGACAGGGACTCCACATAGCGCCTCTGCCCCTCGGCATAGATGGTATCAAAGGCCAAAGAAGACTTCCCGGAACCCGAAAGGCCCGTAATGACCACCAATTGATTGCGAGGAAGGGTGACGTCTATATTTTTGAGATTGTGTTGGCGGGCCCCTTTCACATGCAAAAAGTCAGGTTCCATCGATGATAGACCTCTAAAAAGTGTGAACCTTTTAGTTTAGCACCCCCCTTCCTTTTTTTGAAGAAGATTTACAAAAAGAGGCCACCCCTATGTCCCCTTTTTTCAGACAATATCAACAAATTTTGTCATCGATACATTTTTTTGGTATTATGCACTATAAGTCTTGAACCACAATATGCTATAAAACTTCATAAAAAAGGGGGGGCCGTGAGTACCGAAAAAGAAGTGGGGTTTGTTGTTCATTATTTCTCACACTTAAATGTCGCGGGCATTGATGTCACAAAAGAGTCCATTCAAGTCGGGGATGTGCTCCATTTTAAAGGACACACAACTGACTTTGAACAAACCATCACCTCCATGCAAATCGAACACAAGGAAGTCGCCAAGGCCAAAAAAGGGGACTCGATCGGCATGCAGGTTTCTGATAAGGTCCGTGTCCACGACAAGGTGTTTAAAGTTATTTAAACAAAGGAGTCCTCATGAAATTCAATCTGAAGGCCTTCGCCTTGGCAGGAGGCGTTCTCTGGGGTGTGTCTCTGTTTCTTATGACCCTCATCAATCTCTTCACGCGTCATGTGGAATATTTTCAGCTTTCCGGTGGCTGGGGGGGGAGCTTTCTTGCAATGATGGCATCCTTCTACCCCGGTTATTCGGCCACACCCCTAGGATTGATAACGGGAACTGTTTACGGGTTTGTCGATGGGTGTCTGACAGGGCTCCTTTTTGCCTGGGCTTATAATTTTTTGTCTTCCCGACTGACCCATACCATAAAAATGTAACGGTATTTACTGTGGCCTCACATGTGATATAGACACGGCATGTCCTTGACGGCTGAAATCGTTGTCCCCTTGCCCCTCTCTCAAACCTATACCTACCAAGTCCCGGAAACAATACAAGCCACACTGAAACCGGGTCATCGGGTCAGGGTTTCCTTTGGTCATCGTCGTCTTATTGGCTGGGTCGTTTCCCTTCAAAAAGGAGACACGAAAGATCTCAAATCTATCGAGGAGCAGATCGATAAAGAGCCCCTCCTCATCCCTTCCCTTCTTCAACTTCTTGTCTGGAGCGCCGACTATTATCTCACTCCCATCGGAGAGGTCCTGCGTGCCATCCTTCCTGCACCCTTGTTGCAAGGATCGCTCAGAGAACCAAAACCTCGTCATCGAAAAAAACAAGAGGATCCCTTTCATCGTTCAGAAAAACTCTTGCTCACTTCCCAACAAAGAGAAGTCCTTGAAAAAATATCTCCTAGCCTTTTAAAACCCAAAAAAGACGTCTTTCTCCTCCATGGGGTCACCGGGAGCGGCAAGACCGAAGTCTATACCGCCCTCATCGCAAAGGCCCTCTCGGAAAACAGGGAAAGTCTCTATCTTGTCCCCGAGATTGGCCTCACACCACAATTGATCGGTCGGTTAAACGGTCTCTTTCCCAATCAAATAGCCCTTTATCACAGCCGCTTAAGCCCTGCCGAACGCTATAGCCAGTGGCTGAAGATGAAACGAAGGGAAGTGACGATTGTCTTAGGAACCCGTTCTGCCCTGTTTGCCCCCTTTTCAAACCTGGGTCTGATTATTGTCGATGAAGAACACGACGGTTCCTACAAGCAAGAAGAAAGATTTCGATATCATGCAAGAGATCTGGCTATCGTTCGGGGACATCAGGAAAATATCCCTGTTGTCCTGGGTTCCGCGACCCCTTCACTGGAATCCTTTTATAATGCCCAACGAAAGAAATATATCTACCTTTCCCTGCCCGAACGGGTTCTGGGCGCCCTTCATTCAAAGGTCAAGCTGATTCAAATGGGTCATCATTCTGACACCTTTTTTTCCCCACCACTTATTGAAGCACTAGAAAAAAATCTGAAAGAAAAACATCAAAGTCTGATTTTTCTCAATCGGCGAGGTTTTTCAACCTTGAGCCTCTGCCCGGCTTGCGGGCGCAGGGCCCTGTGTCCTCATTGTTCTATTGCCCTCACTCTTCACAAAAAAATGAAGATTCTCAAATGCCACTACTGTGATCATCAGCAGCCTATTCATACGGACTGTCCTGATTGCCACATCCCCATACAACAATTGGGCTTTGGAACCGAACGCGTCGAGACCGAACTTAAAAAAATCTTTCCTCAAGCGCGTATCACTCGCATGGATCGGGATACCATGGCCAAAAAGGATGCGGCACATACCTTGCTCAGTCAGATGAAGAAAAAAGAAATCGATATTCTCATTGGGACCCAAATGATCGCGAAGGGGCATGATTATCCAGGCATTACACTGGTGGGGGTATTGGCCTCTGATCTTCTATTATCCCTGCCTGATTTTCGCGCCGCAGAACACAATTTTCAAATGCTGATGCAGGTCGCGGGTCGTGCGGGGAGGGCTCAACATAGCGGCAGCGTCCTCATGCAGACTTTTCAGCCCGATCATTACAGCATCCGGTGGGCCCAGGATCAGAACTATCTCCAATTTTACCAACAAGAAATCGCCTTTCGAAAGGAATTGAATTACCCCCCCTTTAGTCGACTCATCCATCTCAAGATCGTGGGACATGAACCTTCGATCGTCTCCAAAACAGCCGAGCAAATCGCCCTTCACCTCCGCACTCACGGTCCCCATCACCTCATGACGCTTTTGGGTCCCGCCCCCTGTCCCCTGGAAAAACTGAGAGGACAGACCCGCTGGCAAATCCTGATGAAGACACAAAACTATACACAACTAAAACCCCTCCTGAAAGAGACGCTCGCCACCCTTGTTGCCAACACTATTCCCTCAAAAATAAAATTAATCGTAGACGTCGATCCGATTCATATGTTGTAATAGAGACATGCTAAAAGTCATCAAATATCCCAACCCCATTCTCAAGAAAGTGGCTGAGCCTGTTCGGATTTTCGATGAGGCCCTCAAAAAAATCGTCGATGCAATGTATGAAACAATGTATGCCAGCTATGGCATTGGCTTGGCCGCTCCCCAGGTAGCAGATTCCCGCCGGTTTTTTGTCATCGATATCCATTATCGTCCCGAGGAAAATGAGCTCATCAATAAGGATCCCATGGTTTTTATCAACCCCGAGATCATCAAAAAAGAGGAAGACATTATTTGGGAAGAAGGCTGTCTTTCCCTTCCGGGTTTGCTGATCCCCGTGAAGCGATCCAAAAAAATCATCCTCAAGGCCCAGGATCTCGAGGGAAGTTTTATAGAAATTCAGGCCGAGGATCTTAAGGCCGTCTGCATTCAGCACGAACTCGATCACTTAAATGGTGTCCTCCTGACAGACAAGCTCACTAAGGAAGAACTCACTCTCTTTAAAAAGAAGATGGAACGCGGTGAAATCTTGAGGATCGAATCCGAGGACGAACACCATCCAGCCCTGATGGGATAAATCTTATGCCCCACAAATGTCTTTTTATGGGGACTCCTTCGTTGGCCGTCTCCACCCTTAAGGCGCTTCTCGACTCCTCCCATTCTGTGTTGGGGGTCGTGGCGCAACCCGATCGGCCGGGGGGGCGGGGAATGAAAATCCAGTCCCCACCCACCATCCAGTTGGCCAAAAAACACGGTCTCCCTACCTTCCAACCCGAAAATCTCAAGGACCCCCTTTTTCTCCAAACCTTAAGGACCATGGCCCCCGATGTGATTGTGGTAGCGGCATACGGAAAATTTATTCCGCAAGTGATCCTCGATCTGCCCCCCAAGGGATGCATCAATGTCCATCCCTCCCTCCTTCCCAAATACAGGGGGGCCGCCCCCATCAATTGGGCCATTATCAATAATGACTCCGAAACAGGGGTCACCACGATGATCGTGACGCCCAAGATGGACGCGGGACCCCTCCTCAAACAAAGAAAGACCCCCATCCTTCCGGAGGACACCACCGAGATCCTGGGCAACCGCCTGGCCAATATCGGGGCCGAACTCCTGATCGAGACCTTGGATGAGCTGAGTGCCGGGCGCCTCCACCCAACCCCCCAGGATGAGAGTCAAGTCATCTTGGCCCCCCCACTCAAAAAAGAAGACGGGCACATCGACTGGAAAAAGAGTGCCCCTCTCATCATAAAACACATCTATGGAATGACCCCCTGGCCGGGGGCCTTTAGCTTCCTTGCGGGTCGGGAGGGCGTTGACAAGATTCGGCTGAAGATCTACAGTGCATTTCGCGTCTCCGGGGCTTCAGAGGGGCCCAAGCCCCGCGAAGGGACCCAGGCCGTTGGACACAAGTCTTCTAACACGCCGGGACAGATCCTCAATTTACTTCCCCACGGGATCGAGGTCGCCTCTGGTCAAGGGGCCATCATCCTGACAGAGGTTCAACCTGAAGGAAAAAGACGGATGGACGCCAGGGATTTCCTCAACGGTCATCCCGTCACGATAGGAATGAGGTTTGAGTAGTGAAATCGATGATTGCCCCTTCTATTTTATCAGCTGATTTTACGCGGCTGGGAGATGAAATCAGGGCCGTTGAGGCCGCGGGGGCTGACATGATCCATGTGGATGTCATGGATGGGCATTTTGTCCCCAACTTGACCGTTGGTCCCATGATTGTCGAGGCCGTCCAACGGGCCACCCGCCTCCCTCAAGACGTCCATTTGATGATCGAAAATCCTGAGGCCTCAATTCCTGAATATATCAAGGCCGGGGCCCATTGGGTCTCGGTCCATGCCGAGGCCTGTCCCCATCTACAACGGACATTGAATCTCATCCGGGATTTGGGGGCCCAATCAGGCGTGGCCATCAATCCGGCGACTCCCCTCGAATCCATCCACCCTGTCTTGGAAGACTGCGATTTGGTCGTCATCATGACCGTTCCTCCCGGTTTTGGGGGACAGCCTTTTATCTCTCAGGCCTTAAATAAGGTCCGTGAACTCGCCCTTCTCGTTCAAAAAAGAAAACTCTCTCTGGAGATTGAAGTCGATGGCGGGGTCAAAATCGATAATATTAAAGAGGTGGCGGAGGCGGGCACCACAATTTTCGTCTCCGGCTCAGGGATTTTTAAGACAAAAAATTATGCCGCCACCATTCAAGAAATGAAAAAGCGTCTTTCATTTTAATCTGTAAAGAAGGAGTTAAAACGGTATGAGTACGAACAGTCCAAAAAGTAAAAACATCGTTTGGCATCATGGCAAACTCACTGCTGAAGATCGCGTGAGGCATCTTGGTCAAAGAGGGGCCGTCGTCTGGTTGACGGGTTTGTCCGGTTGTGGAAAATCCACTGTCGCCCGTGAAATCGAACACGCCCTCATTGAGAATAAAATAAATTCTTATGTCCTCGATGGAGATAACATCCGCCATGGACTCAACTCTAACCTCGGATTTTCACCGGACGACCGGAAAGAAAACATCCGTCGTATTGGAGAAGTCGCCAGGCTTTTTTGCGAGACCAATATCGTCACCCTCACGGCCTTCATTTCCCCTTACAGGGCCGACCGGGACCTCGCCCGAAGTCTTGTCCCCAAGGGGCAATTTTTTGAGGTCTTCTGTAACGCCAGTCTTGAGGTCTGTGAACAGCGGGATACCAAGGGCCTTTACAAAAAGGCCAGGGCCGGTCAAATCCCTGAGTTTACAGGCATTTCCGCCCCTTATGAGGCCCCGGAAAATGCCGAGCTCGTCCTCAAAAGCGACCAGGAGACCGTGGAGGAAAGCACGCGCCGGGTCCTTGACCTCCTGGCAAAAAACAATATTATCTAAAGTATGTCAGCCCCCTCCATCAACAAGGCCCTCCTTGAGAAACTTGAGAAGATTCCTACGCCAGAAGGGCTCATCCGAGAGCTCATGCAACATTTTGGAAACCGTGCCGCCATTGTGACCAGCGGCCAGTTGACCGGTATGGTCACGATTGACATGGCCGTTCAAGCGGGCTTCAAGCCACGGGTTGTCACCATCGACACCTTGCGCCTCTTTCAAGAGACCTATGAGCTCTTGGATGAGATCGAAAAACACTACCATCTCAAAATCGAACGCATCAAGCCCGATCCCCAAAAACTGCAAAAGATGATCTCCGAACACGGCACATTTCTTTTTTTCGACAGCAAGGAAAAACAAGAGATGTGTTGTCATATCCGCAAGGTCGAGCCCAACAACCGCATTCTCGACACCCTGGATGTCTGGTTCACTGGATTAAGGGCCGATCAGTCCGCCGCACGGGCGAGGGTCTCGCGGTTGGAGATCATTCAACACGGCCCGGACAAAAGATCGATTTTAAAGGTGGCCCCCTTAGTCGACTGGACGGAGGAGAAACTCCGCACCTATATAAAGAAAAACAAGGTCCCCACCCACAAGCTCCTGAACTGGAACAAAGATGGCTGGTACTACGAGTCTCTGGGCTGTGTGATCTGCACAACCCCGATTGGTCCTACCGAGTCTCGCCGCGCCGGTCGCTGGCGGTGGTTTCAAGACGATAGTGTCAAGGAATGCGGCATCCACCCCCTTCAAGGCGATGGTGAGGGAATATAATGGAAGACCTGGATTGGATTTCCGCGGCAACCATTGCCAAAAATCTTGGAAAAGAGGCCGGGCAAGCCATTCTCGATAGGCTCCACGATCCCATGATGAAGGCGAAAAAAAAGGACGGCTCGTGGATCACCGATGCCGATCTTCAGTCCAATCAATACATTCTCAAGGGCCTGCAAAAAAATTTTCCCGATCATGCGATCTTGACCGAAGAATCCGGCCTGTCGGGAAACCCACACTCCCCCTACACCTGGGTCGTCGATCCCCTCGACGGCACCAAGGCCTATGCCAAGGGGATCCCCGGCTTTTGTGTGATGATCGGGCTTTTAAAAGGGGAAAAACCCGTATTAGGCGTTGTGGTCGATCCGCTGGAAGGTCACGTGTACGAGGCGATCAAGGGTCAAGGGGCCTACCACACCTATAAAGGTCATCGACAAAGGTTGAGCGTTTCCAAAAGAAATGATTTTAGTAAAATGTCTCTTGTGATTTCAACCGGTTTCCCAGGTGACAAACTGGAAAAAATTCGTCAGGTACTTTCAGGCCCCCTTGTGGCTCCCATCAACAGCGTCGGCATCAAGGTCGGCCTCCTTGTCCGTCAAGAGGGGGATCTCTACATCAATCACCACTCCGTTCATTACTGGGATACCTGTGCCCCGCAAGTTATCTTAGAGGAGGCCGGAGGGATTTTCACACGACTCGACGGAAAACCCCTGACCTATGAGATTGAAAAAACATTTTCCCATGACAGTCCTACCCTTGCGACGAATAATACGCGGCATTCGGAAATCACCGATATCCTTCTACCCTTATTTTAGTCGTCCCCAAAAAAGTCCTTAAAAGGTCAGGAGAGTCCCAATTTTTCTTGAGCGGCTTTTGAAAAGTCAATTTCCTTACGGCCTACAAGTCATTGACTTTTCAAGCTTGTCCCGACCCGGCCGGAGAGGGTCGGGACATAAAGCGAAAGAAAACATTGGGACTCTCCTGACCTTCCATGCCAAAATAAAACTTTTTCACAGGGACGACTATTTTAAGACATGAAGGCAAGGGCTTTTCTTAATAATCTTGATAGAAATTGGTCAGGACCTCGGACTGACTCAGACTCCTGTTATAGATCCTCAAGTTGTCGATATCGGTGTTAACCGCCGATGTGGCGATATAAATATCGCTTGCCGGCGTGACGGCGGCATCGCTTTGTGAAGAGGCGTGGATGAGCTGACCGTCGAGATAATAGGCGCTTCCCGTAGCGCTCTTGGTGTAGGCCATATGGTGCCAGACCCCATGGGTCAATTGATTGGGATTGCTCGTCTGTGTCCACCAGCCCGTGTAAGAACTCGTAAAGCCCGTGATGATGGGCCCAAAATTATACTCGTTCCACAGTTGTCTGAAGATGTAGAAATTGTAATTGTTCTGTCCCCACCCCTTGTAGACCAAACTCTGCAGAAAACCCTGGTCTGAAAACTGGCGGAACCAAAACTCAATGGTAAAGTCGGTGGCGAGATCAAACATGCTCTGATAGGGAATCGTCAGGTAATCGCTCCCCGTCGTCACATGGGCATGCCCGCCCAACTGACCCCCACTGGCATTGTAATAGGCCCCGCCCACCGTCACGGCGTCGGGACTTTCCACGATGTCATTCATGCCATCCCCGTCAAACCGCCAATACCCGATGACACCGTCTTCTACAGAATTCATGGGTGTGACGCCAATCTCCTCCGAGAACGAAGAGGTCTCGCCCGAACGGACCGCGGCCATCTTGTAATAATAGGTGTTACCGTTTGTCACTGTGTTATCGGTATAGGTCGTGACGGCCCCTGTCGTGGCGATGAGGACCCCATCGCGATAAATCGCATAACCCGTGGCCCCATTGGTGGCGCTCCATGTAAGGACGGCCCTATTGTTGGCCCCGGCGGCGATAAATCCGGAGGGGGGACACATGGGGAGTGTCACCGAAAGTTCCTGGGTATTGGTGTCATAGTTGCCGATATTATCCCACCAATAGGTCGATCCCGACTGATCACGGACGCGGAGGACGACGTAATAGGTATCGCCACAGCTGCCCCAGGTGTCATAGGTGCAATACCCCCCCGTGCAGGTGGCAGTGGATCCCTTGACGCTCCACCACTTCTGGTTGTAATCCTGGCCGCCGGGGGTGCTGGAGCTAAACCAGTGATAGTAGAGATCCCCTTGGGGGTAGTTATCGTCGGTGGCGGCATACCACCCGAGCCTCATCATCTGCTTGTTTTCGGCGACAGGGGTCAGCTCCTGGAGGCCGATAAAGTTATTCGGCCAAACAGGGGGGGTGCTGTCACACTCAGTCCCGGTGGTAAAGGTGGTCGTCACATCGGATGCCATGACCTGGCCATAGGTGTCCCCCAAACCGCTTAAGGCCTTGAAGACATACGTCGTGTTGGGACTCAAGAAACCCTGGGGATAAAAGACGGCCCGTGAGCTATTGCCCAGGGCACAGGCCGCCGCCCCTGAAACGGCCCCGCCTCCGGCCATCTCCAAGGTGACGTGGTCGGCCACCGTGGTACAATCAAGGGGATTGCTGAATTCGACGTAGGGTGGGGTACAGATATTGTTTCCGGTCGTGCCCTCCTCGGGATAGCGGGACAAAAGGGCCAGGTTGGAAACCGTCGTAAAGTGAATCGCCACTGCCTCGCTCAAAACAGGGACATTGACGAAGTTTTCGATCCACTGGGTCACAACGAGGGTGTACTGGGTAGCGGGGGAGAGGGGATTGACGGGCTGAAAGATAATCTTCCCCACGATCGCCCCATCGTAGATGGTTTCCGTATAATAGGCATTTCCCGAGACATAATCATTGCCCTTCATGAGATAAAATGTGCTCGTGAGGACACTCTTGGGATCCAATTTTTCGGTAAAAACGACCGAGGGAAGGATGTCCAAGGGGACATTTTGGCCCCCATCCGCCGGTGAGGGAAAGAAGGAGGGCTCCGGAAAGTTCCCCTTACAAGTATTTATCTTTCCCTTGTTGTCAAAAAGATACCCCGTGAGGTCGGCGGCCTTGTCGGCATCCTCGATCTTTTCATCGGGGACGGTGTCATAGCTCCCATAGGCCACGGCCGATTGGAGAAATGAATGATCGATGGCCCCCGCCGATCCGTTGAGCGAGCGCAAGGTCGTCACCGTGGTGTCTAAAAAGGCCGCCACCTTTTTGATGACGGCATAACTTCTCTTGACTGTTTCGGAAGAGCGGCATGTCAAGAGTTCATCGATGCTCTT
>Ga0155208_1107_pt1 | contig 21940 bp, 17 predicted proteins | sample RifCSPhighO2_02_FD_106176 | JGI IMG/M metagenome (GOLD analysis project Ga0155208, IMG submission 106176) | Deltaproteobacteria bacterium RIFCSPHIGHO2_02_FULL_50_15
TGAGATTCCCGAAGATCATCCCTCTATGAGCATGATGATCATGAATATTGCCTCCAATATGTTGGGTTTGGGCAATGCGGCGACGCCCTTTGGGCTGAAGGCCATGATGGAGCTCAATCGCCTCAACCCCGCCCCGGGTGTGGCCACAAACGCCATGTGTCTTTTTCTGGCTATTAATACGAGTAATGTGGCCTTGTTCCCCTTGGGAGCCATGGCGATGAGGGCCTCTGCCGGTTCTCTGGATGTGGGGGGTATTATGGTGCCCACTTTTTTGGCGACTTCTTTGTCGACGGTGGTGGCCATTGTTTCTGTCAAGTTTCTTGAAAGACTCCCTCGTTATAAAGCCCCTTCCTTTTCAGGGCCTGTTGTTTCGGAAGAGGTCTCTCGCACGGATCTGTCTCAGGAAACCCCCGCTCCTTCTGAGCTCGTTTCTATTCCCCGGTGGGTCAAGATCATGGTGAGTGGTGTGACCGTGGGGGGGATTTTTTCGGGATTTGTTTATTATGTGATCCATAGTCCCCTGGATTTTTGGGATTTGGCTCGAGACTTTTCCTCTCATTGGTTGATTCCCTTACTCATCGTCAGTTTGGTTCTTTATGGTTTTCTCAAAGGGGTCAAGATCTATGAATCCCTCGTTGAAGGGGCCAAGGAGGGATTTTCGGTAGCGATGCGTATCATTCCCTATTTGGTGGCGATCTTGGTGGCTGTGGGCCTATTTCGGGCCTCTGGGGCCCTGGATTTTTTGGTAACCCTCTTGACCCCCTTAACCTCTTTCATAGGGATGCCGGCGGAGACCCTTCCCATGGCCTTATTGAGGCCCCTCTCTGGTTCGGGGGCCTTTGCTGTCATGACGGAGACCATGAAGATTTATGGTCCGGATTCTCTCATTGGCTATATAGTTTCGACCATACAGGGGAGTACTGAAACAACTTTTTATATCTTGGCCGTCTATTGTGGTGCTATTTCGGTCAAAAATGTACGCCATGCCCTGCCAGCATGTCTTATGGCGGATCTTGCCGGGATCCTTGCCGCCGTCTGGCTTTGCCGCCTGTTTTTTCTTTAAAAAGGCTGTTAAAGAACATTGGACCTCTTCTCTCTCGCTTTTTGCACAAACCCTCCTCGGCCGGGTTTGTGCAAGCTATGGCCCTCAAAGGCATTGAGGCCGTGAGGTGTTTGAGGGCCATAAAGCCGCCCTTCGCCCCTCTGGGGCTTCAGGATCTCAAGCCTCTGGCTTGAGGCTCAAGAAAAGAGGCCCAATGTTCTTTCAAGAGATGTATGGAGAAGGGGGGCCATGAAGGTGTCTAGAATGTGTTTGTGAGGGCTGTAAAATGGGCGGCTTCTTTAAAACGGCCCCGTTTTTGGTAGCCCCGGATCAAAATGGCCGAGCGGCGCTTGATGTCCCCGATGACACACCTTCTTTGAGGTTCGGTGAGGAGGGGGTCCTTGAGGATCTTTAAAAGGGCCTGGATGCGGTAGGAATCCAGGGAATGTTGTGATGAAAGCTGGTCAGCGTGTCCCCCCCGTTTGATGGTCAGGGGCTTATTGAGGGTCATGATGGGATATCTCAAGGCCGCCCGGAGCCAAAGGTCATAGTCTTCACAGGCCGGAAGGGTTTCGTCAAAAAGACCGATATCGTCGAAGACCCATCTATGTATCATGACAGCTGATGGGGAGACACAACACAGGGGGAGGCAATCTTCAAAAATCCATCCTGATTGTTTTTGGTGTTTTTTACGGGCATTGACACGGAGGCCACGGCGGATCCAGATCTCTTCGGTCTGGAGGATCCTGCTTTCGGGATGGGTCAGGATATAGTCCCATTGATTTTTGAGTTTATCGGGGAGCCAAAGATCGTCCGAGTCCAGAAAGGCGATCCAATCCCCTTTGGCGTGATGCAAGCCCCGGTTTCTTGCGGCACTGACCCCCTGACGATTCTGATGGAGATAGTGGATTTGAGGAAAATTATTTTGACAAAGCCGTGCCGTGTCGTCCGTCGAGCCGTCGTCGACGACGATCGTTTCCAAGGGTTGGAGGTCTTGCTGACGGACGGAGAGGAGGGCCTCTTGAAGAAAGGAGGAGCGATTGTGGGTCGGAATGATGACACTAATGGGGGGTGACGATCTCATCGACAAGGGAGGCTAAAGCAGTTTATATAGCATTTCAACTTTTTATTCGTACGGATAAGTGCGGATAAAAAGCCTGCTTATCAATTTTGCAGGTACTTATGGTTGGTCATTATAGACTGTACTCATTGAAAGTTAATAAACCATAATCCGTGGCAATAAGACTTTGTGATTTTATCAGGAGGGTTATATTAAGACCATGATTTTGTATAAAAAAACATTATATTTTAATTGGTTATATAGAGTTCCTAATGAAATCCTTTAAAGTGGCACTCCTGCAAATGCAGGCCACCAAAGATCCCCTCAACAATATGCAGAACCTTCAGAAGGGGGTCCAAAGGGCTGTTAATTTGGGGGCGGATGTGGTCTGTGGTCCCGAGCTTTTTTATATCCTTGGCAATGCCACCCAAATCCGGGATCAAGCCACCCCGATCCCAGGTCCCGTTTCAGATCGGTTGTCAGAAATGGCTCGCAGGAATCATATCTATCTATTTCCTGGGACCTTGCCTGAATTGGCCGAAAATGGGGCCCTCTACAATACCCTTGTGATGTTTGATCCCGAGGGTCATTGGATAGGTCGCTATCGCAAGAGACATCTTTTTTGGGTCGATATCCCCGGTGGCCTCCAGCAGGATGAGAGAAAATTTTTTGATCCTGGGACCGAGGAACCTTCTGTCATTAAGACTCCCCTAGGTAATTTTGGCACCAGTATTTGTTATGATCTAAGATTCTCAGAGCACTATCGGTTTTTGGCTATGGAGGGCGCAGAGATTCACCTCATTTCATCCGCCTTCACAAAAATGACGGGTCAGGCCCATTGGAAGATCCTCTGTCAGGCGCGGGCGATTGAGACCCTGTGTTTTGTCTTGGCCCCGAATCAAACGGGGCATACGAAGCCGGCCCCAGAGATGTATGGTCATAGCCTGATTATTGACCCATGGGGACGGATTCTTCAGGAGGCGGGTGCTGGCGACGAGGTGATCGTGGCCGATCTTGAGGAATCCTCTCTTATGGATGCCAGACGGCGTTTGAAGGGTTCTTTGTCCCGTCGGGATGAGACAAGAAGGGGCTTATAAAAAAATCTACTTGTCAATTAAAAGCCGAAAATGTTAATAAATTGATAGTGGTTAGCTATTTTTTGTAGTTCAAAAGGAGGAAGTAATGGGGAAGAAGTTATATGTCGGTAACCTGCCTTATAGTGTCACAGACGAATCGCTCAACCAGATTTTCTCTGAAGTGGGAGAGGTCGTGTCGGCCAAGGTCATCACTTATAGAGATACGGGTCGTTCCAAGGGCTTCGGCTTTATTGAAATGGCCAGTGACGATCTTGCGTTGCAAGCCATAGAGAAAATGAACGGGACTGAGCTTGAGGGACGTCCCTTGAAGGTCAATGAAGCCAGACCGATGGAATCTCGTCCCCCGCGTGATAGCGGTGGTAGCGATGATAGCGGCGATAGTGGTGATAGTGGCGGCGGTCGCAATAATCGTTGGTAATCCTTTCATCATCAAGGGTCTGAGATCGCCCCAAGGGTCTAGGAAAGAGGGGGGATGTGTGTTTCATTCCTTTAGCTTAGATGATCGACGAGGATTTTTGTCCCTATGATGATCAAGAGGATACCGCCCAGTATCTCGGCCTTGTTCCCCAAAAATCGACCAAACTTTTTTCCCAAGAAGAAACCCACAAGAGAAATAATGAAGGTTACTGCCCCGATGACGAGGATGGGAGACAGGATAGATATATTTAAAAATGAAAAGGTGATTCCTATGGCCAAGGCATCGATGCTTGTGGCAATGGCGAGAACCAATAATGTGGACAGTCTCAATGACACATCCTTTTTTTTGGCAGAGGGACCGTAGAAACCCTCATAGAGCATTTTGAGGCCAATGAGGAATAACAATGTGAAGGCCACCCAATGATCGATGGAGGTGATGTAATTTTTTAGACTCACTCCGGCCAGCCAGCCCATAATGGGCATCATGGCCTGAAAAAATCCAAGAAATAGGGCCAATAGAAGGGCGCTCTTCACGGGAGGTCTCTTGATGGCAAATCCCTCGGAGATGGAGACGGCAAAGGCATCCATGGAAAGTCCTATGGCAATTATGATAATGGTGATGATGTTCATAATTTACTTTTTATTTGCCCCTGGGTTGGAAATTGGGCATGACGGCTATTATGAAGGATCAAACAATAGAAGTCCATATTGATAAACTCGTTTATGGGGGCAAGGGTCTGGCTTTTTGGAAGGGCCAGGCTGTTTTTGTCCCCCTTGTCCTCCCGGGAGAAAGGGTTTTAGTGAGATTGGGGGGACAAAGAAAGGATTATTGGGAGGCGGACCTCCTTGAGATATTGGAACCCTCTCCAGAAAGAGGAGTGCCTCGTTGTCGATATTTTGGGAAGTGTGGGGGATGTCATTGGCAGCATATGGGTTATGCAACCCAGCTTTTCTGGAAACGGGAAATCGTCAAGGAATCTCTGGTTCGCTTGGGAAAATTTGAAAACCCTCATGTCTTCACTATCCTCCCATCACCTCAGATATGGGGATGGCGATCCCGCATCCAGATTCACAGGGATCCAAAAGGGCATGTGGGGTTTTATCGGGAACAGTCCCATGATGTTATCGACATTGATGAGTGTTTGATTGCGGATGCTGCTGTTAATGACGATCTTAGGCAATTTCGATCGGAATCTAAAAATACTCATCAGATGAGTCACAAGGAGACCTGCGAGCTTCGATCCAATCCTTCAGGGTTTTTTTCTCAGGTTAATCCTGCTCAAAATGAAAACCTCAAACAACTCCTTTGGAAATGGGCAGAGTCCTTACCCCATAATCATATTGTAGAGTTGTTTTGTGGTCAGGGAAACTTAAGCAGTGTCTTTGAGAAGAGATGTCGGACACTTGTCGGTGTGGATGTCTCCAGAGAGGCTATTCTGCAGGCAAGAAAATGCTCTCCCCAGTTTGATTTTTATGTGGATGAGGCGGGATCCTTCTACAAAACTTTTCAACCCAAAAATCCCACAGATTTGCTCGTCCTCGATCCTCCTCGAGAAGGGTGTGTCGATCTTGTTGAAGGGGTCGTGATCCATCAGCCCAAAAATATATTTTATATCTCTTGCAACCCCACAACCTTGGCCCGCGATCTAAAACTCTTGAGGGAAAAGGGAGGGTATCAGCTCGTCAGCGTTCAACCTATTGACATGTTTCCCCACAGCTTTCACATTGAGAGCCTCAGCTGGATGAGGCAATCCTTGGGATGAAAAATCACTTTATCTTTAGTTCTTGCTTCACGATTCTCTCGGCAGTGATCCAATCATTGACAGAGTTGCCGGGCCTATTTCCCCTTTGGCGATAAATGTCGTAGGCCTTATTTCGGATCATCTCATTTAGTTTTGCCGGGGTCACATTGGATGTTTTTGCGACCGTATTGACCGGTGTTTTTTTCCTTTCGGCCATAAAAAACCCCCTTTCGCGTTCGTCCTATCACCAATTTTTACTGAAATCAAGATTTGTTAATATCATTCATTTTAAATCATACCCTTGCTAGAAGTCTTGATCCTTGAGTGGATTCGTAGTAGACCTCTCTCGTGAGCGTGGGGTGAAACAATGAGAATATGATGTCCGTCATAAGATTTTCATCACTCATCAATTCCGAATGGATCCTCACCAATGGTCTGGGGGGCTATGCCTTGGGCTTTGGAGACATGATCCCTAAGAGAAAATATAGCAGTTTACTCACGGCCTCCCTCGGGAAAAATCAACGTATCCATATCCTTTCGGCCATCGAGGAAAAGGTCGAAGGTGAAGGGACCTTCTTTTTTTTGGACTCGAATCACTATGCCCATTGTATCCACCCGGATGGTTATCATAATATTGTCCGGTCATGGCTTAGACCCTACCCTTGTGTCTTGTACTCCCTTCCCGGTTGTAAGGATTATATTATCTTTAAAGAGATTTTTCTTCTCAAGGGACACAATGCCGTGGTCGTCAAATATTCCAATCTCGGGCATAAGCCCCTGAGACTGACCTTGCGTCCCAAATTTACCCTCCGTGACCATCACCATGTCAATCCGCCGGGGACATGGGATCGTCTCTCCCCCCTGCAGAAGGAGATCCGTGGTTCCTCTTTTCACTTGAAGAGGCCCGATAATGGCTATCAGGTATTTGGTTTTGCGGAGGGGGCCGAGATATATTCCTCAGACCTTATTTACAGGGGCGTCTACTATCCCCTTGAGGCCATTCGGGGTTATGAGGCCGTCGAGGACCAGGCAGTGCCTGTTACTTTGATATTTTCCTTGTCTCCTGAAACCAGTGCCTCTGTCATTTTTTCTACAGAATCTCTTGGAGATCCAAAAAAGAGCGCTATAGAAGGGGAAAAATTTTACAAACAACTTCCCCTTCCGGTGAACCATCCGGATCGTGTCCCTCGGGAGGTCCTCCTGGAGGGGACCCCTGAGGATTTGCGGCTCTTTGATGAAAAATCCTACAGGAAGATCCTGGAATTTGCCGCCCGTGATTTTATCCTGAATGATGAGGATATCATAGCGGGATATCCCTGGTTTGGGAGCTGGGGGCGCGATACCCTTATTTCTCTGAGTGCCTTCAAGTATCTCTCGGGAGGGGGGGAGTTGGCCCTTAAGATTCTTCACAAGTACGGGTGTTGTCTCAAAGAAGGTCTGTTGCCCAATACCTTTGGCGAGGGAGGGATTGGATTAAATTACGACAGTATCGATGCCCCCCTCTGGTTTGTTGTGAGGGGCTATCAGTTTGCCCCGAGGGATGAGGAGCTCCTCGCGGCCTCCACCCAAATCATTCTCAATTATCTCTACGGAAAGAATCATCCCTTTGTGGTGGCCGAGGATGGATTGATTCAAATACATCCGGGGGATCATGCCCTGACCTGGATGGATGCCAAGGTCTATGGGGTCCCTGTGACACCACGGCACGGTAAGCCCATTGAGATCAATGCCTTGTGGTATAATGCCCTTTGTTCCCTGAGGGAGAGGATCAAGGGGGTGGGGGCGTGTGAAATGAAGACGGACTCCTTTTCGTGTTCGCTTGAAGTCTTAGAAGGTCTCATCAAAAAGGTTTCTCATTCCCTCCAAAAGTTTGTAGGGGATCGTTATCTTGCGGACCGGCTTGAAGAAGGGGATGTCCCCCTATGGGAGGTTCGGCCGAATAGTGTGATCGCCCTTTCCCTTCCCTTTGACTTTGTGGACAAGGCCGTCATGAAGCGTGTCTGGATGACGGCTCGTGAAGAACTCCTGGCGCCTCGAGGGCTCCGCAGCCTCCATCCGGCGCATCCGGCCTTCAAACAAAGGTATGTGGGTAACCCCCTGCAACGGGATCTGGCCTATCATCAAGGAACTGTTTGGACCTATCTCCTCTTGCCGTTGGCCCTCTTGACCTGGAAGGTGCTTCGTCATGAGAGGTCCATCCAAGATATCCACCGGGAGATTTCCGGGTATTTATGGGTCTTTCGGAACGGGTTCATGAAGGGAAATATGGCCTCTGTCGCTGAAATAGGGGATGGGGTCGGGGGGCCATCTCCCAAGGGATGTCCGGCGCAGGCCTGGAGCGTCTTTGCCCTGTTTGAGATAGAAAATTTTTTGGAAAGAGAGATGTCATGAAAGTTCTTCTCCTGACATGGGAGTTTCCTCCCTTTATTTCAGGTGGTATGGGGATGGCGTGTTATGGCCTCATCAAGGCGCTCCTCTCCATGGGTGTGGAGGTCGATCTTGTTCTTCCGACGACAGAAGATGTTTATTTTCCATTGAGAAGTGTTGGCGATACCGAGACGCTTCCGATGGATTATCTGGACCCGACACAAAAAAACAAACCACTTCCCTCCCGTGAGCTGGCCTTGGTTGAGAGATTGAGGCTCGTGGGCCTTCCTGTTTTTCCCGACTCCTATGCCACCCCGGCCTTGAGACAGGGTTTTGATAAAACCATGGAAGAGGTGATCCGCTCCCTGCAGAGGGGATTGGCGCGAGATCTGGATTCTGTCCGACTCTCCTTGGAGAGCGGGGGAGAAATCTTCAAAAAGTCTCAGGTCTTTGCCGGTCGTCTCGCCCAATATGCAAGACGTCTGCAGTGTGATGTGATTCATGTGCATGATTGGCTGACCTATCCTGCAGGGATCCTGCTCAAGGTTTTGATGGGGAGGCCTCTCGTGGCCCATATGCATGCCACAGAATTTGATCGGGCCGGCGGCGTCGGGGATGAAAGGATTCACCATATTGAGTATGCCGGCCTGACGGCTGCGGACCGGGTGATAGCCGTCTCTCAATATACGGCCCAGATGATCATTGATCGCTATCGTACGGATCCCGGAAAGATCAGGGTGGTTCATAATGCCTTTTCGATTTCGAAAATGTCTGAAAAAAAACAAAGGATCTTCAAGGAACCCCTCGTTCTTTTTCTCGGCCGCATCACCCTTCAGAAAGGACCCGACTATTTTGTTGAGGTGGCCAAGCGTGTCTTGGCCCATCGATCGGATGTGCGCTTTGTCGTGGCCGGGAGCGGGGACATGTTTTCTAAGATTATAAAAGGGACGGCGGCAAGGCGTCTTAAAGACAGGGTTCTTTTTACCGGATTTCTCAATCGGGATCAGGTAGAGGAAATCCTGACTTCAACGGATATTTTTGTGCTTCCTTCCGTCTCAGAACCCTTTGGGATTGTCCCCCTTGAGGCCATGGCCTATGGGGCGGTGGCCATCATATCAAAGCAGTCCGGTGTTTCAGAGGTCATCCATAATGCCTATCGTGTTGATTTTTGGGATATCGAAAAAACGGCGGAGATTATCCTGGATCTCCTGAAAGACCCAAAGAAGAGGAAAGAGATGGCGCGTTTGGGACAGGAAGAGGTTATGAAAATCGAATGGGACCAAGCGGCAAAAAAGATGATTCAGGTTTATCAACAACTCACATGCTCCACATAGTCTTTTATTTTCAGGTCCACCAACCCTATCGACTGAGACCTTACTCGGTCCTCGATATCGGTCAGAATCTCAATTTTTTTGATGAAGATCTCAACAGGGCTGTCATCAGGAAGGTGGGGGAAAAATGCTATCTCCCTGCCAATCAATTGATCAAGGAGCTGATCGAGAGGTACGAAGGGGCTTTTAAAGTGGCTTATTCGATCACAGGGGTGGTGATAGAGCAATTTCGTGCTTATTATCCAGAAGTGCTCGATTCATTTAAGGAGCTGGCGAGGACGGGGTGTGTCGAGTTTCTTGGGGAAACCTATTATCACTCCTTGGCCTTCCAGTTTGACAAGGCGGAATTTCTGTCTCAGATCCGCATGCATCGCAAATTGATGATGGATGAGTTTGGTTTCCGCCCCGTCGTCTTTAGAAACACGGAGCTTATTTATCAGGATCAGCTGGCGGACAGCCTTGAGGAGGAGGAGGGTTTTCAGGTGATCCTTGCCGAGGGGGCCGAAAAGATCCTCAAATGGAGATCCCCTCTTTATGCCTATCGAACCTACAACCATCGTTTTTTTCTTCTTCTCAAGTATTATAGTTTGGCCGATGATATTGCCTTTCGTTTCTCGAACAGGGCCTGGTCGGAGTTTCCTTTGACGACAGAAAAGTTTATTTATTGGTTGTCTAAACTCTCCTTGGTCGAAAAGGGCCGTCGGAATCTCTTTGTCAATCTTTTTATGGACTATGAGACCTTTGGTGAGCACCAATGGAAGGAGACCGGCATCTTTGAATTTATGCGGCATCTTCCGGAAAAGGTTTTTGATTCTCCTAATCTTTCCTTTGCTTGGCCCTCCGATGTGCCGCAAATGATGGATTATTCCCCCGAGGCGCTTTCCTATCCCCAGCCTGTTTCCTGGGCCGATACGGAGAGAGACCTTTCGGCCTGGTTGGAAAATGATTTGCAATTCAATGCCTGCGAGACTTATTATGAAATACTCTCTGAGATCCAGTCCCGTGGCCGGAGTGATTTGCTTGAAATTGCAAGAAAACTCTCTACATCGGATCATTTTTACTATATGTGTACTAAGTATTTTCAGGATGGTGATGTGCATAAATATTTTTCACCTTATCAGTCACCGGAACAGGCCTATATGTTTTATATGAATGCGCTGGCGGGTCTGCGCGAACGATTGTAGGAAATTTGAGGAGGATTTTATGGACACAAGGCGTTTTTTCATTAAACCGCCTATTCCCAAGAAGATACAACACCTTCAGGAATTGGCCTTCAATGTTTGGTCTTATTGGGATCGTGATGCCCAGAATCTTTTTCACAGGCTTGACCCCGAATTGTTTCGACGGCACAACCGCAATCCCTCGGAGCTTCTCTATCGCCTAAACCCCTCCCGCCTCCAGGCCGTTGCTGAAGACAAGGGCTTTCTTCACGAATTAAAGAAGGTTCATGAGAAATTTACAAACTATATGCATTATGAAGGGCATTACCAACGTATCGGTTCTGAGGTGCCATTTTCCCCGGACGATACGGTGGCCTATGTTTGCATGGAATATGGTCTTCATGAGTCCATTCCTATCTATTCTGGCGGTCTGGCCATCCTTGCCGGTGACCAGCTCAAGGCCGTCTCTGATGCTGGATTTCCCATGGTGAGTTTCGGTCTTTTGTATAATTATGGTTATTTTGCCCAGAAAATAACACCGGATGGCACACAGATCGAGGAGTTCCACAAAAATGCGTGGTATTTGAACTCTCTCACGGAGGTTCGCGATACGCAGGAAGTTCCCGTTGTCATCGAGATCCCCCTTAAAAATGATCGTGTCTTTGCAAAACTGTGGCGAATTCAGGTGGGCAGAGTCCCCCTTTATCTCCTGGATACGAACATTCATCAGAATGCCCCCCAGCATCGCGGGATTACGGACACACTCTATGACTCGGACCGCCGCACTCGGCTCAAACAGGAGCTGGTTTTGGGTCGGGGTGCTGTTTTGGCCCTCCGGGCCCTGGGGATCCAGCCGAAGGTGTATCACTTGAATGAAGGACACACGGCCTTTGTCATCTTAGAAAGGCTTCTCCATCTTACGAGGGAGTGTGGATTGACCCTGGAAGAGGCCAAGGCTGTCGTACGTTTCAGCACTGTTTTTACGACTCATACGCCCGTTATTGAAGGCAATGAGCATTTTGCCGACGATCTTATTAAGGAATACCTGGCCCAGGAGATAGGGGCCCTTCACATGACCCTGGATGAGTTTCTCTCCTTAGGAAAGGTGCGGAAGGAAAAGGAGTTTTGGCTTCCGGCCTTGGCCCTGCGTCATGCGCGTCGGTCCAATGCCGTTTCTAAGCTCCATACTTCTGTGACGAGGACGATGTGGCAAGATCTCTTTTCCACCCTTCATGAAAAAGAATTCCCCATTGGTGATGTGACCAATGGGGTTCATCTTCAGAGTTGGTTGAGCCGGCAATTGAACGAACTTTTTACCAGCTATCTTGGGCCCGATTATTTTCGCGATTCCGACGGAGAGGGGGTATGGCAAAAAATTAATACCATTCCGGACAGCGAAATCTGGAATGCCCACGTTCGCAGGAAAGAACAGGTGATATCATTTATCCGAAAACGCCTGAGCCAGGCCATGATGCAGCGAGGCTATCGAAAGAGTCAGACGAGGGATCTGGAAGAGATCTTAAATCCCAATAATCTCACTATAGGATTTGCGAGGAGATTTGCCCCTTATAAAAGGGCGGATCTCATCTTGAGTGATGAGGAACGATTGGTTTCCATCCTGACGGACAAGGAAAGGCCGGTGCAGTTTGTTTTTGCGGGCAAGGCCCATCCGGCTGATTCTGCAGGGAAGGCCTTGATTAAGAAAATTTTTGACTTTGTAGAAAGACATTCTTTGGAGAATCGCATCGTTTTTATCGAGGACTATGATATTAATGTTGCCCGACACATGGTGCAGGGGGTGGATGTCTGGTTGAATACGCCTCTCAAGCCTCTGGAGGCCAGTGGGACGTCGGGAATGAAGGCTGGCATCAATGGCGTCCTGAATTTGAGCCTTTTGGATGGTTGGTGGCCCGAGGGATACAATGGTGAAAATGGTTGGGCTATTCCTGCGAGTACAAATCTCGCAGATCCCAACTTGGGCCGGAGTATCGAGGCCAATCAGATCTACGACCTCCTTGAGGGTGAAATTACAAAGCTCTTCTATCGCCGGACGGACAATGATTTGCCGCTGGATTGGATTAAGATGATGAAGAGTTCAATCGTCTCCATCTGCGGCAACTTTACGATGCAAAAGGTCTTGCACAAATATGTCACGAATTATTATCTGCCGCTTGTTCAGGAGGCGGCGCCTCTCGGTGAAAACAACTATGCCCTCCTCAAATCCGTCAGTCAGCACAAAAAGATCGTTGATTCCGTCTGGTCTACGGTCTACATCAAGGATTATTTTACGAGCATTGATGGAAAGGCGCCTGTTTCGGGGGAGACCGTCAGTGTTGATTGCTATGTTTATCTGGGGGACGTCGATCCCTCTCTGCTGAGAGTGGAGATCTTCTATTGTGGGGGGGAGGATGAGAATCATTTTAAGACGTTTCCCCTTTCTCTGATCGAGAGGTATCAGGACAAGGTGAGCAAATATTCGGCCAATTTTACCTTGGAGGGAACGGGACTCCAGGAACTCAGCGTCCGCCTTGTCCCTGAAAATGCCGATTTTAGAAAGATCTATCCCGAATATGTCAAATGGAAGCTTTAATTTGACCTAAAAAAGAATAGTGAAAAATAACATTTTCTTTCGCTTTTGCCCCAAGCCTTTCACTGCCAGGCTTGGGACAGCTAGAAAAATCTAGTGTCTCCAACGCTTTCTTTAAAATATTTGCAGTAGTGCGTCATAAATCTTCTTTAGGCGAGGCTGCCGCAAACCCGCAACCGGAGCGTACACGAAAGTACGTGAGGATTGTGGGTGCAGCGGCAACGAAGCAGTCCCTCTTTATGGGGCAACGAAGCATAAAGAGATTTATGACGCACTACACTAGCGAAGATGGCTGATAATTCGGGTGGCAATGTGATCCCAGTCCAGCAAGTGCGCCCTTTTTTGGAGGTCCTGAAACCTTTGTTTTCTTATCCGGTCCGAGGCGGGGAGAAAATTCATGATCTGTGAGGCGTATTTCTGACAAATCTCCGTTTCGATGAGGTCTCGAACCTCCTTGGTGGCTTTCATAAAATCAGATCGAGTTTCGAAGAGGTGCTTGAGTGTCGGGGGGACTTTCGTGAAGTCAATCGACAGAAAATCTTTTTCATGTACGTGTACACACGTCCCTTGAGGGAGAGGGAGGCAGTTTTCAAGGAGCGAGAGACAGCCGCAAACACTGCTGATGACGGGTGTGCCTCCAAAGGGAACCGTCTCGATTTGGGCGATTCCGAAGGGTTCATAGATGGAGAGTCCGAATTCGATATCACTGGCGAGCCTTAAGGAGAGGAGGGAGGTTGTTTCGGGCAACCGCTGTCCGCAGTTTCCATGACTAAAACCAAATTGATTGACGAAAATCCCCTTGATGGCGCGGGAGCGACCGTTGAATAATTCAAGATAGCGATAGATGTCCACCTCTGTCCCGATGAGGTCCGGCCAACCCTCCCGATGGACGACAGGCCAGCCGTAATCCGACTCCATTTTTCCGATATCTTCGGGGGATTTTACGGCGCCGGTCTGTGTGGAAAGCAGGACAAAAAATCCCTTGATCTTTTTTCGGACAAAAAGGTCGTCCAGATGATAGAGGAGACGAATATCCCTCCATATGCCCTTGCTGATGACCAGGCGGGCCACATGGGTCAGGATGGAGTCGGGGCGAAAATTGAAAAGATGGGCACAATAGTCTCTTAAGAGTTGGAGGGACCTTTCTTTTTGTTCATAGGGCAGCTCTTCGACCTCAAGGCCATTGTAGACGATTTTGATCCGATCTTCATCAGCCAGGGGACATAAATAAAGAAATTCTTCCTTTGTTATATCACTGACGGCAAAAATATAGTCCAGGGAAGAGGCCCTTTTGATCAGTTCATTGCGGGAGTAATGACGATAGGAACCAAATTCGTCCTCGAGGGATACTCCATGGGAACGGTCATTGCGCAGGAGATTATAAAAGGTAAAATCGTGGCCCGGATGCTGTTCCACGACGAGCCTTGCCGTTGATACTTCGTGGGCATAGAAAATGGTGGTATCCTGGAGACGTCTCCCCTCTGTTTTTTCGATCGCAAAGGCTAGCGCCGAGGGCATTCCCATATATTCATGGGCAAAGACGACGGCCCTCTCCTCGCGTCCATAAAGGGCCTCCACGACCTCACGGAGGACGATGCCTATCCGAAGATATTGTTCATAATCCCGGTCTTGTTCGTAGAGGTCGGATTGAATTTCGAAATGTTTCCACAACTTGTATTTGAAGAGTTGGATGGGACCCCTATGCATGTCCCACGGATCGATGGTTAAGATGTCGGTTTGAACTCCTTTCCTTTTCGAGTGAGGGGAGTAAAACTTTTTATGGCCGTAAAGAACGTGAACTCCATATTTTTTTTCGATTTCAGAAAAAGATTGTCTGAAGTCTCCCGTATCCAAATGATCCAGCCCTGAATAGAGGACCTCGCTGTTGGGTCCCAGGCGTTTTGTGACGTCTCCCTCTCTCGTAAAAGAAGGGGCGTAGAGGAGGGTTTGTGGAAAAAAATCGGAATAGTTTTTTGAGAGGACGAGACCGCGAAGCACCGTGCCGATGCCGCCGACTTGTTGAACCGCCTCATGAGTGACATGAACAGCAATGGGCATACATTCTGTATACTTCAACGGACAATGGGGGGCAATAAATATTGTTAATCCTGTGGTGATGAGGTATGATCGGGATGTTGGACACGACAAAGACACTCATTGTGCACGTACCCAATATCCGCTCTGTTGATAAAAATCCGGAGATCTGTGAAGTTCGATATATGGCGATGGGACTCTTTGCCATGGCCTCTCTTCTTGCCAAAAATAATATTCCAGTAAAAATCATCAATCTAGCCACAGAATTAAAAAACGACCCTGATTTTGATTTGATTCGCTATTTGGAGGAAAACCGTTGTCAATTGGTGGCCTTTAGCCTCCAATGGGCTCACCAATTATACCAGACCCTGGAGACGGCGCGTGCCATCAAACAGGCCTTCCCCGATATAAAAGTCCTTCTTGGAGGCATGACGGCAAGTTACTACAGCGTAAAAATTCTTGAGGAATATCCCTTTGTGGATTTTGTCGTAAAAGGGGATGGCGAAAGACCTCTCCTGGAGTTGGTCAAACAACTTTCCTTGAAAAATCCGTGTTTCGAAAAAGTTTCCAATCTTGTTTACCGACATCCGTCCAGGATTCTGGAAAATCCGATTACCTATATTGCCCATGAGGCCGATATGAACCGGCTGAGTTTTTCCGATATGGAATTATTGCATCATTATAAAGGATACCTGGAAGATCTTCCTTTCAATGATAATGGCTTCATTCCCCATGGATTTTTCCCTTTATGCATCGGGAGGGGCTGTCATTTTAATTGCACCTTTTGCGGCGGATCGGCTCGTTCTCAATATCGGATCAGCGGACGAAAAAAATATGTCTATCGCAATCCCGAAAATGTCCTTTACGACATCAAAAAACTTTTGGGTTTTGGCATTGAGAATTTTTATGTCTGTTTTGATCCGGAGCCGAATGGCCCCTATTATTTTCATCTTTTTGAGATCATCAGAAAGGCCCATCTTCACATTTATATGAATTTTGGAGCCTGGGGTCTTCCCACGGAGAAATTTGTGGACGCCTTCAAACAAACCTTTCAAAAAGGGATTTTTGAGATCTCTCCTGAATCAGCGGACGAGCGGATACGGAAAAAAAACAAGGATTCGCGCCTGTTTTACAGCAACAAGCAGCTGGAAAAGGCAATGGGTTCTATTGAGGATGAAAATTACACATGTCATGTTTATTTTGCGCACACACTACCCGGGGATTCCATTGGCAGCATCAAAAAAACAATCCAATATATTGAAAATCTGCAGGGAAAATTTTCGTCAAAGATATATTATCTGACCCTTTCCAGTGATCCCGGGGCCCTCCTTCAGATCTGCCCCGAAAAATATGATGTGGATTACAGGATCAATCACCCCAGGGATTTGTATGAATGGATTCATTTTTATAATCAAACACAGATTTTCGACAATGCCGTCTTTCATTTGCCTCAAAAAATATCCAATGAGGATTTTTTTGTCCAACAGGCCCTTTATCATGTGTGGAGCGTGATTTCTAAAATTTATCCTGGGACCTATTCCATTTTGAAGGAGAAGCTTGGGGTTTCTGAAATTCTCGATATCCTTGAGGGGGATCTCTTGAGACCTCATTATCATCGGGTTTATAAAAATGATTTTGACGGAAACATCACCTTCCTGAGGGATTCTGAAATATTACAGCCCGATCAGTACTCCAATCTCTTGTTGGATCTCTTGAACCGGATTCCAGAATCCTATTTTCATGAACGTCAACTCGTGCAGGATGTGTTGAAATCTAGCGAGGTGCCGCTTATTTTAAGGGGCTCGACCTTCACTCAGGTGGTCGAGGAGGCCTGAAGCAGTTGGTGGATCTCATCGTCTTTTTTCTTCCACAATTCCCGAACCCACGCCTGAAAGGTCTCTTGAAAGTTTGGGTCTTCCAAATAATCACGTCCCACAAACTGTGGGGGGATGGCGATTTCTTTCACCCGAACAGTAATCTTGGGGATTTGTCCCGACATCAAATCCCAAAACCTCTTTTTCCCCTTGTGATAAATGATAATCATGTCGATGATTGAATCGAGCCTGTCCCCCATGGCCCCCAGGACAAAAGCCATGCCACCGGCCTTTGGTTTTAATAAATGTCGGTAGGGGGATTGCTGACGCTTCAGTTTTTCTGGAGTCGAGCGGGATCCCTCCAAAAAATTGAGAATAGAGACAGGCCGGTCTTTAAATTTTTCACAGGCCTTGCGGGTCACCTCAAGGTCTTTGCCTTTGAGTTTAGGACTTTTGGCGACCTGTTCCCGGGTATAACGGTGCATAAAGGGAAAATCCAGGGCCCACCAGGCCAGGCCTAAGAGGGGGAACCAAATCAACTGTTTTTTTAAGAAAAATTTCTGAAAAGGGATGCGGCGATTGAAGGTGTGTTGAATGACGAAGATATCCACCCAGGACTGATGGGAGGGGATGATGAGATAACGCCCCTCCCGCCTCAAGCCTTCAAGTCCCTGAATATCCCATTGTGTCTTTTGGGTGAGCCGAAAGGAGATGTCATTACAGGCAATCCAGGTTTCGGCGATTCCTATTAAGACATGATAACAACCCCGTTGCCACAGGGGGATGGGGATCAGCAGACGCAGAAGGGCTATGGGATAGAGAAGGAGGGTCCAAAAAATGGTATTGAGGGTGACTAAAAGGGTGGAAACAACCCCTAGTAGGGTCTTGGGTAAAAAATGCAACATCAGTCAAGGGGTTTTGGCATAAATCATGATGGAGGGCAAGGAGATCAATCTTTTTCATTGCCTCCAGCGGAGAGGGGTGCTAGAACACCCACTGTTTTTATTCTATTTGCCAAAAGGACCCTGTGCGCATTTTATTGATATCTCCCAGCGATTCTTTTTTTGTCAATTACTCCAGGAGCAAGAAATCGGTTTGTGTGGCCCTGCCGCTCTTGGCGGCCTACACCCCCCGGGAGCACGATGTGATTGTGGCCGACCAGGGGTATGGCGATAATGTTTACCATGAGGGTATCGACCTCGTGGGGATCAGTGCCATGACGGCCCAGGCTTATCAGGGTTATAAGATCGCCAAGTATTACAAAGAGAGGGGTGTCAAGGTCGTGATGGGGGGGATCCATGCCAGTGTGTTGCCGGAGGAGGCGGCGGGGCATGTGGATGCCGTGTGTGTCGGGGAGGCCGATTCTCTTTGGGGGCAGATATTGGAGGATGCGGCGGCCAACAGGCTCAAAAAGATATACAAGTCCCAAGACCTTTTTCCCATGGAGGAGGTGCCGCACCTCCGGTCGGATCTTATCAGGAGAAAGAGGACGAGTTTTAGTCATACTGTTATCCAGGCGTCACGGGGGTGTCCGTATAATTGCGAATTTTGCATCACCTCGGCCATGTTTGGGAGAAAATTCCGCTTCAGACCGGTGGATCATGTGATCGATGAGATTAAGAGGAGTAAGGGCAAGCTCATCTTTTTTGTCGATGATAATATCTTTGGTTCCCCGGCCTATTCTGAGGAGCTCTTCAAAAAACTCCTGCCCTTAAAGCTCCAGTGGTGTGGACAGGCCTCCCTCCATACCCTCACACGTGATCTCGGTTTGTTAAAGTTGGCCAAAAAGTCGGGGGCGCTGGGGTTTTTTATGGGATTGGAATCGGTCAACGAGCTGAGCCGGCAGATCTCCACCTCAGGGGCCAAGCTTGGCACCGCTACGCTCTCCGAGATTTCAAAAAAGATCAGACTTGTATTGGGACATAGAATCCTGGTTCATACCTCCATCATTTTTGGTCTGGATGGGGACGGCCCGATGGTTTTTGAAAAAACGGTCGATTTTTTGAAGACAAACAGTGTTTTTATTTCATCCTTTTGTATCCTGACGCCCTATCCGGGGACGCGGATTTACCAAAGGTTCAAGGAGGAGGGGAGACTCTTGCATGAGGACTGGAGTCGATACTCCAATGAAAATGTCGTTTTTACCCCCAAACTCATGACCCCACAACAGTTGAAGGATGGTTCCGATTGGGCGGGAAGGGCCCTTTATACATGGCCCTCCATCATTAAACGGTCGTTCTCCAACTGGCACCATCCTATTTATTACTCCGTGCTCAATGTCTACACCCGATGGGCCAATCACACCAATCACGGACCCGGATCCATCATCTCAATGAATCGACTCGATAAAGAGGACTGGCTCAAGAGCTGCATGACGGCCAAGGGAGTGAATTAGGGGGCCGTTATTTCAAATGTTTTGAGACCAGCTTGGTCATCTCAAACATATTGACTTGTTTTTTGCCGTTGAAGACCTTTTGGAGTTTGTCATCGGCATTGATGTTGCGGCGGTTCTTTTTGTCCTGAAGCTTGTTGCTTTTGATGTAGGCCCAGAGTTTTTTGACGACTTGGGTTCGCGGTATTGCCTTTGAACCCACAATAGCAGCGAGGGCTGCATCAGGCTGGACTGGTTTCATGAAGGCGGATTGTTTTTTTGCCATAGGTTCCCCCCTGGTGGTTGGCGAGTGGTTTGTTTGAATGATGAATCGCCATTTCACCACGTTCTCCATGAAGAGGCAAGAAAAATTGTGTGTTTCAGAGAGAAATCTCCCCCTTTTTTTTGGGCCAAATGATGGAGGCCGCAATCGAGAGAGTCAAGATGCCGACGACAACCCCCAAGGCCAAAGGGGTCGGCATTTCATAAATACCTTCGGTCAGCATTTTTGCCCCGACAAAGACCAGAATGGCCGAAAGACCGTAGTTGAGATAATGAAACAATTCCAAAAAACCCGAGAGGGCAAAAAAGAGGGCGCGAAGACCTAGTACGGCAAATATATTTGAGGTAAAGACGACCATGCGATCGACGCTGATCCCCAAGACGGCGGGGATGGAGTCGACGGCAAAAATGAGATCCGTCGTTTCCACGACCAAGACAACCATAAATAGAGGGGTAGCCCACAAACGGCCGGCCTTTTTCACAAAGAAACGGTCCCCTTCATAGGTAGGGGTGATGGGCGTAAAGCGCCGAAAAAGTCTCAAGATGGGATTATTTTCCGGTTTTATTTCCTTGTCCCTTTGGAAGGCCATTTTGATGCCCGTAACGATTAAAAAGGCGCCGAAAATATAAATCATCCAGTGGAATTTGTCGATGAGAGCCACCCCTGCAAATATAAAAATACCGCGCATCACCACCACACCCACGATGCCCCAAAACAGGACCTTGTGTTGATAGGATCGGGGGACGGAAAAGTAATTGAAGATGAGGTGAAAGACGAAAAGATTGTCGACGCTCAGCGATTCTTCGACAAGATAGGCCGTGAAAAATTCCAGGGCCAACTGGTGCCCTTCCCAGTAGAGGATGAGCGCGTTGAAAACAAAGGCCAGCGCGATCCAAAAAAAACTCCACAACGCGGCCTTTTTGATGGTTAAGACACTCTCCTTTTTCTGGGCAAATCTCAAATCAAGAACGAGCATGACCGTCACAATCACGAAAAAGGAGATCCAAAGCATTGTCTGGGGGTTCATTGAGCACTCTTAGTATCTTCAATAATGGATTTTTGCAACATTATTGGCCTGTGACTCATTGTTTATCGTCTTGACAATGCCAGGCAAAATCAGTAGAAAAAGCACGAATTTTGGCAAACCTCCTTCTTTTATGAGGAATATCATTTCAAATTTGAGATTTTTTCCAAAGACTCATGATTTTTTTGGTTTTTTTGAAAAAAGCATCGAAAACTCAATTGTTGCCACCCAACTCCTTTGCAAGATGATTTCCACCCATAATGAACGCCCCGTTCTTTCAAGGCGTTTGAAGGAGTATGAGCATGTGGGTGACGAGATCACTCATGAGATCATTGATCTCCTCCATCAAACCTTTCTCACCCCCTTTGACAGGGGGGACATGTATCAGCTGGCCGCAAAACTAGACGATATCATGGACATTGTCTACTATACCGGCAACAGACTCACACGATACAACATCTTGGAAATCCCCAAAGAGATCCCCTATCTTGCCAATCTGGTCTTACAGTCCACTAAAAATCTTTCAAAGGCCCTAACCGGTCTTAGAAACATGAAAAACAGTGATCTGGTACTTCATCACTGTACAGAGGTCAACCGATTGGAGAAAGAGGCCGATGAACAGGTCGATCTCGTTATCGAGGATATTTTTCATGACAGTCAGGATGCCCTCAAGGTCATCAAGATCAAGGAGATCGTCGAACACCTCGAGGCGGCGACCGACAGATGTGAGGATGTTGCGGATATTATCGAGGGGATTATACTCAAGCATGCCTAGCATTTCGCTTCTATGACAACCACATTTCTCTTCGTTGTTTTTATCATTTTAATAGCCCTCGCGTTTGATTTCATCAATGGTTTTCATGATGCCGCCAACTCTGTTGCCACGGTCGTCTCCACCCGAGTTCTTTCCCCCAAACAGGCCGTCATCTGGGCCGCTTTTTTCAATTTTGTGGCGGTGGGGGTTTTTGGGTTGCACGTGGCGACGACCATAGGCAAGGGGATTATTGATCCGTCGGTGGTGGATTCTTCTGTGATCTTGTCGGCCTTGATGGGTGCCATTGTATGGGATCTGTTGACCTGGTGGTGGGGGTTGCCCACTTCCTCTTCCCATGCCCTGATCGGGGGTCTTGTGGGGGCCGCCGTTGCCAAGACTGCCAGCTTTTCGATTCTGGTATTATCCGGACTGATCAAGGTCTCGGTCTTTATTTTTATCGCACCGTTTTTGGGTATTGCCTTTGGTTTTATCTTCATTACGGTCCTCAACATTATCTTTGCCAGGAAACGGCCCTCCCAGGTGGACAGGCATTTTAGGCGCCTTCAACTCGTCTCCGCTGCCTTCTACAGCCTGGGTCATGGGGGGAATGATGCCCAAAAGACCATGGGGATTATCACCATACTCTTGTTTTCGAATGGATTTTTGGGGCCTGTCTTCTATGTCCCCCTGTGGGTGGCCTTGATTTGCCATCTTGCCATTGCCCTGGGCACCATGGCGGGGGGTTGGCGGATCATCAAGACGATGGGGATGAAGATCACGGAGCTCAAACCCGCGGGCGGTTTTTGTGCCGAGGCAGCGGCTGCGGCCACTCTTTTTGGGGCGACCGCCCTTGGTGT
>Ga0155208_1100_pt1 | contig 21540 bp, 16 predicted proteins | sample RifCSPhighO2_02_FD_106176 | JGI IMG/M metagenome (GOLD analysis project Ga0155208, IMG submission 106176) | Deltaproteobacteria bacterium RIFCSPHIGHO2_02_FULL_50_15
AGATAGATTTCTTGATTCAAAAATCATTAACTCAGTCTTTCCACAATCGTCGCACACCCCTGGCCCCCACCAATACACATGGATTCCAGACCTATTGTCTTATTGGCCTGTCTCAAATCACCAATGAGGGTCGTCATAATGCGCGATCCTGTACATCCCAAGGGATGTCCTAAGGCAATAGCCCCCCCCTTTGGATTAATCCGCGGATCTTTGGCATCGAGTTTCAATTCCCTTAAAACCCCCAAAGACTGAGAGGCAAAGGCCTCATTAAACTCGATCACATCGACATCGCTTAAGGTGAGACCCGCCCTTTTCAAGGCCTTTGGAACAGCCACGGCAGGACCCATTCCCATGTAGGCCGGATCGACTCCTCCAACGGCCATTGCCCGGATCCTGGCCAAGGGTCTCACACCCAATTCTTTTGCTTTATCAAGTGACATCAGGATGAGAGCCGCCGCCCCATCCGTCAAAGGAGACGAATTGCCTGCCGTCACAGTCCCACCTTCCTTGAAAGCGGGTTTCAATGTCGAGAGTTTTTCAACGGTCGTTCCCGGGCGCGGATTTTCATCCCGATCAAAATTGATCTTTTTTCCATCAACAACGGCCTCAACAGAAAGAATCTCATCCTTAAAAAGACCCTTTTCAATGGCATTGACCGCCTTTTGGTGTGAATGGACCGAGTACTCATCTTGTTCTTGGCGACTGATATGATACTTGGCCGCCACATTTTCCGCCGTGATCCCCATGGAGATGTAGGCCTGGGGGGCGCCGTCCCGCATCAATTTTTCGTTGAGACTGGGATTAAAACCGCCCATCGGGACATGGGACATGGACTCCACACCTCCCGCCACATAGACATCACCATTGCCCGCCATAATATTGAGGACCGCCAGATTGATGGCCTCGAGACCCGAGGCGCAAAAGCGATTCACGGTGGCAGCCGCCGTGGAGAGGGGGAGACCTGCCAATAAACTAATATTACGAGCCACGTTCATCCCCTGTTCCCCCTCAGGCATGGCACAGCCGATGAGGACATCCTCTATAAGATTGACATCAAGATTGGAGACGCGCCTTATGGCCTCCCTGACCACCAAGGCGCCTAAATCATCGATACGCACATTCACCAGACTCCCCTTAAGGGCCCTTCCCATGGCCGTTCTGACGGCACTGACAATCACGGCTTCTTTCATAAAAACCTCCTAAAATAATTAACTCTATTGATTGTCCTGTAGAAAGAATGAGCCAGATGCGAGGCGCCTGAGGAGGCCCGACTGAGACGTACCCGAGAGGTACGTCGCAAAGAGCGGCCAACGAGGGCAACGAAGCATATGGCCATTATTTCTGCAGGACCCCTTATGAATGAGGGCTCATTCGGGGCTTATAGGCAACACGATGCAATTTGTCAACAAACTTGTCTTTCCATTTTATGCATGGTAGGGGTTAAGTCCCTGACATTGCTTCAATGAAAAAAATCATCACTCAAGTTCTCGGGGCGGGGCTCGGTTTCTTGTTTATTTATGCCCCTGCCTTACAAGGAAAAGGACAAGATCCCGACAAGACATCCTCCGTCACCCAATATCATCTAGATCCCCAACAATCGACGGTTCACTTTGTTTCTGTTAAAGACAAAAACGTCAAAGTGCCTGGTCTGTTCAAAATAATATCCGGCAAGATTCGTATGATACCGCTCGATAACAATATGGTTGAGGTCAATCACGCCTCTATCTCTATTGACATCGATTCTGTAGAGACTCGTCTCGAAGAACGAGATCAAAATATCCGACGATACTTCTTTGAAACCGATAAAAATCATTCCTATAAAAAGGCAAATTTTGTATTAAACGAACCTCTCAGAATCAATTTGAAAAAAACAAAACACAAGGCCTTGCTAAAAGGAACCTTAAATCTCCATGGACGCAAAGGTCCACTGTCCATCCCTATTTCTATTGTCCAGGGCAAAGAGGGGTGGCGTATCAAAAATCAACAACCCGTAAAAATAGAATTTGAAAAATGGAGCTTTTTTAAATCCGTCAACAAACTCATGAAGATGTGCGGTCACAAGGAATTGGAATCAAGTGCTGATATAAATTTTGATTTGCTTTTTATACCCTGACACAAGGAGACGCCTTGTCTTCCCCTTGTTCCTTAAAGCTAGGTATTGAGAGACTTCTTTCCAAGGACATCTCTCTCTTAGCCCATCAACGGATAGGCCTTCTCGCCCACCAAGCCAGTGTAACCTCTCAAGGGGACCACGCCCTGGAGGTCCTGATCCATTCCCAAGACAAATACAAAATAACAACCCTTTTTGGCCCCGAACATGGTTTTAAGACCCAAGCCCAAGACATGGAACCCGTCTCATCCTCTCAAACCAACAACGATCTCCCCCTCTACAGCCTGTATGGAGGCACCTTAGCCTCTCTGAAACCCACCCTTAAAATGCTTCGAGACATCGACGTTCTTGTGATCGACCTGCAAGATATTGGGACCCGTTATTATACCTATCTCTGGACCACCCTTCTCTGTATGGAGGCCTGTGCCGCCTCTCACAAAAAGGTGATCGTCTGTGACCGCCCCAATCCCATCAATGGAGTCACCCAAGAAGGTCCCGGCATCGATCATGGTTTTGAATCCTTTGTCGGCCTCCACTCCATCCCCGTCCGACATGGAAAAACGATAGGTGAATTGGCCGAACAATTAAACAAGGAAAAAAAGATCGGCTGTCACTTGACTGTTATTCCCCTGGAAGGGTGGAACCGAAAACACTTCTTAGATGAAACAGGACTCCCTTGGATCCATCCCTCCCCCAATATGCGGAGTGTGGACGCCGCCCTTTTGTATCCCGGCATGTGTCTTTTGGAGGCCACAAATGTCTCTGAAGGAAGGGGAACCGACACCCCTTTTGAGGTCTTTGGAGCCCCTTACATCAAGGCGGATCTCATAGCGAAGAAATTCGAGACCCTTAAACCCGCCGGCATTTCTTTTGAACCCTGCGCCTTTACACCGACACGACAAAAATGGTGTGGAGAAAAATGCCAGGGACTCAAGTGGACGATTCAAGACCGTGCCTCCTTGAAACCCTATCAATTAGGGCTCACCCTTATTGAGACTCTCTATCAACTATATAATGGAAAGGGCTTTGAATGGCGAAAAGAACCCTATGAATTTGTCTCTCATATCCCTGCCATCGACCTTTTGACGGGAAGCGACCGTTTTAGAAAAGACCTGGAGAAAAAATAATAATGGCCCAGACATTTCCACCTCCATCCGCCATAAGCCAAAACGCATGGATCCAATCCCATGAGGCTTATTTAAAACTTTATCAAGAATCGATCAAAGATCCTGAAGGGTTCTGGGCAAGACTGGCCGAGGATTTTCACTGGTTTCAAAAATGGAAAAAGGTCCTCTCTTTCAACTACAATATCAATAAAGGCCCGATTGAGATTCGATGGTTTGAGGGGGCGAAAACCAATATCGTGTATAACTGCCTTGATCGCCACCTGAATACAAGAGGGAATCAAATCGCTATTATCTGGGAGGGAAATGAGCCGGGGGAATCCACCAAAATCACCTATCGCGAACTCCATCAACAAGTTTGCCACTTCGCCAATGTCTTAAAAGACAACGGCGTCAAAAAAGGAGATCGCGTCGCGATTTACCTCCCCATGATTCCAGAACTCGCGATTGCCATGCTGGCCTGTGCCCGCATCGGGGCCATTCACAATATTGTCTTTGGGGGATTTTCGGCGGATTCGCTTGCTGATCGTATCGTTGACTCGACTTGTCACATCGTCATTACATCCGATGGGCTCTTTCGAGGCGAAAAGGTCGCCCCCTTAAAAGAGATCGTCGACAAGGCCATTGCCAAGGCCGATGACAAAATGAAGGAACCGGTCAATACCTGCATCGTCGTCAAGAGAGTAGGTTCCGAAAAAATAAAGTGTCCCATGAAAGAGGGTCGTGACTCATGGTGGCCCGACGCCCCTCTGGGGCTCCAAGGGTCCCTGAGCTCCGCGAAGGGATATGAGGCCATGAAAAACAAGGATGAAATCTGTCCCTGTGAGCCCATGGATGCCGAAGATCCCCTCTTTATCCTCTACACATCGGGATCAACAGGAAAACCCAAAGGGGTTCTTCACACCACAGCAGGTTATATGGTCTTCACGGCCATCACTCACAAATATATCTTTGATTATCATGAGAAGGATATTTACTGGTGCACGGCCGATATCGGTTGGGTGACGGGACATTCCTATACCATCTATGGACCTCTCGCCAATGGAGCCACGACAGTCATGTTTGAAGGACTCCCGACCTATCCAGAGCCCGACCGTTTTTGGAAGATTATTGATCAATACAAGGTCAATCAGTTTTACACCGCCCCCACGGCCATCCGAGCCCTGGCCTCAAAAGGTGAAGAATGGCCCGCCCATTGTGATCTTTCTTCATTAAGGGTTTTGGGGACCGTCGGAGAGCCCATCAATCCGGAGGCCTGGCTCTGGTATCATAAAAACATCGGCCACAATCGTTGCCCCATTGTCGACACCTGGTGGCAAACTGAGACCGGCGGCATCCTCATGACCCCCCTGCCTGGTTCCACCACTACAAAACCCGGATCAGCCACTTTTCCATTTTTTGGTGTCAAACCTGAGATCATTGATCCCACGACGGGTCGTGTTTTAGAGGGCAACGGCGTCAGCGGTGTCTTGGCCTTAGCCGCCCCATGGCCCGGTCAAATGCGCACTGTTTTTGGCGATCACTCCCGGTTTGAAGAAACTTACTTCAAAATATATCCTGGATATTATTTTACCGGAGATGGGGCGACTCGTGACGAAGAGGGATACTACTGGATTACGGGGCGTGTAGATGATGTGATCAATGTTTCGGGACACCGCCTGGGAACAGCCGAGGTCGAAAGTGCCTTGGTCTCCCACCCACAGGTGGCCGAGGCCGCTGTTGTCGGTTTTCCCCATCCCATTAAAGGGCAAGGAATTTATGCCTACGTGACACTCAATGCCAATGAAAAATATGAAGAGAATCTGAAAAAAGAACTCGTTCTTCACGTGCGCCAAGAGATCGGCCCCATTGCCTCTCCTGATGTCATCCACTGGGCTCCTGCCCTTCCCAAGACACGCTCCGGTAAAATTATGAGACGCCTTCTAAGAAAAATCGCGGCCAATGAAACAGATCAACTTGGGGATATTACCACATTGGCGGATCCCTCTGTTGTCCAAAAACTCATCGAAAATAAACCTTAGGCTTCACTTTGAGAGGGGGGGGATTTTTTCTGAATCATAATACGAATATCATCCCCCGGCATCAATCGACTTGCCTTCTGAATGTTATTCCATTTCTTTAAATCACCCGTCGAGACATTATATTTATTGGCAATATCCCAAAGGGTATCCCCTGACTGGACCTTGTAAATGATTAATTCTGTCTCAGGTTCCGAAAGAGGTTCGTTGATTTTCGCATTCACAGTAGACGCAGGCCTTGGAGATTCCAAGGTCACGAGGGGGGGATACATTTCCAGGACAGATCCGGTCTTTAAGTAGCGCCCTATTTTTCCTTCATTCCACTTTTTTAAATCTTTTATACTCACATTATACTGGCGAGAGATGGTCCACAAAGAATCCCCTGAATTGACCGAATGATAAACAACATCATCCTTCTTTTGTGGCAAACCTTTTTTGACTACCTTCTCCTCTACCTCTGATTTTGACGGAGCCTCGGTCACATGAGACTCGCCTTCGGATGAAGGGAGTCTCAATTTGGCTCCCGGCCTTAAGTAACGCCCGATCTCTCCTGGATTGAGTCTTTTAAGCTCCTGAATGCTCGTTTCATATTTGCGTGCTATCAACCACAAGGATTCACCAGAACGAACTGTATGAGTCCCCCCATTTTTTTGCAGCGAGGCCTGAGCCGCTTCGGCCCTGCCTTGTTTCTTGCTCGGCCTCGCAGAGGCGATTTCCTGCCACTCCGAGGAACCCTTGGAATGGATGGTTATTTTCTGACCCGGATAGATATATTTTCCAATGTGTCCCTGGTTCCATTGTCTTATCTTGCTGACTGAAACCCCATGACGGCTGGCAATACGACCCAAGGTGTCTCCATGACGCACTCGGTAATATTGGACGGGTTGATAGGCCAATAGGGCATTTTTATATTCTGACGGGGGCTGCATTGGAATGGTCAGGGCTATACCCTCTTTTAAGTTGTTTTTGGCGGAGACATGATTCACCTTGGCCAGATATTGGGAAGGCAGTTTATATTCCTTGGCCAGGCTCTCATAATCCTCACCTTTTTGGACAATATGTTGTTTCTCCCCCATTTTTTGCCATGACTCGAGGGCGGCATAATTTGTTTGGAACTGATCCGCTGTCCCCTTGGGAAGTTTGATCTCGTAAGAAGAGTCCGGGGTCACCCACAAAAGAAGTTCTGGATTGAGATTGCGAATATCTTCGAAGGCAACCCCCGCACACTGGGCAAGCACACGCAAATCTGTCTGACCGTGAATCTTGATAACATCAAATTCTATCGGATCTTCATATTGGATATCGTCAAATCCGTATTTCTTTGGATGTTTTGCAATCATTGCCGCCGCAATCATCTTGGGAACATAATTTTTTGTTTCAGGTCTTAAATAGCCGTTTCCTTTTTGACTCATTTCCCAAAAATCCTCGGTTTTATACTTTCGGATGGCCCGGTTGATTTTTCCTTCTCCCGCATTATATCCCGCAAAGGCAAGATACCAATCATTGTAATGATCAAAGAGGTCCTTGAGATGGCGGGCGGCCGCAACAGTCGATTTTTCAGGATCGCGCCGCTCATCTACGTATTCATTGACCCTGAGACCATACCGAGCCCCCGTCTGATACATAAACTGCCAGGCCCCCACAGCACGGGCGCGAGAATAGGCATGGGGATTAAAACCACTTTCAATCATGGAGAGATAAACAAGATTTTCAGGGAGTCTTTCCTGCTTGAGAATGCGGAGCATCATGGGAACATATTTGCCAGAACGTTCTAAGTAGCGTGTAAAACGCTCTTTCCCCCTAGTCTGAAAGTAATCGATCCAGGGTTGCACACGATCATTGGCCGTTTCAGGGATAGGAATGTCCGGAATCTCTGAAAAATGATCCCCCGCTACAGGACGGGAAACCCCCGGAGAAGCACAACCTCCCAGTCCCACCAACATTATTATAATCAGTAATAAGAATCCACCATGATGCCTTCGCATAGAACTAAAACTCCTCTTTTTTATGACGTCCGGTAATATATCGTATTCTCATAGTCGTTTCAAACGCAATTCTTAATCCTTCTTGCTAATCCGCATGTTTCCTTAAAAACGTTGGAATATCATACTCATCCATGCTCAAGGCCTCCTGTGATGAAAACCGGATGTCGGAGGTAATCTCCTTGAGGCTCACGGGGCTATGACGATGGGTGATTTCAGAATGAGATTCCTCAAAGTTTAGCGGCGCTTCTAGTTCGTTCTCCGGCGGTGCCAAGGGGGCCGCAGCCCGCAAGGTCGGTTGATACGTGACTGGCGATGGCGTCGTATGTCGTGTTCCCCTGGAGGCCGTGAGAAAAGGAGAGGAACGCTTGACCTTATTAAAGCCTGTTGCAATAACAGTCACAGAGATATCATCCCCTATTTTTTTGTCAATCACGGCACCAAAGATAATATTAGCCTCCTCATGGGCCTCTTCTTGAATCAGTTTGGCCGCCTCATTCACCTCATACAAGGTGAGATCCGGTCCACCCGTCACATTCATCACTATACCCGTTGCCCCCGAGATAGAAACGTTTTCCAACAAGGGAGAAGAAATGGCCCGGGTCGCTGCATCAATAGCCCGATTTTCCCCATGAGCCCGTCCTGTTCCCATAAGGGCCATCCCCATCTCAGACATAATCGTACGAACATCCGCAAAATCCAAGTTGATCAATCCATTGACTAAAACAAGATCGGAAATACCCTTCACCCCTTGCAGGAGTACCTCGTCAACCTTTCGAAAGGCATCCAACATCGATGTTTCCTTACCCGCCAAGGAAATGAGTCGTTCATTAGGAATCACGATCAACGTATCGACGCATTCACGAAGTTCTTCAATTCCCTTTTCGGCGTGTCGGCTACGACGACGTCCCTCAAAGGCGAAGGGTTTTGTCACAACACCCACAGTCAAGGCCTTGGTCTCCTTAGCAATACGAGCAATCACGGGGGCCGCCCCCGTTCCCGTACCGCCGCCCATTCCGGCAGTAACAAAAACCATGTCAGCACCTTCTAACTCATCCAAGAGTTTAGGTTCGCTTTCGAGGGCGGCATTGCGACCCACCTCCGGATTTGCCCCGGCACCCAAACCCTTTGTCAAATCCTCACCCAACTGTATTTTAATGAGAGCCTGATTAGCATCGAGGGCTTGCAGGTCTGTATTGGCAGCGATGAAATCCACCCCTTTTAGTTTGGCTTCAATCATCGTATTGATGGCATTGCCGCCACCACCCCCTACCCCAACGACTTTTATCTTGGCTCCTTTGATTGTCTTGCTTTCAACAAGTTCAAACATTATTGCCTCCTTAATTAATTAGAAAATATCATTAAGCCACTCCCGCATCCTTTCTTTGACCTTGAAATAGATATTCGTATCGCGGACGCGGAATTTTTTCTCGCTTTGATTATGACATCCATAAAGAGCCAAACCAACACCAGTGGCATACATGGGGTTTTGAACAACTTCTACCAGGCCCCCCACTCCATGGGGTGTTCCCACACGGACGGGAAGATTGAAAATCTGCTCTGCCAACTCGGAAATGCCCTGGAGATTCGCCGTCCCCCCGGTCAAGACCACTCCGGAGGCAATAAGATCTTCATATCCTGATTTTGTGATTTCCTGCCGCACTAAAGAAAAGATTTCTTCCATGCGTGGTTCTATAATTTCCGCCAAAATTTGGCGGGACAGCAGTCGTTCTCCTCGTCCCCCGACGCTCGGAACCTCGATCGTCTCCTCCTTCTGAACCATTGTAGGGATAGAACAGCCATATTTACGTTTGATTTTTTCGGCTTCAACGGCAGGTGTTCTCAATCCAACGGCAATATCATTTGTTAAATGATTACCCCCTAGAGAAAGAACCGATGTATGAACAATGCTGCCCTGTGAAAAAATCGCCAAATCTGTTGTGCCACCTCCAATATCGATAATGGCCACTCCTAGATCTTTTTCTTCACGTGTTAAAGAAGACTCCGATGAGGCCAACTGCTCTAAAACAATATCATCAACATTGAGTCCTGCACGATTGACAGATTTGATGATATTTTGTGCCGACGTTACAGCGGCCGTTACAATATGAATTCTGGCCTCAAAACGAATTCCCGACATCCCTACCGGATCATGAATGCCATCCTGATCATCAAGAACAAATTCCTGTGGAATCACATGAATGACCTCACGATCCAGAGGAATGGCAACAGCCTGTGCGGCATGAATCACACGGTCCACATCAATCTGCCGCACCTCTTTATCCTTTAGAGCCACAACACCATGACTGTTGATGCCTCGTATGTGACCTCCTGCTATCCCGGCATAGACAGAACTGATTTCACACCCCGCCATGAGTTCAGCCTCTTCGACGGCTTTTTTGATGGATTCGACGGTACTTTCAATATTCACCACCACACCCTTCCGTAAGCCCCTCGAAGGATGAGAGCCGATACCGATAATATCAATACCGTCATCTGTGGCTTGACCGACTATCGCGCATATCTTTGTGGTCCCGATATCAAGACCTACGATGATTTCTTCCTGTTTTGTCATTGATTCGCCTCCTTTTAGAGCCTGTTAACAAGCGGTCAGGAAAGTGGCCGGTCGTGTTACAGGCTTTTAGAGTTTTTATACCCTCAACATTAATAAAATTGTGGCTTTTAGCCTGCTTAATATAATCGTCATTAAGAAGTTTTAAACTGCACAATCACCCTCCTTTCATAAGTAAGATCGACTATTTTTGGACTGTCAGAGGTAATGGCTATAAAAGGCCATGCCTTTGCAAATTTCTTAAATTTTTTCTCAAAATTTTCTTTGCCAATTTTTATCTGAGTCACGGGACGCATGCTGTAAAGCGTAAACCCCTCAGTAGAATCCCAATGAATTTCAGAAATTCCGTATTCACGAATAATCTTTTCTCTTGAAGCCACATGCAACAACTCCAAGGCTTGTGACAAATATACATGGGATCCCAATTTGTTTTTCTGAAGACCTTTTTGAGACATCCCTGTAATAACAGGAAAGTTTTTTGGATCCGTAGAAGCCATTTTTTTGAAAATTTCCCCTTCTTTATTGATCAAATACAAACCGTCAATATCAATAACAGCCATCGGTTGGTGTTCTTCGACCTTAATGTACAACCGATGAGGATATCGTTTTAATAAATGAACCTCCTTAATCCAAAGGTAACGCTCCATTTTTTCTTTCATCTCACTCAAAGAAAGAGTTAACAAATCGTCGCCAATCTTGACTTCTGTAAGTTTCAAAATGTCAAATTCGTTTAAATGTGGTGTGCTCTTTGAAACAATAATTTCACGAATATCAAAAAAATGAGGTGGATTTTTTCTAATATAATCTCCCGCCAAGACCAATAAACTCAAAAGACAGCCTCCCCCCACACCGTAAACTAGAATTCTTTTTAAACTCGAAAAATTCACAAAGGACTTGGTTTGAGATTTTTGATTTTTCCGTTTCACATTTCTTCGTATTTTCATGATCCCACCTTCAAAGAGGCTCCCTCTAAAAGTCCTTCAACAAGATCCTCAAAAGAAATGCCGTCATACTTCGCCGCCTTGGGAACAAGACTGGTCTCCATCATCCCTGGAATTGTATTTATTTCTAAAAAATAGGGTTTCTTATTTTGACGAACAATAAAATCAGCTCGTGCAATTCCCTTGAGTCCTAGGTTCTTAAAAATAAGCTCACATTGTTTTTGAACCCTCTCTGTCATCTCTGTTGAGATTCTGGCCGGAAGAATGTATTCCGTTTCCCCAGGGGTATACTTCGACTTAAAATCATAAAATCCTGAATGGGGAACCACTTCCAAGGGGGTCAAGGCTCGCCCCTCAAAAAGGGCGACGGTCACCTCTGTGCCCTCGATAAAATCTTCTATAAGAACCTTCGAATCCATTTGGAGGGCCTCTTCCACTGCAGGTTTGAGTTCTTCTCTTTTTCGAACCACATGGATCCCGATGGTCGATCCTTCACGATTGGGCTTTACGATCACGGGGAGGCGTCTAAATATTTGATTTTCAACGCTTTTTAAATCATCATCCCGAGTTAAAACAATCCCCTCTGGAATAGTGATTCCCTGAAGATCCACCAGGACGCGTGTGAGGGCCTTGTCCAAACAAATGGCTGAAGCCAAGACGCCCGATCCCGTATAAGGGATTTTGAGACATTCCAAAAGGCCCTGCATAGAACCGTCCTCCCCATACGATCCGTGAAGGGCAATCACGGCTACATCGATGGGCTGTTGGAGAAGTCTCTTGATCAACTGGAGATCCACATCGATTTCGTCAACATTATAATGACGTTGCCGGAGGGCCTCGGCCATCGCATGGCCACTTTTCAAGGAGATTTCCCTCTCACGAGAAAATCCACCCATCAACACGCCTATTTTTTTTGATCTCCAGATTCCTTGAGTCATATCAATCCTCACCCAACACCTTTATTTCCGTTTCCAGATTAATCTGATATTTCTCCTTCACCTTATCCTTAATCAAACCCACAAGAGTCAAAACGTCTTTGGCCGTCGCTCCTCCCTCATTAATTATAAAATTCCCATGCATCGGAGAAACACGCGCCCCTCCAACTCGAATATCCTTCAGTCCCGCTTCTTCAATAAGTTGTCCCGCATATTTTTTTGGAGGATTTTTAAATATGGAACCCAGATTGGGCCATTTCAAAGGCTGCGTTTCAACCCGATGATCAATAAATTTTTTCTGTTTTCTCCTGACCTCTTCCGGATCTGTTTTTTTAAGCTCAAGAAGGGCCGATAAAATAACCGTTCCCCGTGGCAACTTAATACTCCGATAGTGATACTCTATCTCGTCTTTGAAGAGCTCCCTATATTTTCCCTCACGAGATATAATATTGAGTTGGCAAACAAAATCCCCTATTTCTCCCTCACGCGTCCCCGCATTCATAAACAAGCCTCCTCCTATCGATCCGGGGATTCCCCATAAACATTCAAGCCCGGAAAATCCCTCAAAGGCGCAATAATCGAGGAACTTTGAAATCATCACACCGCTCCCCACTTCTATAGAAACCCTGTCTCCCTCTGTTTTTTTTACTTCAATCGTGGCGAGGGCCTTATTCATCGAAATGACGACTCCTTGTATTCCTCCATCTCGAACAAGTATATTGCTTCCGGCTCCCAAAATAATATAAGGGATCTTACATTCGCGTAATGTTGCGATAAGTTTTTCAAATTCGTCTCGACTTTTTGGAAAAACCATCATTTCTGCTGGACCGCCAATATGAATAGTTGTCCAACTCAATAAAGATTCGTTAAATAAAGCTGGTTCCGCCACACATTGGACAATCTTGGCCTTTAAATTTTCTGAGAGCGTTGAGTGTGTCATTGAAGCGGCATCTCCTTCATCATTTTGGATAATTGCTTGCCAACCTTGTTGACATCACCAGCTCCAAAGGTAACAACAATGGTATTTTTCTTCACCAAACCTCTGACATCATGAACAACATCATTCAAATTTTCCCTATAATGAACATTAAATGAATTGCTGTGAATATTGTCTGCCAACTTTTTGGCGCTCACTCCATGTATGTGTGGTTCTCCTGCCGCATAGATCTGGGTGATAAAAAGTTCATTGGTCCCATCAAAAATTTTTGTAAAGTCACTAAAGAGGGCCTTCGTCCTTGTGTATCGATGCGGTTGAAAAATTACAATGAGGCGGGCTTGAGGCCATGTTTGGCGAATGGCGTTGAGCGTTTCCCGTATTTCTACAGGATGATGTCCATAATCATCAATAACATAGATTTTTTGATGCTCATTTTTATAGAGGGGTTCGAGACGACGTCCAATGCCTTTAAATTGAGACAAACCCTTTTTTATAGAAGATAAAGGGATCCCCAACTCATTTCCTACCGCAATAGCCGCAAGGGCATTTTGAATGTGGTGAGATCCCATCAAATTGATTCTCCATTGACCTGCCGATTTCCCATTGATCTTCAGCTCAAATGAGGATTTGAAGGGATACAGCTTGATTTTATGGGCCATAAAATCCGCTTTTGTATGTATCCCGTAAGTCAAAAATCTTTTTGGAAAACTGGCCGCTATAGCAGCAACGGCAGGATGGTCAACACACAAAACAGCGACTCCATAAAATGGAATTTTTAGGCAAAATTCCTTAAAAATATTTTTCAACTCATCATAATCCCTATAATGTTCCATATGCTCTGGATCTATGTTGGTCACCACGGCGATGGTGGGACTCAAATGCATAAAGGAACGATCCGACTCATCCGCTTCAGCCACCAAAAAATCTCCCTTACCAAGCCTGGCATTTGTTCTTAGACTTTTTACCTTTCCGCCGACAACAAATGTGGGATCCAACCCACCCTGCGTGAGAATGTTGGCGATGAGAGAGGTCACTGTTGTCTTGCCATGAGTCCCCGCAATGGCAATGCCGTATTTTAGTCTCATAAGTTCGGCAAGCATTTCAGCCCTTGCCACCAACGGAATATCCAGACGTCTTGCCTCCACGATCTCCGGATTTGACGGCGCTATTGCCGAGGAATAAACAACGACATGAGGATTTTTTAGATTTTCTCTTTGGTGACCATAATAGACTTTTGCCCCTCGACGTCTCAGACGACGGGTTATGGTCGTTTTTTGCGCATCAGAGCCAGAAACCTTATAACCCAATGTCAAAAGGACCTCCGCAATGCCACTCATGCCTATGCCCCCAATGCCTACAAAATGAATCTTTTGAATGTGGGAAAACATTTATGCTGCCCTCAACAGGTTGAAACAGTCGTTAATAATTTCTTGCCGCGCATTTCTCCCCGACAGCTCTTCCAATCGCTGGCTTATTTGAGTCAGCTTCTCCGGGTGATTCAAAAAATCCAAAATGATGTGTGCGAGATTTTGTCCCGTCACTTCCTCACCCACAATCATCCTTCCCGCTCCCTCATGGACGAGCGATTCCGCATTGTATCTTTGGTGATCATCGGCCGCATAAGGGTACGGAATAAATAGGGTGGGCTTACAGCAGGCAATGATTTCAGAAATGGTTGAAGCCCCAGCACGAGAAATCACAAGATCCGACTGGGCATAGGCCTGGCCTAAGTGATTAATAAAAGGGGTCACATAGGCCTCCCATCCCCTTTCTTGATATCTTTTTTGAATCCATGTGCATTCAGCAACGCCCGTTTGATGATAGATGCTTATACGAGTACGTTCCCTTTCCAGATAGGGAAGGGCTTCCAGCATGGTTTTATTAATTTGATGTGCCCCTTGAGATCCACCCAAAATCAACAAATTAAAACCCTCCGGTTTATTGTTTCGATTGTCCTGATATTCTTGAATGAGTGAAGATCGAACAGGATTTCCTGTATGGAGAGTCTTCTTTTCCGGAAAAAAATTTATTGTTCGAGAAAAAGCCACATAAATCCTTCGTACAAAGCGGCCCAATATCCGATTGGTCATGCCCGGAATTGAATTGGGTTCGATAATAGTTGTCAAAAATCTCAAACACGAAGCCATCAGAATAAAGGGTCCCGCCGCATACCCCCCAATACCGATGATGCAATCCGGTCGTTCCCTCATCAGGAGATACAAGGACTGTGCAAAGGAAACCGGCAATAAAAGAATGGCTAAAAACCGATCTTGCCATGATCCCTGTTTTAATTTTTTGCCCCAAACAGTTTTTAAAACATAACCGTGCTGATGAATGATGGATGTTTCCATTCCTGATTTTGTTCCTATAAAAATAATATGATGCTCCCGATCCCTTTCTTTAATCTCCTCTGCAAGGGCCAATCCTGGGAAAATATGTCCTCCCGTTCCTCCTGCCGCGATCATAAACTTCATGTTTTCATCCGCGATGATATGTTCAGTAAAATGCCTACACTAAAAAGACTCATAATCAGTGAAGATCCTCCATAACTAATAAAAGGAAGCGTTAAGCCCTTTGTGGGAAGCAAACCCATGACAACTCCAGTATTGATAATGACCTGTATTCCAAAAATAAGCCCAATTCCTAAAGCCAGATAATAGGAAAAATTGTCCGAGGCCCTCCAGGCAATGGTCAGCGCGCGATAGACAAGAAACATAAAAAGACCAAAAACAACAAAGACCCCTATTAAGCCGAGCTCTTCTCCAATCACGGAAAAAATAAAGTCTGTATGCGCCGCGGGAAGATAGAAAAGTTTTTGTTTCCCCTCGCCCAAACCCTGCCCGAAAAGTCCTCCGGCATGAAAGGCAACATAGGATTGAATAATTTGGAATCCGGCCTCCGTTTGATAATCCCATGGATTAAGGAAAGAAAGGATGCGGCGGCGGCGATAATCCACTGAAATGATAAGCATGTAAAGAAGGGGAAAAGACAAAAGAATGGCGCTGACAAGATAGGTCAAACGAGTCCCTGCAATAAATAACATAGCAAAGACAACGGCACTCATCACCGTCGCATTGCCCAAATCCCTTCCGGCCAGTACGAAGGCTATTAAAACACCGGACATCATCATAACCGGAAGAAATCCCATCATAAATTGGCGAACTTTTTCCTTTTTCTTGGCCAGGGCATAGGCGATAAACATCACCAAAGCCAGCTTTGCCATTTCTGAAGGCTGAAATGAAAGGATGCCAAGATTCAGCCAGCGTGTCGCCCCGCCAGCGCTTATCCCCAGCCCCGAAACGAGGGTGACCAGTAGAATAAAAATAGTTCCAAAAAAGATAAAATAGATCGCTCTATTGTAAAATTCGATGGGAATTTTGCGTCCTAAAATAAGGGCCCCTGCCCCCATAACGGCATAAATAATCTCTCTCATAAGATAGTGATTCGCCGATCCAAACTTGTCTTTGGCCAAAATGGCCGACGAGGAATAGACCATGGTGAGACCCAGAGCCACTAAACAAATCGTCACTATCAAAAGTGAATAATCCAGATGTCTGTTTTCTACTGAAGATGACACACGCACTCCTTAAAAAAACGGCCTCGTTCTTCAAAGTTTTTAAATTGGTCGAAACTGGCACAGGCAGGAGACAAAACGACACTATCCCCTCTTCGAGAATGGGGCTGAGCCTCCTTAAGGGCCCTGTCAATAGTCTCCACACATTCCGTAGGAACAACTCCCTCAAAGGCCAACTTCATTTTCTTTTGAGCCTTACCCACAAGAAATAGTCTTTTTACCTTTTTTTTGAGCCAGGGTTTCAGGGTCTCATAACTCCCCCCCTTGTCATAACCTCCCGCAATCAGAAGAACCTCATGATCCTGAAAACCACGAAGGGACATAATGACGGCATGGACATTTGTCGCCTTTGAATCATTGTAATACGACACTCCATTATGCTCTCGAACCCATTCCAAGCGGTGTTCAAGGCCTACAAATGAATTAAGCCCTTTTTGTATATCCTGAGGAGATACTGAAAAGATCCTTGCCGCAACGATGGCTGCCATCATATTTTCAATATTATGCAGACCTTTTAGTTTGACATCCGACAAATCATATCTTTCCAGAAGATGATCTGCCCTATTATAAACAATTTGACTGCCCTTATAATAAATACCCTGTGTCAATTCGGCCTCACTACTAAATGGGATGGAAATGCCTTGTGCAGAAACAATCATATCGGAAACAATCTTATCTTCCTTATTGAAAACCAGATAATCTTCCCGGGTTTGATTCATCAATATTCGTGTCTTGGCCCTCCAATAATCTTCAAAGGAACTGTATCTGTCGAGATGGTCTTCACTGATATTTAATATCAGGGCAATGACGGGATGGAGTTTTTCTATTGTTTCCAATTGAAAACTGCTGACTTCAATGACAATCACTTCATAATTTTCACGTGTTTCCACCAATTCAATGAGTGGAATCCCAATATTTCCAGCCATCCCGGCCTTTTTTCCTCCTGCCTGAAGCAAGTGATGAACCAAGGTCGTTGTGGTGCTTTTACCGTTGGTCCCAGTGACAGCAATCAACGGGGCCCTGTTAAAACGACTGGCCAATTCTAATTCACCCATGATGGGCACATTATTATTTTTTGCTCGAGTGAATTCCGGCAGAGAACCGGGAACCCCTGGAGAAAGAACAATGAGATCCGCATTGGCCAATTCCTCTGATAAATGCCCGCCTCCTTTCAGATCAATCCCCAGGTTCTTCAGATCCGCCCAGGGGCCCTCAAACTCACCAAAATTCCTACGATCATTTAATTGAACACAAGCTCCCTTTTGGGCACAAAAGCGGGAGACAGCAATGCCTGATCGTCCAGCACCCACAACTACAATTTTTTTCCCTTTTAAATTCATGTCATTTTCTTTTTCTAACGCAATTTCAACGTCATCATGGCCACTAACGACAAAATAAATGAAATGATCCAAAAACGAACAATAACCTTTGGCTCTTTCCACCCTTTCAGCTCAAAATGATGATGAATCGGCGCCATTTTAAACACCCGCTTTCCGGTCAGTTGAAATGAAACGACCTGTGTGATGACTGAAACAGCCTCAAGGACAAAAACACCGCCCACAATGGCCAGAAGGACTTCATTTTTTGTCAAAATAGCCGTCAGTCCTAAGATTCCCCCCAAAGATAGAGAACCGACATCGCCCATAAAAATATCAGCGGGATATGTATTAAACCAAAGAAAACCAATGCAGGCTCCCACAACCGAACCACACAAGACAGAAAGTTCTCCAGCACCCGGTTGATAGGGGACTTGCAAATACGCAGCTATGATGGAATGCCCTGCAATATAGGAAAGAACCCCATAGGTCGCAAAGGACATTACAAGAGGTCCGGTGGCCAGTCCATCCAACCCATCCGTTAAATTGACAGCATTGGAGGCGCCAACAATAACAAAAACCATAATGATTAAATATCCCCACCTTAAATCAGGATGAAAATCCTTAAAGAAAGGAATGCTTAATGAGGTATCAAAAGGAATTTCTGAAAAAAGATAGTAACCAATAATCAAGGTGATGGCTGTTTGGCACAATAGTTTGTATCGACCGGGCAATCCCTTGCTGGATCCATAAATAAGTTTTCGATAATCATCAAAAAAGCCCACCACCCCCAAGAAAACAAGCAACAAGAGTGCCAGCCAGGTATAACTGCTTGCCAAATTCATCCAGAGGAGGGTGGAGAGGCCCACGCATCCCAAGATTAATATCCCGCCCATCGTGGGGGTCCCGGCCTTTGTCAGGTGGGATTGGGGGCCGTCATCCCGGATTCTCTGAATCACCTGCCACTGACGCATGAATTTGACAAAGATTTTCCCTAGTAAAAGATAGAGAACAAGCGACGTGACAAGACAACCAAAAGTACGAAATGTGATGTATTTAAAAACGTTAAAACCTATAAATTCAACATGCAGAGGATACAGAAAATAATACAGCAACTTATAACCCCTTTTCTTTCTTCAATTTTAAAAGCCCTTCGACAATCCTTTCAAATCGCATCCCTCGTGAAGCCTTCACCAAAATTAGACCTTTTCTTGGCAACCATGCCCCTCTATTTTCCAAGACGGAGGTCGCTTGATCAAAATGAAATGCCTGCCTTTTAGAAAAACCATGTTTTACGGCTCCCCTTTGAATGTCCTTACCCAAACTCCCTACAGCAATGAGGGTTTTAATACCCCGTTGTGCGACATAACGTCCCAAGGCTCGGTGTTCCTGCCTGGAGGATTTGCCCAACTCAAACATGTTTCCCAAAATAGCTACTGTTGGCATTTCATTTCCCAATTGCGCCAGCAGGGCGATCGCCTGTTTCATTGAATCTGGATTGGCATTATAACAATCATCAATAAGACGTAATTGGTTCTTGAGTGTGAGGATACGACTTCGATGTCCCGTTGTTTCAAAAGCGCGAAAGGCCCTCTGTATCTGTGTGGCACTCAATCCAAATGAATGTGTCGCTGCAATGGCCGCCAAGGCATTTTCAACATTTCCTTGTCCGGGAATGGGAACATAAATCGGAAAGCTCCTTCTGGATGTAACAACAGTCAAAAAATTCCCTCCCTTATCGTCCGCGCGAATATCCTTTCCATAAATTGATGCGCGGACATGACATCCGAATGAACTGAAATGACATCGAGTCTTGCTTTTCCACAATTTTTTATACGGACTCGAGTCTTGAATGACGGCTTGTCCCTCTCTTGGGAGATGAGAATAAAGTATTCCTTTTTCTTGCGCGACGGCCTTCATAGAGCCAAAACCCTCAAGATGGGCTCGTCCGATGTTGGTGACAACACCAATCTGTGGTTGTGCAATTTTCACAAGACGTGCCATTTCACCTTTTCGGCTAATCCCGCACTCGACCACGACACACTGGTGTTTTTTATTAAGGCGAAATAGCGTTAAAGGGAGGCCTATGAGATTGTTAAAATTGCCTTCCGTTTTGAGAACGCTGTATTTCTGTGAAAGGAGTGCCGCTATCATGTCCTTGGTCGTGGTCTTGCCGTTGCTCCCCGTCACAGCAATCACGGGAATGGAAAACTGACGGCGCCAGTATCCGGCCAGATCACCCAAGGCCTGCAAGGTATCAGCAACCAAAATGACAGGCTGTCGTTTAGAGATTGAAGCCAAACCCTTCTTTTGAACAACAAGGACCGAGGCCCCTTTTTTGATAGCCGCCTCAAGATAGTGATGACCATCATAATGGGGACCCTTTAAAGCCACAAAAAGATCTCCACTCCTAAGACAGCGCGAATCTGTAGACACCCCGCTAATCCTCATGCTGTGAGAATGAATTCCCAACAAAAATCCTCCTGTTGCCTCAATCACCTCTTTCAATGTCAATCGCATGAAGGCGTTCCTTTTATCTTTCTCAAACAATCCTCCACGATTTCATAATCATCAAAATGATTTCTCTTTGTTCCAATAATCTGATAATTTTCGTGTCCCTTTCCCGCTATCAAAACAGTATCTTGAGATCGGGCCCACAGAAGCGCTTGCTCAATGGCCGATTTCCTATCGGAGAGGACGATAAATCCTTTTTTCGCAGATTCTTGATAAGGCGAAAGCCCCGCCTTTATCACTCCTGGAAGAATATCTTGAATAATCTGTTTTGGTTCTTCAGTGCGCGGATTGTCTGAAGTGACGATGGCAACATCGGCATGCCGAGAAGCCATCTCACCCATTTGAGGTCTCTTAGTACGATCCCGATCACCACCACAACCAAAAACAACGATAAGACGTCCTTGGGTCAAAGGTTTCAAAGTCTCTGTAACAGCCCTTAAGGCATCTGGGGTATGGGCATAATCAATCAACACTGAAAAATTTTTGGCTGCCTTCACTCGTTGAAGTCGGCCTGGAACTCCAGGAAAGTTTTGAAGACCACGAATAATAACTTCATTGCTCAAACCCATGGAATGCGCCGCGGCAATGCTTAAAAGACAATTTTCTAAATTAAAATCGCCAATCAGGGCCATCTTCAGTAAAATAGGCCCTTGGGGGGTTTCCATGGTGGCATCAAATCCTGAGAGATCACAGTATGCCTTTTGAATCCAATAATCAGCTCTTTCACTACAACTACATTCTAAATAGCGAATTTTTGAATTTCGAGGTATCCTTTTTGCATAAGAATCCGAAATATTGAGCACACACCATTTTTTTTCCTTTTCACTTTTAACAAGATAGTTATCAAATAATGTTTGTTTGGCCCTGAAATAATCCTCCATGTTTTTATGAAAATCGAGATGATCTTGAGAAAGATTTGTAAAAATTCCCCCGTTGAAATGGCATCCATAGACACGATCCATCATCAACGCATGAGAAGAAACCTCCATAATGACATCTGTGACGCCTGCTTGTTGCATTTCAGCCAATATTTTCTGAAGATCTAAAGATTCTGGAGTGGTATGAAGAGAAGGCAAAACTTTATCTTTGTATCGATAATTTATTGTGCCGATAACCCCCGGATGTCGCCCTGCAGCTTTCAAAATAGATTCCAGTAAAAACGTAATCGTTGTCTTCCCATTGGTCCCAGTCACTCCAATGAGATTAAAAAAACGAGAGGGTTCTTGAAAAAATTGGGTGGCCGCAAAAGCCAAAGCCTTTCGAGGTTCTCGAACCTGAAGGTAGGGAATTTTAATATTTAATTTTTTTGGAGAAATCGATCCGATAATGGCTGCTGCCTTTTTACCGACGGCCTCCTGGATAAACTGCTCTCCTTGATGGACCAAACCAGGCAAGGCGCAGAAAAGAAAACCCCGCCCTACCGCACCAGAATGATAAGCTATATTTGATATTTCTGTTTTCATCTCACCGTTTTGGTCAACGACCATGCTGGCATCAATTAATTTTTCAAGTTTCAT
>Ga0155208_1105_pt2 | contig 21331 bp, 13 predicted proteins | sample RifCSPhighO2_02_FD_106176 | JGI IMG/M metagenome (GOLD analysis project Ga0155208, IMG submission 106176) | Deltaproteobacteria bacterium RIFCSPHIGHO2_02_FULL_50_15
CGGGTCTACTCCTAGCAACTTAAAACGCCCTATTCAGACTCGCTTTCGCTACGGCTCCGCCACAAAGTGGCTTAACCTTGCTGCTAAAAGTAACTCACTGACTCATTATGCAAAAGGCACGCGGTCACCCATTGCCCCTCGCTTGCGCTCGGGACCATAGGGCTACCACTGCTTGTAGGCATACGATTTCAGGTACTATTTCACTCCCCTCACGGGGTGCTTTTCACCTTTCCCTCACGGTACTAGTTCACTATCGGTCGGAAGCATGTATTTAGCCTTGGGAGATGGTCCTCCCGGCTTCCCACAGGATTTCACGTGTCCCGTGGTACTCGGGATACTCCTAGGGCCTGTCAAGATTTCGCCTACCAGGCTATCACTGTCTATGGCCGGGCTTTCCATCCCGTTCGGCTATCCCTTCAGGTCCCATATTGGAGTCCCACAACCCCCCGCCAAAGGCGGGGTTTGGGCTGTTCCCCGTTCGCTCGCCACTACTAGGAGAATCGAATTTCTTTCTCTTCCTCCAGGTACTGAGATGTTTCAGTTCCCTGGGTTTGCCTCCCTGACCTATGGATTCAGTCAGGGATACGAGGATATAACTCCCCGTGGGTTGCCCCATTCGGACATCCCCGGATCGAAGCTTGTTTAGCAGCTCCCCGAGGCTTTTCGCAGCTAACCGCGTCCTTCATCGCCAGCTTCCGCCAAGGCATCCATCGTACGCCCTTAGTAGCTTGACCATAAATTTGTTTTTAGTTTTGTCTTCTCACAAATCTATGTTTTCTTGAGTATACGTTCTCTATCTCTACTGATAATTAAATGCCATGCGTGCATTCATTTCTGATATTAAATTGTCAAAGAACGAAAAAGTTGCTTGCGTGGCAACCCCAAGTTCAGAATCAAAGATTCTAAACTTGGGGCTCGACACAGCCTCTATTTTTTCTGCCACCTGAATTTCCGCTTGTGCACTGAGCACTTTGTGCTCAGTACCCAAATCTCTAATCGCAGAGCCTGCCTCGCAGTCTCTGCTCAAGAGCTTTGTGGAGATGGCGGGAGTTGAACCCGCGACCCCCTGGTTGCAAACCAGGTGCTCTCCCAACTGAGCTACATCCCCCCGTGAAAATCACGGGGCAGAAAAAATCACATTGTGTCGTGAGCAGGCGTTCTCCCAGCTGAACTACGTCCCCTCACCACGCTGACGAAAAATCGTGTTAAAGCAGGCGCGATCTTCACTGTGTGCACCTGTCGGCTTTTGCCGCCAGGTACTCATTTCCCTAATCGTCCCAGCTCCTTGCGTTGGCTGTCGCGATCTTCACTTTGTGCACCTGTCGGCTTCGCCGCCAGGTACTCATTTCCCTAATCGTCCCAGCTCCTTGCGTTGGCTGGGAACTCAAGGGAAATGTGGGCCAAGGTGGAGTTGAACCACCGACCTCACCCTTATCAGGGGTGCGCTCTAACCAACTGAGCTATTGGCCCGCGTACACTGGACGGGCAGTTCAAACAAATCCACCCTACTTAAAAATCTCAAAGAACATTTTTACTGTTACAGCGTTAATCCCTTTATTCTCTCAAAACTAAACAGCGCGTCCAGCTAGGGCCCCCTAGATCCAAAGGACCTAGGATTGACCTTACATAGTGTGGGTACGATTTCCCAGATCCAGTTCCTGTCGCCTTTAAAGGGAAACATTTCCTGGTCCGTTTCCTCTTCTTCATCATCACTGACAAAGAAAGAAGGATATGAAAATCGCATCACCCAAACACCTTAGAAAGGAGGTGATCCATCCGCAGCTTCCGCTACGGATACCTTGTTACGACTTCACCCCAATCATGGTCCATACCTTGGGCGGCTGCCTCCGAAGTTAGCTCACCGACTTCTGGTATAAATCACTTTCGTGGTGTGACGGGCGGTGTGTACAAGGCCCGGGAACGTATTCACCGCGGCATGCTGATCCGCGATTACTAGCGATTCCAGCTTCATGCAGTCGAGTTGCAGACTGCAATCCGAACTTAGAGTACCTTTGATGGGATTAGCTCCCCCTCACGGGTTGGCAACCCTTTGTAGTACCCATTGTAGCACGTGTGTAGCCCTAGACATAAAGGCCATGAGGACTTGACGTCGTCCCCACCTTCCTCCCGGTTAACCCGGGCAGTCCCTTTAGAGTGCCCAACTAAATGATGGCAACTAAAGGCGGGGGTTGCGCTCGTTGCGGGACTTAACCCAACATCTCACGACACGAGCTGACGACAGCCATGCAGCACCTGTCTTGGGGCTCCCTTGCGGGCACTCCCTCTTTTCGGAGGGATTCCCCAGATGTCAAGTCCAGGTAAGGTTTTTCGCGTTGCGTCGAATTGAACCACATGCTCCACCGCTTGTGCGGGCCCCCGTCAATTCCTTTGAGTTTTAGTCTTGCGACCGTACTCCCCAGGCGGGATACTTAATGCGTTAGCGTCGGCACTGAGGGGGTCAATTCCCCCAACACCTAGTATCCATCGTTTACAGCGTGGACTACCAGGGTATCTAATCCTGTTTGATCCCCACGCTTTCGCGTCTCAGCGTCAATATTGGGCTAGTCAACCGCTTTCGCCGCTGGTGTTCCTCCTAATATCTACGCATTTCACCGCTACATTAGGAATTCCGCTGACTTCTCCCGTATTCTAGCCTTGGAGTTTCCCGCGCCATTCCCCAGTTAAGCCGAGGGATTTCACACGGGACTTTCAAGACCGCCTGCACGCGCTTTACGCCCAGTAATTCCGAACAACGCTTGCACCCTCCGTATTACCGCGGCTGCTGGCACGGAGTTAGCCGGTGCTTCCTCTGAAGGTACCGTCAACAACAGACCCTGTTCGAATCTATTGCATTCTTCCCCTCTGACAGAGCTTTACGACCCGAAGGCCTTCATCACTCACGCGGCGTTGCTGCGTCAGGCTTTCGCCCATTGCGCAATATTCCCCACTGCTGCCTCCCGTAGGAGTCTGGACCGTGTCTCAGTTCCAGTGTGGCTGATCATCCTCTCAGACCAGCTACCCGTCTTCGCCTTGGTAGGCCATTACCCTACCAACAAGCTGATGGGACGTGGGCCCATCCTTAAGTGATACCGTCCATGGAGAGGGCATCTTTGACCTCTGTTCCCGGAGGAACTGTGGTCTTATCCGGTATTAGCCCGCCTTTCAGCAGGTTGTCCCCGTCTCAAGGGCAGGTTACCCACGTATTACTCACCCGTGCGCCACTTTACACACCCCCGAAGGGGCTATCTCGTACGACTTGCATGTGTTAGGCACGCCGCCAGCGTTCGTTCTGAGCCAGAATCAAACTCTCCAGTTAAACTTGTCAAACCCCTGACTTGAAAGCCAGGGTTTTTGTTCTACTGGGATTCTCCCATCAAGAACTCGCAACACATTTCTCCCGAAGGAGGGTTCTTAGATGAGAGGTTTTAGTATTGACTTGGACCCTAACTGGCACATTTCGCTGTTTAGTTGTCAAAGAACAAACACCCTCCTTTTCGCCAAAAGAGGACCCACACCAAAGTTTCGATGGAATCGAATCTTCGGCACCGTTGTCATCTATTGTTCTGTTAAAAGAACAGAAGTACTTCCGGATAAGGGGGGCCTATGTAACAAATCTCTATTTGCAGTGTCAAGATAAAAAGAAAATCAAAAAACTCAAAGACTTAGCCCCTCTTCCAGGGCGAAAACCTAGCGGAAAATAACCCTATAAAACCGGCGCTTGCCAACCTTGAAAAAATACTCGCCTCGGGCCGGAAGGCCCCCCTGAGGATCAGTAAACTTTTCATCGTTGATGATCACGGCATTCTGGGAAATGAGGCGGCGTGCCTCGCCAATACTCTTCGTTAATTTAAGCTCCCATAAAATCTTGGCCACAAGAATCGGATGCTCATCGGCAGGAAGCATAACTTCAGGAACATTCGCCGGTTTTTCTTTCTGAGAAAATATCCTTTCAAATTCCTGAAGCGCTTCAAGAGCTGCTGCTTCACCATAAAAACGGGTGACCATTTCACAAGCCAAGTCCTTCTTGGCCTTCATGGGATGAAGGTCTCCCTTTTTAACCTTTGCCTTCAATTGGGCCAACTCTTCCATCGTCTGAAACGAAAGAAGATCATAATACATCCACATCAATTCATCGTTAATCGACATCATCTTGCCCAAAATTTCTTGAGGGGATTCCGTAATACCAATCGCATTTTTGAAAGTCTTACTCATCTTCTGAATGCCATCGGTCCCCACAAGCAAAGGAAGGGTCAAGACAACCTGGGGCTCCTGTCCCGCATCCTTCTGAAGGTGGCGCCCAACAAGCAGATTAAACTTCTGGTCGGTTCCACCAATCTCTACATCGGCCTGGAGCTGAACAGAATCAAATCCTTGAATCAAAGGATAAAGAAATTCATGAACGGCTATCGACTCGCCCGACTTGTAACGTTTTTCAAAATCATCGCGCTCCAGCATCCTTGCTACACTATATTTGGAGGCCAATCGAATAAGATCGGTGGCCGTCTTGGCCTTCATCCACGATGAGTTATAAACTACCTGAGTCCGTTTGCGATCCAGTATTTTAAAAACCTGTTCCTCGTAGGTCTTGATGTTCTTTTTGATATCCGTCTCAGAAAGCTCCGGACGGGTATTGCTGCGACCCGAGGGATCGCCAATCGCGGCCGTGAAATCACCAATCAAAAAAATGACATGATGACCGAGATCTTGGAAGGCCTTCAGTTTGTTTAACAAGACCGTGTGTCCCAGGTGAAGATCCGCGGCCGTCGGATCAAAACCCGCCTTGATGCGCAAGGGGCGTTTATCCTTGAGTTTTTTGATAAGCTCTTCTTCGGAAATGAGCTCCACCACCCCTCGTTTAATGTCTACCAATTGCCTTTTGACTTCTGGATCCATTTCTTGCATAAAATTTTCTACTTCTTCGAGGATTACTTCGCAAATTCAACCGATCGGGTTTCTCGAACAACGGTGACCTTTATTTGTCCCGGATAGGTCAACTCACTTTCAATTTTTTTGGCAATATCCTTGCTGAGAACACTCGCCTCCATATCCGTCACATGATCCGGTTGCACCAAGACCCTTAATTCGCGTCCCGCTTGGATGGCATAGGCCTTTTCAATGTGATTAAAGGAGGTGGCGATATTTTCCAAGTCCTCCAACCGCTTGACATAGGTTTCTACAACTTCCATACGGGCCCCCGGCCGTGCCCCGGAAATGGCATCGGCCGCACTGACCAAATGATCCAAAATAAACTCCTGAGGAATATCCTCGTGGTGAGCCTCAATGGCATGAACAATATCTTCCGCTTCCCCATATTTTTTACAATACTCGGCCCCAATAACGGCATGGGCCCCTTCAACCTCGTGAGTGACGGCCTTTCCCACATCATGCAGAAGGGCTGCCCGCCGCGCCTTTTTGACATTCACCCCCAACTCCGCCGCCATCATTCCCGCAATAAAAGAGGATTCGATGGAATGACGCAAGACATTTTGGGCATAACTAAAACGAAATTTTAAGGCCCCCAAAAGCTTAATGAGCTCTGGATTCACTCCATGGAGATCCAACTCAAACGTCGCCTGCTCCCCCGCCTCATAAACGATCTTCTCCACCTCTTTCGTCACCTTTTCAACCATTTCTTCAACACGGGCCGGGTGAATACGACCGTCGGCCAGGAGACGCTCCAAGGTGATCCTCCCCACCTCCCGACGAATCGGATTATGAGAGGCCAGAATGACGGCACCGGGAGTATCATCAATAATCAAATCACACCCCGTCAGGGCCTCAATGGCACGAATGTTCCGTCCTTCACGACCGATAATGCGCCCCTTCATGTCATCACTGGGCAGATTGACTACGGAGACAGAGGCCTCCTGGACATGCTCCCCGGCCAGGCGTTCGATGGCAATGCTAACAATATATTTAGCCCTTTTATCGGCCTCCTCTTTGGCCTGCTCCTCAATTTGCTTGATCGACTTCGCCGCCTCATGTTTGGCCTCACTGAGCATCTGGTTTAACAACGTCTTTTTTGCCTCTTCGGCCGTCATCCCGGAGATCTGTTCCAATTTCCTCTTTGTCTCTTCATGGAGATTGGCAACTTTTTCCTTTTCCTGATCGAGGGCCTTTTCGCGATGATAGACATCTTTCTCCATCTGGCCTAGGGCATGTTCCTTGCTGTCCAATATCTCAAACTTCTTATCCAAGGTCTCCTCACGCCCTTGCAATCTCTTTTCAATCTCCTGCAACTCCCTACGACGCGCCTTGGCCTCCGCCTCCACCTCCATCTTGCCCTTGACGGCTAGGTCTTTTGCCGTAATGTCTGCCTCCCTGACAATGTGTTCTGATTTCCGCTGGGCCTCATTCAATTGAGTCTTTATCTTGATTTCCAGATTGCGTCGTGTCCTCGTCATGAGGACCATACGCAGAAAAAAACCAAGACCCACTGAGACAATAACGACTAAAAGATAAACCCAATACATTAATATGAGCTTCATGATCGCTTCCTTTCTCCTGAAACCCGCATCCTCGTCATTCCAGGATCTCTTGTTGACGCTCCTCGGTCACCACATAGTCACACCGCAAATCATGGGATTCACAAAAAACCTCATCTACGACTTGAAAATCAAAGGCGAGTCCTATTTTAAATCCATGAACTTCCCTTATAGAATGGTCGTAAGTCCCCCACCCCATCCCTAAACGATATCCACGATTGTCAAAACCCACGGCGGGAATTATATAAAGATCGATGTCTTTTAGCGGGAGGACTTCACACGATCCCCTCGCCTGAAAAAATCCCCAGCGGGTGAGTTCCATATCCCCTGAAAGATCCTGAACCTCCCGAAAATCAATGGAAGGAGGATTCTCCCCTTGACAGGAAAGATGGGGATAACAAGTCCTCTTCTTTGTCCGACTGGCTTGATAAAAAAGGATGTCCGTAGCCACTTCTTGGCGGAAGGCTTTATACAAACCAATAGAATGGGCCTTCTGAAACTCATCCAGATCAAGGACGTGCCGCTGGATGAGGCGACTCTTTTCCATCCAGTCTTGATGAGACATCCTCTCTCGCTTATTGAGGAGGGAGCGTCTCAAATCCCTTTTATTTTTCATCGATGAACACAAGAGAGGCGGGCTAATGATCTCAAAAATGGAAAAAAGAGGAAGTAGTCGGTGCTAGAAAAAGGGTTATTCCAGGATCCTAAAATCGCAGACCCCAAAGAAAATCAAAAAAACTAATAAATGATTTCATGAATAAAACAATTTCTCGCTTACAACGTTAAAATGACAAACAAAAACCGCTTTTTCAACATTAAACAACCTGATTTTTCCTCTCTTCGTATAGGCCCTTCTCTCAAGCCTCCTTGGTATTTTCGGCTCAAAAACCCTTTGAGCCGACCTTTAAAGATGTGCTTCATCGCCACACCCTTGAAGATGAATCCCCTGCCTTTGCCGTGTGAACGTTATGTTTGGAACCCGCACCCTATAGGTGGGGACCTTATTGCTGCTTTAGGCTTCCCTAGCCTCCATCAAGGATGAAGGCAAAGGCATGCTCACCACAGCAAGGGAAAGTTCCCGAATTAACATTAAAGGTTCGTAACAAATAGGCTCATCACGAACAACGCAGGGGAACCTCTTTAATTCTCAAGGCCAACAAGCCTCCTTAATTTAAAAGATCTATGACAACTCCTTATCGATCAAACCAATCAAATCTTGAATCCTCTTTTCAACCTTCCCTTCCATTCTGCCTCGTTCTTCTTTAAATTTCAAGTACTCATCCGCAATATTCATACAAGCCAAAAGGACGGTGTCAATTGTGGGAACAGACTTGCCCATCTTCTTGACTTCCTTTATTTTTTCATTCACATACGTCGCCACCTGCTCCACAAAGGCCTTGTCATTATCGGTCTTCACCGTAAACTTATGATTAAAAATCACGACTTCGATGGGTTTTTTCTGCAAGGCCTTCCCCCTTCATCGAGGATGATCTTATGCAGAGTTTAAAATTTAGTCAATGTATTTCAGGTAATTGGACGAATTTCCAAGATTTTGGATTAATCTTATAAAGAACCTGACAATCTTTGTGAGGACCTTGAGGAGATAGCAAGATCAAAATCGACCCGCCTCTTCTCCACATTCACCTGTTTCACCCTGATCTTCACAAGATCTCCAATCTTAAAGGCTTTTTTCGTTCGTCGCCCTTGCAACTTATGGGCCTTTTCATGAAAAACATAATAATCCCCTTGCAGATTTTTGATGTGAACCAAGCCTTGAACAAAATACTCTTTAAGCTCCACGAAGAAACCAAAATCGGTCACACTACAGATGATCCCTTCATATTCCTTTCCAATTTTATCCTTCATGAAGAGGGCAACGGCCCAATCGCGAGAGGCCCATTCTGCCTTCATGGAGACCCTCTCTTGCTCGGAACAGTGGGTGAGCATTTCTTGCATCTGCCCCCTCCGGGCCGAACGGTCCTTCACAGAAACGGACAAGGGAGATGACCCCAGGGCCTCTTTCAAGAGGCGGTGGACAATGAGATCGGGATAGCGACGAATGGGTGAGGTAAAATGCGTATAACAGGGAGAGGCAAGACCAAAATGGCCACAATTATCCACGCTATATTCGGCCTGTTTGAGCGACCGCAGAAGGAGATAATTGACAATCCGTTCTTCTGAGCGACCTCGCATGGATTGAATCAGTTGGGCCAAATTCTTGGATGTTATTTTATGACCCCCGGGGAGTCCCAGACCCATATTGTGAATAAATTCCCTAAAATCCTTCATCTTCTCACGATCGGGCACATCATGAACCCGATACACCGTCACAGACATCTTAGATGTCAGATAAGTCGCGACGGCCTCATTGGCCACGATCATAAACTCCTCGATCATCATATGGGCCTTGTGTCTTAAGGCCTTGGCAATAGATTCTACCTTTCCTTCCTCCAGATTTAAAACAATCTCCGGTTCTGGAAGGTCAAAATCGAGACTCCCTCTCTCAAATCGCCGGAGGCGCAATTGATCACACAACCCTTCCATCAACTTTAAATCCGGATAAATGGACGCATATTTTTTTTGAAGGGCGGCATCGTTATCAAGGATCATTTGTTTGACTTCGCGATAAGTCAATCGAGCTCGACTCCGGATAACACTTGGATAAAACCGGCTTTGGACGAGAAGTCCCGTGGCATCAAAATCCATCTCAGCCGTCATGGTCAATCGATCCTGATGCGGCACCAAGCTGCACAGATTATTGGAAAGCACCTCGGGCAACATGGGAATACATCTTGCCGGAAAATAAGTACTCGTGGATCGCTGATGCGCCTCCCTATCAATCGCCGTCCTGGGTTGGACATAATGACTGACATCGGCAATGCTCACCCACAGTCGAAAATGCCCCCGGGACAAAGATTGGATCCCCACGGCATCGTCAAAATCCTTGGCCGTCTCCCCATCAATGGTCATCATCACCAAGGAACGAAGATCCCTTCGTCCTTTGAGGTCCCCAGCCATTTTTTCCTGAGAAAAATGGCGAGTCTCATCCTGAACTTTTTGAGGAAAGGCCTCCCGAAGACGAAATTCCTTAATAATCGACTCTATCCCCGAGGCCTTCTGAGAGGAATCCCTCTCCCCTTTTTTGAGTCCTCCCTGATCCCTGCCCTTATGATGCGGCCCGATATTCGTGGAGGGGGCCAAGAGGTAACGATGCCCCTTCCCTCGAATCAGTTGTCTTGAACGGACGAGGGCCTGCATGAGGTTATGAAAGGATCGACGCCCTTCCATAGGGATCTTGAAGTGATGAATAAGCTCCCTTGCCAAGATCCATGTCCCAGGGCGTTTTTTAAAGTAATCCAGTATTTTGACAAGATCATCCTGCATAAAGAATCATCCCTTATTTGACCTACTTATGTGATATTCGCAAGGATATTACTGAGGGGCCCCCATTTATTTTTGAGATCTTGTGAAAAACAACCCTCTATGGTTTATTAACTTTCAATGAGTACAGCTTAAATGACCAACCATAAGTATTTCTAACTTTGAATGAGCACATGAGTACTCATTCAAAGTTGAAATGCTATAAAAATATTTCATAGACCTTCTCCAAAGATCGTAGTATGAAAATTTCAAGGATACTTGTTATGTCACCTGTGGATGACGTCCTTGAGGAATATTGTCCTGAGTGTGGTAAATATGTGGGCGGAGATTCTATCTGTCCCTATTGCGATCATGAAATCTTCAACGAATCTGGCATTGAAGAATCTGAAGAGGAATCTGAAGAAGGGCCCGAAGACCTCCAATAAATAATAATCTGCAAGAAAAAGAGGGCCGTTTCGCCCTCTCTAATCCATTGTTGCAAAAACTGTCCCTTTAGAGGTAGATCATAGATTCTGATGAATCGTTTTTAGTATTGCGAGGATGGCAGAATTGCCTGGACAACCTTAATGTAAACTACTTAAAAGTGTCCAGGTCCCACGCAGTGATTTTATAAGTGATTGCGTGGGAGTAGATCCTGACGGCCATTGACCTCAATTTTGCGGCGGTGGTGGAACTGGTAGACACGCTAGCCTCAGGAGCTAGTGGCCGCAAGGCTATGGGGGTTCAAATCCCCCCCGCCGCACATTTCCTCGTTGCTTTGCGAGGGCTTCACGTCCTCGCAAAGCTTACGAGGAAATTGCACTTTTTCACGCAGCGAAAAAGTGCCAAAAGTAAAACTGCCATTGAGACCGCCGAGATTCCCTCAACAACGGGACAAAGATAAAAATGTCCTGTTTGTCGTAAAAACATCTTTTTTTTTAATTTTTTTTGATCTTCCTTTTTTAAGGTATGAATTTATTATATCCTGTTGATTTTAAATATTAATTAGGAATGCACCTGCCTCAATAAATATACATATTTTTGCATAATTTTAAATTTTATAGATTTATTTAACGCTCATAATCGGCTATACTTTCCCTACAAAGGGATAAATCTTCCATTTGTTTGTTTTTTAAAAATTTTTAACTAGATTTAATATATTGTGATAATATTTTTATTCTATAAGTACTTATTATTATATACTAAAAATTGATATTTTGTTTTTGTTGTAATATAAATGTGCATATTTATTTTTATAAAAAAGTAATTTATACATATAATTTCAATGTCTTTTCCTGATACTGTAGGTCATCAATATAAGATCATTCGTCACCTAGGACAGGGGGCTACGGGAACGGTCTATCTGGCCCATGATGAAAATGTCGAAATCAGGACTGTTAAAATTCTCAAAAATTGGCGCCCGGATCTCCCCCATGAGTATGCCCTCTCTCATTTTCGGCAACATTTTCGGTTATTAAAAGAGCTTTATCACCCGGGACTGGCCCAACTTTATGACTTCGGATTTGACGATGACAATCAGTGCTATTACATCATCTCAGAATATATCGAGGCCCGTGACCTTTTCACAGCCACCATTGGTTGGACACCCTGGATCATCGAAGAACTGATCGTGCAGGCCCTTCGCGTCTTGGACTACCTCCACTCTCGTGGCCTCTTCCATCTCAATCTTAAGCCCACCAATCTCCTCGTCACCCCCCTTCGTCACCTAAAAGTCATCGATCTAGATCTTATGCGACAGAGTCTCCCCCAACAACCCTTGGGCGATCCTGCCTATAGGGCCCCCGAGCTTATTTATGGATTTCCCCCTGATGGTCGATCGGATCTCTATGCCATGGGGATCTTATTTTATCATTGTCTTGCGCGCAAAAATCCATTTTTGGGAAATACTATTCAAGAAACGCTGACACGACAAACGAGTTTGACCCCCACTACCATTAATCAGATCAAACCAGGAATCCCCTCCTACCTCAACAGGATCCTCGTAGGTCTTCTCGAAAAAAATAGTTCGGAGCGCTATGCGAAGGCCTCTCAAGTCATTCGGGATATCAATCAATTCTCCGGCCATAACTATCCCGTGGAAACCCCGGAGACCCCTTTCCATGACCTCCCTGATGAGGGAATGTTTATTGGACATGAAGAGGAGAAGAATAGAACCCAGGCCTTTTGTCGCCAGCTTTTAAATCCGTCTCCAGAAGACCTCCCGCAAACCCTCTGGATTCAAGGTGCCGAAGGCCTTGGCAAAACATCCTTTATCCGTGAACTTCAATACTTTTGTTCCTCCATGGGCCTTGAAGGTATCTCCATTCACCCCTCTCGAGAAATACCGATGACTACCCATCCTGAAATTTTTTTTCTCGATGACGTACAATCCTGGTCCTACAATGATGAAGAACGCTGGACCCAATATCTCCACAAAAAGGGTCCTTCTTCCTTCCTCTGTGTCATGGCCTCACCCCCCGAAAAGACGCCTCCCCTCCCACGCGCCCACTCCCTCATGAACCTTTCTGACCTTAAAATCCTGACATTAAAACCCCTGCATCTGGAACAAATAGGACACTCCATAACCTCCCTGACAAAGATCGCCTCACCCCCTCGTGCCTGGCTCGAGCTCCTCCACGAGCTCACAGGGGGATCTCCCCTCCTGCTTCGAGAATGGCTCAAGCTGTTTTTGAAACAGGGGCTCCTCCTCGACGAAGAGGGGGCCTGGCGTCTTTTGACAACCGATGAAATTAAAGAAGCCATGAAGGCCGCCTCTCTTCCGACAAATACCGAGACCCTGATTCTCAAAAAGAAGGCGGAAAGCCCCCCAGGGGCTCAACAATTGCTTTCCATTTTATGCCTCATCGACACCCCGCTTTCCCTGGGCCATCTAGAATTCATTCTTGATCAAAAATCACTCTGCCAAGAATCCCTCAACCTTCTTCATCAAGGGTGGTTGAGTTGGGAGGCAAAAAATCAAGTCTTGTCCTTTAAATCGTCCGTCTTCAAAAAGATCCTTAAGAAATCCCTCCCCCATGACGAAAAAACAGGCCTCCATGATCGGCTCGCTGAAAAACTGACACAACTGGGTTTTGGCCCTGAAAAAGTCATGGCCCAACGCGCCTTCGGCAAAGACCCCTCAAAGGCCAATGAGGCCCTTTTGGGTTATGCCCACAGGCTCCTTGAACAGGGGCGCATTGAAGAGGCCATCCAAAAACTCGAGATCCTTCTCACTCGAATGGAGGCGACGACGTCCCCCGAGAAAACCCTCGAAGTCCATATACTTCTTATAAAGGCCTTTATGCAGAGCTATCATATCCAAAGGGCTCACATCCTTATTCCAAAAATACTTTTTTTGGCACAGGTCCTTTATGAGGAAAATGAAGATCACCTCGAGATTTTAGAAGTTCTCCACAGGGTGGGACAATGGTGCATAAGACTTCACCTTCCCGAACTGATTCGCAATGCCTATGAGCTGGGATATGAAATATTGAAAAAAAGTAAATCCACGGATCCTGTCTTGGATCTCTTGATTCGAAACGGGTTGGCACAGGCCTCCCTCCATGAGGGACAGCTTAAAAAGGCAAAAGCGACCTTTCAAAAAACCCATGCCGCCTGGCAAGGTCTCTCGACCACCGAACAGGCAAAAATCACCAACAACTTCCTCGGACAGGTTTATTTAGCCCTTGGTGAGATCGATCAGGCCTCAACTTTTCTAAAGGATCATTTGGAATTTGTAAAAAACCTCAACGATAAAGAGATTCAAGCACAATACTTCTGTGATCTGGCCAAGACCTGTCTCGCCTCAAAAGATCTTGAAGCAGCAGAAAAATATTTCAGTGAAAGCTCCTTTTTGGCCCAAGAGTGTCATCATTTTTCCCTCCTTGTCTCCTCCTCTCTTGGACTCTCCCGTACTCTCTTGGAGCGCCAAAAATCAAAGGAGGCCCAAAAGATTTTGCAACAGGCCCTTATCTATTCCCAAAAACTTGACGAACCCTCTTTGACGGCCTCCATCTATTATGACCTGGCACAACAACTGATAAAAACCCCTGAAAAGAAAAAGGCCGAAACCTACTTGTGGCAGGCTGTTCGCACCATCAAGGGTCTCCAAAAACAATCCTCGGAGGATATAAAGATCTTGGCACAATCTTATTTGGCTCTGAAAATACTAGAACCCTCCGACAAAACCGAGGGGCCAGAAAAAGTCATCGCTCCTCTTCCCCTTCAACCGCCCCCCCAAGGGGACGACCTCCTCACAAAAGGATCCACTCTCTCCTGGCAAACTCTCCACTCCCTTTTGACTCCCCTGCATCAAGAAAATGACTGGAATCAACTCCGTCACCTGATCCTTCAACAAACTTATCACCTTATTTCGGCCGATATAACCGCCTTGTTGATTAAAAATGATTTGGGAGAGGCGGAACTTTCGGCCTCCCATCCCTTTCCCCTCCCTCCCACCTCACGTCATCAGATCACAGAAAGGGTACAAAAGTTTTTTGAGACCGCAAAAGGGCCTTCTCACGAGGAATCCAAGGAGAAATATCTCATCCTCCCCTTATGGGAAAATGACCAAACCACAGGATCCCTTTACTGGGAGACGGCCTCCGAGGGACCTCCATGGAAAAATACGACGGTGTTGACCATTTTGAAGAGTTTTGCCGAACAGGTGAGCTATGCCATGACTCGTGTCCATCGTTTTCACACGATCCACGAAACTCAGCAAAAACTTCAAACTCAACTGGATCAAACCCAGGGACAGCTCCTTTTGGCACGATCCCTTCTTGAAGAAGAATCACTGAGCGCACAAAATCGTTACGCAAGCAAAACGCTCACCTCCCATTCTGCGACAATGAAAAAATTAATCAAGATACTAAAAAAAATCGCCCCCTCTCCCCTCCCCGTCCTGATTGTAGGAGAAAAAGGAACAGAAAAGGAGACCCTGGCCCACATTTTTCACTTTAACAGCCCTCGCAAAGACAAGCCGTTTCTCTCTCTCAACTGCAGCACCCTCCCTGAGGCCCTGATGGCCCAAGAACTCTTTGGCGGTCCTGCAAAACAGGGTCTATTAGCCGCTGCCCATCAAGGGACGCTCTTTCTGGAAGACATTGACCATCTTTCTCCTGACCTCCAGGTAAAACTGGCCCATTTTCTCCATACCAAGGAATTTATTTCACACGACAACACCCCCCTCAAGACCGACACGAGAATCCTTGTAACCAGTGAAACCGACCTGAAGACAAAAAGGAGATCGGGAAAATTACGTGAAGAACTTTATGCTATCTTGAATCCCATTGAGATCACTCTTCCTCCCCTCCGCGAAAGACGGGAGGATATCCCTGATCTGGTGGAGACCTTTTTGAAGGAGTATCAGCAGGAAACAAACAGCCCCCACCCCTATACCCTCGACAAGAAGGTCTTGAAGCGTATCGTCAATTATGACTGGCCGGGGAATTTGGGAGAATTGGAAAATTTTATCCGCGTGGCCTGTGCCTTGGCCGAGGACTACAGGATCACTGTGAACACCCTCCCCGAACATTCCCCCCTCTCCCCCCGTGCGACAACACGATCCCAGTCCATCCATCGGAAAACGAGCCCGGAAGAATCGATTCTGATCGACAAACACAATACCTATGATCCCTCCAAGACCTGGGAAGACTATGAAAAAATCTTCATGACCGAGGCTTACAGGCATCATCATTTTCGGGCCCTGCCGACCGCGAGGGATTTAGGAGTTTCCCCCCCCACACTCTACCGAAAGATCAAGATGTGGCGCTTAAACGACCCCCACAATCCCCTCTATGAGGAGACCTTCCACTACCTTCCCGAAATCAATCTCAAGGAATTTCGCTCCCAACTCTTCAGGGCCGCCCTGCAGTATCACAAGCGTCCTTACAAGGCCTTAAGGGCCCTGGGCGTCTCTCAGGGGTTTTTCTATAAGATTCTTAAGTCGCTTAAAAGTGAATAAAAATTACTTTGGCATAGGCGCCGCGGCACACCGGGCCCCAATATCGATCTCGTGGTTCGGCAGGCCATTATAGTCGCGTATCGCCGTGGGCCATCTATTAAATTCCACAAGGGAAAGACGATTTGAAGTGACAGGCGTGATGTCGGCCCACGAAACACCCCCCAAGACATGCGCCCTCCCCTCCTGCGGTCCTTGGGGATCTAGGGGATTATAAGAGGCATAGGCGCCATCACTATAAGAATCCCGGCGCCATTCCCGGACGACACCTCGAACCGCCGAAAGTCCAAAATCATTGGTGACAAAGGCCGTGAGGCGGGGCGATGTCGGCCGAACCAGATTGGACAAACCAACATCCTCAAAAAAGCGCAACTGCTCCTCTCCCCCAAAGGCATGATAGGAATAAAGCGGCGTGCCTCCCTCAAGATGACGAAGCGCCTCGTCGGGCGTCAAGGAGAGCACCTGAATGGCCGGACTACCGTTTTGCACCTCAACCCTTGCCTCATCCCACGTCAGGGTCCCCCCTGTAAGAGAATCGACAAGGAGATAATAACCCTCTAAAATGGTCGCGCCTCCTTGATACTGGGGGCGTGACCTAAAAAGGGCCGAAAATTCTTCGTAGTCCCTGGCCCCCTTCATGGCCAAAAGGAGATCATTCGTTAAAAGCATCGTCTTTAAATTGTCGGGGGACACCCTTTCCTCATGCACAATCTCCTGACCCCTTGCCCGATCAAATCTCTTCCAACGGATGACAACCGCCCCTCCCTCAAGGGTCAGTTGCCGGATGGCCCCCTTCTCAACATAGACCCCTTGGGCCTCCGTCAAGAGGGCCGCCCCGTGCCGCAAACAATAATCATTGGCCATACCCCAAGTCAGCCCCACGGCCGGTTGGAGGTCACCGCTCACCTCCCAGGGCAGTGAATAATTTGTCCACGCAATCGGCGCGGGTCTTGTCTCAAGACAATTGTTTAAAAACCCAAGGGCCTCTTCGGTGGTCGACATAGGCCTGTTAAGTCTCAAGACCCGTTCGCCAGATTGGATCTGATCACAGGGAGGGGTGTCCTTCACGACGATCTCCAAAAGGGGGCGGGTCGCCCTGTAATAATAATCGCCATTCATGATGGGAATCTTTGTCGGGCAAAACGGGGAAATATAAACGGGGGTCAAGGGGGCATCGCTCCCCGCGATGGGACTCCCCAGGATCAGAAGGTCATCCCCTGTAGGTTGTGTCCTGACATCATTGATGGAGGGACAAACAAGGTCATAGCCGGCCATAATAGTACCCCTTTCTTCAGGGGGGCTTGTCGTCAAAAAATGCAAAATGTTGCTATCCCATAAGACAATAAAGTCTAAATGCTCTTTTTTATTGAAGAATTGGGTTGACAAAAGGGAGGTTTTTGGGCGAAAGCGAGGAGAAAGTAACAAATAATCTTATGAAAGAACGTGAAATATGGGCGACTCGGATCGGGCTGATTCTCGCCATGGCGGGTAATGCCATCGGTCTGGGAAATTTTCTGCGTTTTCCGGTTCAATGCGCCGGTAACGGGGGCGGGGCCTTTCTCGTCCCCTATTTTATTGCCCTCATTCTTTTGGGCATTCCCCTCATGTGGGTGGAGTGGGCCATGGGGCGTTTTGGGGGCGGCCATGGCCACGGAACCACCCCCGGGATGTTTCACAAACTCTGGCACCACCCCATGGCCAAATATCTCGGGACCATCGGGATCTTTATCTCCTTCGGTGTGGCCGTCTACTATGTCTATATTGAGTCGTGGACGCTCGGGTACACCTTTTTTTCGGCCACTGGAAAATATTTCGGACTCCAAACGCGCGAGGCCATGGGGGCCTTTTTGGGAAGTTACCAGGGGAAAATCCACACCGAACACTTTAGCGGTCTCTGGGCGGCCTACCTCTTTTACCTCGTCGCCCTGGCCCTCAACATCTACATCCTCTCCAAGGGCATCGTCAAAGGGATCGAACTCCTGGCCAAGATCGCCATGCCCCTTCTGTTTATCATGGCCATTCTCCTTGTCATTCGCGTCTTCTCACTCGGAACCCCTGATCCAGCCCAGCCGGAAAACTCCATTATTAACGGATTGGGTTTCATGTGGAACCCCGACCTTGCCAGCCTCAAAAATGCCAAGGTCTGGCTGGCCGCCGCCGGGCAGATCTTTTTTACCTTGAGCGTGGGCTTTGGGGCCATCCAAACCTACGCCAGTTACCTAAGGAAAAATGATGATGTCGCCCTCAACGGCCTGACCACCGCCGTGACCAATGAATTTGCCGAGGTGATCTTGGGCGGATCCATTGCCATCCCCGTGGCCGTGGCCTTTTTTGGCGTCGCGGGAACAGCCGCCATCGCCCAGGGCGGGGCCTTTGACCTTGGATTCCAGTCCATGCCCCTTATTTTTCAAAAAATCCCCTTGGGACAACTCTTCGGGACGCTCTGGTTTGCCCTCCTCTTTATCGCCGGCATGACATCCTCCGTCGCCATCATCCAACCCTTCATGGCCTTTTTGCAGGACGAGTTTCACTGGACACGCAAAAAGGCGACCTGGATGGCCGGAACGATCCTCTTCATCCTTGGACAACCCGTCATCTTCCTCCTCAAGACTGGTTACCTGGATGAGTGGGATTTTTGGATGGGGACCTTCGGCGTGGTGGCCTTTGCCTTTATCGAGGTCGTCATCTTTATGTGGATCTTTAAATCGGACAGGGCCTGGAATGAAATCACCCAGGGGGCCGATATCCGTATCCCCCGCATTTTTTATTATATCCTCAAATACGTCACACCCCTGTTTCTCTTGCTCCTTCTCATTGCTTGGCTCTATCAAAGCGGGATCGACATCCTGCTCCTCAGAGGTGTCCCGGATGAAAAGGTCACCACCATTGTTTTTGCCCGCATCATCATGTCGCTCTATTTTATGGCCCTTTGTCTTGGCGTTCATTGGGTGGCCAAAAACAGGGCCCACTGGAGGACACACCGATGACACTCTTGGGCTGGATTTTTATGATTTTATCGTGGTCTCTTCTGATCGGCTTTACCATCTTTTGCTACATTAAGGCCTTCAGCAAACCCCCTCAACATTCGATGGATAAATGAGGGCAACGAAGTAGCCCCTCTTTACATGTACGTGCATACACGTCCCTGTAGGGATGGGGCAGTGCTTCGGGCCTTACGACAAATCCTTTAACTGCCCAATGACAGCATCCAGGGAAGGACAATGGGGGAAGAGTTTGAGACCCGTGATCTCCTGAGACAGGGCCACATACATCGAAGTGAATGTCTTTTTGAAATCTCCCTGCAACCGTTCGGGCTGACACCCAAAATCCTCCCGAAGGACTTGGGCGATCGCACGGTTGGTCTGACCCGCTATCTTTTTTGACTTCATGATCTTTTCCACGAAATCAGGCTGAAACTTTTTGTAGTATTGACGCAGGGGTTCCTTGCTGATCTGGACCCCATTTTTTAATAAACGCAATTCATCGGGGGTCACCGAGTCCCCCATCACGAGTCGATCCGTCTTGAGAAATTCGACCTTGCCGTCCCAGAGCTCCACACCCACCTTAGAAAAGAGATGCATCAGAAACAGGGCCACCAGGAATGTAAGCTCCTGGAGATCTTGAAACTCCTGCCCCTCAAGCCCTGATATACGCTGGGCCTCCTCCGGCATCATGTATCGGTCCCCCGGCTCCAGCTTTGTCGAAAACTCCATCACCGGCCTCGGAAGCCAGCTGCCCTCGGCCGCGGGTTTTTTGAGACCCAGCGTCTTTGCATAATCCGGATTTTTTGCAAATCTCTCTAAAAGAGAGCTCCCCTTCGGCAGACCAAAACGAAAGATATTTTCTAAAGGAACGAGATAATTTTTTAAACCCCGAAAGATCGCACTGTAATCCCATCGGAGGTTTCCATTTTCCATAAGACGCTGGGGGCGAATAATCCGGACGGAGGCCACTTCCATGAGGGTGGTCGGTTCACGAAGATCGGACGTCTTGACCAAACGGCCCGAGGCGTCCCTGACACCCCGGTAATGCGTCTTAAATCCATCTTTTTTAAGTCTCGACAACGTCGACGAATCCAATAATCGCCGACGGACATCGGTGTCTTCAATTTTTCCCCACACCGGGGAAGTCGCCAGGGATTGCCACTCCGACGGATCCTCCAGCCGTTCAAAGATGTTGGCGGCCATCAGAGTAAGGGCGGCCCCTTTCCCCTCCAAGGTATCCGGCATCTTTCCATAATCAAAAATCGAATAGTCGTCCGTGAATTGAAAGAGATAAATGCCGGGCGTGTCCCCCTTGGCCTCCTTGACCTGATAGAGATTCTTCACGGAACCGCGGTAGACTAGCGGATAGGAATCGAGATTGAGTGCTGTCATGGCGACATTTTATAGCAGGGGATATGAAAAGAATCAATTGCAAATCGGGTCTTAATTAACGGTAGGGATCGAATACGGACCTGTACTCGAAAAGGGAGTGGCCACGGGAGAGGGATTAATCGCCTCCTCAGAAAGCCGGGGCATGGTGTTGAGCGGTTTAAAGAACTCATCGACAATCTGACTGGGCGCCAATAGATCATCCACCGCCACATTCATCGTCCGATATTGCCGGGCAAGGTCTTGAATCTTTTCCTGATCAATATCCTGATCATCAATCCCCAGATTTTTGAGATAGTCTTTGACCTTGTTATGGGCATAGGGATCTCGACGATAAATATCGGGGTGAAGGACAATCTTTTCTCCCGTCGTTTGAAGGCGTTCATAAACAAGCTCCACAGAAACGGCCTCATCGAGACGAACAGGAAAACTCTCACTCCGTTGTCGCTGATAACGTCTTAAAAATTTAGGATCCTTTTTTGAGGAAAGTCTTTCCTGAAAGAACCAGGCCAATTCTACAGCGTCCTCACTCTTCATCCGCATACACCCATGAGAGGTCGGTCGACCGACGCTGGAAGGCTGGTTCGTTCCGTGAAACATGATGGCATCTTGCAGGGGCATCTTGACGGGACCCAAGGGATTCTTGGGGCCCGGCGGCGTTGGCTTTTCGAGAGCAGCCCATTCCTCATCAGGCGGAATCCACCAAGGATTCCAGACGATCTCTTTGAGCGCCATTTGGGCCACAGGGGTCTTAAACTCCTGGGTCCCCACGGCGATCTTATATGTCTTGATCAATGAGCCATTTTCGTAGACAGAAAGGGTCCTGGCCGGGATATTGGCCACCATATGATATTTCTCACTCACCTTTTTACCCTCTAACTCATTAACTCCATTAAGAAAAACATCCTGTATCACCTCTTCAAAGGAAACAAGCTGCCACGAAAGCACCTCATCGATGATCCGTTGCGTATAAAAATCCCTTTCAACGGCCAAAAGACGCGGAGAAAGAAACGACAATATTGCAAAAATAACAATAAGATAAGTCGCTACCACGACTCTATTATATCAGGAGGAGTAGGGGGGGATCTATAAGATAATTTGACCTTACCAAGAGCGGACGGGACCCGTGTCGACGTGGACAAAACCGCCCC
>Ga0155208_1093_pt1 | contig 20052 bp, 20 predicted proteins | sample RifCSPhighO2_02_FD_106176 | JGI IMG/M metagenome (GOLD analysis project Ga0155208, IMG submission 106176) | Deltaproteobacteria bacterium RIFCSPHIGHO2_02_FULL_50_15
AAAGGGGCTAAAGCCGCCCTTCGCCCCTCCGGGGCTTCAGGGTCTCAAGCCTCTGGCTTGAGGCTCAAGAAAAATTGAGACTTCTCTTGCCTTATTAAGGACTTTTTCAGGGACGACTAATATAGGCAGGGAACTAACGTGCACAAGAAAGGATGTCAATATGAAATAGAGAAAAGGGGAGTTTTGTCAAAGGGTTGAACTTGTTACACGGTTGCGCCCGTTGTTTTTGGATTGGTAAAGCATATTATCGGCCTCTTGCAGCAGGGTCTCAAAGTCCTTGAAATTTTTGTCGTGAAGGGTGGCAAAACCGATACTGATGGTGATGGGAAGGATCTGCTCTTCAAACTTGAATTCGCTTTCTTCGATAAGGCGTCTTAGGCGCTCACATAAAATCCCGGCCCCTTTCAATTCGGTCGATTTGAGGATGATGGCAAATTCCTCTCCCCCAAAACGGGCAAAGATGTCTTCATTTCGAATCACTGTCCTGGTCAAGGTAGCCAGATGGCCGAGGGCAAAATCCCCTGCCGGATGTCCAAAATTGTCATTGACCTTTTTGAACATGTCAAGATCCATCATGATCAGTGTCAAAGGAATGTTTTTGCGAAGGGCATAGCTGAATTCCTCTTTGAGACGGTTGGTAAAAAAACGCTTGTTATAGGCCCCTGTCAGGGGGTCTATCGTGGCCATTTTATAGAGCTCGTTATGAAAGATGTCTTCGACCTGATCCTGATAGGCGAATTTAATGATCGTGGAACTCGAGATTTGGATTTTGTCTCCGTCGTTGAGTTCACGCTCTGTGATGCGCTTTCCATTGACGAAGGTTCCATTGGTGCTTCCAAGATCACGAACAAGCACTGAATTTTTTTCAGAGATGAGACTGATATGATGGCGTGAAATGCCCAGATCGTTGATGGGAATGTCCACATCAGGGGCACGGCCGACAATGACGGACCCATCCTTGATGAGATGAACCTTTCCGATCAAGGGGCCGGAGAGAAAAATGATGTAGGCATGTTTGCTTTTTTTCACCACCTCATCGACACCGGGGATGTCCGTGATAATCGTTCTTTCCTTTGAATCTTCTTCCATAATTATGAAACAATATAATACAGAAACCCAGTAGATAGCAAGGTGTGAACGCCTGTGAACGCCATCTTTCTTCATGCTCAATTCTCCCACATCTTTTTCTCAATGATGCCGATAATTGTGAGGATTATGGGAGGATTGCTGGCATTACAGAGGGGAGGAAGATCCCCCGCTAGGTCACCGACTCTAGGGGTTGGCCCGGCTCGAACTGTTTCACACCTCCGTCATGTGAGGGGAGTACCTGAAGTTTCTAGAGAAAGAGCTGTGGCCTCAGTGACTTGGCAGAGTCGTTTTGCCTCTCCTTCAGTACCAGCTGCTGTAGAACTCACCCCTACCTGGGGTGGGGCACCCAGGGCCTTAGCCCCTTACATTGAAAGATTTATGGGTGAAAGACACCCTGACTGGCCCTCACGGACGGTACAGACTCCCTATGATATTTTTCCACCACAGATACAAGAAGTCATGGATCGTTTATATCGAGAGACTCAAGGTGCTGGCACAGAGCATGCGGGCCTTGGGTTAGAATTAGCTGACGGCACAGTCTATACTTATAGTCGCGCTTTAACATCGAATGAACATTCCCGGTACTCTGGAAATGGTTTTGAAACAGCGCGTCGCACGGTCTTAGGGTATGCGGTAGCTCATTGCAGAGTGCGTCCTCATCTAGCAAACCAACCGATTCGTGTCTTTGATCTCCACACCCACCCGGGACTTAAACCTCCGCATGTTCCACTGGAAATCCCCGTCTACCATCATACCGATGGTCGATTATTCACCTTGACTCATCATGAAGATATTGCGGCTGCCTTGATCCAATTAAATATGATCACTGGGACTTTAAGACATTACGGTATCACAGGGCCCATTGAATTACAGGCTGGTGCCATGCCCGTACATTTAAGATCTGATGCTGCCCATAATACTTATGTAGCAACATTTCATCGTCGAATAGAATCTGAACACCCTCATTCAGCCATCTCAACACAAACGCCACCTACAGAACTGTCAATGCGTTATCCCTCTAGGTTAAAAAGATTTGCTGATGCCGTTCGCACTCGGGGCATTATTGATGGCCGAATGATGGCCCCCCCAGACATCTTGGAATTATCCCATCGTTACATGAATGATCCCTTAGGCGTGAGCCCTGATTTTCTCAGTGGGTATCGCTATCCCACGAGCATTGCAGGTCAAAATACGACTTTAAGGCTTTCTGCCCCCATTGTAAGAGATGTAGATTATCCTGGGCAATGGGAAGTTCATGCCATCGATCGAGCCCGCATGCTCTTGCGATCAGTCACTGTTGAAGACAGGATCGTCACTGCTCCTATTCGTGAGGGGGCCCATCCTTTTCGAACACAAGACAGATTCTATATCGAAACCATGTAAATTTTTGCCTATTTTGTGATGAAGTATTAGGGTCTCCTTGGTTTTTTTGGCTTTTTTTCCAACGAGATATTCACGACCTCTTTTTTGCCCGCAAAGATCTTTACAGTTTTTCCCCAGTCCTTGAAGTCCTCATGTTGGAGTTGGATTTGGTAAATGGTCTCGGGGGTGATTTTATCTAAAAGAAAGGGCGTCCTGCCCACCACTTGCCCGTTGAGGGTGATAGAGGCATCCGGAGGTATGGAATTGATTTGAAGGGCCCCGTAGTTGATTTTCAATGGGATGTGTAGGCGAAGGGTGCCGCCTGTTTCTACAGAAATTTCCTTTTCAAAAAACTCATAGCCATCGCGAAACAGACCGATTTTGTGAAATCTCTCCGTTCTTAGATCCTGGATGGTGGTTGGGGTCAGGGTGTTCATCTCCGCATCGTTGACAAAGACCTTGGCCCCCGGGGGCTCCGTTGTGATGCTGACAGACCCTGTGGTGATGACGGGTTCTTTTGGAGGGGGAGGGGAGATTTTTTCTTCGATCTGTGTTTGAGGGGGTGGTTTGTGGGAAATGGTCTCATCAGGCAAAAAATCCTCACCCTCCTCGATCAGCATTTCTTCTTCTGGAGGATTGATCCAGAGGTCCATCTTTTCATAAGTGTAGTAAATAGCCCCTAAAAGACAGGTGATAAGGGCAATGAAGGCGAGAGGACGCATCGTTTTTGTCCACGGGATTTTTTTCAGAAAAGAGAAGATAGAGAAGATGTTGAGGGTCTTTTTTTTGGGAGAAATCTCAACCTCTCCCTCCGCAGGAGGGGGAAGAGGGGGCTCGGGGAGGTGATAGGCCTCAAGTTCTTTGAGTCGTTTTCGCATGATGTGGGGATCGGCCATCAGGGTCTCATCACCCTCTTCTCGGAGGCTCTTCACGGGGGCACGGGTCTGTGTTTTTTCAGCTTCGCGGATTGTCTCTTGCCATTGGAGGGGTGTGGTCTCTGGAGGAGGGGCATAGATTTCACTATCCGAAAAGAGTTGTTTGATAAAATGGGCTACATTATGGGGCATGAAATCGGGATAGTGGTGCACAAGAAGTCGTGTCAGATCCAGTTGAAGGCCATGGGCTGATAAATAGCGTTTATCACGATTTCTCTTCAGGGCCTTTAGAATGATTTTGTCCAGTTCATGCGGAATTTCCTCGCGAAAGGCGGAAGGAGTGGGAACCTTACAGCGTTTGACCTTGCGGATGGTGTCGGCATTGTTTGTTCCCTTGAAGAGTCTTTGACCCGTTGTCATTTCAAAGAGGATAATTCCCAGGGAAAAAATATCTGTTCGATAGTCCAGCTTTTCACCTTCTGTGTGTTCCGGAGACATGTAGGCAAACTTTCCTTTGACGATCCCGGAATCTGTTGTGGAAATTTTGGTCTTGGCCTTTGCAATGCCAAAATCGATGATTTTAACGGTTCCTGAGGAAGAAATAATGATGTTCTGGGGACTGATGTCGCGATGGATGATGAAGAGGGGATTGCCGCCTTCATCCATTTTACGATGCATATAATCCAAACCATTGGCTACTTCAGCGGCGATGTAGCAGGCAATATCGATGGGAATATTTTTACCAAACGTCTTGCTTCGACGGATCATCTGGCTGACGCTCTTGCCGTCGACATACTCCATAACAATGAAATAGTCGCTCCCCACCTTGCCGAGGTCATGGATTTGAGCAATGTTGCCATGGGAAAGGAGGACGGCAATTTTGGCTTCATCCACAAGCATTTCGATAAATTCCGGATTGGCCGCAATGTGGGGAAGGATTTTTTTGATGACGACAGTCTTGTTAAAACCCTGGGGATCCTTGAGTCGGCTTTTATAGATCTCGGCCATGCCGCCTTGGGCGATCTTTTCATCGAGGTAGTACTGACCAAAGGACTGTGGAGTGGTATGGGGCATAGGGGACAAATGGATTGTTTAGATATAATTAGCGTATTTTCCTAAGGAAATCAAAGATATTAGCACCTTGGGGGGAGGGTAGGACGATAATAAAATCAGGGTGAAAGAGGATATCATTGTTGGTAATTTTTTGATATTATTGAACTATTCTCTCTTTGTACGGGCGTCCCCTGTCGATCATTGAAGCAGAGGGGTATTTCTAAAGGATAGAGGTCAGGGTTTATGGCACAGGATGATGGTTCGCAGGAAAAGACGGAAAATGCGACCCCCAAGCGATTAAGGGAGGCGAGAAAAAAGGGAAAGGTGTCCAAGAGTCGTGACATGACGACGGTCGTGATCCTCGTCGTGTGTTTTGCGGCCTTGGGGGCCCTGTCAGGCTACATGGTAGAAGAGATGAAGGGCTTTATGGAGCTGGTCTTTGGCTTCATCAAAAAGCCTGAAATCTTCATGGAGGACATGGTGCCTTTGGGGGCCTCGGCCCTGATGACCTATGCCAAAATAATCGCCCCATTTCTGATTGCCGTTGTCGTCAGTGCCCTGGCGGTCACCTTTCTCCAGGTGGGACCTGTCTTTTCCTTTGAGCCCGTCAAGCCGGACACCAAAAAGCTCAATGCCGTCGAAAATTTTAAGAACATGGTCAAACCCATTGTTTTTATTGAGCTTATTAAGAATATTCTGAAAATTTTGGCCATTTTTTTCATCGCTATCACAACGGTCAAGGCCTATATAGAACCGTTTTTACGCACCTCGCAGGCCGAACTTTCTCAAACGGCTACGTTGGCCGGTTATGTCCTCATGATCTTTCTCGTTAAGGTTTTGATAGTTTTTTTGATGATTGCCATTATCGACATCATGTTGCAAAGGCACGAATTCAAGAAAAACATGAAGATGACAAAAGACGAGGTCAAGCGCGAATACAAGGAGGATGAGGGGGATCCGTTGATCAAGAGCCATCGCAAGCAGATCTATCAGGAGATGGCCATGAGCGATGTGAGAGGGCAGGTCAAAAAATCGGATGTCGTCATTACCAACCCGACCCATATTGCGGTGGCCTTGAAATATGATAAAGAGGCCATGATTGCCCCCCAGATCATGATTAAGGGTCAAAGGCTCTATGCCCAGATGATCCGTGAAATCGCTGAAGAAGAGGGGATCCCTATCATGCAGAATGTCCCCTTGGCCTGGGCCCTGATTGACCTGGAGATAGAGGAGGAGATTCCGGAGCATTTGTATCAGGCCGTGGCGGAGATCCTGACCTTTGTGTATAAACTGAAGGAAGAGCGCGAAAGACGCCGGTTGCCAACCCCTCCTACCCCCCCCTCTCCGGGCGATCAGGCGCGAACTCCCTCCCGTCTTGGGTCCCAAGATTCAAAATACGTCTAGTGAATTACCCCTTGCATTTTTTAGACTCTCTGTGGTAACAAAACCCGACTAAAATCAAGTAAATATGAGGCAGAAGAATCGTACAAAGGAGAGATCATAATGACAGGACAAACCGATGTGACAGTGAAACAGATGTTGGAGGCCGGGGCCCATTTTGGACATCATACCCATTTGTGGAATCCACGGATGAAACCCTACATCTTTGGGGCCAGAAATGGCGTTCATATTATCGATCTTCAAAAGACACTGGATATGGCCCAGCGGGCCCTTCAGTGCATTGAAAATGTCGTCAGTCAGGGACAATTCGTTTTGTTTATTGGGACCAAGAAACAGGCCCAGGTCATCATTGCCGATGAAGCAAAGAGGGCGGGGATGTATTATGTCAACCATCGCTGGTTGGGAGGGACTCTTACCAATTTCAAGACAATTAAGGCCTCCATTGATCGCTTGAATGAGTTGGAGGAGATTCAAAAGCAGGGGGATGAATCCGGCTATAAAAAGAAAGAACGTCTTCTCATGAGCAAGGACATTTCAAAATTGCTCCGCTCATTGGGAGGTATCAGGGAAATGACGCGCCTTCCGGGACTTCTGTTTGTCATCGATCCCCGTAAGGAGCATATTGCCATTTGTGAGGCACAAAAATTGGGGATTCCCATCGTGGCACTGACGGATACAAATTGTGATCCCGAAGGAGTTGCTTATTTGATTCCTGCCAATGATGATGCCATCAAATCCATACGTCTTTTTACATCCATGATTGCTGATGCCTGTTTGAAGGGATCGGAAAAGCGACAAGAGGTTATTCGTTCGGAGGTTGAGGACAAAGATTCTTCTCGCAGAGAAGAAGTGACAGGAAGCAAGGGAGTCGCGTATGTGGCGGTGGCTGATAGCTACGAAGGCGAGGCAGAAGGATCTTATTCGTTGGATGATGCTGAAAAAGATGCGGAGAAAGTGGGTAGTGAATGAGCATTTCAGCTGCCCAAGTGAAAGAATTGCGTGATCAGACCGGGGCAGGGATGATGGAATGCAAAAAGGCCCTGATGGAACATCAGGGTGATGTGGATAAGGCCATCGATCATCTCCGTAAACAAGGGGCCTTAAAAGCGGCCAAAAGATCGGATCGTATCACATCGGAGGGTCTTGTGGCTGAGGCCGTCTCGGAAGATGAAAAGAGGGCGGCCTTAACCGAACTTGACTGTGAGACAGATTTTGTGGCTCGTACAGATCAATTTCAAGGGTTTGTTCGTGCCCTTGCCTTGCATGTTCTGAAGACAAATCCGAGATCCATGGATGATTTATTGTCCGGGAAGTTCCATGTTCAGCCCCAACATACGGTTCAGGAGGCGCTCACAGAATTGGTTCGGAAAACGGGCGAAAATATTTCGATCAAGCGCTTTGTGTGTCTTGCCGCCCCATCCCAGGGGGAGCAACTTTCTGTCTATGTCCATCCCGGAAATAAGATTGGCGTCTTGGTAAAGGTTTCCGGCCAAAAATCCAAGGTCGATAAACAGGCCATTCGGGATATCGCCATGCATATTGCCGCCATGAATCCCCTCTATTTGTCGGCGGATCAAGTTCCCAGAGAAGTTGAGGAAAGGGAGAGAAATGTTATCAGGAGCAGTGCCGATATTCAGGGCAAACCCGAAAAAGTCGTGGAGAACATCATTGAGGGGCGTTATCGGAAATTTTTGGCTGAGGTTTGTTTGCTCAATCAGATCTTCATTAAGGATCCCCAGGGAAAACTTTCAGTGGAAAAGGTTTTGAAGACTATTGATTCTGAAATGCAAATCACGGAGTTTGCCCGTTTTCAAGTAGGCGAATCAAATTCGTAAGTTCAAAACATACTAAGGAGTTCAAACTCTACTACACATGGAAAAAGCATATTGTTCCAAATTCTCCTTAGTACTGTCAGATCTTATGAGTAGAAATTAATGAACTGACTTGTATGTCTAAACCAAGGTATAAGAGGATTCTTCTTAAGCTCTCCGGTGAGGTTCTGGCGGGGCCGGGGAATTATGGTCTCGACAGTCAAAAAATTCAGGCGATCGCCAAAGAGCTTAAAGAGGTGCACGACCTGGGTGTCGAGGTGGCCATTGTTATTGGTGGGGGCAATATTTTTCGTGGAAGTCGCACCCCATGGATTGAGAGGACGACGGCGGATTACATAGGGATGCTGGCTACCCTTATTAATGGAATGGCCCTGCAAGATGCCCTTGAAAAAATGGGGGTCTATACACGTCTTCAGTCGGCCATCGAAATGCACCAGCTTGCGGAACCCTATATACGCCGGCGTGCCACGCGTCATTTGGAAAAAAGGAGAATAGTCATTTTTGCTGCGGGGACGGGAAATCCCTATTTTTCAACGGATACAGCGGCCTCGCTTCGCGCGACAGAAATAGGGGCTGATGTTATTTTAAAGGGGACAAAAGTTGAAGGGGTTTACAATAAGGATCCCCTGCGAGACAAGTCCGCAAAAAAATTCAAGAAGTTGACTTACATCGATTGTTTGAAAAAAGAACTAAAAGTCATGGATGCTACGGCGATTTCATTGTGTATGGACAACCATATGCCCATCATTGTTTTCAATCTCTTCAAAAGAGGCAATATCAAGCGTGTTGTGATGGGAAAATCGCTGGGCACCTTGGTGACAACTTAGTGGAGGGGTTATGAGTCATGAAAAAGTTGTTCAGGATTCTAAAAAGTCTATGGAAAAGGGTCTTCATAATTTTCAGGAAGAGATGGCGAAGATCCGCACAGGACGTGCCTCTGTTTCATTATTGGATGATGTGCGTGTTGAATATTATGGGAGTCAGGTTCCCTTAAATCAAGTGGCGACGCTTTCGACTCCCGAAAGCCGACTCATCGTCATTGCCCCTTGGGACAAGTCAGCCATTTCTGCGATCATGAAGGCCATTCAAAAAGCCGATTTGGGGCTGCAACCCGTGGATGATGGCAAGGTTGTGCGCTTAAGCCTTCCCCCTTTGACAGAGGAACGCCGCAAAGACATAGTGAAAATGGCCAAAAAAATCGCGGAAGAATCGCGGGTGGCCATTCGCAATGTGCGGCGTGACGGCAATGAACATCTCAAAAAAATACAGAAAAGCGGTGACATGTCAGAAGATGATTTGCGCCGCTCCGAACATTCCATCCAAGAGCTGACAGATGATTTTATCAAGAAAGTTGATGAGAGCCTTCAAAAAAAGGAAAAGGAGATCATGGAAATATAGATGGATACCCTTCCTAAGATCACCCCATTAAGACCTTCTCGATATGCCCTTGATTTTAACGCCCTTCCTCAACATGTTGCTCTTATTATGGATGGTAACGGTCGTTGGGCCAAGGAGCGGAATTTGCCCCGTATCGAAGGTCATCGCCGGGGGAGCGATAATGTCGATCCCATCGTGACCTTTTGTCGAGAGATCGGCATTCGTCATCTGACCCTCTACGCCTTTTCCATGGAAAATTGGGCCCGTCCCAAGGATGAGACTTTGGCCCTCATGGAGCTGTTGAAGGATTACCTTGTCTGCAAGAGAGGGAAGTTTATCAAAAATGAGATTCGTTTTCAGACCATTGGTGATCTGGATCGCTTGCCGCATTTTGTTGTTGAAGAGATCGAAGAGACAAAGAGGCTGACAAAGGACCTCAATCGAATGGTTTTGACGCTGGCCTTGAGCTATTCGGCGCGTGACGAGATTATTCGGGCGGTCAACCGGTTGTTGAAGGACAAAGATCAACATCGTTTTCAGGATAGTTATATCTCTGTTCACGATTTTGGCCGGTACCTGGATACTCAGTCCTTGCCGGACCCGGATCTGCTGATTCGAACAGGCCGTGAAAGACGTATTTCCAACTTTCTATTGTGGCAATCCGCCTACACAGAATTGTATTTTACCGACATTCTTTGGCCTGATTTTAATGAGACCTGTCTCATCGATGCCCTCAGGGATTATCAGAGTCGCGAAAGACGGTTTGGGCGGATCTCAGAACAAATCGGTGAGGAATAATGCTTTTTCGCCGCATTATTACAGTCGTTATCCTTATTCCCCTTGTCATGGCCGCTATTTGTTATTCCGATCCCTTGATTTTTAAGGGCCTCATCCTTTTGGTTACCTTTTTAGCCCTCTATGAATTTTATTCGGTGACTCTGGTGGATTATAGTCGTCTAGAACGTGGTTTTGGAATCGTTTTAGGTGTCATTTTTAATTTTTTCATCCTTTTTTCTAGGGGAGGGATTGCACATACATTTGTTTTGTTGACAGGGATTATTGTTTTGAGTTTTTTCTTTTTTCTTTTGCGCCCGCCGGACTCTCTAAAAGGTGTTGTTCATCATCTTTCATTATTTTCTTTTGGGGCCCTTTATGTGGGGGGATTATTGTCCTATGTGGCCTTTTTAAGGGAATTACCCGATGGGATCTTCTGGGTTTTTCTCCTCTTGGCCATGACTTGGCTCAATGACACCTTTGCCTATTTTGCCGGTCACTGGTGGGGCCGGCGACGCTTGGCCCCAAAAATTAGTCCGGGGAAAACTATTGAGGGTTTTATAGGCGGTTTTTTGGGAAGTGCGGTGGGTTTTGTCGTTTTTGACTCTATTTTCCAAAATCCCTGTTCATGGCAACAGGGCGTGGTCCTTACATTCATGGTTGGGATTTTTGGCCCTATGGGTGATTTGGCCGAGTCTCTGATTAAGAGGAGTTCCGGGGTTAAGGATTCGGGAAGCATGATACCGGGTCATGGAGGCATGTTGGATCGCATTGATGCGATCCTTTTTACGGCACCTGTCATGTATTATTTCACCAAGATTTTTTATTAGAAAAGTTATTTTCCACCGCTCTTCTAGGGAGAAAATGTCGTGAAGAAAATTGCCTTATTAGGATCTACAGGCTCCATTGGAAAGAGCACGATGGATATTGTGGCCCGGCACCCGGATCAGTTTAAAGTCACTGCCTTGGCTGCCGGGCGCAATTTGGAAATATTGAGTCAACAGATAAAACTTTTCAAGCCGTCACTTGTCTCAGTCCATCAACAGGAAGATGCACAAAAGTTGAGGCAACAGTTCCCTGCAATGCCAGCGGAGATTGTTTATGGGGATGAAGGGGTTGTGGCCGTGGCCTGTCATCCTGATGCCGATTTGGTGATTTCGGCCATTGTCGGGGCGGCGGGCCTCAGGCCCACCTTGGCGGCACTGAAAGAGGGTAAAAATGTTGCCCTGGCCAATAAGGAAAGTCTGGTGATTGCAGGAAAAATTATGACGGATGAAGTCCGAAGACATGACAAGGTCATCCTTCCCATCGATAGTGAACACAATGCGATTTTTCAGGTCTTAAGGGGCAATGAACGGGATGCCTTAAAAAGAATCCTTTTGACGGCCTCCGGAGGTCCTTTTTTCAAGAGGTCTTTGGACGAATTGAGGGGTATTTCTGTGGAGGAGGCCTTAAAACATCCAAACTGGGATATGGGAGCCAAGATTACCATCGATAGCGCCACCATGATGAATAAGGGTCTTGAGGTCATCGAGGCCACATGGCTTTTTGGTGTGGGCGCCGACCAGATTGACGTCCATATTCATCCCCAAAGCATTGTTCATTCGATGGTGGAGTTTATTGATGGTTCCATTCTGGCCCAATTGGGGGTTCCGGATATGCGTTGTGCGATTTCTTATGCCATGGCCTATCCTCAAAGGATCGAGTCGGGTGTCGAATCGTTAAACTTGTTTGAGGTGGAGTCTCTCAATTTTTACAAACCGGATTTAAAAAAGTTTCGATGCCTCTATTTAGCGATGGAAGCCGTTCGGGTGGGTGCCTCCATGCCAGCCGTTCTCAATGCCGCAAACGAAATAGCTGTAGCGGCTTTTCTGGAAAAAAAGATAGGATTTTTAGATATTGCGGTCGTGGTTGAGGAGGCGATGCTGGCGCATCCAATAAAGGACTTGATCACATTGGATGATGTGTTGGAAGTGGATGGTTGGGCACGCAGGCAGGCACAAGACATCATCCAAAAGAGAGGACACTCATGACGGTTGTCTATTTTATTGTTGTTTTAGGAGTCTTGGTTTTTTTTCATGAGTTGGGTCATTTTCTCATGGCTAAAAAGGCTGGGATCCGTGTGGAGAAATTTTCCCTGGGATTTGGCCCCAAGCTTTTTAGTTTTACAAAAGGGGAGACGATCTATCTTGTTTCTCTTTTGCCCTTGGGAGGCTATGTCAAATTGACGGGTCAGGATGAAGACGAAGAAAATATGAAGGATGACCCCCGGGCTTATATTTCAAAAACGATTGGGCAAAGATTGCAGGTTGTCTTTGCCGGTCCCATTATGAATATTATTTTGGCCCTTTTTTTGATGCCCCTGGTTTTCATGATCGGGCGATCCATTCCCGCTTATCTTGTCGAACCCCCTGTGGTGATAGGAGTTCAGGCGGATTCAGCGGCTTCTCACGAGGATTTTCGCAAGGGAGACAGGATTCTTTCTATCGGTAAAAAGACGATGGAGACTTGGGAAGAGGTCATAGATTTCATCCTGCTTCATCCCGGGTCGGAAGAGGTTTTTAAAATCGATCGTGCCCAGAGGATTTTTGAAAAAAGGGTCACTCTAGGGGTGGGCGATGAAAATAAGGCAGGTTTTTTGGGGGTTGAACCCCAGCTCTTTGTGGGGAATGAGGCCGTTATTGATATCCTAAAGCCGGGGGGGCCGGCAGAAAAGGCCGGATTCCAGGCGGGAGACAAGGTGATCAAGATTGGGGATGAAGATATCGAGACCTGGAGCGAGATGTCTCAAAGGGTATCGCAATCCGAGGGAAAGACACTTGTGTTCGTTGTCTTGCGTCAGGAGGCTAAAAGAAAAATTCAAGTGACCCCTCAATATGACAAGGATTTGAAAAAATGGCTGATCGGTATTCAGAAAGATAGTGAAAAGATGGGGGGTGAAAAGGTTTTGAGAAAATACGGCTTTTTCCAGGCCCTGCAAAAGGGATGGCAAGAATTGTATCGCCTGACAAAACTGACATTTTCTGTTTTGGGTCGTCTTGTCACATTGCAGCTTTCCTATAAGACATTGGGAGGGCCCATCCGTATTGCCCAGGCATCCGCCTCTGCCGCTCAGTCTGGTTTTTCCCACCTCCTCTTTTTTATGGCCTTTCTTTCACTGCAATTGGGTGTTCTCAATTTGTTACCCATCCCTGTGCTTGACGGCGGACATGTTATTTTCCTGTTTTGGGAAAAAGTGATGAAAAAACCCCTGCACAAAACGGTCAAAAATGTGATGGATCATACAGGTCTGGCTCTTTTACTCTTTCTCATGCTTCTTGTGACCCTCAATGACATTGATAGTGTTTGGGGTTTCCGAGATCTTTTGGATAAGGTAAAAAGCATTTTTTGAAAAATTGTGAATATCCTCGCTATAGACACATCGACGGCCTCAGGAAGTGTGGCGCTTCTTCAAGAGGGTCGTGTTTCATTTGAGAAATTCCTGGAGGCGCGCACGACTTATTCCGAAAAATTCATGATAGGATTGGAGGCCTTGCTCCAAGAGGCGGGGATTTCCATAAAAGGTGTTGAGGGCGTTGCTGTCGCCCGGGGCCCTGGGGTCTTTACGGGTCTGCGCATCGGAATAGGGGTGGCGAAGGCCCTGGCCTATTCTCTTCAAATACCCCTTTGGGGCATTTCTACATTGAAGGCCTTGGCCAGTGTGACAGGATTGCAAGAGGGGAGGGTGCTCGCCTGTATGGATGCCCGGAAGGACGAGTTTTTTGTTGGTGGTTATGAGATGGTTCAGGGGCGGGCCGGCCCTCCTTTTGTAAAAGAGGCCCTGGTTCCCATGGAGGGGGTTCATCGCCTTGGGAGTGACCCGCACTCTTCCCTCCTCGTCATGAGTGAAGAGACCTGTCTTCATTTCAAGGAAAAGGGCCTTGACTGGAGGGAAGTGGTGGGGGATCGTCTCCATATCCAGTCCCTTTCGGCTCGAATCATTGGTCAATTGGCCTGGCTTCGTCATCAGGCTCAAGAATCCGATGAGGCCCTAACCCTATCTCCCTGTTATCTCAAGGTTTCTGATGCGGAAAGGAGGAGTGCTTGACAAATGACTCGAGTCATATATGATGGCGCGATGATACCTAAACCCCTAACATTGCTCGTGAAACCAGGCTTGCCCCCCTATCGGCGGGCCCCATGGGCGTTTTAGGGATTTCTGATTTTAGAAAACCAAAAGCCATGGGCCCCAGATGGAGTCCGTGGCTTTTTTTTAGTGCCAGTTAGCTGGATGGGGACGGCTGTAGGCGGTCACCATCCGGCTTTACTGGCACTAATCCCGACGCAGTCGGGATTAGTGAGGTGAAGGAGGTTTTTTCATGGAAGACAATGAAAGAAAATTGTTGGAGCAATATGTAGAAAAGGATAGGAAGTTGAAGGAATTGTTTGACGAACACAAGCGTTTGGAGAAGAGGATCTCCAAGTTGGCCAAGAAACCGTTTCTGACAGCGGACGAGGAAGAGGAAGAAAAAAGACTGAAAAAGGAAAAACTTCAGGGGCGGGATGCCATGTTTCAGATCTTAAAACAATATTCAAGGGACTGATTTTTGATAAAGGCAGTTGAATGGAGAATGATAACAAATACATTGCCGTAGAAGGATACCCTTTTATTGGGATTGCCCTTGTCTTGACTTTGCTGATGGTGTTTTTGCAATGGTGGATTCCCTTTGTTATTTTTCTGATTTTGACGGGATTTGTTGTATTCTTTTTTAGAAATCCAAGGCGTCAGGGCCCTGCAGATCCCAATATTTTGGTATCGCCAGCGGATGGGAAGGTCATCGCCATCGAAGATATCGGGGATTCACATTTTCTCCAGGGGCCAACGCGCCGGATCTCCATCTTCTTGTCCATTTTCAATGTGCATATGAATTGGATCCCCTTTTCGGGAACTATTCTCAATATTATTTATTCGCCCGGAAAATATTTTATGGCCTATCATCCAAAGGCCTCGACAGAAAATGAGCAAAATGCGGTGATTTTGGAGATGGAGGGGGGAGGACAGATGGCCTTTGTCCAGATTGCCGGGTGGGTGGCCAGGCGTATTGTTTGTTATCTTAAAGAGGGTCAAGGTGTTTTAAGGGGCCAGTTAATGGGTTTGATCCGCTTTGGATCTCGCGTCGATATCTATCTGCCTCCTTTTGCAGACATCCTCGTTCAGCCGGGGATGAGGGTTACGGGGGGCGAGACCCCTCTGGCTCGTTTAAAAAAATAAGGGGATGTTTTTATGAAAAGAATAGGAATTGCCAAAGGCATTTATATCTTGCCGAACCTCTTCACGATAGCCAGTCTCTTTTTTGGTTTTTATTCGATACTCAAATCACTCAATGGTAGTTTTCGGGCCGCGATCATTTTTATCTTGATATCAGGGCTGTTTGATTTGCTCGATGGTCGTATTGCCCGCTTGACAAAGTCTGAGAGTGATTTTGGTCTGGAGCTGGATTCATTGGTGGACCTCATATCCTTCGGTGTCGCCCCGGCCATTCTTATCTACAGGGCTTCGTTGTCTTATTTTGGCCGCTTTGGATGGTTGGCCGCTTTTTTGTTTATTGCCTGTGGAGCGTTACGATTGGCCCGTTATAATGTCCAGGTCTCCAATGTCGAAAAACGCTATTTTCAGGGGCTCCCGATTCCTGCGGCCGCAGGAATGGTGGTCACCTTTGTCCTGTTTTATCGGTATTTTTTGGGGGACCAGATTGTCCATCCCCCCATTTCTTTTGCATTGGTCGTTTTACTCTCGCTCTTAATGGTCAGTCCCATCCGGTATCATAGCCTCAAGATTTCAGGACTCAAGGCCAGGAACTCATTTTATGTCTTGGTGGCCCTTCTTGTGGTGATTGTTGTCATTGCGATCAAGCCGGAAGTGACGATGTTTATTTTTGGTTCGATTTATGTCTTGGAGGGGATTTTGGAATGGATCTTTTTTGGCCGCAAGAGGGCCAGAGAGACCCAGGCGATGCGAACACGGTCCACTCTCAAGTCGCAGAAACTAGGCATTATCAGGCCCCTTGAGGGGAAAGAGCAGAAGTTTTAGTAGTGTCATTTGAACTGATTGATATGTCAGAAAACATAAAAATATTTGATACGACATTAAGAGACGGGGAACAGTCTCCGGGTTTTTCCATGGATGTGAATGAAAAACTGCGTCTGGCGGAACAATTGGCGAGGCTCAATGTCGATATTATCGAGGCCGGTTTTCCCATCGCCTCGGAGGGGGATTTTTCTGCGGTGGAGCGGATTGCAAAAACCATTACGGGGCCTATTATTGCCGGATTGGCCAGAACCAATATCCCCGATATTGATCGCTGCTGGGAGGCCGTCCGTCATGCCGCTAAACCCCGGATACACACATTTATTGCGACCTCGGACATTCATCTCAAGCACAAGCTCAAGAAATCCAGGCAGGAGGTCATTGACACGATGGTGATGGCGGTGGGTCATGCCAAGAAATATGTGGAGGACGTCGAATTTTCGGCGGAAGATGCGACACGAAGCGATCCGGATTATTTGACCCAGATATTTACAGCAGCCATCGAGGCCGGGGCCACGACCATCAATGTCCCGGATACCGTGGGATATACCATCCCCTCCGAATATCAACAGCTCATCGAGCATCTGACGCGAACAGTCCCCAACATTCGCAAGGCCACGATCAGTGTCCATTGTCACAATGATCTTGGTCTTGCGGTCGCCAATTCGCTCGCGGCGATCGAAAAAGGGGCGAGACAAGTGGAGTGCACGATCAATGGGATCGGAGAAAGGGCGGGCAATGCCTCTATGGAAGAGATCGTGATGAGTCTTTTTGTGCGTCGTAGTCGCCTCAATTTTGATACCCAGATCGTTCGGGATCAGATTTATCAAACCAGCCGGTTATTGACCCATATTACCGGGATTCCTGTTCAGCCCAACAAGGCCATCGTGGGGGCCAATGCCTTTGCTCATGAGGCGGGGATTCATCAGGACGGCGTCCTCAAAGAGCGCTTGACCTACGAGATCATGACACCACAATCCATCGGATTGGCCACAAACCGTCTTCACTTGGGCAAGCACTCCGGACGGCATGCCTTGAAACAGCACTTGGATGAATTGGGGTATAAATTAAATGAAGAGGAACTCAAAGATATCTTTAAAAGGTTTAAAGACCTCGCTGATCGAAAAAAGAGCATTTACGACGAAGATCTAGACGCCCTCATGGCCAACATGATTCATAAGAAAGATGAGATTTATATTCTAGAGGAAGTCAGGGTGGAGAGCGGAAGCCATATCCAGGCCAAGGCCACGATTACGATGACGATCAAGGGAAAGAAGGTCACAGAAAAGTTTGCCTGCGGGGATGGGCCGGTCGATGCCGTCTTTCAGGCCATTCGAAAGCTGACCGATTTTCATGGAACACTCGTCAAGTTTTCGATTAATGCCGTGACGGGGGGCGCCGATGCCCAGGGAGAGGTGATGGTGGCTATAGAGGATGAGGGAAGGGTGGAACGCGGTGTGGGTTCTCACACGGATATTGTTGTGGCCTCGGGAATGGCCTATGTGAATGCCCTCAATCGGTTGGTTATTAAAAATCGTGCAGTCGAGGCACACTTGTAGGATGAAAATAGATTGTCCTTCTTGTCATCATGTGTTTGAAGTCCCTGAGCCCATCGGTCGACAGGAGTCCTGTCCCCGATGTTCGAGCGATTTGCACAGTTGTCGATGGTGCCGTTTTTTTGATCCACGGGCCTATAATGAATGTCGTGAAACCAGTGCTGACCGGGTGGTGGACAAGGAAAGGGCAAACTTTTGCGATTTTTTTCAATGGTTCCCGCAACAGAGGCGCGAGGCGGGCTCTGGGGTCGTGGACAAGACAAGCAAGGCTCGAGAGGCCTTGGAGAAGTTATTTAAAAAAAAGTGAAGAGGATTGTTATGACCGATATCATGATCTTGCCCGGTGATGGGATTGGAAAAGAGGTAATGGAAGAGGCCAGGCGTCTCTTGGAGACGCTTGATCGGGAGATGAAACTGGGGCTCCATTTTTCCTATGGTCTTGTGGGAGGGTGTTCTTATGAGGCCCATGGGACTCCCCTGACCTCGGAGGTTTTGGATCAGGCCCAAAAGGCGGATGCCATTTTATTAGGGGCGGTGGGGGGGCCAAAATGGGAAAACCTCCCCCATCATCTAAAGCCCGAAAAGGCCCTCTTGGCCTTGCGCAAGGGAAATGGTTTTTTTGCCAATCTCCGCCCGGCCAAGGTTTATGGCCCCCTCGTCAGGGCCTCTTCTCTCAAGGAGGATGTCATTACGGGGATTGACCTCATGGTGGTGCGGGAGCTGACCGGGGGGATTTATTTTGGAGATCCACGGGGGATCGAGACTCACAAGGGGGAGAAGAGGGGATACAATACCCTGGTTTATTCGGAGCACGAGGTGGAGCGTATTGCCAGGACGGCCTTTGATTTGGCCCGTTCTCGGCAAAAAAAGGTCACCTCCGTGGACAAGGCCAATGTCCTGGAAAGCTCCGTTCTGTGGCGGGAGGTTGTCAACAGGGTGGCCGGGGCTTATCCGGATGTCCAGTGCCAGCATATGTATGTGGATAATTGCGCCATGCAGCTGATCCGTTATCCCAAGCAGTTTGATGTGGTGGTGACGGGAAATCTGTTCGGCGATATCTTGAGCGATGCGGCGGCGATGTTGACAGGATCTATTGGTATGCTACCTTCGGCCTCGGTGGGAGAGGCCAAGAATAGCCTGGGCAGGTCTCGTGGAATGTATGAACCCGTTCATGGGAGTGCCCCGGATATCGCGGGTCAGGGGGTCGCCAATCCCTTGGCGACATTATTGTCCTGCGGTATGATGTTGAAATATTCATTGGGTCAGGATCGGGCCGCCTCCTTGATTGAACAGGCGATTGTCACCGTTCTCAATGAGGGTTATCGCACGGCGGATATCATGGAAGAAGGGATGAAAAAGGTAGGAACTCAAAAAATGGGACAGCTTGTGGAGAGGGAGATATTGGAGCTATTATGAAAAAAGAAAAATACAATGTCGCTGTGGTCGGTGCTACCGGCGCGGTGGGTCGTCAGATGCTGACGGTCCTGGAGGAGAGGAAATTTCCTGTTGCGGAATTGAGGCCGCTGGCCTCAGAACGCAGTGCCGGGGAAAAGGTGAAGTTTAATGGAAAGGACGTGACGGTCAGACTTTTGGAAGAGACCTCTTTTCAAGGGATCGACATCGGCCTTTTTTCGGCGGGGGGAACCGTGAGTCAGCGCTTTGCCCCCATTGCGGCCAAGGCCGGGGCTGTCGTCGTGGACAATACGAGTGCCTTTCGGATGGATCCCGAGGTCCCCCTGGTGGTACCGGAGGTCAATGCCCATGCGATCAAGGATTACAAAAAAAGAGGGATCATCGCCAACCCCAATTGTTCGACGATCCAGATGGTCGTGGCCCTGAAACCCATTCATGATGCGGCGAGGATCAAGAGGGTCGTTGTTTCCACCTATCAGTCCACCTCAGGGGCCGGGCAGAAGGCGATCAATGAACTTGCCAATCAGGTCAAGGCCATTTTCAGTCAGGCGAAGATGGAAAAGAAGGTCTTTCCCCATCAGATCGCCTTCAATTGTCTCCCCCACATCGATGTCTTTCTGGACAATGGGTATACCAAGGAAGAGATGAAGATGGTCAATGAGACGAAGAAGATTCTTGAGGACAATTCCATTAAAGTGACGGCCACGACCGTCCGCGTTCCCGTTTTTTATTCGCACTCGGAATCCGTGAATATAGAAACGGAGAAAAAGATCACCGCCAATGAGGTCCGGGCCCTTCTTGAAAAAAGCCCGGGGGTCATCGTCGTCGATCAGCCCAGCAAAAATGAATATCCCCTGGCCGTAGCGGCGGCAGGCAAGGATGAGGTCTTTGTCGGCCGGATCCGGGAGGACGAGTCCATCCCCAACGGGATCAACATGTGGGTGGTGGCGGACAATATCCGCAAGGGGGCGGCCACAAACGCCGTCCAGATTGCGGAGATTTTGATAGAGAAATATCTTTGATCCTCAAACTCACCCTCGAATACGAAGGGACCCACTACACGGGCTGGCAGACCCAGAAGAGGGGGAGGAGCGTTCAGGATGCTGTCGAAAAGGCCATTCACGGCGTGACGGGGGAGGAGGTCAGGGTCCTGGGGGCCTCGCGGACCGATGCCGGTGTCCATGCCTGGGGGCAGGTGGCGACCTTCAAGACGCTCAAGGAAAAATCCCCCCATGAGTGGGTCCGGGCCCTCA
>Ga0155208_1106_pt1 | contig 20025 bp, 20 predicted proteins | sample RifCSPhighO2_02_FD_106176 | JGI IMG/M metagenome (GOLD analysis project Ga0155208, IMG submission 106176) | Deltaproteobacteria bacterium RIFCSPHIGHO2_02_FULL_50_15
TCGGTGGGGATGGGTGATATAGATGGGGATGGGTTGTTGGATGTAGTTGTATCGGCATCGAAAGAATCGAATCCTCATACTGTTATTGTGAAGGCGTATCAGAATGACTCCTATTAGTTTGTTGTGTGAATGGGTAGATGTGCTTAAGTTGATAAGTGCCTAAGTTGGTAAGTTTTTGAGTTTGTGAGTTTCCGAGTTGACGGGGATGGGAAATTGAAATAAGGACACACACAGCATGTCTGAAAAGAAAATTAAAGCAAAACCGCTGACTCTTTCTCAATTGATTCAATTTTATAACCGCACCATTGAACCATGTTTTCAAGGTCTTGAAAAAGGGATGGAGGACTTTCGACAAGAAGTGACTCAGCGTTTTCAAGAGGTTGACGGGCGGTTTGATAATCTCTACAAGAAATTCGAGGATTTGAGGCAGGAATATTTGATTGTCAATGAGCAGATAAAACGCCTGGCGACAGGTTTTTAAAGAGGACACATCTCGCCAATCCACTGATCACGGCCTTGCTTTAGAGGGAGATAGGTATGTAGAGTAATCAGTTTTCTGATAACAATGCCAAAATTCAACGAAAAACAAGTCGCAGTGTAAGAAAAGGAAAGTTTTAGCTAAGAGTTGACAAAAATTTGTAAATTAGCTAAAATAAATTCATGACTTTTAAATCCACCACAGCGACGAAAATAAAGAACAACCTCGGAGATTATCTTATAGAGGCCGCCCAGAAAAAGCATCCCGTGGTCATTGAAAAATATGGGAGACCCTATGCAGTGCTTGTAGGGTTTCAGACATGGCAAGAAATGACGGGAAAACTCCCAAGACACAGCCTTCCTTGGATAGAAGCATGTCAAAAGCTGTCAGAGGAGATTCAAAGGACCCATCGCAAAAAACAAACTTCAGCCATTAGACTTATCCAGGAGCTGCGTCACGAGGACTAATTTTTATGGAAGCCTGTTTGGATGCCAATGTCTTCGTCTCTTGTCTGACGCCGGAAGAGGATCACGAAGAGAGTCTTCAACTTGTAAAAATCCTTTCAGAGCAGGACGTATCCTTATTTGAACCTTCCCTCGTTATTTTTGAAGTTGTTTCTGTCCTACGTAGAAAGGTTTTGTTAAAAGAAATCACTCAAATCCAGATGGATAAGGCCGTAGACCTATTTTTTCAACTCCCCTTGTTGCTCCAATGGCAAGACTATATTTTGAAGAAAGCAGGGCGGTTTTCAAGGAAACTTGGCTTGAAAAATGTCTATGACAGCTCTTATCTTGCTGTCGCTCAGGCTCGAGAGATTCCCTTGATTACCCTGGATAAAGACTTTCACAAAAAGGGGCAAAAGGTTTACAAGAATCTTTTCTCCGTGCGTGAGTATCTACGCAAAATTTAATTTTCCATTCAAATTATTGGCTGTACCATTAATATTGATTTATGAGTTGTTTTCGTATACATCGTTGTGCCAGTCCCCTCTCGATCAGGAAAAGAGGGCGGGGGCATCCAAACGAGTGGGGCGATTGTCTTGAAGATCAAGCGGGGCGCGGTCCCTTTTACAAGTCAGTTCATTAGTATATTCATTCTCGCGATTTTTCTTTTTTTGAACACCTCTTGTACGGAGCCCAGTGTTAATCTGAGTGATCTTCCCCCCGCGGATCCTGCCTCAGGGGGGAATGACTCTCCCTTTAAAATAACGGCCGTCCAGGGAGATCGAAGTGAGACCCGGTTTCGAAGCTCACTCGTCATTCATGGTGTTGATTTTCCCGACAAGGTGGTCCTCCAGCTCCTCGATGCCGACACACCGGAAAATATCAGGCATGAGGCACTTTCTATTGTCTCTCATTCCCGTTCCCAGATCGTCGTGTCCCTTCCCCCATCATTAGAACCCGGGAAATATATTCTTAAGATTGTCGATTTGTTGGTGCCCGATCTCTCCGCCCAGTCGAATCCCATTGAGATCCTTCGAGGAGAAGTGGGGCCTCAAGGGCTTTCCGGCCCTCAGGGTCTCGCTGGGGCGGAGGGTCCTCAGGGTGAAAAGGGGGCCAAGGGAGATAAGGGGGACCAGGGAAATCCTGGTCTGCCAGGGGCTAATGGGGCCCCGGGAATCCCCGGTCTCCAAGGCCCTATGGGACCTTCCGGGACCAATTTTTTGACAGAATCCTCGGGGAATATAAGCGGTGGGCAAGAGCTTGTGTACGCGGCCTTCCCATTAGCTGTAGATCAGAGCGCCACTATTTTGGAGACCTTTGATATCTATCGTCCGGATCTCTTCGATTATCTTGATAGTCTGGCCGAAATAGCAGTGGGCTGCGAAGACAGCAATGACTTGTTGCTCAATTTTCAACTTAAAGAGATCTTGCGCTGTTCTGTGAGTATTGTCGGAGGAGAGGGCTGGCTTGCGACAACAGGCATCACTTCTTGCGGGCGTTCTACTTATCCGGTAGCCATAGGCGATGATCGTATGACCGTTCAATGCGCCCTCCTTCCCGTCTCTATTCGCATGCTGGGGAAGGCCTTGCACGAAAAACATTTTTGTATGAGTCAGGAAGTCACCTTGGATATTTTATTGGATGCGTGGTGTCTGCGTATCCCTAATGGATAAGGGGTTACAAGTCTATTCATGTGAAGCCGCGATTTGAATGGCTGGATCATACGGGGGATGTCGGGATCAGGGTTTATGGCCGTGATCTCCGGGAAATTTTTGTTTATGCCACAAAGGCCTTGAGAGAAGCCCTTGTTTCTGGAGAGGGTCGGAGGCAAAAAAAACCTTTAGTGCTCGATCTCTTTAGTGATTCTTCCGAAATCCTCCTCCTCCACTTTTTAAAAGAGATCCTCTATTTTTTTGAGACCCAGAAGGGTCTGCCTCTTCGGTTGGATATAAAAAAACTAGAAGAAAATCATATAGTTGCTGACGTATGGACGGATCTTTTTGATCCGCGTTATCATGTCCTGAAGACGGAAATCAAGGCCGTGACGTATCATCAATTGTCGATTCAAAAGGTGGAGCAGGGTTATCAGGCACAAGTGATTTTTGATGTTTAGAGGTTCCCGCAATGTATCAGTTGAAGAGGAAAGTAGAATGGAAGGCCCTCAATTAGAAAAAATAGATGACTTCACCTGGCGGATTCCCAAGCAAGGTCCCATGCGCACGGAGGGGATCCTCTTTGCCAATGAGACCCTCATGAAGGGTATCCGGGGTGATGAGTGTGTCCAGCAGGTCATGAATGTCGCCTGCCTCCCGGGTATCGTGGGCCCGTCGATCGCCATGCCCGATATCCACTGGGGCTACGGTTTTCCCATCGGGGGGGTCGCGGCCTTTGATTCTCGTGAAGGGGTCGTCTCTCCAGGGGGTGTGGGGTACGACATCAATTGCGGGGTGCGCCTGATCCGGACTCATCTGGAGGAGAAAAAGGTTCGTCCTCAGATAAGGGGTCTTATCGAGGCCCTCTTTCGGGAGATTCCTGCCGGTGTGGGGTCCCGCCGTCATGATGTCCGCTTATCGGTTGCGGACGAAAAACAGGTCCTTTCCAAAGGGGTTCGATGGGCGGTGGAGAACGGTTTTGGGGAGGCCCAGGACCTTGAGAGGATCGAATCCCATGGGACACTCCCCGGGGCGGATCCCTCTTGCGTGTCTCAAAGGAGTTTGGAAAGGGGGCGGGATCAATTGGGGACCTTGGGGTCGGGCAATCATTTTTTGGAAATAGAGGTTGTTCAGGAAATTTTTGATCTCAATGTGGCTCGTGCCTTTGGGCTTTTTGAGGGACAGGTCGTTGTCCATATTCATTCGGGATCGAGGGGACTGGGTTATCAGATTTGTGATGATTATATCGAGGTGATGCTGAAGGCGGCCCAAAAATACAAAATAGATCTTCCCGACCGTCAGCTGTGTTGCGCCCCTCTCATTTCCCAGGAGGCCCAGGATTATCTGGCGGCGATGTCGGCGGCGGCCAATTACGCTTTTTGCAACCGCCAACTCATGACCCATTTTACCCGCCGGGCCTTTGAGAATTTTTTCAAGGCCTCCCCCGGCGATCTTGGGATGGAGATTGTCTACGACGTCGCCCACAATATCGCCAAGATGGAGGATCATGTCTGGAAGGGTGAAAAGAAAAGGGTCTGTGTCCACCGAAAAGGCGCCACACGGGCCTTTCCGGCGAATCATCCAGAATTGACAGCCCAATATCAATCTGTCGGCCAACCCGTTTTTATCCCCGGAGACATGGGGCGGTATTCCTATGTCCTGGTGGGGGAGCCCAGGGCCATGGAGATCGCCTTTGGATCCTGCTGCCATGGGGCCGGACGGGTGATGAGCCGGATGAAGGCAAAAAAGGCCTCCAAGGGCAGGAATATCTTTCGTGAAATGGAGGATCGTGGCATTATTGTGAGATCCCAGAGTCTGGATGGGGTACGGGAGGAGATCTCGGAGGCCTATAAAGATGTGGCTGATGTTGTCGATGTCGTCCATCATGGAGGCCTCGCACGCAAGGTGGCCAAGCTCTGTCCCATGGGGGTGATTAAGGGGTGATGCGTTTCTTCTTTTCATTATTGGTTTTGTTATTGGGGTTTTTTTCAGGGGTTCGGATTGTCCCGGCCCAGGTCCCCTTGTTGTTGGATAAAAAAATTGTAGACCTCACCCATCCCCTCGCAACCGGCATGCCGTATTTTCCGGGAAATATCCCTTTCTCGATTCATCCCTTGATCAAGGCAGAGGAGGGTTATCAGATGAGTGTCTTTTCGGCATCGGAGCATCACGGGACCCATTTGGATGCGCCTTCCCACTTTTTTTCCAAAAAGACCACTGTTGATAAGATCCCCTTAGACTTCCTTTTGCGACCGGTCGTTAAAATAGATGTGAGTCAAAAGGTGGAAAAAAATTCCGACTATCGCTTAAGCGTCGATGACATCAGGTCCTGGGAAAAAGAGAATGGACCCATTCCCAAGGGGAGTTATGTCATGCTCTATACGGGTTGGGACGAGAGATGGCCTCAACCCGCGGCCTATATCAATCAGGATGATAAGGGGGAGATGCATTTTCCTGGATTTTCTTGTGAAGCTGCCCAATACTTGGTGGATGGATGCCATGTGCAGGGTGTGGGGATCGATACCTTGAGTGGAGATGCGGGGCTTGAAAAAGATTTTTGTGTTCATCGTATAATTTTAAAATGGGAAAAATTTATTATTGAGAATGTGGCCAATTTGAGTCAGCTTCCCCCCAGAGGAAGTTATATTTTGGTGGCCCCGCTAAGATTGGCCGAGGGGAGCGGGGCGCCGGCAAGGGTGTGGGCATGGCTTCCATAAATGTGGCGATTGTCGGGGCGGGGCCTGCGGGCTCGTATTTGGCCTACCGCTTGGCACAATACGGGATCGAGGTCCTCCTCTTTGATTTTAGGGCCCCCTGGGACAGGCCCTGTGGGGGCGGTGTGACGGGCAAGGTGATTGAGGCCATTCCATTGTTAAAGGAATTTTCCGGTTTTTACGAGGTACATCACCTGCATTTTATCTCCCCTTCGGGACATCAGTGCCAGATCGAGGTCCCGGAGGGTTTTTTCTCCCTCTCCCGCAAGGAGCTCAATCAATTTTTGCTCGGTCATGCCCAGAAGGCGGGGGCGTCTTTTATTCCAAAAAAGGTAAAAGAGATCTATTGGCGAGGAGGGCAGGAGGTCTGGGAGATACGCACGGAGGATGGAGAACAATATCTGGCGTATCATTTGATCGGGGCGGATGGGGCCAATAGTTTTGTGGCCCAAAAGCTCCAATTGCCCAAACCCTTGGAGGCCCCCTTGACCTTGGGTGTGGGATATCATTTTCCCTATGATTTTGAACGTGTTGCCACGATTAAATTTTTAGATGACCTTCCTGGTTTTCTTTGGGTCCTTCCCCATGAAAACCAAAGTACTGTGGGAATTGTCGCGACGGCCCCCCTCCTTCACGGACAACGGCTTTTTGAGAAGCTGGATCAATTCATTAGTCAATATTACGAGCTCGAAATTTCAGACCAGATGCGAAGATTTGTGGGCTCGATTCCCTGGTATGAAAAGTTTCAGGCCGACAGGATTATGGGCCATCGGTGGACGATGATCGGGGATGCGGCGGGCTGGGTGGATATGGTTTCAAAAGAGGGTATTTATTACAGTCTTATGAGTGCGGCGACCCTGGGAGAGGCCATGGGGGTGTCCCTTCCCGATGGGGACTATCGTCCACTGTGGAAGGAGGGCCTGCTTCCCATGCTCCAGCAGCTCAATGCCGCCCGGCGCTGGTACAAGAGATTTTATCGGTACAAAAAATTGGACAAAATGATCGAAAGGACCCGAGGGAGCCTGTCTTATCAAAAATTGGTCATCGATTTTTTGAGCGGTCGGCAGACGTATTCCCGTTTGCGGCGGCGTCTTGTAGGATGTTGGGCAAGAAATCTTATCGGAAAATAACAAAATTGTCGTAATCACAGGCCGCACTGGAGTGAGTGGCATTGGCGTCTGTTAAGAGGGCGATGCCGGAGGGATTTCTTTCGGGGGGCGACCCGAATTGGTCCTCGTAGTCTTTTAGGATATTGATGCTGACCTTTTGCCACTGTCCCAATTTTTTGTGACCCGATTCCTTGACGATGATGTGGATCTCACCCGGCTTCTTTTTATGAATCGTGCCCACGGGGGCGAGCGTGCTCCATGTATATTTTAGGGCCTTTCCATTATACCTCCCAAAACTGATATAAACACCACAGGCGCTGTCATTGGTGGGACGATTCCTCTCGTCGGCCTCCTTGGGGAGGGTATAGGCCCTCCATTGCCAGCTGATAGAAGGGTAGTTTTGAATATCCCATAAAAATTCTAGAAAAATGATAATGGACAAATCCTCATTATCCATGGCCTTTAAGAAAACATTTCTGTTCTCTTGGGCGGTTTTATAAACCTTCAGGGCCTTGGTGCGTTGAAAGGGATAGGTTCGAAAACGCCGCGGGAACTGATCTGCGGGGTAGCCGGAAAAATTTTCAATCATTATTTTTTGGGGAAGAGACTCTTTCACTGTGGGGCCGTCGTCCATGGACTTCCAACCGATGAGGCCGATTGTTGTCAGTAAAATCAGTAAGAGGCCGAGAGGCCTAATAGGCTGTTGACAAAGTGGTTTTTCAGGATGTTGAGAAAGGTCCCAGATACGAGGCGGGCCGCTGAGACGCGACGCAGGCGTACTAGCAAGTACGTCGAGGAGCGATCGAAGCGGCCAACGAAGTAGATGGGCCTTTGTCAACATCCTGCTAAGAGGATTGTTCATTGATTTTCTTCCGCAGGTAATTCATCAAGGGTTTTTTAAACTCAGGATCCTTGAGGGCATAGTGGACATTGGCCATGACAAATCCAAGGGTGTCGCCGGCATCATAGCGCTCCCCTTCAAACTCATATCCCCAAAAACCCTCCGATTGTGCCAGACGGTCGACGGCATCGGCCAACTGGATCTCTCCCAGTCGGCCGGGAGGAAGATTTTCCAGTATTTCGAAGGTGGAGGCGGGCAGGATATAACGTCCCACAATGGCAAAGAGCGAAGGGGTCTTTTGGGGATCGGGTTTTTCGACGACGGAGGTGAGTTTTAAGAGGCGTCCTTCCTGCGAAGAGAAGGCCACCATCCCGTAGGAGGAGGCCTTTTCCCTAGAAACCTGCATGACGGCCACAACACCTTGATGTTTTTTTTCTGCGACCTTTCTCATTTGCTGGAGACAGGGGATTGCGTGATCGATAGGATCATCGGGGAGAATGACGGCAAACGTCTCAGGTCCCACGGCCTCTTTGGCGCAGAGAACGGCATGTCCCAGCCCCTTGGGTTCCCTTTGAAAAACGGTGCGAAATTCGGCCAATTTTGTCAGGGCATGGACCTGGTCCAAGAGGTCCATTTTTCCTTTTTCCTTCAGTTCATGTTCAAGAGAGGGAAGGGGCTGAAAGAATTTTTCGATGGCATTTTTCCGAGGGTGATTAACTAGGATGATTTCTTCGATGCCCGAGGCTACGGCCTCCTCAACGAGGTAGAGGAGGACGGGTTTGTTCAAGAGAGGAAAGAGTTCTTTGGGGATTTCCTTGCTCGCGGGGAGGAAGCGAGTTCCCAGTCCTGCTACGGGAATGACGGCCTTTGTAAGTTTCACGGAGTAATTCTAACTAATTGAAATTGTTATGTAAAGTGTTTTCCCTATTCCTCCGATTCAAACTGAATGACCAGATTGAGGGGCTTGGGGTAGTAGGGCAGGGGGCCGGCCCTCTTGACAGTGGCCAGGGCCTCTTCGTCCAGGAGGGGAGACCCCGAAGATTGTATAATGTGCAGGTGATCGACAGAGCCATTCGCCAGGATGCGAAATTGGATCTCGGAGGTCCCCTTGATCTTCATGGTGCGGGCCCTTAAGGGGTAACGTTTGACGGAGTCAATGCGGGCCCTGATTTCAGCGAGGAGGAGGCTTTCTCCATCAGGGCCGCTTCCATCGCCTGCATCATCCCCTGAACGGGGGCCTTTTTTTTGACCAATCAATCCCCGATCGCCATTGGATTCGATCATGCCCTGATGGGGTGAGGGGATTTCATGTACTCTAGTCCCTTCAGGGACCAGGTCTTGTTTGGGAATCATGGAGTAGAGGGGTGTGGGCCTAAGACCAACGATCTCAATATGCCCCCCGCCCCCCGTGGCAGGTCTTTGGGTCAAAGGGGATTTCACAAAGAGGATCAAGAGAAGAGACAGATGAATGCTGATGGAGAGGAGTAAAAAAAGGGGGAGGAGAGGGAATTTTTTTTTCATATTTTTTAGCTTCGAGGAAGATAATAGGACTGACCGGTGTCCTTGTTTTGTCCCACGTAGATCTTCGCCTCAAAGATCTTTTCAATATTATCTTGGGTCATGACTTTTTTTGTGGGGCCATGAAAGCCAATAGACCCCTCTTTGAGCATCAGGACCTCTTGGCAGTAAAGAGAGGCCAGATTGAGATCATGAAGGACATTGATGACGGTGATGCCTTTGTCCCTGTTGAGTCTCTGGACCAGGTTATGGATATCTATCTGGTGTTTGATGTCAAGATGGGCCGTGGGTTCATCCAGTAAAAGGATGGGGGCTTGTTGCGCCAGGGCCCGGGCCACAATGACGCGCTGTTTTTCCCCCCCAGAGAGATCGTCCATGAGGCGATGGGCCAAATGGCGGACTTCTGTCAACTCCATGGCCTTAAGGGCGATGTCCACATCCCTCTTTGTCTCAAAGGCAAAGAGTTTGAGATGGGGCGTGCGTCCCATGAGGACGATTTCCAGTGCCGTAAATGAAAATGGAATGCTGGTGTCTTGCGGGACAACGGCTATTTTTTGGGCGATTTCTTGTCGGCTGAGAGAGGAAAGGGATTTTCCTTCGAGGGTCATCTCTCCCCGATAGTTTTTAAGCAGGCCGGCGATGATTTTTAAAAGTGTCGTTTTCCCAGAACCATTGGGGCCAATGATGCCTAAAAACCCTCCTTTTGGGAGAGACAGGGAAATGTCTTTCAAAATGGGGGTCTTGTCGTAGGAGAAATGGAGGTGTTGGATTTTTATCATAAGAGGCACCTTTGCTGTTTTTTCAGGAGATAGACGAAAAAGGGTCCGCCCAGGAGTGCCGTGATCACCCCGACAGGAAGCTCTGTCTGATAGGCTGATGTGGTGAGTAAGGTGCGGGCCAGGGTGTCCGATAGGGTTAAAAAGGAGGCCCCCATGAGGGCGGAGGCGGGGATCAATAAGCGGTGATCCGCCCCCCAGATCAGCCGGACCATGTGGGGGATAAAGAGACCGACAAAGCCGATGAGACCACAAACAGAAACAACGGCGCCAATCATGAGGGAGGCGGCAAAAAAGATAAAACAACGAAATCTTCCAACATCCACACCGAGGTGAAGGGCCGTTTCATCACCCAGTGAAAGTGCGTTCATCCGTCCGGAGGAAATCATCAGGATGAAAAAGCCCCCTCCCGCAAAACCACCGATGACGGCGATTTTTTGGTAGCTCTCCGTCGACAAAGAACCGATGAGGAAGAAAATAATCTGATGCACCTGTTCGATGGTGACCACTGAATTGATGAAGAGGATGATCGCGAAACAAAAGGCGTTAAAAATGGCCCCCGTGAGGAGGAGGGTGTGGGCGGGGAGGTGCCCTTTCAGTCGGGCAATCCAGTAAATAAGACCCATGGATGCCAGGGCACTCATGAAGGCCATGAGGGAAATGAGGGTGAAGGGGAGACCGAGTCCCATGCCGAAGATGCTCCCCAGCGCCGCCCCGCCGGAGACCCCCAAGGTATACGGATCGGCCAGGGGATTGCGAAGGAGGGACTGATAGGCGGCACCAGCGCTGGACAGGGCTCCTCCGGTAATAGCCCCTAAAAGGAGCCGGGGCAGGCGCGAATAAAATAAGATGTCCCGGTCTCTTTCCGAAGTCATTTGAAAAAAACGTACAAAGTCGATCTTTTCAGCCCCGACCCACACGGAAAAAATGATGACAGCGATCAGGAAAACGGTGAGAAGAAAAATAGTGCTCAGCCACTTTGAAAGGGTCAATGGTTTCATGATGAGAAAAAGACCTTTGGGTAAAATATTTTGGCCATTTCTCTTATGCCTTCAATAATCCGGGCGCTGGGATGAAAAAGAGAGACGTCCAAAAAATGGATATTATTGTTTTTGACGGCAGGAATGGAGGAAAAGCTTTGATACCACTCCAAAAACCCCTCCTTGTTTTTCACATTGTTGACATTGACGGCCATCGCCATATCCAGAATCACCTCGGGGGCGCGGCCGATCATCAACTCCGTACTGAAATGGGGATAGCGGATTTTGCTTTGGTGTGCAATATTTTCCACACCCAATAAAACCATCAATTCGTCAAAAAGGCTTCCACCGCCAGCTACCACTAGAGGTCTGTGGTCCAGAACGATCAGGGCCTTGGGAGGGGGCAGACCCTTGATCTTGTCTTGAATTTCTTGAATATCCCTCTTCATTTCGCTCACAAGGGATGTGGCCCTTTGTCCTGCACCAGTGGCCTCACCAATCACCTCGGTGGAATCGAAGATGTCCTGGAGGGAATAAAAAGGGAGGGTCAAGACGCGGATCCCCAATTTTTCAAGGGTGACAATTTCCCTTTTTGTGCTGTTTTCATGAGAGGTGATCACGAGATCGGGTTTGAGGGCGATGATTTTCTCAAGATTGGCCTGGACATAGTCGGCCACCTTGGTGATTTTTTGTGCTTCCGGAGGATGGAGGCAATATTTGGTGACCCCCACGATCTTGTCTCCCAGACCTAGCTGAAAAAGGATCTCCGTCACGTTGGGTTTTAAAGAGACGATGGTGGGCACGTGTGTTGGGAGGGGCTTGGAGGGTTGTGATCGGTTGCACCCCGCGACTATGGTCAAAAGCATGAGGCCCCCCACCACGGATTTTTTGAAAAACTGCATTTTCACCATGATCCCACTCCTTATTCTTGAATAGGGATGTCGACAGTGGCGATGGAGGCCGGTGGCGGTCCTGTTTCAATGGTGCCTGCTATGGAATTGTCGCCGATGTTCATGAGGACCAGCCCCACGGGGCTTCCCGCACCGTCGCCGCGTTCTGTGATCAGGAGATGGCCCTTGCCGTCGGCATGAATGTCGGGCAGATAAAAACCGGGTGTGGCGTAGACATTGGCATTGAGGATCGTGTTGGAATTGGGATTGAACGAGGCCACGCGATTGGACTCGACGATCGCATAGGCAAGGGAGGAGTTGATGATCTCGATGTCACCCAGATATCCTCCAAAATCATCGTCGGTCATCATGATACCCAGGCTTTGTTGGGTATCCGTGTCGATCACCTCGATACCCCCGTCCGGTCCTGCAAGGTCGTGAACAAAATTAACAAAGACGCCCGTATTGGCCACCAAGAGTTGCGAAGATCCGGGGAGACGTTTAATGGCGTAGGGATTGCGGCCTTCAAGCTGGATGACATTGAGCACCGTATTCGTGGAGAGATCAAAGACGACCACTTTGCCATTCGTATCGGCGGCAAAGGCACCGCTCAAATCCTGGAGAAGGATGTAGAGATGGGATCCGACGAGGGCCATCTGAGAGGCGCGGGCCAGGCGTTCGCCGTCATCCGTTGTGTACGGGGTCAGATCCACTTGCTGGACGAGGGTCCCGGCATTTGTAAAAATCTGGAGGTCTTCTCGGTCAGGATTATTTTGGGCATCGAGGACCGTTACATAGAGCAGGCCGTTGGCGGATAGGATGTCCTGGGGATTGGTGCCGGCCCCCGTTGAAAATTGGGCCTGTGTTGCAAAATTATTGCCGGATGACACGACCTGAATATTGTCGGCACCAAACCGGTTGACGACATACAGGGTGTTGTCAAATGTCTTTAAGACGGCGTCCGATCCCGGTGGGGGGGCCACGACATTTTGCTGGACGGGGTAATCATCTTTTATGGCCACTGTCGCAATGGAGCCTATGGGATCCAAAAAATTGGATCCAAAGACGACGGCATAACGCTGTTGGGGCGTTGCGCTGCCTCCTGAATCTTCAGAGGCCTCGGAGTTTTCGTCCCCACTGTCGTCATCGGATCCTGAGGGTTCGGGCTCAAAGGTGTTTGTCTTGACGGCGATATCCCCGCAGCCCTGCAAGGGAAACCACCCCAGGCCGATGAGGGCGGTGATGAGTAAAACTGAGAGCGATTTTTTCATAGAATTCTCCTTTATGGTTAAATATTCAAACTCAATTTTCCAAAATAGCTTCTCCCGGGTAGCGGGAATCCGTAAATGTCGGCGATGCGGTCGCTCAAGAGGTTTTTCACTTCAAAGGTGGCCACAAGCGGAGACCAGGGATTGACGGAAAAACCGGCGCCCAAGAGGGCCCTATGGGTGGCCTCCAGGATATTTTGAGAGTCCAAAAAGTTTTTGGCGATCAGATTAAAATTGGAGAATATTGAGACCCAGCGATGGGTGGCGATTCCATTGAGATTCCATTCGTGCTGAGGGCGACCGGTCAGGAATCTATTATTTGTCGAAGGATTATTTCCCCTGTCTTTGGCCCATTGAAAGGTATAGTTGGTGGATAATTTCAAAAATGAGAGGGGCCTATATTCGGCGCTCCACTCCACGCCTTGGATCTGGGCCTTGTTTGTATTTCCCGGCCGGATCGTGAATTGGGATGTTTGGACAAACTGGATGAGATCGGTCACATGATTGAAAAAATAGGCGATCTCAGAGTTCCATTTGTTTTGCTGCAGAGAGAGACCGATATCCACATTATAACTTTTTTCGGGACTCAGTCCCGGATTGCCGATGATGGTCCCCCGGTCGCCAAAGAGCTCAAAGAAATCAGGGATGCGGTAATAATGACCAAAACTTCCCTTAAGGCTCAGGGGCTTGATGATTTGATATTTGGCCCCGATTTTGCCGCTGACCGGATAATGATTGCTTGTCTCGGCCGAAGAGAGGGATGTGATAGAAGGGTCGTTGGAGGAGAGTTCGTTAAAGATGGATTCAAAACGAAACGAGGGATTGATAATGAGTTTTTCCTCGAGGAAATAGAGTTCGTCTTCAATGGAGAGGGCGATTTGATTTCGTGTGCTGGCCTGTCCGGTCGTAGGGGTGGCCAGAAAATTTTCAGGTTTAAACTGTTCTCCCTGATAGCGGAGGAGGAAGGTCCATTTTTGATGCCGGCCTAAAAGGAGGTGTGTCAACCATTCAGTACCATAACTCAAGGTCTCATCATCATTGTCCTGCTGTCCCAGCCCCACTTCTCCTAACGCATCACTGAATTGATTTTTTTGATAGGTCATAAAAGGATTCAGACTCCACTGAACGGGAATGGAGAGATCCGGGTTCCAGTGAAGATTAAATTCGGTCACATTGCGGGTGGTTGACAGATTGGCGGTGTCGGAAAGGAGATTGCCCAAGCCGGGGATGCCGCGATCCTCTCTAAAAAAATGGTTTGTCCATTTGAGGCCCAGAGGAAGCTGAAAGTCATAGCCCAGTTTGGTTGTGAGAAAATGTTTGTTATAATCATTGTTGTTTCTCTTCTGAATGATGTCGTCACTCGTCGTAAAACGGGTCCCGTTGTCATTCAGATAGGTAAAATCCCCGTCGCTGTGAGAAAAGCCGTAGGAGGCCAGGTAGGAAAGGGACTGAATTTTTTGAGAATGCGTAATCGAACCCTCGGCCGTATTAAAGGATCCATAGGATGAAGAAAATTGAGTGGTACGTTTTTTTTGGGCCTCCTTGGTGTGGATTTGAATAATGCCGCCTATGGAGTTGGTGCCGAATCGGGCCGGGGCATTGCCCCGGTAGATTTCTATGGACTCAATATTATCGAGTGGGATTGTGGCCAGATTGACGCCCCCGCCGCTGGCCGGGTTGAGGAGGACGTCGTCCAAATAAATTTGTACCTGTTCTGCCGAGGAACCACGCAGAGAAGCCGTGGCAAATTGATCGAGACCGCCGTAGCGTTTGATATGGATACCCGTTGTCTCAGAAAGGATCTCGGCCAAGTCCGTTTTACGGTGGGAAAAGTCGTCTGCGTGAAGGACGGTCGAATAAACGACTGTATCATGGGTGGCTTCTCGCAAAGATTTTGATTCTTCTTTGACTTGAATCGTTCCTAGGGAGTCTGTTTCGGCCCCGAGGGGGCAGACAGGAAAAGCAGCGCAGCACAAAACGACACTTACTCTTATGAGGTTGACGATCAGGAAACGATAAATTGTATAACAAGCATTCATGCTTTTTTTCTCTTTGGCGCGAAGAGAAAAAACCAAGAAATCATGGGGGAGGTTTCCTGACTCTGGAGCGGGGTTTCCTGCTTATCCCCTTGCCTTCCCGCTTTGACATTAAAGCAGTGACTCAATTGGGGATAAACTTAACTCCATTACAGTGGCGCGACCGTGGCGGAATCTCACCGCCTTCCCTGGCGCCCCATGCCATTGATTTTTTCAAGGATCTTTTCCGAAGGAAAAGCCCACGATGGCTTTTTCCTTACCTAGTCCCGCCACGGGCGGGGCAAGGACCTTTTCTAAACACCCAGCCCTACCTTATAAATGAGTTTCTTGTCAAGCTGGTGTGTTGTGACGAGAGGGGGTATCTGTCTTAAGGGCTTATTATTATGAGATAATTTATGTAGGCCCTTATTCGCTTGACAAAAGGACCTACTTTCAGTAGTTTCCACGCCCTAAAACTCAGCTAACCCATTGATATAGCTTTAAAATTTAATTTTTCAAAAAAAGGTGATTTCATGCCGGGAATAAAACTTAAAGAGGGTGAGTCTTTTGAAAGCGCCGTCAGGCGATTTAAAAAACAGTGTGAGAAGTCGGGGATTTTATCTGAGGTGCGCAAAAGAGAATTCTATGAGAAGCCCTCGATGAGAAGAAAGAAAAAATCTATAGCGGCACAAAAAAGGGCACTCAAGAAATCACGAAGAGAAAGCTATCGCTAAATGGCGATTCGCGATGAACTTAAAAAAACTTTGATCCAGGCGATGAAGGGGAGAGATACCGCCAGGGTTGAGGCCATCCGATATCTCAATGCGGTTCTTACCAAAAAAGAAAAGGACAGTAGGCAGGAGTTAGACGAGAAAGCTGTCATTGGGGTCATTTCATCTCTTTGTAAACAGCGGAAAGATTCCATCGAGCAGTTTAAAAAGGGGGGCCGGGATGACCTCGTGAACAAGGAAGAGGCGGAGTTGGCCTTTCTTCAGTCATTGCTGCCCGCACAAATGTCAAAAGATGAAGTTCTCTCTGTTGTCTTAAAGGCCATTCAAACTGTGGGGGCCAAGGGCCCAAAAGAAATGGGTCTTGTGATGAAGCAGGTGATGCAGGAAATTTCTGGGAAGGCTGAGGGGCAGTTGATTAGTGCTACCGTAAAAGAAGAATTAAATAAGTTAGCTTAAAATCCAGTGGCTTTTATTTCCGAAGAACAAATCGATCAAGTTCGTTCGCGGGCTGATATTTATGCGATAATATCGGAACGACTGGCGCTTAAACGGGCCGGGCGAAACTGGAAAGCCAACTGTCCCTTTCATCAGGAAAAAACCCCTTCACTCATTGTCAGTCCGGAAAAGCAGATTTTTCACTGTTTTGGTTGTGGTGTAGGCGGAAACGCCATCCATTTTTTGATGCAGTTTGAAGGATGGAGTTTTGTCGAAACTGTGCAGAGATTGGCAGAGCGTTTTGGTGTCACGCTCGACATTAATAAAGAGGATAATAAAGAATACCAGGCCCGGAAAAAAGAGAAAGACCTGTTTTTTAAAATCAATCGTCTGGTGGCCAAGCATTATTTTACAAATCTACAACAGTCCTCGGCCGCGGAAAAGGCAAGGCGGTATTTGGAAGGACGGGGTTTTAAATCTGAAATCATCCAAAAATTTGTTTTGGGTTATTCATCAGCGACGGGGCGCGAAGTGGTTTCTCTTTTAGAAGAAAAGAAAATTCCTTTGTCTCTCGGGGAAAAGCTGGGGCTGGTTCGGCAAAGAGATGAGGGACGATATTATGATTTTTTTCGGGACCGGTTAATGTTCCCCATTTTTTCATCCGAGGGACAGGTTGTTGGATTTGGGGGACGCATTTTAGAGGAGGGGGAACCCAAGTATATCAATTCCCCGGATTCCCCGATTTATAACAAAAGTGAATCTGTCTATGGATTGTTTGAGGCCAAGGAGTCCCTTCGACAGACGGGAAAGGCCTTTTTGGTGGAGGGGAATCTTGATTGTCTCATGATGGCCCAAGAGGGTTTTTCGCAGGTTGTGGCCCCTTTGGGGACGGCGGTGACCCCCGCCCAAGTCAGGACCATTTCTCGTTATGCTGATGAAATTACTGTGATTTTTGACGGTGATGAGGCAGGTGAAAAGGCGGCCATCCGGGCCTTGCCTATTTTTTTGGATTTTAATATACCCGCCAAGCAACTTCTCCTGCCTCCCCACGAAGATCCCGACAGTTTTCTTCGGACCCATGGGGCGCAGGTTATGGCAAAAAAGTTGGAATCCGCTCCACCCCTCTTCGAGACGGTCATGTTGCGGCAATGGCAAATGACGGAGCCTACGAGTTTGGGGAAAGGGCAGTTTATCAAAAAGATATTGCCCTCTTTGAGTCGTGTCCAGGGAGAGGCTCAAATGAGGCTTTTTGTTAGACGGTTGTCCGAACTGACAGGGATTGAAGAACAGTGGGTGTGGCAAGAACTCAAAGGAGGACAAAAGGAGGTGGTGACACAGACATCATCTCCTGTGGCACCGAGAGGGGAAATGTCGGCACCTCCTATGGAGCGGCGTCTTATTGAGATTGCCCTCAATGCCAAACAAGATATCAGCGCTCCTCTTTTTCGGGATTTATGTGAGGAAGATTTTAGTGATGAAGGTTTAAGGAAGGTTTGGCAAACGGTCATGGAGATTTACCAGAGGCAGGGGGTAATTTTGTTGTCATCAGTTTTGGAGGCTTTGGATGAAGGACCTTATCGGCAATGGCTGGAATCGGCTTCTATAGAATGGGATGAAGGGGGAGATCAGTCCAAAATTGTTGAAGATTGTTTGACATATATCCGCAGGCGACGGGTGAAAGAAAAAATGAAGGCGCTGAAAATGAGATTGGCCAGGGCTGAACAGGAACATGACCAAGAAGTGGTAACACAATTAATTCGCGAGCAGGATGTGCTGATTAAGCAGATGTCGCACTATTCATCTTAGGGTGTGAAGGAGATACCATGACGGCTAAAAAAGAGATTAAGGAAGTAAAATCTCTCATTCATAAGGGAAAAGAAAAGGGTTTTTTGACGTATGAAGAAGTGAATGATGCCCTTCCTGAGGATCTTGTTTCGCCCGACCAAATTGACGATGTCCTTTCTATGTTTGATGAAATGGATATCGAAATTGTCGATGATGAGGCCGATGCCAAATTATTAAAGAAAAAGGATGTTTCTAAGACAGAAATAGAACAGCCGGAAGGTGAAACGGTAACAACGGCACGCTATAAATCCATTCCAACGGCAGAGGAGGCGGCTGTCAAGTCGACGGATCCCGTGAGACTCTATCTTCGAAAAATGGGGTCCGTGGCCCTGCTGACCCGGGAGGGGGAGGTAGAAATTGCCAAGAGGATTGAGGAGGGAGAAGACCGCGTTTTGATGATTCTTGTTTCGAGTCCTCTGGGACTCAAAGAGCTGATTACGATGGGTGAGCGCATCAGCAAAAACAAAATGAGCGTGGCTGAGGTTGTAAAGGATTTTGATGACGTCGCTGAAGATGAGGAAGATGGGTTGGATGAATCTGAGTATCGCCAAAAAATTCTAAAATCGATGACAAAAATTCGGGCCTTGGCCAAGGAGCTTAAGAGGCTAAAATCTCGAATCAGCAACATGCGATTTCGTGAAGAGAATCGTAACAGGGCTGAGTCGAGATATGATGAGGTTTGCAAAAACATGCTGGATGTTGTCAAGGAGATGCGCCTCAATAAAAGGACGATTAATCACATGATTTTGACCATGGAGGATCTGGTCAATCATGTTGATTCAAATGATCGGCTGATCGGCCATTGTCGCCGCAAATTGGGTGTCAATGAAGATGAGATTAAGTTGGTGCTGGGGCGCTTCAAAAGAAGCCCCTATCTCAAGAAGAAGGTGTGCCAGGAACTCGGTCTTGAGGAGGTGGAAATTTTACAGGTCGTTGAAGACTATAAAAAGTCTCAAGAGGGGATTCGTGATGCTGAGAAACGATTTGGTGGCAGCATCAAGGAACTCATGAAATCATGCAAGGATATCAGAAGGGCGGAAATATTTGCCGAACAGGCAAAGAACGAATTGGTAGAGGCCAATCTTCGGTTGGTTGTTTCTATTGCCAAAAAATATACCAATCGCGGATTGCAGTTTTTGGATCTTATTCAAGAAGGCAATATCGGGTTGATGAAGGCGGTTGACAAGTTTGAGTATCGGCGAGGTTATAAATTTTCGACCTATGCCACATGGTGGATTCGTCAGGCCATTACGCGCGCGATCGCCGATCAGGCCCGAACGATCCGGATTCCTGTTCACATGATTGAAACAATAAACAAGCTTGTCAGGACGTCGCGCTACCTTGTCCAGGAATTGGGTCGTGAGCCTTCTCCCGAAGAGATTGCCGAAAAGATGGAACTGCCTCTGGAAAAGGTGCGCAAGGTTTTAAAAATCGCAAAGGAGCCCATTTCCCTAGAAACGCCCATTGGTGAGGAAGAGGATAGTCATTTGGGTGATTTTATCGAGGACAAGTCCATTCCCATTCCTTCTGATGCGGCAGTGGGTTTAAATCTGTCAGAGCAGACACAGAAGGTTTTACAAACCCTGACACCTCGCGAAGAAAAAGTCTTGCGTATGCGTTTTGGCATCGGTGAAAAATCGGACCACACACTCGAAGAAGTGGGTAGAAATTTTTCTGTGACCCGCGAGCGTATTCGTCAAATAGAGGCCAAGGCCTTAAGAAAGCTTCGTCATCCCTCGCGGAGTAAAAAGTTGCGCAGTTTTGTGGATTAAGGGATGTACGTGGGTGCAAAAGTGCCTTTGTTGAATGTTTTTTGAAAATTATTTTTTTAGTAATCTGTTGACAAAGTAACTTTTCAGGATGTTGAGAAAGGTCCCAGATACGAGGCAGGCCGCTGAAGGCGCGACGCAGGCGTACTAGCAAGTACGTCGAGGAGCGACCGAGGCGGCCAACGAAGTAGATGGACCTTTGGCAACATCCTGTTAGGGCCCATAGCTCAATTGGTTAGAGCCTCCGGCTCATAACCGGGTGGTTCCTGGTTCGAGTCCAGGTGGGCCCACAAAGGCTTGCCCTGGCGGTTCACCTTGTGGTGAGCCGCCAGGGCTTAGCCTTTGTGTGTACTCACAATCGATCCCCAAAGGGAGAGATTGTGAGTGCCACATTTACTAGCAGTTTGTTGACAAACCTGCTTTTTGTCCTGAAGCCAGAGCCTTCAGGACCTGACGGGTCAGAGACCCTGATCCGTCATTGCGAGGACAACGAAGTGGCCCCTCTTTACATGTACGTGTTAGGGATGGGGCAAGGATAGTTTGTCAACAGCCTGCTAGATA
>Ga0155208_1039_pt3 | contig 19187 bp, 12 predicted proteins | sample RifCSPhighO2_02_FD_106176 | JGI IMG/M metagenome (GOLD analysis project Ga0155208, IMG submission 106176) | Deltaproteobacteria bacterium RIFCSPHIGHO2_02_FULL_50_15
GTTTGTTTTCTAACAAACTGGGCGGTTGAACCGTACTATAAGATCGCAATAGCGAACTTATAGTACGACACGATTAAGGTCGGTGAGGAGAATGTTCGTTTCGCAATTGAACTCTCATGTTCAGCTAACTCATTGAAATGATATGGTAATAATAGAGAGTCCGTTTGGCAAAACATAGATATTGATTATCATGACAATCCATATTATACATGTGGTATGTCATACACACCGAGGCTTCTTCAATTGGGTCCTTTGCTTTCCAAAAAATCGTTTTTCCTCCTAGGTCCCCGGGCCACCGGCAAAACCACATTGATCCGGCATCAACTTTCAGAGATCCGTTTGTACGATCTGCTGGACTCTCTGACCTTCACGAGGCTTCTTAAAAATCCAAGATTGATCGAAGAAGAAAACAGAAAAGATCAATGCCTGATCGTGGTGGATGAAATTCAAAAACTTCCCTCCTTGTTAGACGAAGTTCACCGACTGATTGAAAAATACGATTGGAAGTTTCTCCTCACGGGGAGCAGTGCCCGGAAATTAAAACGGGGAGCCGCAAACCTTTTGGGCGGACGAGCGCGCATGGCTCATCTCTTCCCCCTGACCTCGCACGAAATTGAGGACTTTGACCTGCTTCGCTATCTAAACCACGGGGGTCTGCCCGCTATTTATTTGAGTGAGGAGCCCCAGGAGGATTTGGCCGGTTATGTTTCCCTCTATTTAAAGGAGGAGATTCAAGCGGAATCCCTCACACGCAATCTCCCGGCCTTTAGCACCTTTTTGGATGCCATTGCCTTATCCAACGGTGAAGAGATCAATATGGAAAGCTTCGCCTCTGATTGCGGCGTTTCTCCCATCACGGTCAAAAACTATCTGCAAATCTTGGAGGATACCCTGGTCGGTTTTTCGCTTCCCGGCTTTCGCAAGACAAAAAAAAGAAAGGCCATCTCACGGATCAAACATTACCTCTTTGACGTGGGAGTTGTAAATCATCTCTGTCAAAGGGGACTGATCCAATCCAAATCGGAACTTTTCGGAAAAGCCTTCGAACAATTTTTAATTCAGGAAGTCAGGGCCTGTCTGGATTATCAGAGGACGATCGTGTCCTTGTCTTACTGGCGCTCCACCTCCCAATTTGAAGTGGATCTTATCCTGGGGCAAAAATTGGCTCTCGAAATCAAAGCAACTTCACTGGTACAAGACAAACACTTGAAGGGGCTTCGGGCTCTCAAGGAGGAAGGTCTCATCGAAAAATACGCGATTGTTTCTCTGGATGAAGAAGAACGAACCACGGAAGATGGTATCGCGATCTACCCCTGGAAAGTTTTTTTAAAAAAAATGTGGGACCGGAAGATTGTCTGATGGCCCAATGGCCCAAAAGGGGCTAATGGGCCTATTCTGGGGCTACAGGGCACTAGAGCTCGGAGGTGTCTTCGTACAGAAAATCGACACTTCGATCAGGAGAAGACTCTTGTTGACCTGCCGACATGACATCGGGGAGCTCCTTGCGGGCCTCCAAGATGGCCGACCCACCCGCTATTGTTTCTAATTGGGTCACATCAACCCCCTCCGGGACTTTAAAGTCTTTGACGGGTTTTTTCTCGAGGGCCACCTGCATAAAATCGAGCCAGATAGGGGCGGCGATGATGCCTCCCGTCATTCCCTTGCCGATTTTTTTCAGTTCATCAAAACCGACCCAGACTCCGGCAATCAATTGAGGTGTGTATCCTATGAAGAGGGCGTCCGTTTCATCGTTCGTTGTCCCTGTTTTTCCAGCCGCCGGGCGATTGAGGGCCTTGGCGCGATACCCCGTTCCATGATCCACCACGTTTTTAAGAAGCGAAGTCATGACAAAGGCGGTCTGGGGAGTGATGACGTGATGGGGGGGGATTCGGGCACCATAGAGGATTTTAAGTTCATCATTGGTAAGGTTGAGATTTTTCTCTTTGATAAAGGCAAGGCCTTTTTCCAACAACTCCCGGTTCATTTCCTCGTTATCGGGAATCGTTGTTTTTTCATTTTCTGGAGGTTCATTCTCTTTGTTGTCCTCTGCTTTTTCCGAGATTGTTTCAGAAGCGCTGAAGCGTTCAATGACACTGCCTTCCTGATCAATAATGAGACGAATGAGGAAGGGGGTGTGGTGTCTTCCCTCGTCAGCAAAAACGGCATAAGCCTCCGTCATTTCACCCAGTGTTGTATCCGAGGCCCCAAGGGCCGTGGAGAGATAGGGGTAGATTTCTGATTGTAGACCCAATTTTCGGGCATAGGCCAGGGCGTAGTCCATCCCGATATCGTGAAGGACTTTGGCGGCGGCGACATTGACGGAATGGGTGAGGGCCGTTTTGACGGTAATAGGGCCGCGAAAGGATCCCCCGTAATTTTTTGGGGTCCAGTATTCATTGTCACCGACCTGAAAGGTGACGGGAGAGTCGGTGACAATGGTGCTTGGAGAATATCCCTTGTCCAGGGCTGCGGCATAAATGATGGGTTTGAAGGAGGAACCTGGTTGTCGATGGGCCTGCAGGACGCGGTTGAATTCGCTCCGTTTAAAGTCATACCCTCCCACCATGACACGGACCTTGCCCGTATCGGGTTCTAGGGCATACAGGGCCCCTTCGATTTCAGGAATTTTTTCAAGTGAGAAGCGAGCCACGTTGGGAGAATACATCCCCTTTTTGCGAACCCAGATGACATCCCCCTTGGAGAGTTTTTGCCAGATCCACCGACGGTCTTTTTGTGGAATAACCCCATAGACATGGCCCACCATCACATGCCAGAGATTGTCCTGGATATCTGTAATAATGGCCTTGTAAAGACGATCCTCCGTTACAGGAGTCGGGAGGTTCTTAGGCCTGGAATCTTCAGGAAAGTAAAGGATCCCTGTTTCATCCAGGATCTCTTCATGAGTTTTTTGGATAAAGGCCTCACTCTCGTCCGGCTTGAGGCTGGCCAGGGGTTTTTTGAAACCGCGCAGTTTTGAAACCTCTTCCAAACCTTGTTTGAGGGCCCTTTGAGCGGCTTGGATCATGGGAAGATCCGCTGTTGTATAAATCCGCAGTCCCTTTTTGTAGAGAAAATCTTCACCATATTTCTCGATGACAATACGACGGACCTGCTCGGTAAAATAAGGGGCGTATTTGTAATTAAAATCCTTGTCGGTTCCCGCCTTGAAAATGACCAAAGGGGTATTGAGGGCCTCTTGGGCCTCTTTTTCAGTGATATAACCCTCATCCACCATTCGCTGAAGCACCGAGGCCTGCTGTTCTCTGGCCAGAGTCATGTTGTTGATAGGGGAATAAAGGGTGGGAGCAGAAGGGAGGCCTGCAATAAGGCTTATTTCCGCCAAATTCAGTTCTTCAATATTTTTTTGAAAATAGTTGCGGGCCGCAGCGTCAATACCGTAGGCACGATTTCCCAAAAAGATCTGGTTGAGATACAAAAAGAGGATATCCTCCTTGTTGAGATTTTTCTCAATCTGGGTGGCGAGAATGGCCTCCTTGATTTTTCGTGTAAAAGTCCTTTCTGGGGAGAGAAAAAAAGACCGGGCGATCTGTTGAGTGATGGTCGAGGCCCCCTGGACAATACGTCCCGCCCGGACATTTTTGATGAAGGCGCGGATGATGCTCGCAAAGTCAACACCACGGTGTTCAAAGAAACGGGCATCTTCCGAAGCGACAAAGGCCTCGATGATTTTCTTGGGAATTTCATTGAAGGGGAGGAGATAGCGGCATTCCTTCCAAAATTCGCCTATTTTTGTCCCATCGGCACTATAAACCTCGCTGACGATAGAGGGATTATAGTCTTTTAAGGTGTTGATTTGAGGAAGATCTTGGGAAAAGTAGATGTAAATGCCTATGGCGCCTACAAAACCCAAGATGGCGGCGAAAAAGGTCAAGCCGGCGAGGATCTTGATGAGACGGCTTAGGCCTCGGAGTTTTGGAGAGGTGCCGCCAAAAGGATTATCGTTTTCGTAAGGATTCATTCTTCTGCCCTACCATAATCGAAAAGGGGGTTCAAGGGATGGGAAAAAATAGATCTTGATAAATATTTGAGTCTATGTAAAATCCCGCCTCAATTGTTGACCTATACAAAAAGGAGGCTTGAGTATGTTTAAACTAGCTCTGTACGCAATCTTGGTAGTGTCCCTCTCGATGGCTGCGTGTAATCTGAAGAAAGATGCAGCGACGGATGAAGCGCCGGAAGCCGTTGAGCAGGCAGCGCCGCAGGCCCCAGAGGCTGCCGTTGAGGATTCTGCCGGAGGTGCTGCTGAAGATTCTGCTGAAGAAGCACAGTAATTAGCAGTGAGAGTGTCTTCTTACTAAGGCTGATTGAGGTATTGTAGGGCTTGCTTGCCAGCTTAGTTCTTTGAGTTCTTCCTGCGAAGCGAGGGTCGCGATGGTTCCCAAAAGAGAGGGGATCCGAAAGAGGTCGCCCCTCTCTTCGCAGGAAAGCTCAATTGTCTTTTGGGTCTCCTCCAGTTTGTGATAACACAAACAACTAAAAATCATTCCTTTTGTATTTAAGTTATCATAGGCATTTCTTTCCTTGTTGATTCTGAAAAAGGCCCCGACAGGACGCCCCCCCACCAGGTAAACAACGGGTTCAAGGGGGTGGTTATTGAAAAAATCCTTTGTGGGGATGCCTTCTTGAATAATGTATTCGTTGACACCACCCCCCCCTTTTGTCGATGTCATTTTATTGCGTTGACGACGATTAAACTGAAGGGGTTCGTTGCTGGAGAAAACGGGTTGAACCGCCATTCCATAGGTTCCCATATTGTTTTTTATGAAGACATAGGGTTTTTCGTTGATTTGATATTGATGGTATTTGGCTTGTATTTTCTTGAGCACGTCATCGATGGTTCCCTTAAGCCTTTGAAGGCAAGAGGCGTCCTTCCAATCCATTTCATAGACGGTCGTCGTGTAGGGGGAAAGGAGCCAGGGATCTATGCCTATCGTGTCTGCCAGATCCTGAATCAGTTGATTATAGTAGAAGAAGTGGCGACTTTTGCGGCGAGAATGCCATCCCAAGTGGGGGGAGGGCAGAATGACTTGACGGGGATTGTTCAGATAACCGGGGATGCCCGTTGAAAGGTCGTTATTAATGAGGAGGACTTCTGGAGTCTGTGATTGTGATTGCAGATTATTGTGACGAAGGAAGAGGGGATGAACGGTGATTTTATTGTTTCCCTTAAGAATAATTTCAAAAGGATCTTCTTCTGGTTTGTGGCCAAATTGGCCAACCCAGGCCTGTAGCCCGGCCTTTTGGAGACTTTTTATGAGGACATGGACATTTTCCCAATAGTAAATATTTCGGGTATGTTCTTCCGGGATGAGGCAGATGTTTTTTACCGCTGGAAGATATTTTTTAAAGTAGTGGTGAAAGGCCTGAGAGGTGGCGTCAGTGTATGTAGCGCAGAGATTATTAAATCCTGAAGGAAAAAGATTGGTATCCACAACGGAGATTTTAAATCCAGAGTTGCGGACATCGACGGAGGAATAGATCAGGGGGCATTGATCCTTCATTTTATGGTGGAGCCATAAATCGATGTCTTCCTTTCGCCGGTTAAGGGTTTCAAATAGAGAATGTATCATTGTAGATGGTCCTGACCTGTTCCCTTATTTCTAAGTAGCGTTGCCACAAGGTTTCTGCTGGAGAGTCGTCGATTCTTGAAGCCACTTCTTGAAGTTGGGGGTCCTCTTTTTTGAGGATATCGGTTAAGTGATCGGAAATCAATCGGAGAGTCGTCTCTATCTTTCTGTAAAAAATATAGGCATTTTGAAGGGTTAGGCTCTTTTCGGCATCGAGGAGATGAAGGGCGGTTAAGCGCCTTAGGGCCTCCAGTGTCTTGGGGACGTGGAGTTGGTAATAGTCCTTGGCGTGATGGAGTTGAAGGTATTGGGTCAAAAATTCGATATCCACGATACCCCCATATCCGGTCTTGATATTGGATTGCCGAGAGACCTCTTGAGAGAGTTCTTTTTCCATCCTTTGGCGAAGGTGATGGATTTCTTGGGCGCTTTCTTCGTTGTAGGAACGTTCCAGGATGAGTTGCCAGAAGAGGGGTGTGAGGCGTTGGGCAAAGGCGGCATCTCCACCCATGGGTCGTGCCTTGATCAGTGCCTGTTTTTCCCAGGTCCAGGCACTGGATTTGTGATAATCGCGAAATGATTTTTCAGAAGTCACCAGGGCACCGCTACGACCGGAGGGACGCAGCTCGGTATCTATTTTATAGGCCAGTCCTCGTAGTGTCTGGACGGAGAGGCAAGAGATCAGCCATTGAGTGAGTTTGATAAAATATTCAAGATTGGTGATTTTTTTTTCACCATTGGTTTGGCCCTCCTCGGAATAAAGACAGATAATATCGAGATCCGATTGATAAGTCAGCTCCTCTGCCCCCAATTTTCCCATGGCGATAATGGCATATTCAGCAATGCCTACAGTCCCTTCTGGAGTCGTGAAGGTGGGTGGACCGTATTTTTTCTGAAGTTCATGAGAAACGATGGAATAGGCCTCTTGAACGATGGCCTCGGCAATCCATGTCATGTGACGCCACAGATTTTCGATTTCTATGGATTTTTCCTTGTCGAGTCTCTTGAGTTCTATTTCGTGGTCCTGTTTGAAGACGCGCAATTCGATGATCTTGTCTTCATATCCCACACAATTGATGACTCTCTCGTGGAGTTCCTTTAAATAACTGGCCTTGGATTTGCGATGGCTCGTATACAGTTCACTAAAAATCTGATGAACGTCATGCATGTGACGTTCGAGATCTTGTATGAATCGTGAAGTCCTTTCCGAAGGATGTGCATCAAGGTAGCCCATGAGTTTTGCCAAGGCGGCGAGCTCTTTAAGATCCTTGGGAAGACGGTGAGTTTGCTGATTGTCCGCCATTTGGAGTCGATTCTCAACACGTCTCAAGAAAATATAGGCCTCTCTGAGGGTCTGAAAGTCGCTGATCTCAATAAGATCCTGTTCGGCCAGTAATTGGAGGGTTTGAAGTGTGTCCTTGTTTTGAAGGGCGGGCAGCTTTCCTCCATAGATGATTTGCAATGTTCCCGCAATAAACTCAACTTCTCGGATTCCCCCCATTCCCAGTTTGACATTGGTTGTCTCTTCTTTTTTGATATGCTCCTTGTTGATTTTATTTTTAAGTTTGCGAATATGATCCAGAGAAGAAAAATCAATGTATTTTCTGAAGATAAAGGGGGAGAGTCTTTTTAAAAGTTGTTGGGCCAGTTGTTGAGATCCCGCCATAAAGTGTGCCTTCGTGAGTGCCAGACGCTCCCACTCCTCACCCCAGACTTCGTAGTATCTCTCCATAGAATCCATTGAGTTGACCAAGGGCCCCTTGTGTCCCTGGGGGCGCAATCCCATATCTACCCGGTAAACAAAACCGTCCTCTGTTTTGTCCATCAAGGTTTTGTTGAGGATTTCGCAAAGCTTTGAGAAAAATTCGTGGGTGCTCAGCGTTTCCTGACCGGTTTTTGTCTTGAGAGTCTTGTTTTCATTGTAGACGTACATAAGATCGATGTCGGAACTGAAATTAAGATCCTGACCGCCAAGTTTTCCAAGACCAAGACAACAGAAATCGTTTTCAAAAACCAGGCCCTCCTTTGAAGATTGTGTTGAAATCCCGTAGCGCTGGGCGAGACCCTTAAAGAGATAGTGCGAACCTGTTTCCAAGATAGCCTGGGCCAAATAAGATTGTTCGCGACCAATGGATTCGAAGGAGGCCAGATTGGAAAGATCCCGGATGGCCAGCCGCAGGGCCTCCCGATGCTGGTATTGGCGCAATATTTTTTTCAAGACATCGATATTGTCCAGAGGAATTTCATCGAGGCTCTCTTGAATTTCTTTCAAAAAATCGACATATTTTTTTTCTTTTTGTATAAAGGGAGAATTTAAAATGAAATCAGCCAAGAGGGGATTGGCACGAAGATGGTTGACAAGAAACGGGCTGCTCTCAAATATCAAAATCAGTAAAGGGGCATGGGGATGATGGATGTCGAAATCCCTCTGAGCCGCTTGAGAATAATCCTTGAGGAAGTCCCGAAATTGTTCTTCTTTTTTATTCAAGACTTAAGCCTTCTCTACAAAGGCCTGAACAAACCAGTCATTCCATGAAATGGAATCCTTTTTTGTCTTTGTGGACACATCCAAAGAGAGAATGAGTTTGTCAATAGCCCTTGTACATCCAACATAGAGGAGCCTCTTTGATTCTTCAAGATCTTTTCTTTCGGATTCCTTCAAGATTTCTTCGTAACAGGGGGATTTGAGCCATTGCGTCTTCAGTCCGGATGATGAAGGATCGGGGGTTTTGAGGGCCCACCCTTTTTCCTCATCCCAAATGAAGGGCGAGGGACCGGAGTGTCTCTGAAACTTGAGGTCTGGAAGGGCAACAATGGGAAACTCCAGTCCCTTCGAGGCATGGATGGTCATGAGAGAAACCGCTTCATCCTCGGAGGCGGTCAAAGAGGCCTCCCCCAAAAGATGAGATTCGTCCTTGAGGCCTTCAATGTTGAGGAGGAAATTTTTTAGGGTTAAGGGACGCAGGCGTTCTAGCGACAGGGCCATTCCGTACCACTTGTGAAGATTGGCCCTTTGTTGGGAGGAGGTATAGTAGGAATGGTTTTCAATCCAATCAATAAAGCTTAAAATAAGCTCGGAAGGAAGGCAGAGGTCCCTATTTTTTTCGATTTCATTCATCCAATCCATCGTTTTTTTGTGGGGTTCATTGTGGATGTGGACTCTCTTTTCCGAAAAATATTGTTCTTTGTGGGACCACAATGTCTCAATGGGAATGTTGAATAAGGGAGAGCGGTAAAGTCCCAACCAGGCGATCCAGTCTTGGGGATGGGCGATAATTTTCAAGAATTGAAGACAATCAAGAACCTCTTGACATTCGAGCAAGGGGGTCTCGCTCTGAGAGCGGAAGGGTATGCCGGCCTTTCGCAGGGCCGATTTGTAGTGTGGAATGGCGGTTCGTGTCCGGAAAAGAAGGGCCATGTCCCTCCAAGCATATCCCTTTTCATGCCAATGAGTCAGTCGATCCATGATGGTTTTTGATTCGTAGAGGCGTCGTTTGTCGGCGGACAGTTTTTCTTTGAGAAGGATCCAATCAAGACCCGAAGGAAAGAGGGAGGGTTGCCCCTTGTGGGCCGTCATGGGTTGATAGTCTTTCTGAAAAATGGAAGAAAAGAGGTGATTGATCGATTGGATGAGGTCGGCCTGCGTCCTGAAATTTGTTGTCAAGTAAAGAACACTTCCCCCATTATTGGTGATTGTCTTTTCCATGGTCTGGAAAAGTGAGGCGTCACTGCCTCGAAAACGGTAGATGGACTGGAGGGGGTCTCCGACGATGACAAGGTGATTTTTTTCTGGATGATGCAGCCCATGAAGCAGGGTGATTTGTGTCGGATTGACATCCTGAAATTCATCTACAAAGATGTATTTGAAGTCATCCAGGTAGTGATCGTGGACAGAAGGTATTTTTAAAAGTTGAATGGCGTATTGTTCCAGATCATTAAAATCCAAAAGATTCAGTTGTCTTTTCCGCTCGCCGTAAAGGGTGATGATGTTTTTGAGGACTTCAGAAAAATTGTGGGCCAGGGGTTCTTTTTTTGCATCATGGATAAGGCGAAAGGGCTGGTCCAGGGCCTTGGTGAACATGCGAATGAGGGGTTGAAATCCATAAAACTCTGTTAAATAAAGGGCTTTTTCTTCTTTTGCCTTCAGTAGGGAAATGAGGCCCTCTTGAATAGTCTGAAGGCGTTCGATGTGCGATGCGGCCTCATCAAGGATGGTCCATCCGGCAGGGAGGTTTAAAAGGGCTCCTTTTTCTCTTAGGAGGCGGGCCGCAAGGGAATGGAAGGTCCCGATGGGGACGGAACTCAGTTCTGAAAGGGGACAGGAAAGGGCTCGTGCCAGCCGTTCTTTGAGCTCCCAGGCCGCTTTTTCCGTAAAGGTGACGACAATGATTTGATCCAGAGAGATCTTGTGTTCACGATGGATTTTTAGAACCTTTTCAATCAGAACCCGGGTTTTTCCGGAACCCGCTGTGGCCCGGATAACAAGACTGGTCCCCATTTTTTCAATGGCATTTTTTTGGGCCTCGGTCCATTGTTTCATGTCTGTTTTCTCTCTTTCACATGACAGACCTCTTGAAATTCGCAATAAGGAGGACAGGGGTCATCTTCGGATCTTAAGGGAAAGTGGCCATGCAGGATATTTTTTATGAGGCCCTCGATTTTTTGGGGCAGTTCGCAGAAGAGGCGTTCCCATACATCATCGGGTGTATAAGTGGAGCTTCTCGGATGAAGACCGAAAGTTTCCGCCGCCTCCATTTTTAGGAGGCCGTCTTTTTTTGTGAGATGATTGAAATTGACGAAAAGTCCTCCCATCGGTTCCATGGATTTGTCGAGATTTTGCTGGGCTGCAGCGATGTATAAAGGGATCTGTAAAGATTTGCCCTTCTGAATCGAGGCCCCAGTGACCCCTTGACCTGTTTTGTAGTCGATGACAACAAATCTTTCTTGGTTCGCATCGATATCGATGCGGTCAATCCGCCCCTGGATGGAATAGGTCCCTTCGTCGGTCGTGAGGGTGAGGGGTTTTTCTGTATGGGGACCGCCAAAACCCCATTCGAAATAAGTGGGATGGTAGGTGTGTTGTTCCTTGAGTTGCCGCCATTCCTCCTTGATGAATTTTTTGAGGGCACTTAAGATGCGTGTTTTTTTCTGTTCCCACAATCCTTCTAATATTTCTGGATATTCCCGTCGCATTTCGCTGAAAACGGCCTGTGTTTGAGTGGCCAATTCCTGAAGAAGGGCCTCTTTTTTTTCCGTTTGATCCAGGGCAGTGACAAATTCGGAGCGGGCCGTTGTGAAAAAACGGTATAAAATGGTGTGCAAACACTGGCCAAGAACGGGTGGGGGGACGTCACCATCCACGATAAGGGCGGTTTTTAATCGGAGGAGGTGACGGGCGAAGTAATAAAAGGGGCACTGAAGGTAGTCTTCCAGTTCTGTGACACTCCAGGAACGGCCTGACAGATGGGTCTCCAGGTTTTTTAAGGCTCGGGCGGATTGGAACCGAAAATGACCCTCGGGCTCCTTTGAGGGGGAGGGGTTGTCTTTCGGAGGTTCGATGGCTTCATAGGGAAGTGAATGGAGGACGGGAAGGGGATAGAGGTCCCTCCCCATGAGATCCATTTTGGCGAAGGTCACAAGGATCGGTGAAGGGTGTTTTTGGAGGATCTCTTCATAGGGGGTCTCCACGGGGGAGGTGTTTTGAAAATCAAGGTGGCAATGGGGAAGGATCACGAGAGGACCCTTGGGGGGCAGGGACTGGGTGATCGTGAAGCGGGGGGATGGGGGCAGCATCTTTTTCTGGAGGAGGCGGTGTCTTAAGAGGGGGGAGGGTTCAGGGGTCGGCAGGACAAGGGCGATGGCCTGGCCAGCATCATAAAGATCGCGACACTTTTGGGCGATCCAGTGGGCCTCCTCCCATATTGTCTGAAAACGGTAGACTTGAACGGGGCCTTTTGTGGCCATGAATGGAGTCATAGGGAATTTTTTTCTAATCCTGGTCGTGACGGGCCATAATGATCAACCCTACCAGGATCCAAAAGACCGATCGAATACGACGGCAGAGTTGCAGAGTGACCCCGTCCGCCATGCCTAATTTCAAGAGGTGAAAGGCGATTCCGGTGGCGCCCTCTAAAACACCCACATTTCCGGGAATGATCCCAAAGGCAAAATTTAAGAGGGGAAAGAGGGCGGTCAAAAAGAAGGCCGTCCAAAAATCCATGGGGATCCCCAAAAAGTAGGATAACAGAAAAACCTCCAAAACCCCTTCAAGACGTCCTAGAAATTGAAGAAAAATGGAGAGGAGAAATCGGCGCTTGTTGCTCATGTAAAAGGTTTTGATGCTGGTATCTAATGCGTGGCATTTCTCCAAGGTTTTTTCGGTAAAATCTTTTTTGATCCGCATTTTTTTGGCCAGATTCAACATGGAGATGAAAAAGCCCCCCCTTTGATGATGGATGAGGAGGTAGAGCCCCACGATAAGGAGGATGATGATGAAAAGGAGGGTCATGCGAATCTCCGAGGGGATGGAGAGGCGCATGAAGCCGATGATGAGCCCCAGGGTGATTAAGAGGATGGTGCTGATGACGTAGACGGTCCTGTCGACGACCACCGAGGCCCCACTGCCTAAGGAGGGGTCGCTGTTGTGAAGGAGGATGGCGCGGACGGGATCGCCGCCGACAAAGCTCAAAGGAGTCAAGGTATTGGTGGCTTCCCCGGCGATTTTTATTTTAAAAAGTTTCCAAAAGGAAATGTCCTTGTTATTGGCCTTAAAGTATTGGAGCCATCCCAGGGTATGAAACATATAGGATATGGAGGCGAGTGCAATAATGAGGAGCAGCCGCCAGGAAAGGGTTTGAAAATTTTCCAGGATTTGAAGGGGGCCGATTTTGACAATGATCCAGGTGAGAAGGACTATTCCGAGGACACACAGGACGGCTTGAAAGGTCTTAAAGTGTTTAAAGGCCATACTAAGGAGTTCCTATTCCACTATACATTGAAAAAGCAAGATGTCTCATATTCTCCTTAGCCCCTCTCTTTGTTATATTTATGAAGGTAAGGGGCCATCCCTACCTTAATAAACTATAATTAGGGAGAGGGATAGTACTGTCAGGTCTTATGGATAGAAATTACATGTACGTGTATACACGTCCCTTTAGGGAATGAACTGACTTGTAAGGTGTCCCTGCGAGCTACCAAAGCCATTGATATTTGTAAAGAATTAAAGATTGACCTTTGGGATAAACTGTAATAAAACTACGCGGTTATGTTGTTTACTTTGATTGATGCCTTGGGGATAAAGTAGACTATTTCTTTGTTTTTGGAGAAAGGGTGGTTTTAGGTGGTGTCTGTTAAAAAGGCCTTGATTATCGCTGCGGGTCAGGGAAATCGTATCCGTCGTTTTGATCACGATGTCCCCAAACCCCTCCGCAAACTCCTGGGTTTGACCTTACTTAAACGGATTGTCTTGTCGGCCAAGAGGGCGGGGATTGAAGAATTTGTCGTTGTCGTGGGCTATCGCGGCGATACGATCCGGAAGGCCGTCGAAAAAGACCCGGATCTCAAAAGCTGCGTCACCCTGGTCGAAAATACGGAATGGGAAAAACCCAATGGTGTATCGGTCCTCTCGGCCAAGGATGTATTGAAGGAAAATTTTGTCCTCTTGATGTCGGATCACATCTTTGACTGGAATTCCTTAAGGCACTTGTGTGAACAAGATATTGCCGAAGATGAGGCCCTCCTCTGTGTGGATCGGCGCATCGGTAATATTTTTGATCTGGATGATGCGACAAAGGTGCGGTTGGAGGGGGATTCCATTGTCAGGATTGGCAAGGAGTTGGGGGCTTATGATGCCGTGGATACCGGCATGTTTCTCCTGACACCCTATGTCTTTGAGGTGTTGTCCGAAAATATTCGGCAGGAACGCTATTCTCTTTCTGAGGCGATCCAGGTTTATTGTCATCATCAAAAAATGAGGTCGGTCGATATTCAGGACCGTTATTGGCAGGATGTAGATACGAGAGAGGCGATGCGTCATGCTGAGAAGACGCTTCTCCGATCTCTGGTCAAGCCGACGGATGGAGCGATTTCGCGCCATTTCAATCGCAAAATTTCGGGATGGATCACGCGTTGGCTGGTCAGGTTGCCCCTTTCTCCCAATCTGGTGACCCTCTCCGCCCTTATCATAGGGCTGGCCTCGGCCTATTTTGTGGCGAAGGGGAGTTATTGGAATGTTGTCTTAGGCGGGCTTCTTTTCAAATTTGCCTCTATTTATGACGGTTGTGACGGGGAGATGGCGCGTCTTAAGATGCGTACCTCTAAGGTAGGGGAATGGTTGGATACGATAGTGGATAATGTGACCTATTTTGCCTTTTTGGTTGGGATTTTGGCGGGACTTTCTCATCAAGGGGCGTCGCCGTTTCTCATGTCTCTGGGTTGGTTGTCGCTTGCGGGGATAGTTCTGACGTTGGGCATCATGTTTTATTATCTCAAACGATATACCCAGTCAGGGAGTTTGACGACGATCCAAACGGATCTTAATAAGGATCTTGCGTCCGATGATCCTTCACTGGTTTCTAAAATTATCACCTTTCTCAAACCCATGGTCAAACGCGATTTCTTTGCCCTCTTGTATTTTGTTTTGACCCTTTTCAATCGCCTTGATTGGATCGTCATCGTGACCTTTACCGGGAGTCAGTTGGCCTGGATTATTCTCCTGACCATGAAGAGTGAATTTTCTCGGGTCCCTTCCCTCGAAGTCCCTGCCCCCGCAGAGGAGTAATTCGTGTTAGCCTCTAATTTTTCAGCGGCCAAAAAAGCAGAAGGCCTCTTGAAGTATGTTAAAAACCGTGTCACCGGATGGCCGCGTCTCATCAATCTGGAAGTCACCAAGTATTGCAATGCCCGTTGTAGTTTTTGTCCTTGCTGGACGATCAAGGGACATCCTCAGCTCGACGACTATTCCCCCATCATGAAAAAATTCAGACCCATCGTCCTGTCTTTGAATGGGGGAGAGCCTCTTATCAGAAGGGATTTTGTCGATATTGTTCGTCAGGTGCGTCCTTACGTGACTTATTTGAGCATGATTACTCATGGTCAGTTGTTAACGGTCGATAAATTTAAGGAACTTATTGAGGCGGGGATCAATCAGGTGACCATTTCTCTTAATTATCTGAATGACAGGCACGATCAGGAACGGGGCATCAAGGATTTATTTCAACATATTGCGACGATCGCTCCTCAAATAACGGCCTTGGGATACAACAATCTCGCTTTTAATACGGTCATCACGAGCAAAAATCTGGATCAGCTTATTCCCATTGTGAAGCAGGCCCATCAATGGGGGGTTAAGGTCAATTTTAGTTCCTACTCTGAGGGAAAAAACAATGTGCCTGATTATAATGTGGCCTGTGAACAAGAGTATGAATTAAATCAGGTCCTTGAAGAGCTTATTGTCTTGAGAAAAGAGCTTGGGAATATCTTGTCGACCGAATATTATTTGCGCAATATCCCCCGGTATTTTCGGGATCACAAGATTGACGGATGTCTGGCGGGGCACCGTTTTATTCAGATGACGCCTGATGGATACATTAAAAGGTGTTCGGAGACGGATGTCTTTTGTCACTGGACGGAATATGATCCGGGCCTTTTGGAGAAACCCAATCCTTGCAATATTTGTTGGCTGGCCTGCCGCGGGGAGACAGAGTCCCCCTTGACGCCCAAGAGGGTGTGGGAATTTATTAAAAAATAAAAATATTTTGAAAAACCGAACACAAAATCCTCATATAAGGAATATAGCGATCATTGCCCATGTCGATCATGGCAAGACCACCCTTGTCGACTTCATGCTCCGACAAGGCGGCAGCTTTCGTGAAAATCAGGCCGTCGATGAGCGTGTCATGGATAACCTGGACCTTGAACGCGAACGCGGCATCACTATCGCCTCGAAAAACTGCGCTGTCCATTGGAAGGGCGTCAAGATCAACATCATTGACACCCCGGGACATGCCGATTTTGGCGGTGAAGTGGAGAGGGGTTTAAAGATGGTCGATGGGGCGATTCTTCTGGTGGATGCGTCAGAAGGCCCCCTCCCCCAAACACGTTTTGTCTTAAAAAAGGCCCTCGAGTCCCATTTGAAAATCATTGTCGTCATCAATAAGATCGACCGAAAAGACGCGCGCCTGCAAGAAGTCCTCAATGAAATCTATAGTCTCTTTATCGACCTCGATGCCGACGATACCCAGATTAATTTTCCCATCCTTTATGCCATCGGCCGGGAAGGCATTGCCCAAGAAACACTAGAAGGTCGAGGCAAGAATTTGGGGCCCCTTTTTGAAACAATCATCAACGAAATACCGCCCCCTACTTATCATCGCCAAGAACCCTTCCAGATGTTGGTTACCAATCTTTCCTATTCGGATTATATGGGCCGTTTGGCCATCGGTCGCATCATGAACGGTCGGGTTTGCAAGAATGACCGCCTGGTTTGCCTGGCCCAGGACGGTCTTCCCAAACCTCTCAAGGTCTCGAGTCTTCAAGTATATGACGGCATCCGTGTCGCAGAGGTGGAATCTGTCGAACCCGGGGATATTCTCATTCTCTCGGGAATTGAAAATGTTGAGATCGGAGACACCATCTGCACGGTAGAAACCCCCAAGGCCCTCAAGAGGATCATTGTTGACGAACCCACTGTCTCGATGAAGTTCATGATTAACACCTCCCCCCTTTCCGGCCGTGAGGGACGATGGATCCAGTCCCGCAAAATACTCGAGCGCTTGCAGAAAGAAACCCTTCATAATGTCGCCCTTCGTGTGGAGGCCTTCGAAACAGCGGACAGTTTTCTTGTCAAGGGTCGCGGTGAATTTCAAATGGCCATCCTCATTGAAACGATGCGCCGCGAGGGTTTTGAATTGAGCGTGGGCCGCCCTGAAGCCATTATGAGGGAGAAGAACGGTATTCGTTATGAACCCATCGAGCATCTCTTTGTCGACATCCAGGAGGATTTTACCGGCATCGTGACGGAAAAACTTTCGAGACGGCTGGGACGAATGATCAATATGGTGAACCACGGGACGGGACGGGTCCGGCTTGAGTTTTCCATTCCCTCACGCGGACTCATCGGCTATCGAAGCGAATTTCTCACAGACACTAAGGGGACGGGTCTTATGAATTCCTATGTTCATGACTACGAGCCTTATCGAGGCGATATCAAGAATCGTGTGACGGGCTCCCTCGTCTCTGACCGGATGGGAAACACGGTCGCTTACGGCCTCTTTCATCTGGAACCGCGTGGCCTCCTCTTTGTCGAGGAAGGCGTCCTTGTCTACGAAGGGATGATCGTTGGTGAGCACAACCGGGAACAAGACTTAAACATCAATCCCTGTAAGGAAAAAAAGCTGTCTAACATGCGTGCCGCAGGCAAGGATGAAAATATCACCTTAAGTGCCATCCTCCCGATGACCCTGGAACGGGCGATTGAATTTATTCGTGATGACGAACAAGTCGAGGTCACTCCCAAGAACATTCGTCTCCGAAAAAATGTCCTTCCCGCAGCCCTCCGAAAGTCGATAGGGCGTTGACCCCCATTTTGCCCTCTTTTCAATCATTGCCTTAATATCAGGCATCTTTTGGCTGACTCAGCGATGGCGAATTTACATAATGGGAGGGGTAGAGAATAACTTTTCTTGAGCGGCTTTAGAAAAATCAATCTCCTTACTGCCTTTAAGTCATTGATTTTTCTAGCTGCCCCAAGCCTGGCAGTGGAAGGCTTGGGGCTAAAGCGAAAGAAAATGTTATTTTCTACCCCTCCAAAAATATAATTTACGATTTTGGCATGGGGTTTGCTAAACAGCAGGTGATATTGCTGGATTCATTTTAATTTTTGCGAAAGGAGTTTTTTATGAAGAGAATTCTTGTCATCATAACGCTTGTCTCCGGTTTGAGTCTTGGTGGCTCGTGGGCTCACGCGGAGGAAGGGGCGGCGGCCTTCTTGGGAAAGACCAATCTCACCGGGATGCTCGCCACATCCTACAATTATAACTTCAACAACCCCAATCCGGCTGCCGGTAACGACAACTTGATGCGGGTTTTTGATGTGGATCATAATGACTTCTCCATCAATCAGGCCAAGGTCCAGTTTGAAAATGCCCCCAATGACTGGTCCAAATTTGTCTTGGATCTCACTGTGGGGGAAGATGCGGCGGTTTTTACCTCTGCGGGTTTTGGTGCTGATGAGTTTGACATCTGGGAGGCTTATGGAGAGTTGACGGCCCCAGTGGGTAATGGAATGACCTTTACCATTGGGAAATTTGCCACCTTAATGGGTGCAGAGGTCATAGAAAGCACGGCCAACTACAATACCTCGCGCTCCCTCCTCTTTGGCTTTGCCATTCCCTTTAACCACACCGGTTTTCACATTGCCTATCCCTTCAGTGACAAGTTCACGGGGATGATTGGTGTCGTGAATGGTTGGGATAATGTGATGGACAACAACAAGGCCAAGTCCATCCACGGGCGTCTCGCGTATACCTACAATGATGCCTGGTCATTTATCTTGCAGGGGATTGCAGGTCCGGAACAGGCCGGGAGCGACGGAAACTGGCGTACCTTGATCGATGCAATCGTTTCCTGGACCCCCACGGAAGAGACGGCCGTTATCCTCAACTATGACTTGGGTAAGGAAGAAGGGGTCGCGGGTGCCGGGTTTGCCAACTGGCAGGGTGCGGCCTTGGTCCTCCATCATACCTTGAATGATTGGTTTGGGGTGAGCCTCCGGGGCGAGTTTTTTGACGATGATGGATCACGGAACAATGCCGGAGTCGCCAACACGGTATTTGCCGAAGGGACCCTGACCAGTCATTTTTATCTGACGGATGGATGGGAGACGCGGCTGGAGTTTCGTCACGATTATGCGAGCAACGCCGCCTTCGTGAGAAATAATGGTGCGACGCGGAGTTTTCAAGATACCGTTTCGGCCGAGCTCCTGTATCGGTTCTAGGGAGATCCCCTCCCATGATAAAACCCCGCATCTTGACGGTGCGGGGTTTTTTGTTGTAATGGCTGACGAACTCTTTGTGAACGCTTGTGAACGGACATTGAGCTCATAATGAAACCTTTTTTCATTCCTTCCGATAATCCTTTTAAAGGAAGGTTGTATTATGAGCGGTGGGCACTCTCAATTAATATCCAAACTTTCAGATTCTGTTGTTAGAACACTGGTTAGAAATGCCACAACTCCGGGGACAGGATCCAATCAAGATGCCGCAATTGATGAACGTGAATGGAAAGGCATTCTAACAGCTATTGATCAGGATGGATACCGAACTGCTGACGAAAGACGCTCTATTGATTTATTGATTCAAGTTCCTGTCAATAGGGGCCTTTTTAGTCCTTCCATAGAAAGTCAAATCGCAACGTTGAGGGCTTTACCTCCCAATAAGAGACATCCTGTGCTTAGACGAGATATGAGTTTTCAAGTTAGATTGACTATGATGGACGCATCTTTATTTCGTGTGGATCCACGTTTCTATACCATTCGATTAAGTCATACTGACCAAAGTGGGATTGATTACACAAAACCCATGGTTTTTTTTGCTACAGAAA
>Ga0155208_1075_pt1 | contig 19079 bp, 14 predicted proteins | sample RifCSPhighO2_02_FD_106176 | JGI IMG/M metagenome (GOLD analysis project Ga0155208, IMG submission 106176) | Deltaproteobacteria bacterium RIFCSPHIGHO2_02_FULL_50_15
CTTTTTAAGTTCTTTTTTGACCTTCTTGGTTGCCTCGGCGGACATCTTCAGGCTCTTGATCTTGTCTTCCAGTTCCTGAATCTCACTGCGAAATTCATCCCGCTCTCCCAGTTCTTTCTGGATGGCCTGCATCTGTTCATTCAGGTAATATTCCTTCTGCGTCTTCTCCATCTGCTTCTTGACGCGGGAGCGGATCTTCTTTTCGACCTGGAGGATCTCGATCTCCGCCTGAATCTGACTGTAGAGCTTCTCCAAACGCTCGCCGGGATTCTCGATCTCCAGGATCTTTTGTTTGTCGGGCAACCGAATCACAAGATGGGCCACAATCGTATCCGCAAGTCGTGAGGGATCGTCAATGGTGGCGACAGAGGTCAGCATTTCCGGGGGGATCTTTTTGTTTAATTTGACATAGGTTTCGAAGGCCGTCTTGATCCCGCGCATGAGGGCCTCCACCTCAAGACTCACCTCCCTGTTTTCGACTATTTCTTCCACTTCAACGAGGAAAAAGTTGGGATTGGGCACAAAGCATTTGATCCGGGCCCGGCGCTTTCCTTCGACCAAGACCTTGACCGTGCCATCGGGAAGGCGGAGCATCTGAATAATCGTCCCCAAGGTGCCTACCTTGAAGATGTCTTCCTCCTTTGGATCATTGGTCTTGGCACTCAACTGGGCCGAAAGAAGAATATCCTTCTCCTTGCCCATGGCCTCCTCCAAGGCCGCAATAGATTTCTCCCGTCCCACAAACAACGGGACAACCATGTGGGGAAAAACGACGATATCCCTCAAAGGGAGCATGGGAACATGAAAAATCCTCGGTTTTTCAGAAGATAGTCCTTTAGAGGGGGATAGGGTGTCATCGGGCATAAAAATCCTTCATTACATACTTAGGCCGATTCAGCCTTTTTGACGTAGAGAACAACGGGATATTGTTTTTTTATAATCACATCTTCGTTAATCAAGACCTCTTTCACATTATTCTTCGCCGGAATATCATACATGACATCCAGCATCACATCTTCCAAGATTGACTTCAGTCCGCGGGCCCCTGACTTGCGCCGCATGGCCTCCTTGGCCGTTGCCACGAGGGCCCCTTCCGTGAAACGCAATTTTACCTTTTCAAATTCAAAGAGTTTTGCATACTGTTTAATTAAGGCGTTCTTGGGCTTTGTCAAGATCTCAACCAGCGAGGGCTCATCCAGTTCCTCCAATGTGGCCACAACGGGCAGGCGACCCACAAACTCGGGAATCAGGCCAAATTTTAAAAGGTCCTCTGGTTGAATCTGATTAAGAAGTTCTGTGAGGCTACTTTGCTTGTTCACATGGACATCGACCCCAAACCCGACATTTTTACTCCCCAACCGCCGCCCCACGATATCCTCGATCCCCACAAACGCCCCTCCACAAATAAAAAGAATATTGGTGGTATCAATAGGGATAAATTCTTGCTGAGGATGTTTGCGCCCCCCTTTGGGAGGAATGTTGGACACGGTCCCCTCGATAATTTTTAACAAGGCCTGCTGAACGCCTTCTCCTGAAACATCCCGCGTAATCGACGGGCTGTCCGACTTTCTCGAGATCTTATCAATCTCATCAATATAAACAATGCCCCGCTCACACCGGGCCTTATCATAGTCCGCCGACTGAAGAAGATTTAAAATAATATTTTCGACATCCTCACCGACATAACCCGCTTCAGTAAGGGTGGTCGCATCGGCAATCGTAAAAGGAACATTGAGGATGCGTGCCAGGGTCTGGGCCAGCAATGTCTTTCCCGAACCCGTGGGCCCCACCAGCAAGATATTACTCTTTTGCAATTCCACATCATTGGCAAGATTTCTGGATTCGATCCTTTTGTAGTGATTGTGCACGGCGACGGCCAAGGTCTTTTTTGCCCGATCCTGTCCGATCACATATTCATCCAGTATGTCTTTGATCTCGTGGGGTTTGGGGACTGACGATTTGCCCACTGTCTGTGTCGCTCGCGCGTTTTCCTCTGTAATAATATCATTGCAGAGATCAATACATTCATCGCAAATGTAGACGGTAGGGCCCGCAATAAGCTTCCGAACCTCTTTTTGAGATTTTCCGCAAAACGAACACGCCAATGCTGCCGTATCATCAATAAAATCTCGCGCCATTCATTTCTCCTATGTCTTCACGCCCTTGTTCACCACTTCCTTGTCCTTATCCTTTTTAGGCAAGGGCCGCGAGGTCACTATTTCATCTATTATACCATATTCTTTTCCCTCTTCGCTCGACATAAAATAGTCCCTTTCGGTGTCGGTTTGCACCTTTTTGAGGGGTTGTTTGGTATGCCGAACCAGGATATTATTCAATTCCTCCCGAACCCTAAGGATTTCGCGGGCATGAATATCCACGTCGGTCGCCTGTCCCTGAAAACTCCCAATGGGCTGATGGATCATAATACGGGAATGAGGGAGGCCAAAACGCTTTCCCGCGGCCCCGGCAGCCAATAACAAGGCCCCCATGGAGGCGGCCTGGCCCAGACAGAGGGTGTTGATGTCCGGCCGGACATATTGCATTGTGTCATAAATGGCCAACCCGGCCGTCACCGACCCCCCCGGCGAATTGATGTAGAGGCGAATATCCTTTTCGGGGTCTTCGGACTCCAAAAACAGGATTTGCGCCGTCACCAGATTGGCCACATCATCGTCAATCGTCGTGCCCAAGAAAATAATTCTGTCCTTCAAAAGCCTGGAATAGATATCATAGGCGCGTTCTCCCCGATGCGACTGCTCGACAACCATAGGAATCAGGTGCTGATTGGATATCATGGAAAACTCCGTGAAATGGCGGGTTGAGTGGTCATTACTTTTCTTTAATCTTAGCGTTTATAAGAACAAAATCAAGGGTTTTTTCTTCGCTTATGATCGATCGCAAATAAGGCGTCATGTTGTGTTCATTATAATACTTCTTGATATTGGCCACAGGTTGCCGGGACATTCGAGCCATGTCTTCAAGTTTTTTATCAAGCTCCTCTTGGCTGACATCAATGCCTTCCATCCTTGCAATGGCCTCAAAAAAGAGGAGCCCTTGAAGACGTGCAATGGCCTCTTCCCTATTTTTTTTATAAAATTCCTCCTGGTTGATTCCCGCCTGTTCCAAACTCACCCCCTGAGACTGCAAATGGGATGAAAAATTGTGCAACATGGATTCCAGTTCGGACTGAATCATGCCCTCAGGTATTTCCAGTTTATTTTTCTTTATCAACCTCTCAATAACCTGTTTTTTCAATTTTCCCTTTTCAACCACTTCTTTTGATTTGTGCATTTCTTCACGGATTTTATCGCGAACTTCTTTCACGGTCTGAAACTCGCCCAGACTTTTGGCCAATTCATCGTCGGCCTCGGGAATAATCTTGGCCTTGATATCCTGAAGGACGACATTATAGGTCATGCATTTTCCGGCAAATTTCTTGTCCGAATAATCACCGGGAAGTGTTTGCTCGATCTTCCGACTCTCCCCTTTTTTCATCTGCAGGATTTCTTCCTCAAAACCCGGAAGCAGGCGTCCGGAACCAATCTCTACCTGATAATTATTCACCTTGTTCCCCTTAAAGGACGCCCCGCCGACAAGGGCCTCATAATCAATAAAAACCACATCCCCTTTTTGAGGAAGACGAGCCGCCTCCAAGGGAACCAGTTTGGCCATGCCCTCCTGCAAGATCCGAAGACGCTTTTCAATCTCTTCGTCCGTCACTTTAATCTTGTCCTTGATGAGTTTTATTTCTTTATAACCCTTGACCTCGCCCACCTCCGGTTTTGTCTCCACCGTCGCCTCAAAGCTCATGTCTCCATCCGGACTAAACTTCTTAACCGTTATCTGCGGATAGGCCACGGGGATGAGTTTAAGTTCTTTCACGGCCTCCGGGTAGGCCCTTTGGACCAGTTGTCGAACGGCACGATCATGCGCCTCAGGTTCATAAAACTTTTCCAAGATCTCTCGGGGGGCTTTTCCTGGGCGAAAGCCCTTGATCTTGGCCTTTTTCTGAATCTCCTTGTAGGCCTTATCCAATTCCTCAGCAATCCATGGCTTGGGGGCTTCAACCTCGATCTTTTTCTTTATGGGAGAAATTTCCTCGATTAATTTGGCTGTTATTTGCGGTTCGGTCATATTTGTCTCCCCATGTGGTCTCAATGTATGATTCTTTGGCCCCGTTTCACTCCGCTCAACGGGACAATCCTTTTGTAACGCTTGCGGGGGCGCAGGACCCCCGCAAACTAACAAAAGGATGTGCGGCGAGAGGGACGGCTTCGCCGCCCACATAGCCTTTCGGCCACCAGGTTCTAAGCCTGGCGCGCCAGCCGCTCATTTCTCAAAGAAATGAGCGGTGCGGTCCCGATAGGGTGATTTTAATGTGCGGCAGAAGGGATTTGAACCCCCACGAGTTACCTCACCAGGTTCTAAGCCTGGCGCGTCTACCAATTCCGCCACTGCCGCAATAAAACCACTCTATCGGGGTCTACCCCCACGCAGCCACTTTTACCACCGTGGCGTGGGACCTGGGCTTTTTTATATTTTTCACCTAGATAAGCCCAGGCAATTCCGCCACCGCAGCGCGAGAAAACCAACAATGAGGGCCTTCCCCAACCTTTAAAAAACACTAATAGATATAAGGACTTAAGTCAAACAAATTGGAGACTTACACAACTTTTTAAGAAGGAAAGAGAGACAACTTGGCCCGGCCTGCTCTCTGGCAGAGAATCGGGCCGGGCCGCGTCAGATCATCACCTTACTTACAGAGACCACCCTGACACGTCAGGCCGGGTCGGCAAGGAGGCGACGCAGGCGTCCCACAGGGCTGGTTGGCCTCCTGATATTTTTTGCAAACGCCATTGTGGCAGACGAACGGTTCGCAGCAGGCCGTTGGTCCCCCACCAGCACCGGTAGCCGTTCCACAGGCCTCGTTAAAAGCCTGACAGGTCTTGGCCTCGGCCGATTGCAGAGAGATTGTGTCGGTGGCGCTTGCTGACACCGACCACAACCCCACAAGCAAAAATGCCAGGGCTGTCATCATGAGTACTTTTTTCATAACTACCCCTCTCTTTGTAGGTTAGGTTTCCAGAAATCTTCTTGGGGCCGGAGATTACCCCATTTCAAGGGGTCATGAAAAGATCTTTTTTTCCAAATTCAAATCCAACAATTTGGATGGGGTGGTTACTCGGGAAATGGAGCGGAGGTGAGAACGGACTGACAAGTATTCACCCCCTGCGGGAGGATAGCCTCGAGATTGTCATAATTCACCGGTGTCGCTGTCAATCCATTGTCTCCCAGACTCCGGCATGTCGTTTGTTGAAGGCCCGTCAAACATGTCGACAAAGCGGTTGGGTTGACTGAAACGAGTCCCATCTCTATCCGATCCACGATTTCCTGCACGGTCAGCTGAGAATAAGGGAGGGTATTGGGAAGACCCATCTCATCATGTAAACGTCCTTTCATGGCGAGAATCGCATGCCGACAAGAGTCACAGGTCAAGTCCCCATGGCATCGATGAATGCGTGTACACAACGTGTCGACAAACCATAATAAGGGATTGGTCACATCCGTTTGGCGACAGGTCCCCTCAGAATCCTCCCGATGAAAGGTAAAAAATCCTCTGCAAGAATGGCTGTCTGAAGGTAAAATGTTTTGAACCGGACTATAGTCGCTTGAAGTGACTTGTTTTCCTTCAGCGCTCAGACTGTTACAGGTGAGGGCATCCACATCGGACAAACAACGCGCCACGTGAGTACGATTAGTGGAAAGGCCCTGCCCTGTGATGGCATTGGCAATCTCCTGAACAGACATCTCTGCATAGGGAGATTCATGGGCCAGACCGAGTTTGTCGTGGATCTGACCCTTAAGGTTTAAGATGGAATTCCGGCAGGAATCGCAGGTGAAACTGGCATGACAGGCATTGAGACGCGTGCACAAGCTGTCGACAAGCCAATTTAAGACATTGGGAATGGTCGAACGGCACGAACGAGGGGTTATCCCTGATTGATCGACAGCCTTTCTGATTTCAAATGAAGAGTCCACTAAAATCCCATTGATCATCATAATGAGGGATTGAACCTCTCCTCCTTGCATCATCATGCGGATCAAGAGCCGTTGTCCATTGGCAAAGGCCATTTGAAGAATCATAAAAATATCATTCTGCACTTCATAAGAGAGGGTGACACCTTCGACTATATTGGCCAGGATATCCTGATTGTTCAAGCCCTTGCCAAAACGGGAGACTTTGGCTTCGCTGGCGCTGGCGATCTCGATCAAATAATTTTCATTGCCCGTGACAGGAGTGACAACGACAAATTTGCCGACAACAGGGGTTATGGGTGCGGGCGTCTCGGGATTGCCCACCTCGATGCCGGGATAGCCTTTCTGACATCCCCCGTAAAGGGCAGCAACTATTAAAAGGAGCATCACAGGACCGGCAAAGATAAAAAACCTCTTTTTCATCACTCCTCTTCCCGGCTTAATTGAAACAGCTGGAGATTGATATGGGCCACGATCGTCTTGGCCTGGCCTTCTTGTTTTTCAGTAATCGTATGTAAACGACGGCGAAACTCCTGTAGGGTTTTTTTGATGTGGTTAAAACCCTTTTTGGAGGTCGCCACGGTCAGTCCGGAAAATTCACGATAAGAAGGCGCATCGTGGCGAATAGAATGAATCGCCATTTCACTCATCTGGGTATGAAAATTAGCCACCTGGACGGATTTGACTTCGTCCGGCGTCGTCATCATGGCAACCTCTCGGACATGGAGAGTCCCATTGTCCGATTCGGAGACCAAGTTCAAAAGTTTGAGTTCTTTGACGGCCTTGTCGATCGCTTGGAGCTTGATTGTGGGTTTGATGCGGTTTTGAAGCCAATGAATGTCCTTTTTCTTGTGGGTGTCGAAACGAAGGGCCTCTAAAATCACGACATAAAACCAATGCGAAAACAAATGATACTCAGCGTCAGTGAGTTTCTTGATCTTGTGATTAGGTTGGTGGAGGCATAATTCCCGGTAATAAAAGTCCTTCTCTTCGTTGGTCCGGGACTGATTAAAATTGACCAGGGCCTCAAAATATTTACGTTCTTGTTCATTGAACTTCAACCCCTTGGCGATCTTGCGAATGCCGTCTTGGGCCAGATTACGCTTGCCGTCCATCACGAGCTTGATAAATCCTGAAGACTGGATACCGGCCAGACGGTTGAAAAAGCGGTAAGAAAAGCGGGGATCACCCTTTTTGAGCTCGGCAAATCTTTCTTTGAGAAATAAGCGGTAGTCTTTGAAATTATAAATGGAGATCACTGACACACCTCAATTTTACTATAAATCCCATGATCTTGGCTAGCCCCTCTCTGTATTATATTTATGAAGGTAAGGGGCCATCCCTACCTTAAATAAACTATAATGAGGAGAGGGATAGCCAAGTTTTGAAAATCTAGGTGTATTGTCATCTCAAAAATCAGGTGTTTTCTCAAGAAAACGGAAAGATCACCTTCCCCACAACCCCCCCACGACAACCGAACGATAACTGAGGATGAGACTAAAAAAAGTCTATTTATTCAGGGGGTATTCACATGAAACATTCACCTCATTGCATAGTCTACAAAACGGCTTCCTTCATTTTTTTGGCGAGCCTTGTTTCTTTTGTGGGATGCTCCAGTAAATTGTCTTCGAATGGGTCTGCTTCTGATATTGTTTCAGAGACCTTTCCCAAAGACGGCGCCACAGATGTTTCAATCACCACCCCTATTTATGTGGTTTTATCCAAAGACTTTGAAATTGATCCCAAGACCTTGGAGGCCTCCTCACTCAGTCTTTTGGATAAGTCTGGTAAGGTAGTGGCCACCAAGTCTGATTATGGGATTGATGAAGATCCCACAGATGATGATGAAGATGATGCGGATGAAAAGGAAGAAACCTATCTCTACCTGTATCTAGCCTCACCCCTCAAAATCAATACCAAGTACACAGTCTCTCTCAATGGAAAGGTTTCAAGCCTCTCTGGACTCTCTGTTGAAAAGGCATCCAATGGTGATTTTCAGTGGTCTTTCACCACACAGCTTGTGAATCCTGATGAAATTATTCCCACAGGAAATCCAGATCCAGATCCAGATCCAAATGTGTGTTCAGATTCTAAGGACTGCGATGAGGGAAAGGAATGTCTCTTTGGCATCTGTTCAGAGGCCTCAACATCCGAGAATGATGCCGATAACGATGGCATTCTGGACAATGCGGACAATTGTCCCTCTGTGGCCAATCCAAAACAGACTGATACAGACAAAGATGGTTTAGGAAATTCTTGTGATGATGATTCTGATGGCGATGGCATAATCAATGAACAAGACAATTGTTATTATACCCCCAATGCTGATCAGGCTGATAAAGACAACGACGGTGAAGGGGATGCCTGTGATGTGACCAAAGAAAGTAATATCTCTTTTTCATTAAAATGCCCGGACAATTTTTATATCGTTGCCGTCAAAGTCGATTATAGTTACTGGCTCCACGGTTTATCTTTAATATGCAAAAACAAGAATTCGGATAAAATCGAGACAGTCCTTGGAATAGGCGGAGGACCCATCACGCAATTCATCAGTGCGCCAAAAGGCAATATTCTTGCCGGTTTTGAAAACACGTCATGCGATTATAACCAGGAAACAGTCATTTGTATTTTTAGATTGATCGGTAAAAAATCAGTCGGTGATCCTCAACCCTCTTGGAAGAGCAATAAATTTGGAGAGACAGGCACCAATCCAGTAAAAAGCGAACATATATGCCCCGTGAGCCAATATTTTATCGGGGTGACTGGGCATTACAACAACTACGATAAAATCCCCGCTATCGTTAACGACATCGATCTTATTTGCCAATAGGAGGAACTATGAAGCTGTTTCAAATTTTATTGACCCTGTTTGTTGTCTTGGCGACGGGTTGGGTGGGAATGGTCCCAGGCCAGACAGGTGATCTAGAGGCTCGAGAGCAGGTGAGGAGACCGTACGTCCAGCGTCCCGCCAGGCGTCCACAGAATCGGGTTGATGCTTTATCCTCACGTCCTCGGTCTCAGGGTCTGAAGGTGGATACGGTTTGGGAACGCCGTTTTGACTTTAATGGTGACGGCTATTTGGACCGTCGGGAAGCCGAGGCTGCCTATCGAGCCCGCCTTCAGCTCAATGCCCAATGAGGTGTTGTCTCAAGAAAAGGGAGGAGAGAAACATGCGTTGGCCTCTTAAATTCAGAATTTTAGTGAGCAGTGTCTTTATTCTTTGGCCCTGTATGACTCTAGCCCAACAAGGGGCCTTTCCTCTCCACCTCTCGCAACACGAATGCACCCATGAGACAGATCAGGGGAAGGACTATAAAAAGGCAGGTATCGTTAAGCTCTTTCTCATCGATGTGGCCCAGGATCGCTGTCACGGCAAATACCTTCTCAAGGAATATATTTGCAGTAACGGGCATTTATTATGGGGTGAAGTCAGCTGTCAAAATGTCGTGCCCGATGGGGTTTGTAAGGAAGGGGCCTGTGTCCCGGCGAGCGAGGCCGCCTGTCAAGATTCTGATGATACAGTTTTGGTCGACGCCCTTCCGCAGGCTCTATTCAGCAGCCCCATCCTCTCGATGAATGAGGTCACGGACATCACGACCCTGACCACACCCGGAGAGGCCAGCGGTATGGGGGCCAGCACCTATCTCTCACAAATGAAAGATGTCTGCGGCAAAGCGGCGACGATCTGCACTGTTCCAAAATTGGCCTATGAATCCAATCCCGAACTCTGTGATTGTGAGATCTATCCCGGCAATTGCCTCGACTACTCCAAGGTCTTGAAAGAGGCGGTCTGCGTGGACAATCTCAATACGGCCAGTCCCCTCCCTCAAACACTCGTTTACAAACAGTTTGATTGCACTTCGGTGGCTCCTTACGGCGGCTGTCTCAATGGGGCCTGTGTCAAGGATCAGGATCAAGACGGGACCCTGGATCCTCAGGATGACTGTCCCTGTGACTCGGGCCATCGTGAGTTTCAGGGCTGCCCTTCCGAGATCCCACAGGCCTCGGCCAATGATGCCGATCAGGATGGGGCCTGCAACCCATGGGATAACTGTCCCGACGAGGCCAATCCGGATCAGGCCGACATGGACCAGGATGGTCTCGGTGATGCGTGTGATGAGGACACCGATGGCGACGGGATCCAGAATGACGAAGACAACTGTCCCCTCATACCGAACGAAAATCAGACCGACATGGATGGTGATGGTCTGGGCAATGACTGTGACGACGATATTGATGGGGACTCCGTGCCCAATCCCTCGGACAACTGCTCCCATGCAGCCAATCCCAATCAGGAAGACTCAGATAAGGACAAAAAAGGGGATGCCTGCGATAATGACGGCGATAATGACGGGACCATCGATGATCAAGACAACTGTCCAGATTTATACAATCCAGATCAAAAGGATACAAATAACAATGGCTTTGGGGACCTCTGCGATGACTCTGATTGCCTTGACATGTCAGGGCTTCAAGCCAAGGCCCCCTGGCCCATGACGACCTATTGCCCCCAGCACCACAATCGCAGTCCCTACAATGGACCGGGAAAGCCTAAGCTCAAGTGGAGCCTCGACCTTTCTCAAGTCAAGGGTTTCCCGGAAGGGGCCCACTTTACACGCCAAACCCCTGTGATCGCGGCAGACGGCACCCTCTATCTTTCCGGCACCATCCCCTCGGGGAGCATGGGTTTTTTTGTGGCGGTACATCCAGGGGGATCCGTCAAGTGGTTTCACATGCTTCTCAATGATACCTTCTCTTCTTCGGCAGCGATCGCCCAAGACAGCACGATTTACGTCGCGACGGACAACCATAAGCTCTACGCCATCCAACCCAATAAAAATATCAAATGGATCTTTGAGGCCCCCCATGATGGATATTTTGTAGCTTCGTCGCCCGTCATTGCCCCGGACGGAACGATTTATATCGGCTCTTCATCGGATCATCTCTATGCCATTTCTCCGAAGGGAAATTTGGCATGGAGCGCCGCTCTTAAAAGTGGAATTTTGACGTCTCCGCTCCTCCTGGCCAACAACAATATTGTCGTAGGTTCCGGAAACAAGTGGGTTGCCATCACACCCGAGGGAAAAATTGCGTGGAGTTTTGAGGTAGAAACCTCAATCATGGGGGCCCTGGGCCATCACATGGCCTTGGTCCATCCGAGCGGGGCCATTTTTGTGGGGGGTGAATCGTTCTCCCATTACCTCTTGAACTCGGAGGGCGGTCTCATCAAAGAAATGGAGGTAAATTGCATTTTTGAGAGCCAACAGGTGCTGGGCAAGAATCAAAAGGTCTATTGTGTGGGGATCTCCGGCCTCACCACATTGACCGAGGAGGGCATCGTGGAAACGTTGATCCCGACTGCCGAGGCCCCCGTGGTCGAGACCATGATAGCAGGTCGCAATGGGACCCTGTACGGTCAACGCACCAGCAACGACAATACACAGATCAAGGCCTTCACCTCCTGGGGAACGGAGATCTGGACTTACGAGACCAATTCCGGGAGCACGGCCCTCTTTAAGACATATGGGGGTTCTGAAAATATTTCCCCCGTCATTGGAACGGATCATACCCTTTATTTTATTGATGGGCCCGGCCTCCTGCACGCGCTAGGTGATTAATCATTTGGACTGTTCAGCCTCCAGCTGGAGCCTGGGCCGATAGATGGGCTGGGTCATAAAGGTCCAATACTCCAGATCCTTCAATCGCGAATCAAGGAGGAGATAGGCAAAAATAAGGGAAAGAAAACAGGCCCCCGTATAACCATAACCATAGGCCGCCAGGCCGATCTTGATGGAAAGAAGGGTCAAGATCCCATTCAACAGGAAGAAAACGATGGAGACCCACAGGGCCTCACGATAAAATTCAAAATAAAAATAGATATTCATCAGTATCAACAAGAGGCCCTGCAAAAAGGCCCCAAGAATACCAATCCTCAAAACCCCTATCTGAAGACTGTTTAAGTGGACAATTTTAATGATCCACGGCACCGCCCAAAGGGCCATGAGGGAAACGATCCCCTGCAAAAGAATGACCTTTTGAAAACTGTCTCTCAGATTGTCGATCATATCTATTTTTAATCGACGCACTCCCTCCAAAGGAAGACGGGAAATAATTCCCGCAAAATATTTCTGATAGCGCACAAAAAACTGGGTCTCCATTTTCATGAGAAAATAGGACATGGCGGGAAGAATCGTCAGATAGGCCACAAAAATGGGGGCGTCGTATTGCGGCGCGAGATAAAGAATAGGATCCAGTTCACGCCCCACGTCAGAAAACCAAAAGACAAACTTGTCGATCCATATCCCCCAATAATAAAAAACACCAATGCCAAAAAGGGCCGGATAACGGAAAAAATATTTTATGAAATTAAAATCAAAGGCGTGATAATACCCAAATTCAACGAAGACACGAATACAGAGCAAAAGAAAGGTCAGCCCCTGACCCAGGGTAAATCCCAGGAGATACCCCATCAATCCGGAATATTTCCCCCAGAAAAAAGCCGCGACAAAACTCACACAACAACCCGTCACAAAAGACCAGACAATGCTTTTATACGAATAGGCGGCGGACAAAAATATCATCGACAACCAGATCCCGCAAACAAAAAGATAGAGAATATAAACCGTCAATGCCATCGGTAATGAAAATTGGGAAAATGACAAGGCAATGAGGGCCACGATGGCTTGGAATATAAATACAAATTCTATTACCGAAAGGAACGAGGGGACCAGGGACATGTCGTCTCTCAAAAACATCCTGTCAGCCACATAGCGCGTGGCGACCAACTGGACCATCCCCACCCCTATGAGTGAAAAGGCAAAAACATAAACGATGAGGCCCCGCAAAATATCCTGCTCCTGAAGGGTCAAATTTTCTCGAGAGACAACACCGATCAAGGCAATCGCCGCGACTGTGAAGATCAGCGGGCCTGCAGAAATAATGGACGCATACACATAGGCCCTGAAAACATCTGTATAGGTGTCCCCTTCCAAAAGTTTCTGTAATCTAAAACCAATTCCGGCCATAATTTTTTCTTAGTGCTTGGGTACTTAAGTTGAAAACCAACACTCTAGAAACCTCTCAAAAAGGACCAGATGCAAGGCGCCCGCCGAGCGAGGCCCGAGGCGTACTAGACAGTACGTTGAGGGCCGCGCGAGAAGGGCAACGCCGCAGATGGGACTTTTTCAGAGGTTTCTTACAAATACTTCTCATACACATTCAGATACCGGCTCAACAAATCCTTTTCATTATAAAATTCACGAACGCGCTTTTTTCCCGTGATCGACATCCTCTCATAGAGAGAGGGCTTTTCCAAAATCTCAACAATCGCCTCACCCGTCTTGTCGGGACTTGCCACCTCCGTCACCATGCCGCTCGGTCCCAATTGGCGGTCATTGGGGGTTCTCCCTTCAATCAACTCTCGGCAGGCCCCGACATCAGTGGCCACCACCGGAATCCCGACACAATTCGCCTCAATGATGACATAGGGCTGGGCCTCGCTCACACTGGTCAAAACGACCAAATCCACTTGAGAATAAATATCTTCAGGCTTCATTCTGCCCTTGAAAATAATATTTTCCCTCAACCCGAGGGTTTCAATCAGTTGACAACACTCCTTATAATATTCGGTCTCCTCATCCTGGGGACCAATGATCCAAAAAACAGCATTTTGAAATTTTCTAATGACACCGGGAGCCGAAAGAATAAACGTCTTGACGTCTTTAATGGGGACCACCCTACCCACAAAGGCGATACGGATCTCAGACTTGTCTGTCTTCAGTGGAATAGAGGAGTAAAAATCAATATTAATGCCGTTAGGGATAATATCAATTTTCAGAGGATCGGCACCATCGACGATTTGCCGCGTTTTATTGCCCTCATACAATGTAAAGATGTGATCCGCGTGCTTATAAGCCTGACGACTCATAAACTCAAAGAGCTTGATCCACCACTGTTTAAAATAACTCAATTCCTTTTCCGCACGAAACCCCTTTCTTTGCCTTTCATAAATCCATTGGGCCTGGACGATCTCCAGCATCCTCTCGTGGGTGTAAATGCCATGTTCCGTCAGCACAACAATTCCATTGGTCTCTATTTTTGCCAAGGCGGCCAAAAGACCGGCATAGCCGGTCGAGATGGTATGATAAATTTTCGCCGGAGGCAGGGAGGCCTTTAAAATATTCATCAAGGGGAGATGCGTCGTCCTCCATGACCAAAAATAATCAATGAAGGAAACATCCTTTGCATATTTCTCATAAAAGGCACTCAGCATGTTCCATGAATCCTTTGAAAAAAACATTTCCTGATCATCAATCGCAGGCGGTTTTTCGCGAAACAAGGGCAACAAGGCGTCTAAATGATCAAAAGATTTCCTTTTCAACTGGGCGTGAAAATCCTGCAGGACTTGATAACCCTTCATTTTCTTGCCTTTTTTTCTCTCCGATTCATACTCATAGTCATGGAGAAAAATCTCTTTCATATCCACAATATTGGAAGGGAGTGTGTATTTCATGGTCCTGGAAGGATCCGGCAGGGCGGCAATGCAGACCAGGGAAAAGCGGATATCCTCCATGGAAGAAATGAGTTGGTGCACCCATGTGGACACTCCTCCCGCAACAAAAGGATAGGTCCCCTCAAGGAGGAGGCAGACGTCGCTCATGGGCGGGCCTCCCAGACAAGCCTTTGCAAGGCGGTGACGGCCTTTTGAAAAACAGGATCCTTTTTCTGTCCAAGGGCAAATTTCAGGAGATGATGAAGGGCCTGTTGATTTTGAGAAAAACCCAGCAAATGAATAGTGACATTGACCACTACAGGATCCGTATCCTCAAGGCCCCCCTCAAGGGCATTGACGGAATATTGAAGCCTCTGGAGAGGAACAATCTGATCAAAAAATTGAAGCAATTGTCTCTTTTGATCATCATCGGTGCAGAGACTGATGATATCGTCAAGAGAAATGGATCTGTTCTGGACAAAGGAAAACAGGGCCAGAAAATATTGGTTTCTTTTTTCTTGCGGACATCTTTGTATGACATCCAACAACGCCTGGCAAATCTCCAAATACGTTTTCGGCAACCAGACCGTGTTTCTCAAAAACAGGCACAACACGTCAAGTGCAGGATTGTCGCATTCTAGCTGACGGAGCATTCTGATGACAGGACCCGGTTGCCCATTAAGACCCTTACGGAGCGAAAAAATAATGGCCTCTTTAACAGTGGGATGCTCCTCACTGGTAAGACTCGTAACCAAATCCTGAAAGATCACATCAATATTGACCTTCGCTAAAATTTGAACCACCAGATAGCGAATATTCATATTTTTGTCGTGAATTTTACTTTTCAAGACATCGATAACATCCTGGTTCAAAAATCTGGACTCCGTCTTCCTCAAAAAATGGCGCAAAATAATCTGCTGAAGAAGCGGGTTGATCCCCTCAATCTTGAGGAGGCGCAGGGGAAAATCGACTTCATTACGGTCCCATATCCTCGTCAAACTCGCCAGGGCGTAATAAGAGAGCCGCGTCATGGCGACCACCTGCTCCTCCAAAAAACCAGCCAGTCGCGGTGTCCCAATGGCACCCATGGCCTCGATAGCGGCCGCTTTCAGGTCCATCGGGGTGTTTTCATCCCTTAGTAATTTCTCCAAATACAGAGGATACTGATGACCGGTATAATGAAGATTTCCCAGGCGTGAAATGACCCGTGACCGGATCTTCTCATCTGAATGGTGCAGAAGACGGTGAAGACCCTTGGCCAAATAATGATGAGAAATTTTGCTCAAAACCAAATCCGCCTGCAGACGCACATTATCATGGGTATCATAGGAAAGGACGGTAACGAGAGGAGTGATGATCTTTCGTGTTTTAAGACGCCCCAATTGTCTGACGGCCTCTTCCCGTACATGATGATCCTCATCCTTGGTGGCGAAATGGACAAGCAATTTAAAAAATCTTTTGGAGGCCGCCTTCCCCACAATCCACAAGGCCACTTTCCGCAGGCGCGGGGAGGCATCATGACAATGGCGCACAAAAGACCCCGCCTGGAGAGTGGGATCTAATTCAAAAAGATCCCCTAAGGTCACCAGTGATAAATAGCGCAGCGTTTCATCGGGATCGTCGCAAAAAGGTCTGATGGCGGGCACGCATCTTACATCACGCAAAAAATGCAGGGATTTGATAATATCAATCTTAACTTTGTAATCAGCGGAAGGCAAAAGGAGGACAAGGGGCACAATCGCCGATCGCTCGCCCCATTCCCCCAACATCCGAATGATAAAAATGAGCATTTTCCCCTTGGATTTTTCCAAATAGGGCAAAATCTCTTTTCCCTTGGCCTCGTATTGATTATTTTTAAGTGCCTCGCAGGTTTCCTCGAAAACCCTGTCGTTATCAGAAGAAAGAAGCGCTATTAAGTATTGGATGGATCTCTTTTCATGAATGCGTTTTAAGGAGCGAATCAAAGTGATTTTTTCAATTTCTCCGGATCCATCAATGATTTTCTGCAAAAAGGCCTTGGCTGGATCGCTCTCATCATAATAGGCCCTTAAAAGATATTCTCGGCGTTCCAATTCTGACAAAGATCTATAGACGTCCAGTGAAAACTCATTTTCATTCATCGAGCCACCACCGTGCTTGACTGAAAAACTGATCCTCCCTGGTCCTGAAAGCCATTCCCAAACGCATATCTTTTTTCATGTCATGCCATTGGCCCAGGGCATAATGGAATTCTGTTCTTTTTTTCACCCATCTAAAATTTTCCGGTTCCAAACTTTTTAGACAATCGGCCTCTTCAATGGCCATTTTCCAGTCTTTTTTTAATTCATAAATTGTCATCAGTCCTTCACGAGCCCGGACATTTTTAGGAGAAAGCTTAAGAACCCTCTCAAAAATTCCTATAATTTCCTGAAAAAAAGACTCCCTCATCTCCTGATTAAACGGAAGAATGGTCGCATAGCGGATAAAGACCTCCGCCCAATCCAGTTGGGCAACGACATCTTTGGGATTTTTTTTAACCCTCTCCTGAATGGCCGAGAGTTCAGAATCAAAATCTTTTTTGATCCTCGTCAGGGAGGTCGTGGCATAAAATCGAACCTCCATATCATGATCTTTTCTCAACGCATCCAATTGGGCCACCGCTTCTCTCGATCTTTCCTGTTCCAGCCGTTCTATCGCACCCCTCTTCAAATCAATATTATCTCCCTGAAGCAAATCGACCAGGGGCTCAAAATCCAGGGCCTCCAAAACAGCGGCATGATCGGATGAAACCAGCCATGGAAAGGGAGATAAACCAACATCCGTTTCACCTTCTGCCTCTTCTTCACGCTTTTGATGGCCCTGGATCTGATAGGTGAGCCAAATGACAAATCCAATAAGACATCCAACAACCGGCAGGAAAAAAACAAAAAAGGCGAGGTTCCGCCCCCAGAGGCGCTGCCGATTAAAAAGATCCGTCATCCATCCAAAACCCGCGAGAACGACAAGGACCGCCGCCCCATGCAGACAAAACGGCGCTATCCAATCGGTCCAATGAACAAAGACAATTTGCCTCCAATATAAATAACCAACAATCCCTTCTAAAAAAAAGGCCGTCAAAAAACAAAAATAAGGCAACCATTTTTTATGTTTCACAGGACCCAATTTTCCCCGGCCTTTTGAACCATTTGATCAAACGTCTTGATTTTGGGATCAAATGAACCCACTCCAAACTCAATATTGAGTAATTCCCCTTTCCCCTGAAAATCACCCAGATGAAGCTGATGAAAAGACTTTCTCAAATCCTGGCATACTTCCATGGCCCCCTCTTTTGAGGTGGTTAATAGCAAGAGGGCAAAGGGGATGTCTTCCTCACCAAATTTCGTCACAATATCAATTTCACGACTTTGATGATTTAAAAATCGGCTGACAACCTGCAAGAGATTCAGCTGCACCTCTTTTGGATAGGTCGTCAGATTTTTGAGACGTATGAGGACAACAGAAAACGGCAGATAATAGGTTTTTGAACGCAAAAATTCCTGTTTCCCGCGGCTTTGAAAATAGTGATGTTGGTAGACGTTGTAAATCTCATCAATGATGGTCTTGGAATACAATTCCTCAAAATAATACACTTTTTCCAAGGAATGGGAGGCCCAGTCCAGCAACAAGGACAACAGGTTCAAACTCGTGCTCGTAAAACGCAAAAAAGGAATATTTTGAATACTGTAAACACCAATCACTTCCCCATCTTCCCTCTTGAGCGGACCTGCAATCATGGCATCCCCCAAAAGACCTATTGGGGAGGAATCTTTCTCAGACCGGAGAAAATCACGAACACTGACGATCTTACCCGTAGAACCGGCCTGCCCAATAAGACCCTCCGTGCGATCAAGAATATTTTTCCGCCGATGATAATCCTGCCATCCCCTCTGATATTTCAAAACCCAACGATCCTCTTCCAATAGATAAATGGCCGACTCTGATGCCTCCAGGGTCTCGGAAAAAAAATCAAGCATGGCCGGATAGATGGTCTCACGATTCAGAGATTCCAGTTTTCTAGCACCACTATAGAGGGTGACAATCGTGGACATCTGGGAGACAATCTTTTTCTCCAAACCGGCGTTGACACTCTCAAGAAATTTTTTGTTGGACCCTAATGCGCTGATTTCTTGTTTTTGTTTCTCGATATCATCTTCTCGCTGGTGTAGACGCCGAATAAAACTCTCGATACCCACCCCTATCAAAACCCCCACCATAAGAAACAGCGAGGGAATAATATAAAACAAATAATCCTCAAAAAGATAGGGATCCCCCTTCAAATAAACGAGCGACAGATACAGCGATGAAGAGACAAGACCCGATACCAGCCCCGCCGACCAACCATAACGAAGTGGAAAGAAAAGAACCCCGATCCAGAAAGGATGGGGAGAGATACCATAAAACACAGGGATATCGGGATACAACAGATGATTCAGCAGTACAAGAACGCCGTAAAAGAATACAATTTCCCCGCAAATCTTGAAAAATCTTTTACCTTTTATTTGCTTTGTTATTTCGTCCTTGCGAATCCATTTCA
>Ga0155208_1074_pt1 | contig 18937 bp, 31 predicted proteins | sample RifCSPhighO2_02_FD_106176 | JGI IMG/M metagenome (GOLD analysis project Ga0155208, IMG submission 106176) | Deltaproteobacteria bacterium RIFCSPHIGHO2_02_FULL_50_15
TCTCTGATGAGCCAGGGGACCATCAGGAGGGCCACCGCTGGATCGGCCCACCACCAACCCTGTGTGGCATTGGCCGCAAGACCGATGAGCAAAACAAATGAGAGATAAGAACAGGCGAGCGTCTCCTTGGCCTCCGCGCGGAGGGCGAGGCTTCCAATTTCCCGAGCAGCCCGGAGTTTGCCCCAAGACACCAAGGGCATGACCACCAAAGAAGCACTAGCCAAAATTATCCCTATAAAACTTTCCTCCGGGGCCTCCTGAAACCACAATGAATACCCCGCCTGAATCACAACATAGAGGGCCAGGGCGATGAAGGTCCCACCTACAAAGCGATGAACACGATGCTCTATTTTTTCAATCCTCTCCTCACTCGCCCCCCGACTCTCCTCCCAAAGGCGCCACAACAAGAGACCGGCAGCGCATAATTCAATGACACTATCCAGCCCAAAACCAAATAGGGCAATGCTTGCGGCCTCTATCCCGGACCAGAGGGCCACGACGGCCTCAATCACATTGTAAGCCATGGTCGCGACAACGAGCCATAATCCAAGACGGACCCATTGTTGGTTTTCAGTGTTTTTCATAAAGGCTAAAAGGTCAGGACCTTACTATGGGGTGGCCCCTTTTTCTGTTTGAATGGAGATCTTTGACAGACCCGCCTGAGAGACTATATCCATGACAGCGACCAACCCCCCAGTCGAGGATTTTTCATCGGCCTGGATGATGACAACGGGCTGGGGCTTTTGCTTGGCAAGGGCCTTCATTTCAAATTTGAGTTTATCCATGGATATTGGGGTCCCAGAAAAATAAACCTTTTCCTGCTGGGAGAGCGAAATGACAACGGCCTTGCTATCTCCCCCACTTTGAGCGCTCTGAGCCTTTGGAAGATTGACCTTAATCGAATTCAATGTGGAATAATGCGCTGTGACAACGAGAAATATTAATAAAATAAACATGACATCCACTAAAGGTGTCACATTCAATTCTAAAAAATTCTCTCGTCGACGACTTTTAAAGATTTTCAAAACCATAATCAATTACTTCATTCTTCATTCTTCAGATTTGACAAGATTGATGACCTGCAATGAAAGGTCTTCCATCTTTAAAATGCCCAGATCTATTTTTGAAAGACATATTTTATGAAAAATGATGGCCGGAATCGCTACTGTCAGTCCCGCTACTGTCGTATAGAGGGCCTTATAAATGCCCCCGGCAATCATCCCCACCCCCTTGACCTCTCCTTGCATTTCAATCGTAGAAAACAGGTCGACCATCCCGATAACAGTCCCCAAAAAACCCAATAAGGGAGCCAATGTTGCAATCATAGAAAGCACAGATACATATCTTTCTAAACGAGAGGCCTCACGAGACCCCACTTCGGCAATGACTTCCTTGATCTCATTCCTCTTTTTGCCTGCATTTTCCATTCCAGCCAAGAGAACCCTGGAAAGAGAGGAATCATTTTTGCGACATCGTGTCATGGCACTGGGAATATCACCTCTTTTGACATCATCTTCAACTTCGATGAACAAATCTTTAGGATGAATCTGTGAAGGACGTAAGTACCAGAGACGCTCCAAAAAAATGGCCAAAGCCACAATAGAACAGAGGGCAATAGCCACCATAGTCCATCCGCCCACTTGAAAAAAATTAACAATACTTTGCATTGAACACCTCCAATGATGGCCTTACAAGTCAGTTCATTAATTTCTATTCATAAAACCTGACAGTACTAAGGAGAATATGAGACATCTTGCTTTTTCAATGTATAGTAAGATATGAACTCCTTAGTAATGCGCCGAAGATAATAATTTGTCGAAATAACTGATAAATCGGGAATGGACCCAGTTTTGAGGTCCGATATATTTTTCAATCACGGTTTGCCCCGGCCCCACAAGATAGGTTTCAGGAAGTTGATAGGTCCCGTAGGCATAAGCAACCCGGGAGGTCTCATCGAGCAAGACAGGAAAACTCACAGGGGTCTTTTTTAGAAATTTATTAATCGCAGGCCACTTTCCCTCATCGACACTAATGGCCAAGATGTCCAATCCCCTTTCGTGATAACGTTGATAGAGTTTGTCCATGGAAGGCATTTCATGAAGGCAGGGGGGGCACCACGTCGCCCAAAAGGAAACAAGGACGTATTTTCCTTTAAAATCATATAGTTGAACATTTTCGCCCGTCATCATGGGCAGGTCAAAGGGAGGGGCTAAATCCCCTACTTGGATCCCCTCATCATGAGCCTGAAAATAGATAAAATAGACAACGCTTGCAAAAAAAAGAACGATGAGAAGTGTGATCTTCTTCCATTTCATGCCTTTTTCTTATCTGCCTTTTTTCGTCCCCGTATTTTTTGCAACAATCCAACCTTTTTGGGTTTTTTAGGTGAGGTCTCTTTTTCGGACTTTGATTCTTTGGTCTTTTTTTCTACTGTTTCGACTTTTTTAGTCTCTTTCTTTTCCTTTTCTTTCTTTTTGGGGGCGGCTTTTTTCTCTTTTTTGGCCGGCTGCTTTTTCTCTGCAGCTAATTCCGAACCCTTAACTTTTTTAGGACGCTTTAAAGGGGCCCCAAGATACTCAATAATGACCATGGGGGCATTATCTCCATGACGATTTCCAATTCGATAAATACGGGTATAGCCACCAGAACGATCTTGAAATCGAACAGCAAGATCCGCAAACAACTTTCGGACAGTTTTAGAATCTCTTACAAATTGCAAGGCCTGACGGCGAGCGTGCAATGTTCCCTTTTTTCCCAGTGTAACCATCTGATCAGCACATCGTCTCAGTTCTTTGGCCTTGGCAATCGTTGTCTCGATACGCTCATGCTGAATAAGAGAAGTCACCATATTTCTCAGCATCGCCTTACGGTGTGAGGCTGTTCTTCCTAGTTTTCGATGATCTTTAAGATGTCGCATTTTTTATCCTTATTACAACCTGGGAAATTATTCGATCACTTCTTCCTTCGCAGCCACTTCCTCAACAGGCAGGGTCCACGAATCAAGCTTCATTCCGAGTGACAATCCCATTTCAGACAAAATCTCCTTGATCTCATTGAGTGATTTTCGCCCAAAATTCTTTGTTTTGAGCATCTCGGCCTCAGTTTTTTGACAAAGTTCACCAATATAGCGTATTTTGGCATTCTGGAGGCAGTTGGAAGACCGCACTGACAATTCAAGCTCATCCACTTTTCTATTGAGATTTTCATTGAATGACGGCCTTTCCTCTTTTAATTCTTCGAGAACCGGTTCAGGCACCTCTTCAAAATTAATGAAAATTTGAAGATGTTCTTTTAAAATCTTTGATGAAAAGGCCAAGGCATCCATCGGTTGGATACTTCCATCCGTCCATATTTCAACAGTCAAGGCGTCATAATCCGTTACTTGACCCACGCGGGCATTGGAGATTGTATAGTTGACCCTTTTAATAGGCGAATGAATCGAATCCAAAGGAATAGTGCCAATAGGATCTTTTTCAGACTTATTGCGTTCGGAAGGCACATACCCCTTATTCATCTTCACAACCATTTCCATCTTTAATTTGCCTTCACCTGTTAAAGTGGCTATATGCTGATCGGGCGTGAGTATCGTTACATTTTCAGGCACTTTAATATCCGCTGCTGTCACTTTCTTCTCCCCAGAAATATCAAGATGAATAGTGGCCTGATCTCCCGTTTCTAGTCGCAATCTGACCTGTTTGAGATTTAATAAAATTTCGGACACGTCTTCAATAACGGCCGGAATAGTAGCAAACTCATGCAAGACATTCTCAATACGTACAGAGACAATAGCCGCTCCCTGCAAGGACGAGAGAAGTACCCGCCGTATGGCATTTCCCAATGTCTGTCCAAAACCTCTCTCAAGAGGTTTGACAGAAAATTTTCCGTAGATCTCGGAACCTGCTTCCTTGTCCTGATCAACATTCTTAGGTTTTATTAAATTTCTCCAATTGCGATACATTATCGCCTCCTTCAGTCACCGCTTTATTTTGAATAAAGCTCAACGACCAATTGTTCTTGAATGGGCATTGTAAGCTCTTCCCGAGCAGGAAGCGCCTTTACTTTCCCCTTAAAATTATTTTTATCTAATTCCAACCACGTCGCCACTCCACGTCTTTCGTGACTTTCCATGGATTGAATAATGCGAGCTATTTTTTGACTCTTTTCTTTTATCGTAATTTCATCGCCTGCCTTTACACGATAGGAAGGGATACTGACTTTTTTGCCATTGACCCGAAAATGGCCATGCTGGATCAGCTGACGACCTTCTGCACGAGAGGTCACAAAACCCATCCGATACACGATTGTATCGAGCCGGGTTTCCAGCAATTTTAAAAGCGTATCGCCCGTCACCCCTTTTCCTTTGTCTGCAAGGTAAAAAATATTTCTAAATTGTTTTTCCAGCAAACCATACATCCTCTTCATTTTTTGTTTTTCTCTCAATTGTATGCCATATTCGGATGTCTTTGATCGCCGGCCTTGTCCATGCATGCCCGGTGAATACTGGCGTCTTTCAAGGGCACATTTTGGACCAAAACACCGATCACCCTTTAAAAACAATTTAACACTCTCTCGCCGGCATTGCCGACAAACAGAATCTTTATAGCGTGCCATCTAAACTCTCCGTCTCTTTGCAGGACGACATCCATTATGGGGAATGGGTGTTACATCCTTAATAAAGGTAACCCTCACACCAGAACTTGACAAAGCTCTTAAAGCCGATTCGCGACCTGCCCCAGGTCCCTTAACAAAAACGGAAACGGATTTAAGCCCGTAGATTCGCGCTTTATCAACAGCATCATTGCAGGCGACCTGTGCTGCAAAGGGCGTTCCCTTTCGCGACCCTTTAAAACCCATGACTCCAGCAGAGGACCAGGACAAAACCTGTCCCTGATTATCTGCAATGGTCACAATTGTATTATTAAAAGAGGCGTGAATGTGGACCACTCCCGCCCCCACTTGTTTCTTGACCTTTTTCTTTTTTGCCTTAACCTCGGCCTCTTCTTTTTTACCTGTGATGTTTTCAGTACCGGCTTCCCCTTCTTGGGTTGTTGCTTTTTCTTTGCCTGAGGTTTTTGCTTGACCTGCAACTTTCTCCTTGCCCACGATTTTTTCCTTACCAGAAGACTTTTCTTTGCCTGCAGATTTCTCTTTACCTGCAACTTTCTTTGCAGAATCCTCTGTCAGACCTTCCATAACGGTTGGCGTTTTTTTGCCCATAAATCATTCCTCTTACTTGGGAGCTGGAGCTTTCTTTCTTCCAGCAATGGCAATTCGTTTACGTCCCTTTCGTGTCCGTGCATTGGTGCTTGTTCTTTGTCCCCGAACAGGCAAATTGTTTCGATGCCGCGAACCACGATAGGTCCCGAGATCAATTAATCTCTTAATATTTAAAGATATCTCTTTTCTTAAATCCCCTTCAACACGATATTGCGCATCGATAATTTCACGAATTTTAGCCGCCTCCGCATCCGTGAGTTTCTCCGCACGAACATCCGGATTAATTCCCGCCTTTTTTAAAATTTCATTTGAAGAGGGGCGTCCAATACCAAAAATGTAGGTCAACGCGACCTCTATTCTCTTTTTTCCAGGAACATCTACACCTGCAATACGTGCCATCTCTCTCTCCTTTATGCTATCACGCGATTCCCGCGCCTCTAGGCCGGGAATCGCCCAATTAACCCTGTTTCTGCTTGTGCTTAGGATTCTTACAGATCACCCTCAAAATACCTCTCCTCCTGATGATCTTACAGTTTGAACATATTTTTTTTACTGAGGATCGTACTTTCATATTATCCTTTCGAGCGATATGTAATTCTGCCCTTCGTAAGATCATAGGGCGACATTTCCAATTTCACTTTGTCTCCAGGAAGAATTTTAATATAGTGCATTCTCATTTTCCCAGAGATATGAGCCAAGACACGATGCCCATTTTCAAGCTCTACCCGAAACATGGCATTGGGCAATGTCTCAACAACCTTGGCTTCAACCTCTATAACTCCTTCTTTTGCCATATTGACTCTATTTCACATCCTCAGGGATAAAATATCATACCCCTGATCCGTCAAGGCCACTGTATGTTCGAAATGGGCCGACAAGCTCCGATCCTTCGATACCGCTGTCCATCCATCATCGAGGATTTCTATATTATAATCTCCCGCATTGACCATGGGCTCCAATGCCAAAACCAATCCCTTCTCCAAAAGGGGCCCCGTATGAGGCGTTCCATAATTGGGCACCGACGGCGGTTCATGCATTTTTTTACCAATACCATGCCCCACAAACTGACGGACAACTGAAAACCCGGCACTTTCAACATGATTTTGAATGGCCGCCGAAATATCATGCAATCGATTTCCCTCTTTCATTTCTTTAATCCCCTTAAACAAGGCCTCCTTCGTCACACACAACAACCGACTGGCCTCGTCTGAAATTCGACCGACAGGGTAGGTCCTGGCCGAATCGCCAAAATACCCATTCAGTAAGGCGCCACAATCAACCCCAATGATGTCACCCTCTTTAAGTTTTGTCGGACCCGGGATCCCATGGACGACCTGCTCATTAATCGATGTGCACAACGTCTTTGGATATCCCAGATATCCCAAAAAAGCAGGTCTGGCGCCTCGCTTCATTATTAAATTCTCAGAGAACCTATCAAGCTCTTCAGTGGTAATACCCGGCTCGATCAACTTTTCTATTTCATCCAAAACATCTGCTACAATAAGTGAAGCCTCCCTCATTTTTTCAATTTCATCTGGAGACTTCAAAATAATCATTGTGACAAACCTAAAATGCCCTCTACCTTTTTATAAATATCTCCTGTCGACCCTTCACCGCTAATTTCCCTTAATTTTCCGCTACTCCTATAATAATCAACCAGCTTGTCATTCTTTTCATGATAAACTCTCAAGCGCTCTTGAATGACCTCGATTTTGTCATCGCTACGCTGAAATAATTCGCTGCCACACCGGTCACATATCCCCTCTTTTTTGGGTGGCGCAAACTGAATATGATAACCCACCTTGCATTCCCGACATTGCCGCCGTCCCGAAAGACGCCGAATGACCTCTTTGTCGCTCAAATTAAAATTGATCACATGATCAACACTAACATTCATCAATTTGACCATTTGATCCAGTGTCTTTGCCTGCTGAACAGTACGGGGATACCCATCCAATATCAGTCCCCTCCCATCATTACCCTCTTCCAATGCCTCCTTCATCACATTATTAATCACATCATCAGGAACAAGTTTTCCAGCCTTCATGTATTTTTCGACCTCTAATCCCAAGGGGGACTTCTTTTTGGCCGCTGCTCTCAGCAAATCCCCGGTTGAAATTTGCCTCATACCATGGTGCTCTATCAAAAACTGGGCCTGGGTCCCTTTGCCTCCCCCTGGAGGGCCTAATAAAATAATATTCATAATCCAACTACCGTCTCCCTCTAAAACGTCCAATCCGCTCTCCCATCAATCCCTCATACTGCCGACTCAACAAGTGTGTCTCTATCTGAGACAATGTGTCGATTCCAACACCCACAACAATCAACAATGAGGTCCCTCCAAAAGTAAAAGCCAGATTAGAAGGTATGCCAAATTGAGAAATCAAAATCTGCGGCAAGACACACACAAATGAGAGATAAAGGGCCCCTCCTAACGTAATCCTGGACAATATCCTGTCTATAAAGTCGGACGTATTGGACCCAGGGCGTATTCCCGGGATAAATCCCCCGTGTTTTTTAATGTTATCAGCCACATCCACGGGGTTGAATGTAACAGCCGTATAAAAATACGTAAAAAAGATGATCAGTCCAATGTAAAGGATCAAATGCGGCCACCCCTGACTCAACATCATTGCCAGCGACTGAATCTTTTCATTCTGGACAAATTGGGCAATCGTCGCCGGAAACAGAATCAAAGAAGAGGCAAAAATAGGGGGAATAACACCCGCTGTATTGATTTTCAAAGGCAAATGAGTACTTTGTCCTCCGTACAATTTTCTGCCTATCACCCTCTTGGCGTATTGTATGGGGATGCGCCTGTGGGCCCTTTCAAAAAAGATAATCGTAGCAATAATGCCAACGATAAAAGCCACCAGCAGCAAAAAACCAAACAATCCACCGAATTGATCTTTGGTACTCCATGCATCGCGGAAACCCGAGGGAATCCTGGCCACAATACCCGCAAAAATAATCAGTGAAATCCCATTGCCAATGCCGCGCTCTGTAATCTGCTCTCCCAGCCACATGAGCAAAATCGTTCCCGCTGTCAGGGTCACTAAGGTCGTAAAAAAGAACGAGGGCCCTCCGACACCCGATAAAAGCACCCCTTGTTGCTGTAAGCCAAAAGCGATTCCAAAACTCTGGACACAACACAAAAGGACAGTCCCATACCGGGTATATTGTGAAATCTTCTGGCGTCCTGATTCGCCCTCCTTTTGCAATTGAGAAAGCGACGGTACGACCACCGTCAACAGCTGAATAATAATGGAGGCACTAATATAGGGCATAATCCCCAAGGCCAACACGGAGAAGTTTTCTAATGCCCCTCCAGAAAATAGATTAAAAATTTCAAAGACCGTCCCGCTAGCAAAAACCCGCTGTAAGGCCTCAACATTGATACCAGGAGTAGGAACAAAAATCCCGATCCTGTATAGACCTATCATGGCAATCGTAAACAAGATCCGTTTGCGCAGTTCTGGTATCTTTGTAATGTTCGCAATGCCACTGGCCATTTAATCCACAACCTCGGCTTTACCCCCCGCGGCTTCAATTTTCTTAATAGCCCCTTTGGAAAAGGCGTGAGCCTTTATCGTTAAGGCAATTTCTAATTTTCCATTGCCTAAAATTTTCAGACCATCTTTGGCCTTCCCTGTCAGGTTTTCTTTTTTTAACAAATCCCAATCCACAACCGAATTTGCCTTAAATTCTTTAAGATCCCCTATATTACAGATGGCAAATTCCTTTTTAAAATAGTTCTTGAAACCCCTTTTTGGAATGCGACGGATGAAGGGCATCTGGCCGCCTTCAAAACCCCGCTTCTGACTATATCCGGAACGGGCCTTTTGTCCCTTATGACCCCGACATGAGGTGCCACCATGGCCAGAACTGTTGCCCCGTCCAACCCTTTTTCTCTTCTTTTTTTGCCCTTCTACTTTGGGCAGATTGGCTAAATTGATCATGTTTCCTTCTTGATCTCTCTTTTGGTACCCGTTTTTGTCCCTTTTTTACTAAGCCGTTCATGAGTCACTTTTCCCGTTGTTTCTTTTTTGGCCTCAGTTTTAATTTCCTTGGGGGCTTCTGACGATAAAACGGGCTTCTTATCTACGGATTCACAAGACACTAAATGGGCTACTTTAGAAACCATTCCACGAATAGCGTCTGTATCATTCAAAAATTTTTCATGCCCCATCCATTTAAGTCCCAATCCGGCAACAACCCTCCTTTGCCTTTCTGAACATCCAATAGCACTATAAACAAGCTTGACCTTTAAATATTGCACGATCCTTAACTCCTGATATCCTTGAACATCTCTTTACTCTTCAAATTTTGAAGGCCATTTATGGTAGCCTTCACAACATTATGGGGGTTACTCGTACCAATGGCCTTTGTTAAAATATTATGGACACCCATGACCTCCAGGACAGCACGAACAGGCCCCCCTGCAATCACACCCGTTCCTATCGAAGCGGGTTTTAGAAAAACCTTACCCGCACAAAACCGGCCTGTTACCTCGTGAGGGATGGTTCCTTCGATCAAAGGGAATTTTTTTATTGTTTTTCTAGCCTTCTCTGTGGCCTTCCGAATAGCCTCAGGCACCTCTTTAGCCTTACCCAGCCCTACACCGACACTGCCTTGCCCATCTCCCACGACGACAAGGGCCGAAAAACTAAAGCGTCGACCTCCCTTGACCACCTTGGCCACCCGGTTAATATTTACTATTCTTTCAATTACATTTTTTCCGTCTTGTTCTGCCATAAATTCGCCCTTTGTAATCTCTGAAAAACCCTCTACTCTGGAAACCTCTCAAAAAGACCCAGATGCAAGGCGCCCGCCGAGTGAGGCCCGAGACGTACTAGAAAGTACGTTGAGGGCCGCGCGAGAAGGGCAACGCCGCAGATGGGACTTTTTCAGAGGTTTCATTTCCTAAAATTTTAACCCCGCCTCTCTAGCTCCTTCAGCCAGGGCCTGAACACGTCCATGATAGCGATAACCACCTCTGTCAAAAATAACATCCTTTATATTTAGGGCGAGCGCCTTTTTAGCAATGATCATTCCCAATTCCTTGGCTCCATTGACATTGGCCTTATTCTTTTTGCCATTAAAATCACTCGATAGCGTTGTCGCACATGTAATCGTCTTTCCTTGATGATCATCAATAATTTGAGCATACATGTTCTTAGAACTGCGATAGACCGAGAGTCTCGGCCGTTCTGCTGTTCCGCGCACCTTTTTTCTCACCCTCTGTTTTCTGCGTCGTTGTCCTTCAACCTTTTCTAGGGCCATGACTACTTCCCTCCTGAGGAGGTTGCTGATACTGTCTTACCAGCCTTCTTAATAATAATCTCATCACTGTACTTAATACCCTTGCCTTTATAAGGTTCTGGGGTGCGATACTGTCGAATCTGCGCCGCCGTCTCCCCTACAAGTTGTTTATCAGATCCAGAAATAGTAACCCTTGTCGCCTTCTCAACATGAATCTTAATTCCTTCCGGAATAGGAAATGTAATGGGATGTGAATATCCAAGGGTCAAATTGAGATCTTTTCCCTTTACTTCAGCACGATATCCCACCCCGACAATATCCAACTCCTTTTTAAAACCAACAGAAACACCACTGACTATATTTTGAACCAAAACTCGCATCAAACCATGACGACTTCGCGACGTTTTAACACTGTCTTTAGCCTTAAGAAAAATCTTCCCGTCAGAAATCTGGACATCCAAACAGGGATCAATCTTTAATGAATGAGTCCCCAACGGCCCTTTAATGGTCAATTCATTACCACCTAAGGTCGCATTGACCTTATCAGGAATTTCAACCGGCATTTTTCCTATGCGTGACATAATCAGCCTTTAGTAAACAACGCAGAGCAATTCTCCGCCCACCTTTTTTTCCTTTGCCTTTTGATCTGAAAAAACACCGAAGGGGGTAGAAAGAATACCTACTCCCAATCCATTTAAAATCGGTTTAATGTCTCTATAACCTTTATAAACTCGGCATCCAGGTTTGCTGATACGTCTAATAACATTAATAACCGGCGTTTTTTGCGGGGTGTATTTCAGGAAAATAATAATATTTTTGTGGTGCCCCAGCTGTTCCACTTTATAATTGGATACAAAACCCTCTTCCTGAAGAACCTTAACGATCTCATGCTTCATATTAGAATAAGGGACAACAACCTCACCCTTTTGAGCTTTTAAACCATTTCGTATCCGTGTTAATAAATCTGCAATGGGATCTGTATTCATATTTAATATCCTTACTCCCCAATCAGCACATTAATAGATTACCAGCTGGCCTTCAACACACCTGGCAACTCACCATTGAGGGCACGCTTGCGAAAACACAAGCGGCACATTCCAAAACGTCGAATATACGCCCGGGGCCGGCCACACAAGGCGCACCGGTTATAAGCCCTGACCTTAAATTTCGGTTTTCTCTTCGATTTTACAATGATGGATGTTTTTGCCATACCTTTGATTATCCTTATGTGCGAAAAGGAATGCCTATTTTCTTTAGCAATGCTCGTCCTTCTTCGTCATTTTTTGCAGTTGTTACAATAGTCACATTAAAACCTCTTATTTTATCAACCTTGTCATAATTTATTTCCGGAAAAATAATCTGCTCTGTAATCCCCAATGTATAATTTCCCCTCCCATCAAAACCTTTTGGAGAAATTCCCCTAAAGTCACGAGTACGAGGCAAAGCCACATTGATCAGTCTTGACAAGAATTCATACATCCTCTTACCCCTGAGTGTTATTTTACATCCTAGTGGCATTCCCTCTCGCAATTTGAAGGTAGCAATGGATTTTTTAGCACGAGTAATTAAAGGACGCTGACCCGTAATCAAGGCAAGCTCTTCAGCAGCACGATCCAGCACTTTGGCATCCTGAGTGGCTTCCTTGAGACAGCTAGAAACAATGACTTTCTCCAACCGAGGAACTCTCATAGAGTTTAAACCACCCAACTCTTTTTGGAGGGTCGGCAAGCATTCTGTCTTGTAATATTTCTCAAAATTCATAAACATCCCTCTAAAGCACTTCAGGGGCTAAAGAGACAATTTTCATGTAGTTTTTTGCGCGCAATTCTCTGGCAACTGGACCAAAAATTCTTGTACCCAATGGCTCACCCTTTTCATCGATCAAAACCGCAGAATTATTATCAAATCGAATATAAGAACCATCTCGCCTTCTCACTTCTTTTCGTGTGCGAACTATGACGGCTTTTTTAACGTCTCCCTTTTTCACCTTGGATTTTGGGATGGCTTCCTTGACCGAAACAACAATAACATCACCCAGAGTGGCATAACGCCGGCGGGTCCCGCCCAATACACGGATACACATCAACTTCTTTGCACCAGAATTATCAGCGGCATCACATATTGATTGTGTTTGTATCATTCCTCATCCTTGTCGTGGGTCGTCGCCTTTTCTATTATTTTAGAAACACGCCAGCTTTTATCACGCGAAATGGGCCGATCCTCTTGAATCATAACTTTATCGCCCAACTGGCATTCATTTTTTTCATCATGAGCCTTGAGTTTATTTTGTATTGAAAGATATTTTTTATATTCTTTGTGAAAAATTCTGCGATCAATTCCCACGACAACTGTTTTGTCCATTTTATTACTCAAAACTGTACCAAACATTGTTTTTCTTTTTGTTCTTTCAGCCATGATCTTCCACACCTTTTTCGTTTAAAATTGTCATAATCCGAGCAATAGTCTTTTTTGTCTGTCTCATCTTTGAAATGGAACCAACATCACCCACCTTGACGTTGAGACGCAACAGGACTTCTTCGTTTTTCAACTTACCCACGAGCACCTCAAGATCAGACTTCTTCTTCTTTCTAATTTCACTAGGCGTCATGATAATCCTTCCGACTGACAAGCTTTGTTGCAACAGGCAATTTATGGGCCGCCAGCTCAAAGGCCTCTTTTGCTATTTCCCTAGTCACGCCTTCCATCTCATAAAGCATCCTTCCAGGCTTAATCACGGCTACCCACGCTTCAACAGGCCCCTTTCCCTTTCCCTGCCTTGTTTCTAAAGGTTTTTTGGTGATGGGTTTGTCCGGGAAAATCCGAATCCAAATCTTCCCACCTCTTTTAATGAAGCGCGACATCGAGATTCGAGCCGCCTCGATCTGACGATTGGTAATCGCCCCACGGCTAATCGCCTGAAGACCATATTCACCAAAGGATAGATTGCATCCTCGAGTGGACAATCCTCGATTGCGTCCTTTTTGAGTCTTGCGATATTTTGTACGCGCCGGCATCAACATAAACAAATCCTCAATACTAAATCGTTCTTCCCTTGGCCTCAGGTTCTGGCTTGCATAATATCCATGTCGTTATGCCAATTTTCCCATAAGTCGTGTTGGCCTCAGCAAAGCCATAGTCAATATTGGCTCTCAACGTATGCAAGGGGATTCTCCCCTCACGATACCATTCTGTGCGGGCAATCTCAGCCCCACCCAAGCGTCCAGAACACTTAATCTTGATTCCCTCCGCTCCAAACTTCAGGGCAGATCCAACAGCCTTCTTCATCGCTCTGCGGAAGGCAATACGCCTCTCGAGTTGTAAAGCAACGCTTTCAGCCACAAGCTGGGCATTGGTTTCCGCTTTCCTCACCTCATGGATATTGACCGTCACTGCCTTTCCCGTCATTTTGGACAAATCCAGTTTCAAGGCATCTATTCCCGTACCTTTTTTCCCAATAACCAACCCAGGACGCGCTGAATAAATATTAACGCGAACAGCCCCTGAAGTCCGTTCTATCTCGATATGGGATACACCTGCACTATAGAGCTTCTTCTTCACATACTGCCGAACCATAATATCCTCGTGGAGCAGCTGACGATAATTGCCTTTCGCATACCACCTGGCCAACCACGGTTTTGTAATTCCGACCCTAAATCCAATTGGATGTGTCTTTTGTCCCATAATTATTTCTCATCGAGTGTTAATGTTATGTGAGATGTCTTCTTGCAAATCCGGCTAGACATGCCACGAGCCCTGGTCATAAAACGTTTATTTGTGGGCCCCTGATCTACCAAAATACTTTTGACATACAGATTTGATGTGTCGATCGAACCCTTTTGGCTAGCGCTGTTCATCGCCGACCGAACCAATGTCAGTAGTGTATGAGCGGCAACTTTCTCCGTAAAACCCAAAATCTGGCAAGCCTCCTCGGCATTTCTTCCCCGAATCAAGTCGGCAACGAGTCGAACCTTTCGGGGCGACATCCTTAAATATTTTAATCGTGCCTTAACTGCCATAATAACCTTATGCTGCCGCTGGGGCACTCGTCTCTTCTTTCTTTGTCTGATGACCTTTGAAAATTCTTGTCGGGGCAAATTCTCCTAGCTTATGCCCCACCATATTCTCCGTCACAAAAACAGGTATAAACTTCCGGCCGTTATGGACGGCAAATGTCAATCCAACAAAATCAGGAGTAATTGTAGACCGGCGAGACCATGTTTTAATCACCTTTTTACTCTTTGTCTCATTGGCTACCTGTACCTTTTTTTGCAAATTTTCATCGACAAACGGGCCTTTTTTTAATGATCGTGGCATAATTTATTTCCTCACATCACTTTTTTCGGCGATCTTGCACAATAAGAGACTGTGTCCTGCGATTATTTCTCGTCTTATGACCTTTGGTATGCAAACCCCATGGAGAGGTAGGATGATTCCCTCCCTTGGATCGGCCTTCACCACCCCCGTGAGGATGATCTACCGGATTCATGGCAATACCTCTCACATGAGGATATCGACCCAACCAGCGCATACGACCAGCCTTGCCATATGAAATATTCTCATGGTCAATGTTTGACAGTTGTCCAATGGTCGCCTTGCAATCAATAAGAACTTTTCTTACTTCACCTGACGGAAGTTTTAAGAGTGCATAATTATCCTCTTTTGCCGTCAACTGAGCAAATCCGCCGGCGGAGCGAACAATCTGTCCGCCTCTTCCAAGATGCAATTCAATATTATGAATCTGCGTTCCCAAAGGGATGTTGCGTAACGGCAAGGTATTTCCCGGCTGGATATCGGCCTCTTTTGAAGAGACAACTTGATCTCCCACTTTCAGACCCTCAGGTAACAATATGTATCTTTTTTCTCCATCCTTATAGACAATAAGGGCAATATAGGCCGTCCGGTTGGGATCATATTCAATAAAATCGACACGTCCGGGAATATTGATCTTGTCGCGCTTAAAATCAATCAAGCGATAGGACCTTTTATGGCCACCACTACGATATCGAGACGTAATACGACCATTATTGTTTCGACCTCCCGTTTTATTCAGCGCACGAACCAAACTCTTTTCAGGCTTTTTTCTCGTCAATACAGAAAAATCAGCCGTCGTAATAAATCGCCGTGATGGAGTATAGGAATTATATTCTTTAATGGCCATTATTTTGCCTCAAAAAACTCTATTCTCTGTCCCTCTTTTAAACGAACAATTGCCTTCTTCCACTTTTTCATCAGATTTTGGCTCCGCCCAACACGCTTGTATTTCCCATGCTGAATCAAGGTATTCACCTTCAAGACATCCACTTTAAAAAGTTTTTCTACAACTTCTTTGATTTGATGCTTCGAGGCCCTTCGATCCACCTCAAAAAGATATTCATTATAAGCTATCTTCTGCTGTGTCGACTTTTCTGTCACCAAGGGTCTTTTTAATATATTATTATTCACGCCAAGATCTCCTGAGCCTTATCAAGCGCCACCTGTGTCATCACCAAATAATCATGGGCCAATACATCCAAAACATTGATATGGTTGACCAGAATAACCTTAAATCCAGGAACATTTCTCAACGATTTAAAAACTTTCTCTGCCGGCTTGTCTAAAACTACAAGGGCATTCCCTATATTTAATTTCTCAAAAACTTCTACTGCTATCTTGGTTTTGATTGCCTTAAAATCAATTTCTTTGAAAATGTAGAGTCTCTTTTCATTATATTTCTGACCTATGAGGGAGCGAAGAGCCGTATGGCGCATTTTTTTTGGAAGTTTCGTTGACCAATCCCTTGGTCGGGGTCCAAAAGTCTGTCCTCCACCCACAAAAATAGGGGCCTTTATATCCCCATGACGTGCATTGCCCGTCCCTTTTTGACGATAGATCTTCACAGTGCTTCCACTCACCGCATGTCGATTTTTCACTGAGGAAGTGCCTGCACGCAAATGAGATCTTTGCCAATTGAGGACCTGATGAACAAGGGGCAGATGTGCCTTTCCTAATAAAAAACCTTCCGGAAGATTGACATCTCCTACTTTTTTCTTCTGTAAATTATAAACTTCAATGGTCGACATCTCTAATCACCCATCTCCTTATTTACTAACAGTCTCACAATTGAATAGACAGTGGGAGAGCTGTTAGCCCCTCTTCTTATTATATTTACGAAGGTAAGGGGCCATCCCTACCTTAATAAACTATAATGGGGAGAGGGATAGTATTACAGAACCGGCTGTGGGTCCTCTCGGACCGTCTTTATTATTTCGGTTCTGTTAATATCTTCTTGGGCTCTCCTTCTTTGGCTTCGATCTTTTTATCCTCGCTAACCTCAGATTTTGAAATGCGGGATTCAAAATCAGGATCACAACTCTCAATAACAAGAAATCCATTTTTGGCGCCGGGCACCGATCCTTTTAAATAAATCAAGTGGTCTTCATTTTTAACAGCTATAATCTCAAGATTGCGTACGGTGACGCGCTGAGTCCCCATGTGTCCGGGCAGTTTCATATTTTTAAAAACCTCTCCGGGAGAGGTTCTTTGGCCAATGGATCCCGTCGTTCTGTGAAACCGAGAACCATGGGACGCGGGACCGCCGTGTTTCCCGTGCCTTTTAATAACACCCTGAAAGCCCTTTCCTTTCGCATGCCCACTCACGTTAACCACATCACCTGCGCGAAAAGTACTGACTTCGATACTTTGTCCTATTTGGTAGTTTTCTGTTTTGTTCAAACGAAACTCCCTTAAATACCGATGGGGTTTAATCTTGTTTTTTGAAAAATGCCCCTTGGAGGGACGATTAAACTTTGACTCCTTCAGGACCTTGAAACCCAGTTGCACCGCATTATAACCATCCTTGGACCCCGTTTTAATCTGAACAACAACACAGGGACCCGCCTTAACAACAGTCACAGGTATGACTTGGCCTTCATTGTCATAAATCTGTGTCATCTCCAATTTTTGTCCTAATAGTCCCGCTGCCATAATTTAAACTCCATCACATCATCTTGATCTCTACTGAAACTCCCGCGGATAACTCCAACTTCATGAGGGCATCTATTGTTTGCTGTGTCGGCTCAAATATATCGACCAAACGCTTATAGGTCCGGATTTCAAAATGCTCCCTAGATTTTTTATCCACATGTGGAGATCTCAAAACACAGTACCTCTCGATGTGTGTCGGTAAAGGAATAGGACCCGCCATGCGGGCTCCCGTTCTCTTTACAGTTTCTGAAATCTCAGAAGCCGCCTGATCCAATAATTTATGATCAAAGGCCTTGAGACGAATCCTAATTCTTTGATTTTCAGAGTTCATATTCCTTCCTACTCAATAATTTCACTCACCACCCCGGCCCCCACCGTCCGACCGCCTTCTCGCACCGCAAACCGCACCTCTTTGTCCATCGCAATCGGTGTGATCAACTCCACCTCTATCGATATCCGATCCCCGGGCATCACCATCTCCACATCCTTCGGCAATATCACGATCCCCGTCACATCCGTCGTCCTAAAATAAAACTGCGGCCGATATCCCTTGAAAAATGGCGTGTGACGCCCCCCCTCCTCCTTCGTCAATACGTAGATCTCCGCCTTAAACTTCTTGTGCGGTGTAATCGATCCGGGCTTCGATATCACCTGCCCCCTCTCTACATCCTCCCTCTTCAACCCCCGTAACAATAACCCTACATTGTCCCCGGCTCGTCCCTCATCCAATAACTTCCGAAACATCTCCACCCCCGTCACCGTCGTCTTCGTCGTCGGTCGTATCCCCACCAACTCCACTTCCTCCCCCACCTTCACGATCCCTCGCTCCACTCTCCCCGTCGCCACCGTCCCTCGCCCCGATATACTAAATACATCCTCCACCGGCATCAAAAATGGCTTGTCGATCTCTCGCTTCGGCTCCGGGATATACGTGTCGATCGCCTCCATCAACTTCATGATCGCTCCCTCACCCAACTCCCCCGTGTCCCCCTCCAAGGCCTTCAACGCACTCCCCTTCACGATCGGGATGTTGTCCCCAGGAAACTCATACTTGTTCAATAACTCCCGTATCTCCAACTCCACTAAATCCAATAACTCCTTGTCATCCACCGTGTCACACTTGTTCAAAAAGACCACAATGTACGGTACGTTCACCTGCCGCGCCAATAACACATGCTCCCGCGTCTGCGGCATCGGACCATCCGCCGCCGAAACCACCAAGATCGCTCCGTCCATCTGCGCCGCCCCCGTGATCATGTTCTTCACATAGTCCGCATGCCCAGGACAATCCACATGCGCATAATGCCGATTCGCCGTCGAATACTCCACGTGCGCCGTCGCTATCGTGATCCCCCTCTCCTTCTCCTCCGGCGCCTTGTCGATCTGGTCAAACGCCACAAAATCCGCCGTCCCCTTCTTCGACAATACCTTCGTGATCGCCGCCGTTAATGTCGTCTTCCCATGATCCACGTGTCCGATCGTCCCCACGTTCACG
>Ga0155208_1072_pt2 | contig 18607 bp, 24 predicted proteins | sample RifCSPhighO2_02_FD_106176 | JGI IMG/M metagenome (GOLD analysis project Ga0155208, IMG submission 106176) | Deltaproteobacteria bacterium RIFCSPHIGHO2_02_FULL_50_15
GTACTTCACGGAAGAACGGAAGCGGAACCGGCTCAGCAAGCGGCTCTAGAGTTAAGTTTTGCTGAAAAGGCCTTGCTTATAGGTTGTGCGGTAACGACAGTAGGCCTTAGCGGGCCGTTCCTACCCGCGCCGTCCCTATCCGGGCTGTTCCTACCCTGTGTGTTGCTTAATGGGTACGTTTGGGGACCAATGAGTGATAGCCACTAATTGTCCACCACCCACTGTTCCGTGTTTAAAAAAGATACGCTGGAACGTTGAATACCTTGACTAGGTATACCTAAATAAGGTATATTTTACTATGGCCATACAATCTTTCGTTGATAGAGCAGCTCAAGAATTGTTTGAGACCGGAAAGGCGAGAAAAAAGATTGGCTGGAGTAACATTCGAAAGATTGTACTACGAAAGTTAGATATGCTGCATTATGCACACAAATTAGATGATTTAAGATCTCCTCCGGGAAATCACCTTGAGTTGCTCAAGGGGAACTTGGAGGGATTTTATAGCATTCGGATTAATGAGCAATGGAGGGTTATTTTTGATTGGACAGAGAGTGGCCCAGCAAATGTTGAAATAATCGATTATCATAAATAGCAAAGAGGTGGATCATGAGACCTATGAAACGAAAACCAACGACCCCTGGGGAAATTCTCCAAGAAGAGTTTTTATCCCCCCTAAAACTCACCCAGAAAGAATTGTCTGCCCATATCGGTTGCGACGTCAAAGTAATTAATCGTCTTGTGAATGGTCGCACCGCTGTGACGGCACCATTAGCATTAAAACTTGCTGCCGCTTTCAACACGACCCCTGAATTCTGGCTGAATGCCCAAAAGGCGGTGGATATTTATGAGGCTTATAAAGAAACAAAAAAACTGCCAAAGGCACTCCTCGTTAACGATCATCGGATTCACGTTTAAAATCATGTGAACAGTTGTGAACGGTATCTCCCCTTTCTGAACAACTCTAAGGCCAAAAAGCCGATAACCACTCTATTATGGCACCTATCTTTGGAAGAGGGTCGCGTGGATATTACGAAACGTGGCGCCGTCAATATCTGGATACGGTGCATCCACTAAGGTTTGAGACAAGTAGAATGAATCGCGAGGTGCGTCACGTCCGTGAATTGGGCAGTAGTCACCGAGACGATCCAGTACTTCCAGATTTTGAACCTGTTTTGATTACCCATCCTCGGCGATTTCTTTTTGGCCAGGCCTCGCCCTTTCTCCCCCCCTATCTTCGGAGGGAATCAGGAACTCACCCATTTGAGATCAATCTGATTCACCACGAAGCGGTAGGACAAGATCGTCATTTGTTCACCATGGCCAACGGGAGCTGGCTTCGAGCGGATCTTTACCGAGACACCAGCGGTCAAGGGATCATGATGGTCGACAATATGGCCACACCTCCGGAGCTCCAGGGCAGGGGTTATGGAAGGGCCCTTATGCAGGCCGCATTAAGATTTGGGCGGAGGCAATTCGACATCGATGTGGCGGAGATGAGGGGTACGCTTGATCACTCCAACCGTCTCTCCTTGGAAACAGGTGGCCCCACAGCAACCCCACTTCATAAGCAAATGTTTCGCTTGGGCTTTACTTTGATTGAATATCAAGCTTGGTCGGGACAACTGGTCGGCCGCCGAAATTTAGCCGGATAATTCCTTCCGTTTTTAAGGCATGGGCCCCAACGATAAGATAACGAATTTTATAGGTATTTAATGTTTTGAACAGATCTTCGTAATCTTGACTGATTTCCACGTTTTCCCCTCACTTTAAAAGAATCTATGACCATGATCCAGGCGGCGGCAAAACGAGCTTGAGCGCCGGATCTTTTCCAAAAACGGATATCAAACTCCCTGGCCTCCCTTGGAGATTGGGCTTTATGGAGGAGGACTTTCCGCATACGAAAATAATATCACATTCGTTGGGAAACGCAACGAACTCTACAGACTGATATCACCGCTTTTTCTTGCCCGAAAGGCCCATTCATGATAGTTTTTTCGCTGGATAAGGTAAAAGGAGGGTAGCGTCTTGATCCCCATGGATCGCGATGATCTTATATTGATGATGGAGGCGGGGTATATTTACCTTGGCATGAAGAAGTTTAAGGAGGCCAAAAAGGTCTTTGAGGGGGTGGCGGTCTTGACCCCCAAGAGTGAAGTCCCCCTTGTGGCCATTGGGGCCGTCTATTTTGGACAATTGAAATATGACCAGGCCATTCGGATGTATCGCAAGGCCTTGCGCATGGTCCCGGAGAGTCCCTTTGCCCATGCCTATCTGGGCGAGTCCCTCTTCTTCAAGGGTGAAAAACAGGCGGCGGTCAAGGAATTGAATAAGGCGGCAGACCTTGATCCCAAGGGGAAGTCCGGGGATTTTGCCAAGACATTGCTGGAGGCGATCCATAATGGCTTTGAACCTCCTCAACCGGGTTCGAATCCTCCTCCGTCTGCAGCATCCAAGTAGTCAAAGATCGAGGTGGACGTGAAGGAAGTCTCTCTCAAATTTTCTATACTTCTCTTGGTTGTGACCCTGTGCGTGGCTTGCCAATACAACAGCCTCCATCACAATCTTTCGGAGACAGATGCGGATCAGATTTTAGCGGTTCTCCATCGCAGCGGCATCAAGTGTCGCAAGCAAAAGGAGATCTCTGCTCAGGAAGTCAGTTGGACGGTGGAGGTCCTGTCAGGGCAAGCGGATGAGGCGAGACAGATCCTGATCGATCATAATCTTCCCCGTCAAAAACAACTCGGTCTCTCCGGGGTGTATCAAGAAAAGGGTCTCATCCCCACGCCGGATGAACAACAGGCGCGCTATTTGCTGGCCCTGAAAGGGGAGATTATTAATTCCCTGGAGAGCATTCCCGGCGTCGTGGATGCCGATGTTGTCTTGAATATTCCTAAAAAGACGGAGTTTTCAGAATTGGAGGAAAAGGAGGAAAGACCCACTGTCTCCGTCGTCGTTCGCATCCATGAGGGGTCGGAGGCGACAAATCTCACAGAGGGCAAGATTCAGCGCTTTGTGGCCAACAGTGTTCCCAACCTGGATCCCAATGATGTGACCGTGATTATGTCCGTGACCCGCCGTGTGGATATTTCTTCCCCCTCCTTTGGCCCCTTGCCTGAGGACCTGCCACCTGGGGAGGAGGTTCCTCTCGACGGGGAAGAAGATATTGAGGTCCCGGTCTCGGACTCCCCTTTGGTGACGATTGCCGGTATCACGATGGACGTCGCCTCCAAGGACCGTTTTAAAACCTATGCGATAGTCTTTTTGGTGATCCTGATGGTGATTGCGGCGGCCCTCCTCCTCAATGTCTTTCGATTTAGCCAGTACCGTCGCCGGGTAGAATCCGGAGAGGCCGTTGAGGCCTTGCCGTCAGGGAAAGATCAGTATAATCAAGGACTTTTGGGAGGAGGACCGCCGGGGGGACCCCCTCAGGGTGGGGGCTAAAACCAGGGAATCTCCATTTTTTGCCCGAGGGGCAACTCAAGTCCCCATCCATTCCGATAATACATTGTGAGAGGGTTTTAATAAGTGACAGGGGACCAGTGATGCGGAATGTGTTTTTTTAAGGAGTCTATTCATGTCACCCGTTGAGAGTCAGTTTCATGGGGTCAATGTCAATGTCGTCAAGACAGAGGCGCGTGTGGCCCAAATGGGTGATCCCATGCCCATCCGCCGAGGAAAGGGTTTTGGGACCTTTTTGCAGGCCATGGGGTCCTTTTTGGGACCTGTGGGGATGGCGGCAGGAATGATTGTTCCTGGCGCCCAGATTGGGGGCCTAGCCGCCTATGGGGTGGCTGGGATGGGATCTCATATTCGAAATCGTGCCAGTGAATCCGTATTAGAATCCAAACCCATGCCTGTTTCCTTTCCTGGTATGGGAGGACCCGCCTCCGGTGGTGGCATTCAGCCAGTTGCCTTTGGCAGCCAAAGCGGTTATACTGTTCCCAGCGGTGACGCTTTGGATGTCATTACGCAGCGGAATGGATCCACTCATCAAATGATTCATTCCATAGGAAATCCATAGTCAGAAAAAAAGAGGGGTTATGAGCGTTCGACGTACGGGAGGCGGCAGACCTTCAGGGGGATCTTCATCTGTTACGGGTTCCGGGGGTGTTGGCGGGGCTTCTTCGGTCAAAGGACCGGGAGAGATCGAGGCTGCGGAGGCCTCATCGGGGGCTGCCAATTCCATTCGAGCCGGGGCCGCAGAACTCATCAAAAAATTAAAAGAGACCGGAGGTGTTGGATTTGATCGTCACCGCCAGGAACTCGCTCAGGGTGTCATCAAGTATTTTGGAGAGATGCTCGAAGAGGACCCGGAGATGTTTAAGAGATTTTTTGAGGGCCCGGAAGATTCTAGCGATGATGGTTCGGCGACTTAGTTTCTTTACTAGGGAGGAATGTTTTGTTTGGTCGATTCAAAAAGAAAAAGATTTCTGCGAAAAAAACGATCAGCCCCAAGGTGGTAGCGAAGACGCGAGGCCCTGTCAAAGACCATAAGCCCGTCAAGAAAATTGCAGCCCCTCCCCCTCCTCAAAAAAAAATGACCAAAAAAGAGGACAAACTCATTCAGCAGAGAAATGCGATCGTGGAACAGTATATGCCCTATGCGACTTCTATTGCCGGTCGTGTGATGCAATCCCTCTCCTCCGCCGTGGACTATGATGACGTCCTTTGTAATGCCCGGTTGGGTCTTCTGGAATCCGCCCGCCGGTTTGATCCTACGCTCAATGTCGATTTTAAGACCTTTGCCTATTATCGTATCAAAGGAGCTATTTATGATGGTTTGCGAAAGACGGGATGGGTTCCCCGTTCTCTGTATGCCAAGATAAAATTCGAACAAGCGACGAACGAATACTTGCAATATATGTCAGAAAAATCAGGGGGCAAGGAGGCGGGATTTCGTGGTGATGAGGAGATCAGCGAACTCTACGATACGGTCAATTCATTGGCCTCCATTTATGTTATTTCCATCGATGCCACAGAGGGAGGAATGGATGTTGCGGACACCCATGCCGTGGACAGCGAACAAAGCGCCGAATTTCAACAGATCAAGAAACACATGAAAGAGGCCATTGAGCTTCTCCCTGATAAAGAACGCAAGCTCATCAAGATGTATTATTTCCAAAACAGGACCCTTGAAGAGGCGGGCGAGGATCTGGGTCTCTCTAAATCCTGGACGTCCCGCCTTCATGCCCGCGCCCTGGAAATGCTTTTCAAGAAGATCAATTCAAAAATCCGGATGAATCGGGAAGGAGACCGGTCCCAGTTTTCCATCTCCCCTCAGGAAGGGGCGGGGGACTTTTCATCGGAGGCCCCGACGCCCTCTCGATCACCTCCTTAGGGAGTATGAATTACGGACCCTCATGGGGCCTTGAGTCCCCACAAACGGGTCTCCTCCCCTGATTTCCCTGGTTTTTACCCCCCGATAGGGCCGGCAGGTAGTTAAAAACTCCTTAAATTTAAGCAGGTTATAAACCATCCTTTTTTTGGTGGGATGGTTTTTTTTGGCACCAAATCTGCATATAAATAAAAGTGATCCTCCAAGGGAGGGTTGAGAAGGAGCGAGAAGGTATGGCCATCGTTGAGTTAAAGACAGCCCGTGAGGTCGTGACAAAGGCCGTCCAGCCTGAGATCAAGCCCCAGACCCAGCCCAATCAGGACTATTCCAAATTTCAGAAGATGTTGGAGGCGCAGCAACAGTCTAATGCCCAGGTCGTCGAAAAGATGGCCGATTTGAATTTGGTCAACAATGGATCCGCCATCCAGATGAAGTCAGTTTCGGCGGAAGGTTTGAATATTGATCCCTCCAAGATCGAGACCAAAGATGAGATTCAGACAACGAACAAATTGGGTAATATGTTCGCCGAGGTCAATCGTGGGCAATTACAGATGGAAAATATCATGGAGATGATGGGGAGTGGGCGCAATTTTTCAGGTCAGGAACTCCTGGCCATTCAGGCGGGCATTTATTCTATTGTGCAGGAAATGGAACTCGCGGCCAAGGCTGTGGAGCAGGTAAACCACGCCCATAATACCCTCTGGAGAACGCAACTTTCATAATCAGCTACGTCTCATTCTCGGCCTTCACAAAAAACAATATCTAATATATAATATTTCCACTTTTATGCCCCTGAATAGTCGGCAACAAATGTTGGCCTACACGACCTTGATGACCGAAGGCGATCATTTTGCCACCCTTTTTCGTTTTCTTCCCCCGGAAGAAGAAGGCCCCTTAAAAGAGTTTGCGTCAAAGATTTGGTCTCAAAAAAAAGAGCATCGTTCCAAGGATGTGATTCAAAAAATCAAAGAGGTCTTTGTCCAGAAAAAAATGTCTATTTTGCACGAGGTGCATCCGGGATGGATTGCAGAAAGGCTTAAAGATGAATCCCCCCGTGTACTGGGAGTCTTGTGTCGCTATCTTCCTGGGGAGACGGTCAAATATTTGATCGACCATCTTCCCAAGGCACAAGCCCAAAATCTTCCCAAGATCAATGAGACCTTTGCGGTTTCTTCCGATCTGATTTTGTGGATCAAGGATATATTGGAAAAAAAGTTTGCCCATCCCAGCCTGCCCGCCCTCGAGGAACGATTTTCCTTTTCTCATATTGGGCTCATGAGTGGCAAGGATCTCATGACGCTTTTTCGCGAATTGGGATTGGAAGAGATTCGAAAGGCCTTTTCCCAGGTCGAGGTGCAGTCCCTTAAGGTCTTTTTTTCTCGCTTTTCAGTCAATGATACGCGAGAGCTCAAGGCGCGCATCCTCGATGCCCCTCCCTGCCATTCTGAGGAGAAAAAAATAGCACAACAGCATATCGTGACCATGGAGTTGCAGGCCTTAAGTGCGGAGGCCCTGTTTTATGAAATTGGATTTTCCTATTTTGCCCATGCCATTCTGCCTTCAGAATCCCAATGGGTGGAGGCCGTTTGTGAACGATTATCCCCTCAAGATGGTTATGTCTTAAAAAGATTTATCAAGGAGTATGCCTCAAAGAGGTCGGAGGGGCTTCAACAAAAATTTCGTGAGGAAATTCTAAGGAGGATCTTTTACTTGACGGAGAAAAGAAAGATTCGAAAATATTGGTTGGACCCTTCTGAACACGAGCAGACGGGAAGCTATACTGAAAAATATTAACAGGACCGAAATAATATGGACAGCCCGATAGGGCTAACAACCGGTCCTGTAATACTAACAGTTCCCAAATGTCTATACAATTTCGGGACTGTTAGTAAGGGGGAATGATGGCTCATATTATCAAGGGAAATGATGTAGATCCGATGGCGACACTTACAGGGGATCTCAAGAGACCTCAGGGGACGGTATCGACCGGACTGCCCCCTCGGGGGGTGATCAAACGCGAAGTCTTGTCGGCGACGGGAGAGGCCGAAAGGATCTTGAATCAGGCGAAGAAAGAGGCGGCCCACCTGATCCATCAGGCCCAAGAGGTCCTCAAGGGCGCCCTCAAACATGTTGAATCAGAACGCGCGGCTGGTTACGAGCGAGGCCATCAGGAAGGACTTTCCCAGGTGACGGAGCTGATGACCAAGGCCCGTTATGAGTATGAAAAGAGCATGCAAGAGGCGGAGGGTGACATCGTGGCCCTGGTGATGCAGATTGCGGAAAAGATCATCGGAAATGCCATTGAGCAGGGGGCGATTGTCGATATTGTCAAACAGGCCCTGCAAGGCGCCGTGGGGCACAAGATTATTGTGCGCCTTCATCCCGATGACTTGATGAGGGTGCGCTCCCATGAGGCGGAACTCAAAAACAAGTTGGATCACCAACAAACCCTCCAGCTTCGCGAGGATGAAAGCGTGATCCCCGGCGGTTGCCTCATCGAAACCGAGGTGGGGACCATCGATGCTCAGCTACCGACACAGTTGGCGGCGATCAAGAAGGCGTTGGGGCTTGGGTCTTGAGTATGGTATACTGATGAAAATATGAGTCGCATTGTCGATTTAAAAAAAATTCAGCGGCATCTTCATCAAGTGTCTTCCTATAAAATCAAGGGCAGGGTGAATGAGCTCATCGGGTTGGTGGTTCGGGCGACGGTTCCCGGTGTGAGGGTGGGAGACCTTTGTTTCATCGACACCCACGAACAAACACAGCCCATCAAGGCCGAGGTGGTGGGTTTCAAGGACAATGATGTCTTGCTGATGCCCCTGGGCAATCTGGAAGGCATTGCCCCGGGGAGCTTTGTGACACCGACGGGGAGCTGCCTGTCCATCCCTGTGGGCGAGGCCCTTTTGGGGCGGATTGTGGATGGTCTGGGCGATCCTCTGGATGTGGACAAAAAGGGGCCCCTGGATTGTCAGGAGTATTATCCCGTTCATCGCAATCCCCCGGACCCCTTAAAAAGGGTTCGTGTGACGCGTCCCATTTCAGTCGGGATCAAGGTGATTGATGCCCTCAATACCGTTGGTGAAGGTCAGAGGATCGGCATCTTTTCGGCCGCCGGGGTGGGAAAATCGACCCTGATCGGCATGATTTCCAGAAATTCTGAGGCCGATATCAATGTGATCGGTCTTGTGGGAGAGCGGGGTCGTGAGGTCCGTGATTTTCTCGAGCAGGATTTGGGGGAAGAGGGGCTCAAGCGCTCCGTTGTGGTGGTGGCCACCTCCGATCAACCCTCACTGGTCAGGGCCAAGGCGGCTTATGTGACCACGGCCATCGCCGAATATTTTCGCGATAAGGGCAAAAAGGTTTTTTTGATGATGGATTCGGTGACCCGTTTTGCGAGGGCCCTTCGTGAAATCGGTTTGGCGGTCGGGGAACCCCCGGCGCGCCAGGGATACACTCCTTCCGTCTTTTCGACCCTCCCCCGTCTCCTTGAACGCTCCGGCAATTCGGAGAAGGGCTCCATCACGGCCTTTTATACGATATTGGTGGCCGGTGATGACATGAATGAGCCCGTGGCGGATGAGACGCGTTCCATCCTGGACGGGCATCTCGTGATGTCCCGTGAACTCGCCAATCGGGGCCACTATCCCGCCATTGATGTCTCGGACAGTTTGAGTCGTGTCATGGCCAATATTGTGGATCCCGATCATCTGGCGGCCTCTCAAAAACTCAAGGAGGTCGTGGCGGCCTATGAAAAGGAGAGGGACCTGATCCTGATCGGGGCCTATGAGTCGGGGACGGATCCCAGGGTGGATTATGCCATCGAAAAGATAGAGGAGGTGAATCAATTTCTCCGGCAGGGGGTCAATGAGCCGGTCCATTTGCAGGAATCGACGGATCAGTTGAAGGCGATTTTTGGAGATGTTTAGTGGCCAAAAAAAAGGATAAATATCGGCTCCAGGCCCTTTTGACGATTAAGGAGCGTTTGAAAAACCGGGCGGAAATCGTCCTGGCCAAGGCCATTAACCAGTTGGAGAAGGAAAAGAAAAAACTCAAGAAATTGGAGGAAGAAAAGGAAAAAATCATTCAAAAACAAAAGGATATACGCCGGGAGTTTCACGAAAAGGTGTGTACGGGGATCAGCCAGGCCAAAGAAAGTCATGTTTTTGTGAACTTTGTACGCAAGTTGAAGGATGACCAAGCCGATAAAGAAAGAGAGATCCTACAACAAAAGGAAGTCATAGAGGATGCGGAGGTGCAGGTGCAGAGGGCGAGGCGCCAGTATGTGGATGCGGCCAAGGAACACCGCATCATGGAAAAACACAAGGAGCTTTGGAAAAAGAAGGTCATGGCCGAGATGAATAGGATAGAAGAGAGAGAGATGGATGAATTGGGACATGTGGTGCATCAGATGCGGAGGGTCCTATGAGTGAGGACAACAAGATCCCTCCCCCGAGGGATTCCCGTGATCGTCCCAAACCGCCCCCTCCCCGGGCAAAAAATACATTTTCCCACCAAGCCTCAGGGACAAAGTCCGGACCGGGACAAAAGAGTGACACGGAGAGTCCCTTTGATGAGATCTTAAAAAGCACAGTGGAGCAGACACAGAAGCGGACACAGAGCGCCCTTTCCTCCATCGCCAATGAGGAGAAACAGGCCGTTCAGGAAGAAGGATCACGGCGCGCCCCTCCAGAACGCAAAGATTCCCGCGAGGAGCCCAAACCCTTGGAAGAGAGGATTTACAAGGCTACATTGCAGCGAACAAAAGATTCGAAGACCACAAAACATACCGGAGAGACGCGGGAGACCGCGGAGGGCAAGGGCAAGGATGCCGAACAGCGTGTCATAGGACGGCAGGGGCCTTCAAGACACTCTCACGAAGGACAGGGAGGGGGGCAAAAATCAGGGGGACAGGGTGGGTTTTCTCATGAGAGGGGTCAGGGCTTTCAAGTGGTGCCTCAACAATTAGTTGAGAAGAAAAAAATGGCGGCCACTCACCAGAGCCTGTTTGGGATGCCTTCCCAGACGGATTCGGTCAGGGGGAAGACGATGATGCAGACGCAACAAGTGCCCCAGGCCCTGCCGGAGGCGATCCTCCAGCAGATTGTTCAGTACTGCCGGATCGTCACACGGACCGATGGCGACAAGGAAATGGTTATGAAGCTACGGGATGAGATCTTTCGGGGGATGGATATTCGCATTGCCCTGGTGAAGGGAAAAATCGAGGCGACATTTACCACCGATCATCCGGACGTCCAGCGTTTATTTAATGCCGAAAAGGGAAAAATCATCAAGGCGCTCGCTGAAAAATCTATTGATGTTCGGCAAATAAATGTTATACTTGCCTAAATTTATCAAACACTTATAAACATTTCGTGACTCACGACGCCTGACGCAGGGGAGGGGACTGTTTGGGTTTTTTTAGCAAGAAGCAAAAATACAAGCCCTTCAATTATGAGGATCTCAAAAAGGTCACCCTGGAGGAAGTCCGGTTGATGAAGGGCCTTTTGAATCTTTTGCCGCGGCTGGGCTTTGACGCCTCCCTTCAGGGGGCCGTCGTCGACATGCTCAAACCCTATTTGGGCGATGATTTTTCGCTCACCCTGCGTGGGATGGCGACGGCACACGAATCCCCCTTTTCCAAGGGACATGGTTTTGAGGAGATCTACGCGGTGATTGGGATGTCCCCCCTGCCTCACAAGGCCCTTATCAAGATCGATCCTGTCTTGGCCTTCGTGATGATTGACCGGATTTTGGGCGGAGAAGGGGAGGTGGCGGTCAATCGTTTTGCACTGACAGAGGCGGAGCAGGGGGTCCTTTCCTATCTGATATTAAAATTTTTGGCACAAATTTATGAGCGGTCGACCCCCGAAAAACAGGTCCATTTTCGCTTTGAGGGTTTTCGTTTTTCCTCTCAGGAACTGCAGGGTCTTATTGCGGAGGGAACGGCGCTCGTCTTTCTCCATTTTGAGGCGGTGGTGGGAAAAAAGACGGGGATGATTCAGGTGATACTCCCGGACCCATTTTTGACGCAGGCCCTGTTGCAGCCCTTTGCCCGTGTGGCCTCCTCGCCTCAGGAAAAAGAGGCCCAAAAAAGACGTCAGGTGAGGATAGCCCATATCCAGGCCCCTGTGTGGGCCGAGATTGGTCAGGCCTCGCTGTCACCACGGGAGATTTCGGGTTTGGAGAGGGGAGACGTTGTCTTGCTGGATCAAAGTTTGGCGACTCTTAAAGAGGGGCATGTGGGAGGAAGGGCGACGCTGCGTGTTGGCAAGGGAGAGATTGTTGCGATCCCCTCGGCCATTTTAGACGATGGCCCCAAGATGAAGTTAAAATTAGGATTGACTTAAGGAGAAACAACTGTGGCGGATAAGAAAAAAAATCCCCCTGGCAATGAATCCATTGAGGATCCCTATTTAGACCAGTTGGAATCTTCTATGGAGGATTTAAATCTCGAGGATCCCACGCGGGCCGATGTCCCTGTGTCGTCCCAAAAGGCATCGAAACCCCCGGTTTCCCAACAACCCCAAAACAAACCGAGAACCCCCCCCGCGCCCTCGGCCCCCCCGGTCCAGGCCACCGATTTTAGCCAGATTTCTCCGGATATCCCGGTCAATCTCGTCGCGGTGATCGGAAAGCGCCATATGACCGTCAAGGATTTATTGGAGTTGCAGATGGGGGAGGTGGTGGAGCTGGATCGTGCCCCCCACGATGTGGTAGATTTGGTGGCCAATGGCAAATTGGTCGCGCAAGGAGAGTTGGTGGAGATTCAGGGCAAGTTGGGAGTCCGGATCTTGAGGATGGTATAAATGGGACTTCTTTGGACAGTGGTCGCCCTGGCGGCCCAAGAGGCGGATCAGAAGATCCCGTCAGGAGGGATGGAAGGTCCGATGCTGGATTATACCTGGTTGTTTGTAAGGGTGTGCGTGGCGCTTGTCCTCGTGATTTCCCTGGTCTTTGTCTTTATCCGGTTTGTCCTGCCGCGACTGAAGGGGTTTCATCGCTCCTCCCAGAGTGCCATCAAGATCCTCGATCGCAATACCCTGGAGCCGCGAAAAAGTATTTATCTTATTCAGGTGGGAGGACGCCATTATCTGATCGGGACCGCAGATCAGTCGGTCTCGCTTATTGGGGAGTTGTCAAAGGATGAAGTCGAAAAAGCCTATCCCTAAAGGGACTAGGGGACATGTTCTTAAAAGGATGAAAAGGGCGGGGACCCTTCTCATGAGGACGGGTCTCTTTTTTCTCCTTATGAGCTGTCTGGGAGACGGGAACCTGATGGCGCAGACAGGGGGGGTCGGTCTCAATTTGGGCGATCAAACGGTCTCGCGGCCGCTCGTCCTCATCTTGATCTTGATGGCCATGGGGCTTGCCCCCTTTGTCATCATGATGACGACATCCTTTGTGAAGATCTCCGTGGTGCTGGCCCTGCTTCGCAATGCCCTGGGCACCCAGCAGATCCCGCCCAACACGATCATTACGGGACTCGCCATGATCCTGACGATCTATATCATGATCCCCGTGGGGATGGACATCTACAAGGTGGCGGGCGAATCGATCAATAAGGGGACCAAACAGCCGATACTTTCCCAGGCCTCGGTGAGTCTGCTTCTCAAGGCCGTTGAGGAGGCCCGGGAACCGATGCGTGATTTTTTGATCAAGCATGCCCATGAAAAGGACAGGGATCTCTTTTTTTCCATGTCCAAAAAGATGATGAAGCCCGAGGATCGGGACAAGGTGACGGACAGGGATTTTACGGTCTTGATGCCGGCCTTTGTGATCAGCGAGCTGGTCGAGGCCTTTCAGATCGGTTTTTTAATCTATCTTCCCTTTTTGATCATCGATATCGTGACGGTCAATGTCCTCTTGTCCTTGGGGATGTTTCAGGTCTCGCCCATCACGATCGCCCTCCCCTTCAAACTCCTCCTCTTTGTCCTCGTTGAAGGGTGGCACCTGATCGCAAAGGGGCTGGTGTTGGGATATCTTTAGTCGGAATAGGAAAGGGGTCTTTATGGATACCTTTTACATCGCCATGGGCAAACAGGCCCTTTTTTTGGTCCTGATCCTCACGGCCCCCCCCGTGCTTGCCGCGATGCTGGTGGGACTCACGGTCTCCCTTTTTCAGGCCACCACCCAGTTGCAGGAGATGACGCTTACCTTTGTCCCCAAGCTGGTGACGATCATCCTCGTCTTGGCCCTGGTGGGACCCTGGTCGTTGATGCAGGTCGTGGCCTTTGCCAATAATGTCTTAACCGCATTTCCCCAGTATGTAAAGTAGAGGAACCGGAAGGATCTTGTCATGAATGCGGCCTTTCAAGCCCTGGGTCTTGATGTCAACTGGCAGGCGACCCTGACCTTTGGGAGCCTGGTCATGACGCGTATTATTGCCATGGCCTCGATCATCCCCTTTTTGGTGGGGCGTCCGGTGCCTGTCCAGGTCCGGATGGCCTTTGCCATCTCCCTCCTCATTTTTTTGTTTCCCTATGTGCGTCCCCCCGACGTGGCAATCCAGCAGATTCCGACACTGGGTTTTGTGGTGCTTTTCCTGAAGGAGACTCTCTATGGGGTCGCCATTGGTTTGATAGCGAGTCTCGTCTTTCACGCCTTTGAGGCGGCGGGCTCCTTCATCGACAACCAGCGCGGGGCTGCCCAGGCCAGGCTCTTGATCCCCCAGTTGGGGGAGCAGGGGGGCATGTTTGGGATGTTCCAGATGCAGCTGGGGATCGTCATTTTTTTGTCGACGGGGGGGCATCGGATTTTTTTAAAGACCTTTGTGGAGAGTTATACCCGCCTCCCCGTCCTCGAGATGCCCGGCGGGGCCGTGGATTTGACGGGGGTGATTGACCTCTTTATCAATATGACCGGGGATGTGATCCTCGTGGCCGTGCAATTGGCCGGCCCGGTCATGGTTGCGATCTTTTTGTCCGATCTGATCCTGGCCCTCATGAACCGCATGGCCCCGGCGATCAACGTCTGGGAAATGGGGTTTGCGGTCCGGGCGGTGTCGGCGGTCGTCGTCTTTTTCCTGGCCTTTGGCTTTATCGTCGAGCAGATGGATTTCTTGAATCAAAAGATGCTCCTTCAGGTCAAGGTCCTGATCGAGTATCTCATGCACTCCCTCCCGCCCCCTTCGTAAAATTCGGACCTCTTTTGGCACGTCCTAAATTTCCCCAGTTGTATACAATTGAATACTGAAAATAGGGGCCCCGCACAACATCCTTTCCCCCCCTCCCGATAATGAGCAGTAATAAAGCCGAAACCCTGCACCTGCTAAGGAGGAAACGATGTCCGGAACCTATGATGTCATGGTCTGTGTCAGCCAGGGGGATTCTTGTGAGTGGGTCGCGGTGCGGGAGGATCAACCCGTTCCCGAGACCGACGAGGTCGATGGGATCACAAACATAGAGGAGGTCGTGGCCATTGAAGGGACACTAGAGGGGCCGGCCTTTGAGGCGGAGGTCCGTTCCCGATCGGGGAGGGGACCCGATGAGGCGGTCACTATTATTGGAAGATCGATGCGGTCCCGTGAGGGGCGTTTAGCGGGGGAGTGGATGCCCCTGGAGGATTTTCGGGAGATCTTGATGCCGAGAACGCCCATTGTCCCGCTTGTCCAAGGGGCGGTGGCCGTTGTGAGGCGGGCGCAGGCGGACGATCCCCAGGGGAGGGGGCGGCTCACCCTGACCTTTACGGACCTTCGTGAGGGCGAGTGCCTGCCGGAGGATCTGGAGCTTCGCTATAGTTTAAATGGGGCTGAAGAAAGGGTCTCTGGAGAGACCCAGTATGGGGACACGGTTGATTTTGACTTGGGGGATATCCCGGTCGGTAGTGTGGGGTCGTTGGCGGTTCTGGGCCTGAGCTCGGAAATGGCGGAAGGCCCCGGGGAGGGCTACGCCAATGAGTCCATCCCCATCGAGTATCCCGAACCCATCGTAGTGACGTGCACCCACAATGACGATGGAAGTCCAAGACAGTGTTTAATTGAGTAAAATCAATGACTTAAGCCAATTAGAGACGTTCAGGGAACAGGACCGATCCCTCAAGGGACTAGAGTCCATGAAAAAATAATAAGGACGCAACATTGGCGGGGTCGGACCCGATAACTCTTGTAGGTAAGGGATTTCCTCCATGTTTCCACCACACGTTTCTGCTATAATAGGCTGGGGAGTCTAAGGGAGAAGAGAATGGTACCCATTCAATTTAATGTTCGCGTAGATTCCGAAGCTGAATTTATTTCCGACAGCAGTGTCGGTGATACAGGCTCAGCGGGGCTGAGTGATGAGACTGAAATTCAAGCTATAGTTGCAGAAATTGAAGCAGGGTATCAAAGCACATATCCTGAAGCCATTACCATACCTTGGGCAAACATTCAGGTTAATATCTCTGGCCAATGGAAAACGATCGAAGAATGGCGTGCAACCTTAACCCCCGCCCCCGCGACGACCACCCCTGTCGTCCCTTCAGTTACCAGAGCTGATGTAACTGCGACGAGGGCTAATAACTCCGACCCTAATGGTACAGGGAGGCTGACGATCACTTTTCTCGCTCCCAGCACCGACCAGAGTCTCGCGAGTGACATGATTGTCTCCTATCAAATAGGTGCTGGTGCTGTTCAAACAGCTACGGGAACGGTCAATGGCAACCGAGTGACCTTCAACGTCGGAAATATCCCGACATCTATTACAGCTCTTAGTATTACTAACCTGCAGTCCGCTTCAGTCAATGGGCCAGGTGAGGGTTATGCAAATCCTTCTGCCACTATCACCCACGAAGTAACAGCGGCCCCTGATCCGGGTGGCGCAACAGCCGTACCCCAACCCACGAGTGGGACCTATACCGTCAGCGGCCGGGATGTGACGGTTACAGTGACTCTTGATAATCCTCTCCAGTCCGGCGATGTTGTGCAATGGAGCCAGGATGGTACGACTTGGTCACCCATGACTTCTTCAGGAACTCAAGGAAGAGTTGCCTTAACAGTTCCAGGCACCGACCCTATAAGCGGACCCGTCGCCCTCCAATTTCGTGTCAACCGAGGAAGTGTTAATGGGACCGCTGTCTCTCTCAATGTGACCCCTGCTTCCGCCGATCCCGCCCCCGTTGAGCCTAGCTCGGGTGGGACCGTCACCCCTGCCGTGGGGACAGTGATGACAACTAATGCCGCCGAGGGTCAGGCCTCAGTCCAGATTACGGGATTGGCCGCAAATACAGAATATCGCTTTCGTTTTACCAACGGGGGCCAGACGATGAGGGGGACAACGGATGCAAGCGGCGCTGTCACGTTAAATGTGACAGGACTCCATCGGGGAAACAACGGTGGCGCGAGTTTTCAGATTGGCGTCTATCCGGCCACGGGCCCGATGAGGCCCACGGGGTCGAACGCTACGCGCCTGGCCTCCTTAGACGTCCCCTTGTCCACACCCATTACCCGTCCCCGGAGTGGTGGTACCACCGTGACTCAAACGACTTTTAATACTACACCAACGGTGGCCGATGTCAGTGGCAATACGGCCCGGAGCCTGGTGACGGTGACACTAGCGGGGCCCAATTTGCCAGCGACGCCACTGCCAACGGTGACACTGACGGGTCCAACAGGTTCACCAGCCCTGACCGCCGATAATGTGACTGTGAGTGGCAATACACTCACCTTTGAGGTCGCCAAACAGCCCAATGCCCTGACGGGGGTGACCGTTACTGTTCCTGGTGTGGGGGGGACGACGACTTTTGATTTACCCGGGACCACGCCGTCCCCGACCCTTACTGTCGGGGAAGCCTCTGATCCTGCAGATACCGAGACAGTCGTGACCCCACCTGCCGGAGAACACGCCTCCGACGGCTACTATACTAGCCGCTATCATGACATCCAGGCCCGGGGGACGGCCCGAGAGGCCCTCGCGATGGCCGAGGAGGCCAAGGAGCGCAAAGATTTTTGGTGGGCCCTGCTCTTCTACCTCCTGGCTTGTATCATGAGCGGCAATTCCAAGATGATCGATGAGGCCGCCCTCGTCATGGGGAATATCCGTCGTGAAAACGCCTCGGCCAATGCCGCCGCCCTCTTTGAGATGAAGGCCACGATCGCAAGACAAGAAGAACACCTCCACGGCGAGATCCAGAGGATCAGCACTGAGCTGGCCGCGATCACCGGCAATACCGAGTCCGACCGCCAGCGCCGCCAAGAGCTCAGTACCCAGATCGAAGACCTCCGCTTCCAGCAGACGCAGATCGGACGCTTTGAGGAAAATCTGGAGATGATCACGCGGCAATCCCTTGCCGCCCTCGATGAGTCCATGGAGCTGGCCGACAATCTCCTCAAACGCGAAGAGGCCAACGCCCGCAGTACTTCTTAGGTGACGGAGCCACTTATGTGGGGGACCTTAGCGAAATTGATATTGTTTCCCTAAAAAGGCTGTGTTAATTGTTGGAGAATGCATCGTCACTCTTCTTGCAGCAAAAAGACTATCAAGGATGTGATCTCGGCCCAAAAAAATGTCGCGGCGGCCTGGGTCTTCGGTTCTGAGGCGCGTGGTCGACAAAAAAAGTCAAGCGATGTGGATATTGCCTTGCTCCTGGAGGATGTGCCGTCCGGTTCAGAGAGAGTGGCCCTGCGATCAGGGCTTGCGAGCGCCTTGAGTCCCCTCTTCGGACGGGAAGTCGATATCGTCATTTTAAATACGGCGGGCAGTCTTTTAAAATACCAAGTGGCCCGGGATGGAAAGATCTTGTTTGAAAGGCATAAAGGGGGGGCTAAACGATTCAGATTAAATGCCCTTCATGAGTATTTTGACTACCTCCCCACCTTTAATTTTCACTTTGAGCGTCAGGCCAGGGGGCCTTCATAATGGTAGACGTCGTCCTGATCAAGAAACTGATGGCTGATCTTCGCGAGAAGAAGAATCTCCTTGAGAAAAAGGAGATAAAAGACCTTTCGTCCCTGCAGGCAGACCCCTTTCTTCACAATGCCGTCCAGCACATCTTGGAGGTGATGGTGGAGATCTGCATCGATATCGGCAATCACATCATCGCTGATGAGGGCTGGCCCCTTCCTTCTTCAAATAGGGAGATTTTTGAAGAGCTTCACCGGCACGGCATCCTCTCCAAAGAAGTTATGGATCTTTGCAAGAGGATGGTCGGTTTTCGCAATATTGTCGTTCATATGTACGAAAAGATCGACTTGGAGGAGGTCTTTGTCATTTACAGAGAACATCTGGGTGATTTTGAACGATTCGCCTCTGAAATTGAAAAGTCGCTCCTACGGTAGATGACGTTTCAGCCACATTT